>Ga0194112_10008693_pt1 | contig 13029 bp, 11 predicted proteins | sample TA2MahC400mmetaG_FD_146191 | JGI IMG/M metagenome (GOLD analysis project Ga0194112, IMG submission 146191) | Freshwater microbial communities from Lake Tanganyika, Tanzania - TA2015016 Mahale Deep Cast 400m | ecosystem: Environmental > Aquatic > Freshwater > Lake | place: Tanzania: Lake...
GTGACCGAGTCTGTATATTCCCTACCATTGCCTGTGGCAAATGTTACGCCTGCCAGGAAGGTAAAGAAACCCTTTGCTTGAAAGGCCAAATTTTGGGGCTTGTGCGCGATGGTACATTTGCAGAATACACGAAGATCCCTGAAACAAGCCTCATTTCCATACCTGCTGATGTACCCTATCCGCAAGCAGCTATCATAACTGATGCTGTTTCCACAGCCTACCATGCTGTGGTAAAGCGGGGACAATTGCAGGCAGGAGAGAAGGTGGCTGTCTTCGGTTGCGGTGGCCTGGGGCACCATGGCGTCATTTTTGCCAAGCTTATGAACGCTGCAAAGATTATTGCTGTAGACGTTATCCCAGGGGTTTTGGAACGAGCCCGGCAAGCAGGAGCGGATGAAGTAGTCAATGCCAGAGAGGAAGATGCAAGCGACAAGATTAAGAAACTGACCGGTGGTATGGGCGTGGATCTGGCACTGGAGTTCGTGGGGCGCCGCGAGACAGTGACATCAGCTCTTAAAAGCCTTAGACGAACTGGTAGGGTCGTAGTGGTAGGTGTAGGCAAAGAACGAATTGAGACTCCCCCTCTCAACGTTTTCGTTGGTGGTGAGTATTCTCTCATCGGTTCCATGGGATTTGACCGTACTGACCTGGCTGAAGTGCTACACCTCGTAGATTCAGGAAAACTTGACCTTTCTGACTCAGTTACAGAGGTCTTATCCTTGTCACAAATAAACTTGGCGCTAGAGAAGATTGCCGAAAGGAAAGGCGACTCCTTGCGTATAGTAGTAGTCCCATAGGAGAATCCGGGAAGGAGGAAATAGAGAAAATGAGCGCTTCCCCACCATTTACCGAACAGCATGAGCTGTTCCGCCAATCGGTACGTACATTTACCGAACGAGAAATCAAGCCATACGCTGAGAAGTGGGATACAGATAGATTTTTCCCAAATGAACTGTTTCATCGTGCCGGCGAGATGGGCTATTTTGGGCTTCGCTATGACCCCAAGTATGGTGGTAGCGGACTGGATTATTGGTATACAGGCATCCTTATCGAAGAGCTTATGAAAGGTCGCAACACAGGTGCCGTAGTTGGGCTTCTCATTCAGTGTGAACTAGCTACCAACGTCATTCACGAGTATGGCAGTGAGGAACTGAAGCATGAATGGTTGGTGCCAGCCATAAAGGGTGAAAAGATCGCTGCCCTGGGTGTAACTGAGCCAGATGCTGGTTCTGATGTAGCCAATCTCCGCACTGTGGCTCGCCGTGATAGAGACGAGTATGTCATAAACGGTTCTAAGATTTACATCACGAATGGCGTACGGGCTGACTTTGTCACCCTGGCTGTTCGCACAGGTGAAAAAGGAACAAAAGGTGTTAGCCTAGTCATTGCTCCGACCAAGGCAAAGGGGTTTAGTTTAGGACGCCAGTTGGACCCACTCCTTGTGCCTTCTGGCGATTTGGCAGAACTCTTTTTTGAGGATTATCGTATTCCTACAAAACATAGGGTGGGAACGGAAAATCAAGGTTTTCACTATATCATGGATCTTTTTCAAGGGGAACGTCTGATTCTTTCCTACATTTGCAATGGGTATGCCAAGGAAATGATGGATGACGCCATGGCTTATGCCGAACAACGAGAAGCCTTTGGAATGAAGATTGCCGAGATGCAAGTATGGAGGCATCGTTTTGCTGACCTGCTCACTGAATTCCAAGCATCCAAGCTTCTTTCCTACTATGCCACCGACCGCTTGAATGTGAAAGACCCAGCATCTCAAGTTTATGTATCCATGGCTAAGCTCTTCGCTTCCGAATTTGCCAAGCGAGCTGCCTCTGAATGTGCTCAAGTTTTCGGCGGCTTTGGTTGCATGAGGGAATCCTACGTTGGTCGTGCCGCAAGCCAAGTCAACGGTTTCACCATTGGTGCTGGCACCAGCGAGATTATGCGCGAAATTATTGCCAAGCAAGCTTTTTTCACGGCCACAAAACTTACAGGATGATCTTTCAACACTAGAAGGAGGTTTGTATATGAAAGGAAAGATTCTGGCTGTAGATGCTTGGGCTACACCTTGTCCCCCCGAAGCAGTAGCGAAATGGCCCGATGAGTTCAAGCATATATTCCGCCGCTATGGGTCAATAGAACGTTTTGAGAAGGGTATTAGCATCGACGAAATGGTGGCGGAAATGGACGAGGCTGGTGTGGAGATAGCGGCCCTCTCGGCCTTTGATTACCAGGGGGTCCATGTAGTGGACAACAGCACGGTGACCAAGTTTGTAGAACGCTATCCCAAGCGATTCATCGGAGTAGGTACCGTTGACCCTAGAGGAAGGCCCATGGATGCCTTGCGCCAGATTGAACGATTAGTCAAGGATTTCGGGATGAAAGGCCTGCGTCTCGAACCCTACGCCTATGGTGATGGCACTGTCGGGACACCACCTAATGCCAAGATGTACTGGCCAATATATGCCAAATGCGTAGAACTGGATATAGCCGTATCCATCCAGGTCGGACATACCGGTCCTCTTCTTCCTTCCGAGCCAGGACGCCCCATCTATCTTGATGAGGTTGCTTTGGCTTTCCCTGAGCTGACCATTCTGGGTTGTCATCTGGGCCAGCCATGGCATGAGGAAATGATGATTCTTGCCTGGAAGCACCCCAATGTCTACGTGGAGACCTCAGCTCGGGCACCCAAGCATTGGCCTCCATCCTTCGTGGACTTCGTGAAAACCTGGGGGCAGGACAAAGTAATTTGGGCTACAGATTATCCACTCCTTACCTTCAAGCGCTGCTTGGATGAAATTGAAGCCATGAATCTTGCCCCGGTCGTCAAGAGGAAATTAATTAGAGAAAACGCCTTAAAGGCCTTTAAGGTAAAAATTGAATGATAGAAAGGCAAGAAATAAGGAAACAAGAAGACCATCGGTAGGGTGTGACAGCAGTGGAAGATACGTTCTCAAAACTACTGAAACAAAAATATGAAAGGTATGGCGACAGAAGGGTAGCCATGCGGGTTAAGCACCACGGCATTTGGAAGGAATATACCTGGCGGGATTACTACGAACAAGTAAAGTACTTCTCGCTGGGTCTGATAAGCCTTGGCTTTGGGCCCGGCGACAAAATTGCAATCCTCGGTGAGAATAAGCCACAGTGGTTCTGGGCCCAATTGGCAGCTCAAATAGCGGGCGGGGCAGCGGTAGGCATCTACACTGATTGTGGGGCATCCGAAGTCAAATATTTTGTTACTCACTCTGACTCTAAGTTCGTGGTTGCTCACGACCAGGAGCAGGTAGATAAGCTATTACAAATTAAAGACGAGGTGCCTCTGATTAAGCAAGTAATCTATTGGGACCCAAAAGGACTTTGGAACTACGACGACCCAATACTGATGAGTTTTGACGACGTAGTGAAGCTGGGAAAGGAATATGAAAAGCTCCACCCGGGGCTTTTTGAAGAAAATCTAGAGAGTGGCAAACCTGAAGATGTATGCCTTTTTGTCTATACCTCAGGTACTACCGGACTGCCCAAAGGCGCAATACAAACTCAAAAAAGCATGTTCGCCAACATGCACTCATGGCACGACATGGACAAATGGGACGAGTTCGACCAATATGTCTCTTTCCTACCTCCAGCATGGTCAACAGAGCAGGCGCTGGGAATAGATGGTGCCCTCGTTTCGGGGATGGAAGTAAATTTCCCAGAGGAGCCAGAAACGGTGCAGGAGAACATCCGTGAGATAGGGGCCAGTGTGCTCTTTTTTGGTCCCAGATTATGGGAAAGTGTAATGCGTACTATACAGGCAAAAATTGCTGATACAAGTATCCTGAAGAGGTCCCTATACCATTTGTTCCTGCCAGTAGGCTATAAGGTTGCCGAACTGCAGCTAGCTAAAAAAAATATCGGCTGGTTATGGCGAACGCTCTACATCATTGGTGGATGGGCTGTTTTCACCGCCCTTAAAGACAAAATCGGATTGTCTAGGGTTAGATGCGCCTATACCGCCGGGGCCGCCGTGAGTCCCGACATCTTACACTACTTCCAAGCTATAGGAGTTAATATCAAACAGCTATATGGTGGAACAGAACAGGGAACAATAAGCTTGCACCGGGACGGGGACATCAAGTGGGAGACGTCTGGCCCGAGTATGCCGGGACGGGAAATCAGGCTCTCCGAGGAGGGAGAGATAATAGTCAGAAGCGATGGGGTTTTCATCGGTTACTATAAGAACACCAAGGCAACTGAGGAAAAACTGGAAGGGGGCTGGTGCCATACAGGAGACTTCGGCTATCTTGATGAGGATGGGCACCTCATTTGTATTGATCGGATGGAGGACCTAAAGGAATTGAGTGGTGGACGCAAGTTCTCACCCCAATATACTGAGATCAGGTTAAGATTTAGCCCTTATATTAAAGAAGCTATGGTTATCGGGGGTGAGGATAAGGCTTACGTTACTGCCATAATCAATATTGATTTGAACAACGTAGGGCGCTGGGCAGAAGCTAGGCGCATCCCTTACACCACTTTTGCTGACCTTTCTCAGAAATCGGATGTAGTCGACCTTATCGGAAAGGAAATCATGCGAGTAAATAGGACACTGCCGGAATGGGCGAGAATTAAAAAGTTTGCAAATCTGTACAAGGAATTTGACGCCGATGAGGCTGAACTGACCAGAACCAGGAAATTAAGACGAACATTCGTAGAAGACCGATATGGCGATCTGATAGCAGCTCTTTACGGAGAGAGCACCGAATACATAGTGGAAGTCCCCATCACCTATCAGGATGGCAGAACTGGAGTTCTGAAAACGGCCATCTCGCTAAACACTACTCACTAGGAGATAAAATGACCGAGTTCTTACAGCTAATTATTAACGGTTTGATAGTAGGGAGCTTCTACGCTTTGGTTGGCTTGGCTATCGTCCTCGTATATAAGGCAACTCATATAGTCAGCTTGGCTCATGGCCAACTCATAGCTTTCGGTGCCCTTTTCTTCTGGTTCACTTTTGCTGTCTTGGAGTTGCCTCTATGGCTCAGTTTCTTGATTACGGCCGCACTGGCGGCTGCTATGGGGTTTATGATAGACCGCTTCGCTTTGCGTCCTCTAATTGGACGCCCCCTTATGGCTGCCTTCCTGGCAACCTTCGCGATTTTCATGGTCTTAGACGGTATCTTTCAGCTGATTCTCAAAGGCTTATTTAAGGTGATTCCACCTTTCTTGCCAGTCATACGTTTCTCGATTGGAGACATGACCATCCCTGCGACAGGGCTGTCCGGTTTTGGTATAAGCCTAGTCATATTCATTGGTTTGGCAGTGTTCTTCCGCTATACCAAATTAGGGTTAGGAATGAGAGCAACGTCAGAGGATCACCAGCTAGCGCAGGGCACTGGAATAAGCGTCAAAAACATCTTTTCCTTAGTTTGGATTATCTCCGCAGTCGCTGCAGCAGCGTGTGGCATCATCCTAGCAGCAACAACCGATATCGGCTACTCGCTACCCTGGATTATCGTAAAGGGCCTGGTGGTGGCACTTTTCGGTGGGCTGGATTCTCTGTCAGGGGCTCTTGTTGCCGGTCTACTCCTGGGGGTACTGGAATCAGTTGGTGCAGGTTACCTCGACCCTATTGTTGGTGGTGGATTGCAGGATGTAGCCGCCTACATTATGTTGCTTTTTATATTGCTGGTCAGGCCGTATGGTCTTTTCGGTCAAGCGAGAATTGAAAGGGTATAGTAATGCTTCCTTGTGGTGTCTTCAACCGAAAATATAGTCAGGACATGGCGATTGTAAGAACTCGCCATCAGTGGGGAATCTTGATTGCTACATTTCTCCTTCTTTTGATTCTTCCATCCTTTGCCTCGAACTATTTTTTAAGTTTGATAAATTTCATCAGCATTACAATCATTGTTACGCTTGGGTTGCAGATTATCAGTGGCTACTGCGGGCAAATTTCCTTCGGCCAGGCAGCTTTTATGGCAGTAGGGGCTTACGTCTCCGCCATCCTGACCTCAAAACTTGGATTGTCCTTTTGGATTGCACTACCCCTTTCAGGCATAGCGGCTGGTTTGCTTGGAATTATTGGTGGTGCGCCGTCATTAAGAATCAAGGGTTTTTATCTGGCGATAGCTACAATAGCCATCCATGCGCTAGTTATGTGGTTTGTCCTTCATTCTCAGGTCACCGGCGGAGTCAGTGGTCTGCATGTCCCCGCCCCAAAGATAGGCCCGCTTATCTTCAAAGAAAACAAAAGCATGTACTACATCATTGTCCCAGTCATGGTACTACTCACCCTAGCTGCAAAGAATTTAACCAGGAGCAAAGTAGGTAGAGCTTTTGTAGCCATCCGTGATAATGATTTGGCTGCAGAAGTCATGGGTATTAACGTTTATTACTACAAGCTGTTGGCTTTCTTTATCTCATGTCTGTATGCCGGTGTTGGTGGCTCCCTATTTGCACACTGGATGCAAATGGTTCACCCGGAGCAATTCACCTTGATCCATGCTTTGTACTATATAGGAATGATAATTATTGGAGGCATGGGTAGTATCACTGGGGTTTTCTTCGGCGTCCTATTCATCCGTTTGCTGGATGAGCTGGTAATGTTCGCTTCGCCGCCCCTAGCAGCTATATTCCCCTGGCTAGGTTCACAGCCAGCAGCAGCTTTAGGTGTTGTTGCCTTCGGTGTTGTCTTACTCCTATTCCTGATATTTGAGCCGAGAGGGCTGGCTCATCGCTGGGAGATTTTCAAGGTTACCTACAGGCTTCACCCATTCGCGTACTAACGGAGGTAAGGGAGGTGGAAAAGAGAGAAATGATTTGAGCACACAAAGAGGCTAGAATCCCCCAAGAAAGCAAAAAGAAGAAAGGAGATTAGTGTGATGAGAAAGAGTCTTGTGGTATTATCCGGAGCAATCTTGTTATCCTTGATTGTTACTGTCATACCCCTTGCTACAGGTTGTACCCCGAAGGCAGCGGTGGAGGAAAAGTATGTCACTCACCTGAATTTAGCGGATTTGACTGGGCCCACAGCTGCTGTCCATGTCCCAGTTGACAAGGGCGCCTCGGCCTACTTGAAGGGCCTCAATGAAAAAGGTGGTATCGACGGAGTGAAAGTGAAGTACATCGTGGTAGATACACGGTACGACACGGCTCGGACTGTGGCCGCCTATCAAAGGTATCGCACCGAACACAAAGTGCTATTTGTTCAAGCCCCCAGCACTGCGGGGGTCAAAGCTTTAGCGCCATTCCTCCAAGAAGACAAGGGAGTAGGCTATGGCCCACCTGATGGCGAACTTCAGGCTTTTCCAGGTAGATATTTCCTTATGGGGCCATCTTACCAGGACGGCTTCGCCGCCCTGCTCGACTGGATCGTAGCTGATTGGAAGGCCAAAGGGAAGACAGGCATGCCCAAGGTGGGACACATGGGTTGGGATAACCCTTATGGCAGAGAGCCTCTGCGGGGTGGCAAGGAGTATGCCGAGAAATTAGGGCTGACTCTACTTCCCCCTGAGTTCTTTCCCGCCGGAAGCCTGAAACACGATGTCTACTTGACCAGACTGGCAAATGCGGGGGCAAATTATATTCACGTGGGCGGAGTTGACCAGACACCCACAAATGTCATCCGCGATGCCCAAGCACTTGGATTGACAAAGAGCATCCAGTTTGCAGCCGATTTCTGGGGGCCAAGCGAAGCATTCGGTGTTAAGGCCTATCCTGAGGCTCTGGAGGGAACTGTTATCTACAGCTATTACCTTCGTGGCGAGGAAGCGCGAAATCATCCTTTGGGGAAGCTATGGGTAGAGTATGGTTATGGCTCTCCTGCTGATATGCCTGATCCGTTTGTTCTTGGGATAACTCAGGCCCTCGGCTTTGAAGCGGGGGTAAGGCGAGCATTACAAGACGTGGGTTATGAGAAGTTGGATGGCGAAGCCATGTTCCAGGCTATGCAGAAGCTTACCGGCATGGATATCAACAAAGGGCTAACTGGCTCCTGTGCCTGGGCTGAAGGAGAGCGCCGAGCAAGCAGGTTTGTGAAGCTTTACCAGATCAAAAGTGGGAAGGTTGTCCCCATCACCGACTGGGCAAAAGCACCTGATGCTGTTGCCCTATACAAATGGTAGCCGAGACAAGATAAGAGAGCAAGGAGGGTAGGAATGAATCGTCTTAGTCTGAGAAAAGCCATTGTCATAACATCTCTAATAATGCTGGCTGCAATAGTCCTGCAGGGTATCGCTTGTGCTCCCAAAGCACCACCCCCTCTGCCACCAGCACCACCAGCTGGCACGATCGCTGTCGAGCCTCCGAAAATTGATTATGCCAAGGTAGAGGAGATGTTCAACCTCTTCGTCACAGTGAGGAAGTTGCCTCCTGCGGCTGCGGCAGCGATGCCACCTTGCGTGGGAATACTAGCTCTCCCCATTACGTTCACCGGCGAGGGTTGGCCAGCAGATTCGTGGGTGTTCATTGAGCTGGTAGTGCTGCCAGGAGTTGAAATCCCAGGATTGGAGCCGGGGGCAGATAGTGTGGGTATTGCCATGGGCAAGACCGACTCTGAGGGTCGGTTAGAAGCTTTGATGGAGACTACAGCCAAACTCAACTTCCTGTTGAGAGGGGCTTGGACACCCTACTTCACCCCTGACCTGACCAAGGCCGATCCCTTGCCAGCCGGCACCTATACAATAAAAGCATTCGGGACTGATCGTAGAACCGTTACCACCATCACCTGGGAGCTTGGTCTCGTACCCCCTGCGAAATAAGAGTAGCAAGGACAAAGGGAGGCCCTCAGTTAGGTCAAATATGAGTGTCTCCCTTTGCCTCTACAATGGATTGCAACAGAACAATGAAAAAGAGGAAACATGACACGCAAAAAAACGGTAGTAGTGCAAAAGGACAAGGAAATTCTTACTCTGGTGCTTAATCGCCCGGAAAAGCTTAATGCACTCAGCCTGGAAATGAAGGATGATATTCTGGAAAGCTTTAGAGAGATTCAAAAGGATAAAGAGGCCAGAGTTATGGTGCTATGTGGTGCTGGGCGATGCTTCAGTGCCGGAGGGGACATGGAGACGATGCAAATCGTTCAACAGTCAGCCTTGGCAGCAGACATGGGTGCCCGGTCTTACCTCGATGTGGTACTGGCTATTAGAAGTCTAGACATACCAACAATCGCAAAGATAAACGGGGATGCCTATGGTGGTGGAGCCTGTATCGCCTTGGCATGCGATTTCAAAATTGCCTCCGAAGAAGCTAAATTGGGGTTTGCTTTTCTCAGGGTTGCACTTTCTGGGGCTGATGCCGGAGCCACCTATCTCCTGCCGCGCATGGTAGGTATAAACAAGGCGATAGAGCTCTTAATGTTGGGCCAGGTGATAAACGCTCAGGAAGCTGTGAAAATCGGGCTAATCCATAAAACCGTTCCAGCTTCTGAACTAGATGGTAACGTAGATGAGTTGGCAAAACGCTTAGCTTCAGGACCGCCAGTGGCTTTGAGGCTTACCAAGAGAGCCTTGTGGAATTCTCTAGATAGAGACATATTGTCCGAGTTCGACTTCGAAGCTTATGCCCAAGGAGTATGCTTCCAAACCGAGGACCATAAGGAAGGCGTAAAAGCCTTTCTGGAGAAGCGTTCACCTATATTTGAGGGAAGATAAAGACCCATGGCAAGGAGGAGAAAGCGGCCAAAGCCTTGAGATTACAGCATTGTCCCTGATGATGAATATATCGAAAAACGGAGTGGACTATGGAATTTGCCTTTACAGAAGAGCAGAGAATATTTAGAGACAGCTTCAAAGCATTTGTCGCCAAGGAGCTAGCGCCTATAGCCCAAGAATATGACCACCGCGGCGAGTTCCCTCGTCATATCTTCAGGAAGTTGGGTGAACTGGGTGAGCTGGGGCTTATGTTCCCGGCTGAGTATGGCGGGGGGAACGGGGATGCCATCATGACTCTCATTATGTTTGAGGAGATGAGCTATGCGTCTCCGGCTATAGCGGTCGGAATCTACGTTCACGCAGCCCTGGCTATGATAGCTATTGATTCATTTGGAACCCCCGAGCAAAAGCAGAAATATCTGGTCCCAGGCATCAAAGGCGAAAAAATAGGCGCATGGGGTTTTGCTGAGCCTAATGCCGGGTCAGACCCCGGCTCTATGACTACAAGAGCCAAGAAAACAGCAGATGGCCATTATATTATCAATGGGACAAAAATGTTCATCTCGAATGGAAGCTTTGCCGATTTTGTGGTACTGACAGCCTTCACTGACCCAACTAAAGGCATGAAGGGATTAAGCTTGTTCATAGTGGACAAAGGTTCTCCCGGATTCTCCGTAGCTCAGAAGCTGAGAACCATGGGGATGAAAGCAAATGATACGACCGAGCTTGTCTTCGAAGATTGCCAGGTCCCGGCTTTTGCCCTTCTGGGCGAAGAAAATGAGTTCAATAACATCATGCGAACTTTAACCTTTGGCAGGATTGTGGCATCAGCCATATGTGTTGGTTTAGCACGTGGTGCCTTTGACCATACCCTAAGATATGCCAAAGAAAGAATCGCCTTTGGTCAACCAATAGGAAAATTTCAAGGAATTCAATGGATGCTTGCCGATGCGGCAACACAAATAGATGCGGCAAGGCTTTTAACCTATCAAGCAGGTTGGTTATACCAGCAAGGGCTTCCTCACATAAGAGAAGCGTGTATGGCGAAGCTCTTCGCCTCAGAAACAGCTACAAAGGTGGCTAACACTGCAGTTCAAATTCACGGCGGATATGGACTGATGATGGATTATCCCATTCAGATGTATTATCGCGACTGCAAACTGTTAGAAATTGGAGAGGGGACATCCCAAATCCAGCGGAATACCATAGCTCGGCAACTCGGTCTTTGAAACCAGCGAACAAAGTGGCGAGACCCAATAAATGAGCCAGATTTTAGAAGGAATAAGAGTACTGGATTTCTCCCGTTATGTCGCCGGAGCTTATGCCGGCATGTTATTGGCTGATGTGGGCGCAGAAGTCATCCGAGTTGAAAGACCTGGTGGAGCTGAAGACCGAGAGATTGGCCCATTGGCCCCAAACGGGGAAAGTCTGCCTTTTGCCCTCATTTTGCAGCGGAACAAGAAGAGCATTACCTTAAACCTGCTAACCAAGCAGGGTGAGAAGTTGCTTAGCCAGTTAGTCGAGCGCTCCCAAGTAGTGATACACAATTTTGCCCCAGGCAGTGGAGAGGCCAAGGCCTTAGATTACAACACTCTAGCCCAAATCAAAGAAGACATCGTTGTCGCTGCTATTAGTGGTTTCGGACAATATGGCCCTTATGCCCATCGACCCTGCTTCGATTCGATAGCTCAAGCTATGGCAGGTGGGATGTGCTTCACCGGATTTCCTGGTAATCCGCCAACGAAAGCCGGTGTCCTGTACATCGACTTATGCACTGGGCTTCATGCAGCCTTGGGAATAATGTTTGCCTTGTATAATTGTCAAAAGACCGGTGTTGGGCAAATGATTGATATAGCCCTCTTTGATGTCGCCACATCGTGCCTCAATAGCCTCGGTGTCGGGGCCGAGTACAAACTCTCGGGTGCGACGCGTCCTCAGATCGGCAACCATGCCTTCTACACTTTCGGTGACTCCTTTAAAGCCAAAGATGGCTGGGTTATGCTTAGCGCCCCAGGTAATAGCATCTGGAAAAGATTTATCAGAGTACTGGGCAAAAAGGAACTGGCACAAGCCCAAGAGTTTAGTGATGACATGGCAAGATTTCAAAACCGGGAATTAATCCGCCCCGTAGTTAGTGCGTGGGTAGCCGAGCGAACAGTCGATGAAGTAGTCAAGATACTTGACCAAGCCCGTGTGCCATGTGGACCGGTGAATACAATCGTTGATATGGTTGCTGACCCCCAACTCCAAGCTCGGGAAATGATAGTAGATGTCGAATATCCAGGGATTGGTAACATTACTTTGCCTGGACTAGCCATGAAGCTCTCTCGAACTCCCGGCAAAATATACAAACGCCCCCCCAAGTTAGGGGAACATAGTCACGAAATATTTTGTGGCCTCGTGGGTCTAAGCCACGAAGACTTTAGCGAGCTAAAGTCTCAAGGAATGGTCTAATCTCTACTCCCGAAAAGATGGATACATGCCAATAGATTTTGAAGCCCTTGCCATAGACTGCTATGTCTTTTGTCGCGAGCGTTATCAAGAGGGTTGCTATCCTGGAGAGAAAGATTGCTAGAGGAAAGTAGAAATGCTAAGGTTAAACAATATCGAGGTTATTTATTCAAACGTTATTTTGGTACTTAAAGGCGTTTCCCTAGAAGTACCAGCGGGTAAAATCGTAAGTCTTCTTGGGGCTAATGGCGCCGGTAAGACGACTACCCTGAAGGCTATCTCGGGGCTTCTGTATACAGAGGACGGTGAGGTTACTGATGGCAGTATCGAGTTCGAAGGGGTAGGAATCAACAGGCTAAGTCCAGAGCAGATTGTCAGGATGGGAATCGTTCAAGTTATGGAGGGGCGCCGCCTTTTCGAACACCTGACTGTAGAGGAAAACATACTAACCGGGGCCTACATTCGGCACGACGGAGCTGCTATTAAGACAGACCTGGAACGCGTCTATGGCTATTTCCCTAGACTTAAAGACCTTCGTGGCAGAACGAGCGGTTATCTCTCCGGTGGAGAAAGGCAAATGCTCGTGACAGGCAAAGCCCTCATGTCCCGCCCCAAACTTATGCTCCTGGACGAGCCGTCTCTAGGTCTCAGTCCGAAGCTAGCGCGGGAAATTTTCCACATAGTTAGAGGGATTAACGAAGAGGAAAAAACGACGATTCTGTTAGTAGAACAGAATGCGCGAGCTGCACTGAACCTAGCTCAGCACGGATATGTAATGGAAAGCGGTAGGATAGTAATGGAGGGACCGGCTGATAGCCTCAGAAACAATGAAGACATAAAGGAGTTCTATTTAGGGTTGAGCAAGATAGGACAAAGAAAAAGCTACCGGGAAGTTAAGCACTACAAGCGACGGAAACGCTGGTTAGCTTGAAATTCAATGTGG
>Ga0194112_10008698_pt1 | contig 13026 bp, 5 predicted proteins | sample TA2MahC400mmetaG_FD_146191 | JGI IMG/M metagenome (GOLD analysis project Ga0194112, IMG submission 146191) | Freshwater microbial communities from Lake Tanganyika, Tanzania - TA2015016 Mahale Deep Cast 400m | ecosystem: Environmental > Aquatic > Freshwater > Lake | place: Tanzania: Lake...
GCAGGCGAGCGTGACCGACGTGGTCGGCATCGTGTGCCTGGAGATCGAGGGGACCGCCTCCGAGATCGCCGCCGGGGTGCAGTGGCTCAAGAAGCAAGGGGTCCGTGTCGAGCCCGTCGAGTTGAGCGCCGTGGAGTCCTGATCCATCCGAGTCCTGGGCCGTCGGGCTGGCCGCCCGGGAACCGCGACGAAGCCACCCCGGGATCAGTGCGGATTCTGGCGGGCCCAAGCGGAATCACGGGGCAACCACGAGCCCGGTTTGGCCCTCGGCACATGCCTTCGACCTCGACCCCGGCCCTCGCCGTGGCCCTCGTCCTTTACCCTAGCCCTCGGCCCCATCGGTGACCGTCGGGCCAGGGATTCCGGCCCGGCGTTCCTGCCGGGGTTGTCGGCGGACCCTCGCTCCCCGAAGACGGCCGGATGGGGCTCCTCCGGGCTCAGCGTCCCGATCCGGAGAGGGTTTCGCCGCCACCGGTTCCACCACCCTTGGGTGATCCTGGGCGTCGGGCCTCCAACCGGTGGGCATTCAAGGGACCCACCCAGCGGGTGTTGAAGCGCTGGTGCAGGGTGTCGCTCGGGAATGCCGGACGGGCCTCGACCCCATGTCGATCGTCGTCCATCCCGTGCCAGGGCAGGGGATCGATCCGGTCGCCGGCCGCGACATGGTAGTCGGCATCCTTGTTCCAGCCGACCGTCCACAGGAAGAAACGCCGCTCCAGTCCCTCCGGGACCGCCGGCAGCGCCCCGGCGGCGAACTCGAGGGTCAACCCGTCTCCGGCCGCCACGGTGACCAGCCCGTTGTCCTCGGCCGCGAGCAGCAGATCCACCGGGCCGTAACGGGTGGCCCACCCGCTCGGGGTGATCCGCCACGGAGGCCGCTGGCGTACCGTGTCGTGCATCGGGGTGAGCGGATCCGAGGGTCCCGTCGGCGCGAACTCCCCGTACCCGTGCCAGTGCAGGTCGGTGGAGGTCGGCGCCAGGCTTGCCGCCTCCGCCGGGCGATTCCCCGTGAACAGCGCGATGCGGTCCCAGTGCAGCTCGAAGGCGTAGCTCAGGCGCAGCCGCCGGGTGCCTGCCGGCAATTGGCCGGAGCCCAGCGACACGAGGATGGTCTTGGTGCGCCCGGCCGGCGCGCCGACCACCACCTTCGGGAGGGGTTCCCAGCGGTCCGGGGCCGTCTCCGCCTCCAGCCTGGGGAAGGGGAAGGGCAGTTCGGGATCGTGGCTGCCGGCGATGTTGGCCATGCCTCCGCCGAAGCGCAGCCAACCGCTGAGCGCCAGGGTCAGGCCCGGTGCGTCGGGCAGCGGACCGAAGTCGAGGATCACCGACGTGGGCTCGGCCAGTCCCCGCAGCTGGGGGGCCCGGAGGCGCGGCGAGAAACGTTGCCCGTCCTCCCGGTCCAGCGTCGCGGTCAGGTCCACCCCCTCGCCCGAGCGGGCCGAGCGCAGCGGCAGGCGGCCCGAGAGCACCCGGAGCCCGTGCTTCGGGAAGGGCGGGCCGGGCACCAGCTTGCTGGTCGGATGGACCTCGGTTCCCGGCGGGATGTCCACCCAGCCGAGGCGGGCCTCGTCGAGATAGAGGATCTCCCTCAGTTCCTCGGTCAGCTGCACCGTGTAGCGCCCCTGCCGCGGCACGAAGTCGGCCGTGCCTCCGAGGGCCACCCATTCGCGCGGGTCGGCCACGATGTTGTGGCCCGGCCGGGAGGGCAGGCCCACCGGAGCGGAGCTGAGGATGTCCGTCAGGAACCGGAACCGGGTGCCGTCCCACGCGTAGAGGTAGGGGCAGGAACCCGTGGGGTTCTTCGGTTCGATGAGGTCCACGACCTGCCTGGGGTGAGGCCCGACGCCGAAGAGCGGCTGGGTGTCGGCCCATCGGGCGATGACGGTCTCGAGGTCCTTGTGCCGGCCCACGCCGATCTCCACCGGCTTGCGCTGCACGCTTCGGACGGCCCGCCAGTTGCCTGCGTTGAGCTCGATGCGCAGGCCGATCCCGCTGAAGTTGGAGCGGTTGCCGATGGGGCGGAACTTCACCAGGCCGTTGACGTGGGCGCCGTCGTTGCGCAGGAGGCGCACGCCGCGGCCGTCGAGGTCAATGAGGACGTCGATGTCGCCATCCTGGTCGAAGTCGGCGAACGCCGCGTGCCGCACCGACGCGCCAGACCATTCCCCGAGGCCCAGCGCGGTGGTCTCCTCGTGGAACCCGCGGCGCCCCCGGTTGCGCCAGATGCGCAGGCCGTCGGTGCCCCAGCCGACGAGGTCCAGCCAGCCGTCGTTGTCGTAATCCAGTGCCCGGAGGGCCCGGATGCCATTCTTGCGGGCGGGAATCCGCAGCGGGTCGCGCAGGCCGCCCAGGTGGATGGCGATCGCCGCTTCGGTGACGAGGGCCACGTCGGCCCGCAGGTCGTTGTTGAGGTCGCCGGTCGCCAGGCAACGGGCCACCGGCCAGTCGGCCGGCTGCGTCCCTGCGGCCAGGCCGTCGCGTCGCTGGTTCGAAAGCACCCACGGGGGCTCGCCCCGGCGCGTGAGCAGCACGTCCGGAAGGTCGTCGTTGTTCCAGTCGTCGATCGTCACCGAGGTCACACCGGTCACGTCGAAGCCGTCCCCCGCCGGACCGGGCTTTCGCTCGCGGAAGATCGCCGTGCCGAAGTTGGTGAAGGCCCGCAGGCGCCCCTCCGGAGTGGTCGCCAGCAGGGCCAGCTTGCCGGTGATGTCGATGTCGCCCAGGGCCGCCCCGGTCGCCTTCACGGCCCGCAGGCCCCCGAGGGCCGTGCCGTCGGTGATGAACCCGTTGGTGGCGAACCGCAGCAACTGGGACCCCTCCGTGCCCACGACGATCGCGTCGTCGTACCGGTCGTTGTTCAGGTCCCCCACCACGATGTCCTGGACCGCCCCGACGGCCGACGGCAGCGGATCGGTGCGGGCGGAGAAGGTGGCGTTGGAGTTCCAAAGCAGGTGAAGGCCTCCCTGGTCGTCGGGCAGCAGCACGTCGTTCCAGCCGCGACGGTTGAGGTCGAAGAGTCCGAAGGGTCCCCTCAGGCGACCGGCCTCCGGCCCGAAGGCGCGCGCGGTGTCGTCGGCGAAGCGGATGGCCACGGGATCCGGTTCGGGCTGTTCGAGGGCGAAGGGGGCGAGGATCTCGGTGTATTTGCAGCGTTCGAACAGCGACGGGTTGTCGGCGGCCTGGGGCTTGCCGGCCGAGATGCGCTGATGCTCGGCCAGTTCCGCCGCCGCCTGCTCGCGCGCCCCCTGCCGCAGGTACGCCTGGCTGAGCTGGTAGTGCGCCGACGGGTGGTCCTTGTCGAATTCGAGGACCTCGACGAACTGCTCGGCCGCCTCGGCGAACCGGCCCCAGCCCGCGTAGGCCAGCCCAAGCTGGAAGCTCACCGTGTTGAGGGTCCGGTCCGCCTGCTTGGCCTCGGTCAGGGACTGCACGGCATTGGAGTGGGCCCCGAGCCGGAGGTGCGAACATCCGGCCAGGTAGTGGGCCGCCCCACGGCCCGGTTCCACCTGCAGCGCCTGCCGGGCGTGGACGAGGGCCTCGGACGGCTGGTTGGCCAGCAGGAAGGCGTTGGCCAGGTTGAGGTGCACGTCCGGGTTGGCCGGATTCATCGTCAGGGCCGCGCGGAACGACTCGATCGCGCGCCGGGCGTCGCCGGCCGAGTGGTATCCGCGGCCCGCGTTCATGTGCGCGGCGAACTGGGTGTCGTCGTTCGACGCGCGCTGCGACCACCACGCCATCGCGGCGATGCCGAGGATCATCAGGAAGATGCCCACCACCAGCATCGCCGGCGCGGAGAGGGATCGAATCGGTCGGTTCATGCGGATGGAGCGACCGTACGCCGGAATCCGGAAAAACAACACCCTCTCCCGGGCTCATGACGGGGCCTGGAGAGGTCCGCAAAAGATGACAAATGTAAACCTGCAATTGTAAATAAGTTGACGAGTGTTTACCAAAACGGGGTCCGGGTCCCCTCGAACTCATTCGTGGGCGGTTCCCGGTCCCTGATCCATGCGAGCCGATCCCTCGTCCGATGTCCTTCTGGAAGCGACGGATACCCGCATTGGCGGCGCAGACCTCCGCCCATCCTCCCGGGACAGGATCCGGGATCCGTTGATCGTGGTCCTGGCGCTGGTCGTGGCGTGGGCGCTCCGTGCCCAGGCACCCGGGCCCGGGCCGGTGCCGGTACCGGTGCCGGCCGAACTTCCCCGGGATCCCCGTGGGCCGGGTACGCTCGAGATGGCGCGACGGCTTGCGGATTTCGTCGAGCGGGCCGACCCCATGGAGAACCGGTTCCTTAATCCCGGCCGCATCGGGAGTTACCAGCGGGCTCTGCTCCAGCACCCCTCTCCGGAGGAGGAGCTCCAGACGAGATTCCTGCTCTCCGGGGAACTGCTTCAGGCCAATCGCCTCGGGGAGGCGCTGGACGAGGTGCGGCGCGTCCGGTCGCTGGCGGGGTCCCTCGGCATGCCGATGATCGACGCCAACGACATCAACCTGTCGCTCCGCGAGGCCCTGTGTCACCTGCGCCGCGGCGAGTTGGCCAACTGCCTCAGCAACCACAACGCCGACTCCTGCCTGATGCCGTTGCGGGGCGGCGGCATCTATCGGACCCGGGATGATTCCCTGCTGGCCCGCTCGGTGCTCACCAACCTGCTGGCTCGCCATCCCGACAACCTGCCCGCCCGCTGGCTGCTCAATGTGGCCCACATGACCCTCGGGGAGTATCCCGACCAGGTTCCCCCCCCCAGTGGCTCATCCCCACCCACGTCTTTCGCTCGGACCACGACTTCGGGCGCTTCCTCGACGTCGGGCCGAACGTCGGCCTCGCCCGCACCGAGCTTTACGGTGGGGTCGCCGTGGACGATTTCGACGGCGACGGCCTGCTCGATGTCGTCACGTCGTCCATCGGGCTCTCGGACCCGATGCGTTTCTTCCACAACCTGGGGAACGGCCGGTTCGAGGAGCGCACCCGCGAGGTGGGCCTCGAGGGCCTGACTGGCGGACTCAACCTCGTGCATGCCGACTACGACAACGACGGCCGGCCGGACCTCTTCCTGTCGGTGCAGGACGGCCGGAGCCTGCTCTTCCACAACGACGGCCCGAAACCCGCCACGGCCACCGAGAAGGCCCGCTGGGGCTTCACCGAGGTGGCCGAGGCGGCGGGGGTGACCGGCCAGCGATCCACCTTCCCCTGCTGGTCCTTCGACTACGACAACGACGGGTTCGAGGACCTCTTCGTGGCCGGCTACCGCATCCGGACCGTGGGCGAGGTGGTGGCCGACCTGTTGGGCATGGCCAGCCCGGCCGAGCGGTCCCGGCTCTACCGCAACCGGGGCGACGGCACCTTCGAAGACGTGTCGAAGGTCGTCGGGCTGGACCGGGTGCTGCACGCCATGGGCTCGAACTTCGGCGACCTCGACAACGACGGCTGGCTGGATTTCTACCTCGGCACCGGCGATCCCAATTTCGACACGCTCATCCCCAACCGGATGTTCCGGAACGACAGCGGGCGGCGCTTCCAGGATGTCACGACCCGCGGCGGGTTCGGCACGCTGCAGAAGGGGCACGCGGTGGCCTTCGCGGATTTCGACAACGACGGCGACCAGGACGTGTACGAAGACCTCGGGGGTGCCTACCACGGCGACCAGTACCCGAACGTGCTGCTGGAGAACCCGGGCCACGGGAACCATTGGATCCAGCTGAGGCTGGAGGGGCGGCAGGCGAACCGGTCGGGCATCGGCACGCGGATCCGGGTGCGGTGCTGGGGCCCGGAGGGCGAGCGGGTCATCCACCGGACGGGCAACACCGGCGGGAGCTTCGGGGCCAATCCCTTGCGGCTGGAGATCGGTCTGGGCAAGGCCACCGAGGTGAGCGCGATCGAGATCGACTGGCCGGGCAGCCGCACGCGGCAGACGGTGGAGATCCCGAAGGTCGACACCGCGTATCTGGTCCGGGAAGGCGAACCGGCGGCACAGGCCATGGAGCTGCGCCGCTTCGGCTTCGCCCGCACGCCGGCCACCATGGACCATTCGCACCTGCTGCTGCGGCCGCCCCCGCCCTCGTCGAAGTCGTCATCACCCCCCTCCGCGCTCGCCGTGAAGGCGGGTCGACCTCGCGTCCAAGCCCTTTCAGGGACTCACCTCGGCGGCGCAACCCCCAATCAGGCTTCAGGTTCTGCACGGCCTGGCACTCGGGCGCGGCTGTTGGGCGCGGCTGTTGGGCGGGAGGGCCGACGTGCAGCCTCGGAATCGGACCCGGGTTTGTGTCAATAGTGAGGACCGACCCCTTTTGGGTCAGGCCAGCAGGTCGTGGACGACACGGCCATGGACGTCGGTGAGCCGGTGGTCGCGGCCGCCGAAGCGGTGGGTCAGGCGTTCGTGGTCGAGGCCCAAGAGGTGCAGGAGGGTGGCGTGGAGGTCGTGGATCTCGACGGGGTTCTCGACCGCCTTGTAGCCGTATTCGTCGGTCGAGCCGTAGGCCATACCTCCGCGGACCCCGCCGCCGGCCATCCAGAGGCTGAATCCGTGCGGATTGTGGTCCCGGCCGTCGCGGCCCTGGGCGAAGGGGGTGCGGCCGAATTCACCCGACCATAGGATCACGGTCTCCCCCAGCAGTCCGCGACCCTCGAGGTCGGCCAGGAGCCCGGCGATCGGCTGGTCGATGGCCCGGGCATTGGCCGAGTGGTTGTTGCGCAGGTCGCCATGGGCGTCCCAGCGGGCGTTGCCGTGGGCCCGGGTGCAGGTCAACTCGACGAAACGCACCCCGCGCTCCACCAGGCGCCGCGCCACCAAGCATTGCCGCCCATAGGCCCGGGTGTGCTCGGAGGAGGCCTCGAGCCCATAGAGCCGCCGGGTGGCCGCCGACTCGCCGGAGATGTCGGTCGCCTCGGGCACGGCCATCTGCATGCGGTAGGCCAGCTCGGCATTGCGGATGGCGGCCTCGAGGGGATCGTGCGCACCGAGGCGGTCGAGGGCGGTGCGGTCGAGGGCCCGCACTGACCGCAGCTTGCGTGCCTGGAGATCGGGCCGGCTCTCCAGCGGCAGGATGTTCGCCAGCGCCGGCAGGTCATTGCGGAACAGCGACGCCTGGTGGCTGGCCGGCAGGAAGCCCGATCCGAAGCAGTCCACACCCCCGGAAGGGATGAGCCCGCCGTCGAGCACGACGTAGCCGGGGAGGTCCCGGTTCTCGGATCCGAGCCCGTAGGTGGTCCACGCCCCGAGGCTCGGGCGGCCCGACATGCCGGTGCCGGAGTGCAGGAAGTAGTTGGCCGCGTTGTGCTCGGAAAAGCGCGAGACCATCGAGCGCACCACGCACAGGTCGTCGGCCCGCGACCCGATCCACGGGAAAAGCTCGCTGATCGGGAGGCCGCAGCGGCCGCGGGGCCGGAACGCCCACGGGCTGCCGAGGGTGGCCCCGTTGTCCTCGAACTGGGTGGGCTCCATCCGCAGCCCGAAGGGCTTGCCGTCCTCGCGCGACAGACGGGGTTTGGGGTCGAAGGTGTCGACCTGGGATACGCCGCCGTCCATGTAGAGGAAGATCACGTTCCTCGCCCGGGCGCGGTGGTGGGTGCCTCGGGGCCGTCCATCGGCGGGCGCCCATCCGCCGGGGGCGGCCTGCGACGGGAAGAGCGCCGAGAAGGCCAGGGCACCGAAGCCCAGCGCGGAGTCGCGCAGCAGCCGCCGGCGGCTCCAGCGGGGCAGGGCGGCTTCCGGAGCCGTGCCGGGATCAGGGGACATGGGTGAATTCCTGGGTGAGGAAGATCGCATGGCAGAGTTCCGTCCATCGGCGCACCTCGGCCTCGGCGTCGGATCCGGACGAGCCGGCTTCCAACTCCGTCCCGGCCAGCAGGTCGAGCATGGCCCGGGTCTCGGCGGGAGCGGGATCGCGTCCCAACGCCCGGCGATGAAGCCGGCCGATCCGTTCCCGGGGATCCGCCACCGGGCCCGGATCCCCTGCGATCACCTCGTGCGCCCAGGCGATGGCCTGCTGGCGGACGAACGGGTCGTTCATGAGGGCCAGGGCCTGGGCCGGGACGTTGGAACCGTTGCGTCGACCCACGGTGCTCTCCGGGATCGGCAGGTCGAAGGTCACGAAGAGCGGGGAGAGGAAGTTGCGGCGCGTCTCCTGGTACACGGACCGGCGCCGGTCCCCGTCGAGAGGGCCATTGGCGTTGCGGACCCACATGCGGTCGCCCATGAACGGGGTCATGTGCGTCGGAACCGCCGGTCCGAAGCGGCGCCGGTCGAGGTTGCCCGCCGTCGCGAGCAACGCATCCCGGAGGGCTTCGCCTTCGAGTCGCCGGAGGTTCTGGCGGTGGAGCAGCCGGTTCGAGGGATCGGCCGCCTCGGCCCGGGCATCGGAGGCCTCGCTGGCCTGGCCGAAGGTCCGGGTGAGGCAGAGCCTCCGGATCAGGCGCTTGAGCGAGCCTCCGTCGCGGGCGAACCCGACCGCCAGGTGGTCCAGCAGTTCCGGGTGCGACGGCGGGGTGCCCAGCGCCCCGAAGTTGTCCACCGTCTCGACGAGTCCCCGGCCGAAGAGATGAGCCCAAACGCGGTTGACGATGACCCGGTGCAGCAAGGGGTTGGTGGGCGAGGTCACGGCCTGGGCCCATTCCAGGCGTCCGCTGCCCCGCGCGATGCCCATCGGCCCGGGACCCGCCAGGGCCTCGAGGAAGCGTCGCGGTACGGGTTCTCCCGGTGTCTTCGGGTCGCCGCGCACCAGGATCCGGGCGGGTTCGACCGAGCCGTCGGTCATCGCCAGGGCGCGGATTGGCGCCGGCAGGTTGGTGGTCATCGTGCGGATCCTGGCGACCTCCGCCGCCGCAGGTTCCCCAGAAGCTCCCCAGTCCAGCAGGCCCCGGCGCCACAGGCCTGAGGCCAGGTCGAGGCCCGGACCACCGGGCGCATCGTCGGCCCACGACCGAAGCCCTGCGTGCACGGTCTGATCCAGCCCGACGGGTCTGGGCGTGCCGCCCCCGTCGGCAGGCCCGGGCGGATGCGCCGGCGGCGACGGGGGGCTCGGGTTGTCGGAGGAGACCACCCGGTCGAGCGCGATGAACCCGTCGCCGTCGTCGAGCAGTTCCAGGTAGGCCAACCGGCCGCGATGCCGGCGGAGGCCGGACGTGATGGAGCGCCACGCCAAATCGCCCCCGGTGTCCACGTCGAGTTGGGTCGCCTCGAACAGCAGCGGGTTGAATTCGCGCAGGCCGTAGCGGGCGATCACCAGTCGGACACGGCTGCCCCGACCCGCCAGGTGCAGGTGCAGGTGGTCGTGCGTGAGGGCGAAGGTCGGTGACCGGAGCGCGCCCTGGAGGCGCCCAGCCCAGCGGCCGCTGTGGCCGAGCCCCGTCGCAAGATGTTCCAGGCCCAGCGACCCCACGCGCCACGTGCCCTGGTCCCCGTGCCCGGCGGGCGGCGGCCGGAAGGCCTGACCGCTGGGCATCCAGCCGGCGTCGTCGGCCCGCAGCGTCCAGTCGGGGGTGGATCGATCGGCCGGTGTGCGGGTCAGGGCTGGGGTCGGGGCTGGGGCAGCAGCCCCTCCTTCGGCGGCGGGCGGCAGCCACGGGCGCAGCGGATGTTGGGAACCAATCGCCGAGGCGGCGCGGACCTCGGTGGTCCATCGCTCGAGAATGCCGGCATCGAGCTTCAGGTCCCTCGCCGCGCCTGCCACGCGCCCCGACCAGGCGTTGGTGGGGATGCCGGCGCGGACCAACCCGACGGCCGCCTCGAGGTAGGGGGCGACTTTCGGGCTCCCGTGGCCCAGGGCCGCCCGGATTGCCGGTCGGAGCGATCGCGACAGCACGTGGTGATGCTGGACCAGCGATTCGAGGCGCGACTCGAGCGAGCCGTCCGGATCGATGCTGGCGATGTCTTGCCGGGATGACCGGAGGAAGGCCGCAAGGCTGTAGTAGTCGCGGGTGGAGATGGCGTCGAACTTGTGGTCGTGGCACCGGGCGCAGGCCACCGTGAGCCCGAGGAAGGTCTTGGAGAACACGTCGATCTGGTTGTCGATGCGGTCGGCCTCGTCCTGCAGGGGGTCCACCGGCGCATGCGTCGCCTGGTGCAGGTACCAGAACCCGGTCGCGAGCACGGACTCGTCGTGGCCCGAGACCGGGTCGCGTCGTGGGTTCGGCAGCAGGTCGCCGGCGAGGTGTTCCTGCACGAACCTTCCGTAGGGCACGTCGGCGTTGAAGGCGCGGATCAGGTAATCCCGATACCGCCAGGCGTGGGGGATCGGGTAGTCCTGCTCATGGCCGTAGGAGTCGGCGAACCGCACCAGGTCCATCCAGTGCCGGGCCCATCGCTCGCCGAAGGCCGGGGAGGCGAGGAGGCCATCCACCACCCGTGCACGTGCCTCCATCGAGGGGTCGGTGCCGAAGGCGGCCAACTGGGCCGGTTCCGGGGGCAGCCCGGTGATCACCCCGTGCACGCGTCGCAGCCACACCTGCGGCGTGGCCGGAGGGGACGCCCTCAATCCCTCGGCCTCGAGGCGGGCGAAGACGAACCGATCGACCGCATCCTCGGCGTCATCGGGGTCCCGGGGTGCGGGAATGGTTGGATCCACCGGCGGGCGCAGGCTCCACCAATGCCGCCGCGACTCGAAGACCTTCGCCCAGCCCGAGGGGTGTTCTGACGAGCCCGGCACCGGGTCGCTCCCGGCAGGGAACACGGCTCCCTCGTCGATCCATCGGGCGATGTCGCGCAAGACCGCTCCGGCGAGTCGGGGGCGATCCTTCGGCATCGCCAGGTCGGGTCCGGCATGGGACACCGCGAGGAACAATCGGCTTTCCGAAGCGCGGCCTGGCAGCACGGCCGGACCGGAGTCGCCGCCGCGCAGCAGCGCCTCGCGTGAATCGACCCGGAGACCGCCGCGTTGCCGTCCCGGCCCGTGGCACTCGCGGCATTCGGTCACGAGGAAGGGGCGCACGCGCTCCTCGAAGAAGGCCACCTGCGAGTCGTTCGGTGTGCCGACAGCCCGGATCACGGTTCCCAGCAGGGCCAGTCCGGCAGTCACCCATGCCCGGAACCCGGTTCCACCCGGGCCGACCGGCCAGGAGTCCGAACGGGTGCGGGCTGCGGGTGACATTGCGGGAGGTTAGTCGCCGGGGCGGAGCCGCGTCATTCGAAAAACCCATGCCCGTGTCCAGCCATCGCAGACAGGATGTCGTCCGCCCCGCGACGAGGGCGGGGTGGACGGTCCAGACCTGACCGACCTGGGAATTGACTGTGGAGATCGACCGCCTCGTTGCCTTGGGTTTGTGTCAATAGTGAGGACCGACCCCTTTTCCTCTTTTGGTGTGTGGCTTCCGGTGGGGATTGCTGGCAATTTCCCCATGTCCCATGAGCACCTTGTCTCTTTCGCGACGCCAGTTCCTGGCGGGTTCCGCGGCGACCGTCGCCGCCAGTGCCGCCTCGTCGACGACGGCCGCACGAGCGGCTTCCGGGGCGGGGGATTCGGCTCCCTCGCGCCGGGTGGTGCTGGCACTCATCGGGGCCGGTGGTCGCGGTTCCAATCACGCCGCCGGCATGTCCCGGCTGCCCGGGGTGGAGTTCAAGTACGTCTGCGATGTCTGGAAGGATCGGGGCGACGGGATCCTGAAGGACCTGACCCGCGTGCAGAAGCGGGCGCCCCGGCGCATTTCCGACCTGCGGGTGGCCCTCGACGACCGCGAGGTGGACGGCGTGGTCATCGCCACGCCCGAGCACTGGCATGCGCTGGCCACGGTCATGGCCTGTCAGGCGGGCAAGGACGTCTATGTGGAAAAGAACCCCTGCAACGCCATCTGGGAGGGGCGCAAGATGGTGGAGGCAGCCCGGAAGTACGGGCGGATCGTGCAGGTGGGCTTCCAGAACCGCAGCGGTCCCTACGCCGCCTCGGCGCGCGATTACCTCGCCAGCGGCAAGCTGGGGAACATCGTCCACGTGAAGGTGTACAACATGCTCGAGGGATCGCGCTGGGAGCCGGTGCCCGACGGACCGGTCCCGGCGGGCCTCGATTGGGATGCCTGGCTCGGACCCGCGCCGAAGGTGCCCTACAATCCCGGTCGCCACGCCAACTGGCACCCCTGGTGGGACTACAAGGGCGGGACGCTGGCCGACGACGCCAGCCACCAGCTCGACCTCACCCGCATGGTGCTGGGCGACCCGGGCCACCCGCGCTCGGTCTTGTGCACCGGCAGCAACCACGCCTTCGGCTCCAAGCGCGAGGTGCCCGAGTTCCAGTGCATCACCTACGACTACGGCACCTACACGATGACCTGCGAGAGTGGCAATGCCACGCCCTACCTGCGGAAGTTCCCGGGCGAGGTGCGCTACGGCAACCAGTGGCCGCACTGGCCCACCTCGGCCACGCGGGTCGAGATCTACGGCACGAAGGCGATGATGTACCTCGGCCGCCACGGGTGCGGCTGGCAGGTGGTCGTCGAGGGCGGACGGGTGATCGACCAGGACAAGGGGTATTTCCCCGACAAGTGGCACCAGCCCAACTTCATCGACTGCATCCGCTCGCGGAAGACGCCCAACGCCGACATCGCCCTGGCCCATCCCAGCGCGTGTCTGGTCCATCTGGCGAACATCTCCTACCGCGTCGGCCAGAAGCAGTTGTTCTTCGATCCCGTGCGCGAACGCTTCACCAACAGCACGGCGGCCAATGGGCTGCTCAAGCCGGCCTACCGCAAGGGCTACCGGATCCCGGACACCGTGTAGGGGCCACCCCCGGAGGAACACCGCCGGCCGGAGCGATGGGTGGGTCATTGGGCGGGGGATCCCTGCGCGGTGCCGCCGGTGGATCACCGGGCCCGGGGGCTCTGGCATGGGATCGATGGGCGCGTTTTCCAATCGATGCCGTCCGATGGGTTCGTTAGGGTTTCCCGACATCAGAAGGCTCCACCGGTCCGGAGAGACCTGAGTGTCCGACCGGTGCCGAAGTGACCCGGCCGTTCCGCCCCAGAAGCGTTTTGCCCCCCTTTATGTACCGAATCCTTGGCAGTGACGGCAACGAGTACGGCCCCGTGTCCGTCGAACAGTT
>Ga0194112_10008701_pt1 | contig 13025 bp, 10 predicted proteins | sample TA2MahC400mmetaG_FD_146191 | JGI IMG/M metagenome (GOLD analysis project Ga0194112, IMG submission 146191) | Freshwater microbial communities from Lake Tanganyika, Tanzania - TA2015016 Mahale Deep Cast 400m | ecosystem: Environmental > Aquatic > Freshwater > Lake | place: Tanzania: Lake...
CTGGCTCGCCCCGGATCAAGAGGGTCCTGCAGGTCCGCGCCCGTCACCGGGGCTGAAGCCCTGCCTCACGCCGGTCCGGAGCCCGCAAGGCAACGGGATCTGCGAGGCGGTCGTGAAGACCCTGGCGCGCGACGACATCCCGGCGGTGCCGCTGCCCGGCGCACAGGCCGTTCCCGGATTGACCGGGGGCCGGATCGGGGACGACACCGACGACACCCGCACCCGGGGCTGAAGATGCGCGCCCCGCAAGGGCCGCGCCCCTGACACCGCAGCCGCCGGAGTGGCCGGTGAAACAGGGGCGGGACCGGTCACGATCTGACAGTTCCTGCGCTGTCTCTGCCCCTGCTGTGCCAATGCCCGCTCATGTGCCTCTGGATCGCATTCTCCTGTCCGGAAAGTCTGAGCAAGCTGTTCTGCCCGCCGAGCCACCGGAAGCAGAGATCGCTTGGCCCAAGTATTGGAAAGCTTCCTCTGCCGTCGAAACAGCAGGACCCGAGCGGTCTTGACACAAGCGGAACTTCCTTGATCCCTTTGCGGCAGGGACGTCGAGGACAGGGGTGTTGTGGACATCATCAGACAGGCAGATCGAGGTGACGCCGATGCCGTGGCAAGGGTGTTCCGGCAATCTCGCCTGTTTCATCTTCCCTATCTGCCTGACCTGCACACGCCCGAAGAGGACCGGGCATATCTTGCCGATGTCGTCTTTCGCAAATGCGAAGTGTGGGTGGCCACGCAGGATGAGGAGGTTGTCGGCTTTTGCGCCTTCCGGCAGGAATGGGTGGATCATCTTTATCTTTTGCCAAAGGTCACGGGGCGCGGCATTGGCGGCATGCTGTTGGGACAAGCCAAGATGCAGTCCGATCTTCTGCAGCTTTGGGTTTTCCAGAGGAACCTGAGGGCGATCGAGTTCTATGAGCGCCAAGGATTTTCCAGAATCCGCGAAACCGATGGCAGCGATTGCGAGGAAAAGCTGCCTGATGCGCTGTATCGCTGGACAAGACCGCTGACAGTATAAGCCCGGAAGAGCTCCGCCAACCGGCTCACCTCGCGGAAGCAGAGCGTCGGTTCTGCAAGGTCATGGTCGAGAGCGCCCCGCGCCACCCCTAAGCGGCATCTGGTTTGGTCTGACACCTCGTCACGACCCGCCGGACGGCAGCTGACAGTGGATGCAGGCAAGAACGATCAGTCATGACTGGCGGATGACAGGTGTACCCCTTGACTGACTGCGTGAATTCGTCCGGCAGGCGACTACCCGGCAGCGGTGACCCGCCAGATGACGTCCCCCACGTCGTCGGCCACCAGCAGCGAGGCCTTGTCAGATCCGATGGCGACACCGACAGGCCGCCCATAGGCCTCTTTTTCGTCTTGGGACAAAAAGCCCCACAGGATATCCCGGGGCGGCCCTGCGGGTCTGCCGTTCTGGAAAGGTACGAACGCCACCCGGTAGCCGCTGAGGGTGGACCGGTTCCAGGAGCCGTGCTGGCCGATCACCATGCCATCCGGAAATCCCGGCAGCGTCCCTTCCGGCATCCAGCACAGTCCAAGTGACGCAGTATGACCGCCCAAGGCATAGTCGGGCCTGATCGCCCGCGACACCATTGCAGGATCCTGCTCGACCCGATCGTCCACCGTCTGTCCCCAATAGCAAAAGGGCCAACCGTAAAAGCCGCCCTCCTGAACCGAGGTCAGGTAATCGGGCGGCGTTTCATCCCCCAGGCCGTCGCGCTCGTTCACGACAGTCCAGAGCGTTCCCGTCGCCGGCTCCCAGGCCATGCCCACGGCATTGCGCAAACCCGATGCAAAGATCCTCGCCTGCTCGGTGGCCAGATCCAGTTCCCAGATCGTGGCGCGACCTTCCTCGGCCTCCATGCCGTGGTCGCCGATATTGCTGAGCGACCCGACACCTGCATAAAGCTTGGTGCGGTCGGGGGACAGGATCAGGCTGCGGGTCCAATGGCCCCCCGGCTTGAAATCGACCAGCTTGCGGCCGGGTCCGGTCAACCGGGTCGCGCCATCCGTATAGGAAAACGCGACGATGCCGTCGGTGTTGCCGACGTAAAACGTTCCCCCTGCCAAAGCCATGCCGAACGGCTGGTTCTGATCTTCCGCGAACACCTCTCGGGTTTCGGCCACACCATCGCCGTCACTGTCGCGCCACAGGGTGATGCGGTTCGCGCTGACGCCGATCGCGCGGGCCCGCCGCATCGTGGCCTGGGTGGCGTGATCCATCAGAGTCCTGGGCGGCGACGGCTGCTCCTTGGACTCGGCCACAAGCACGTCGCCGTTGGGCAGGACCTCGATCCAGCGCGGATGATCCAGCCCTGACGCAAAGGCATTGACACGAAGGCCCGGAGCGGCCTCGGGCACATGACCCTGCACCCAGCCCTTGGCGGTGGGCATCTTCAGGGTCATGATCCCCTGCTTCCTCGCGTCGGGAATGGCCGGCGTCTCACCCACGGCCGGGGTCCGGGGCGCGCCGAAGCGCCGCAACAGCACCATCGTGCCCCCCACTATCGCAGTCGCCCGTGCCATGAATTCCATTACCTGCCCCGATGCTGAGTTCCGCCCATACTCTACCGGCAGGTTCCCGACCGTCAAATGCGGAAGCTTCCTAGGACGTGGCGCCGGCGATCATCGGCGGGCCTTCCTGGCCCGCGTGGATGACCGGGCTTGTCACGCGTGAAACCGCCATCGGAGGTTTTGGCGCAACGCCATCGGCGTCACCTTTTTGCGGCCATTCCGCCGCTTCAACGGTCCCTCCACTTGGCAGCGGTGCAGTGTCGTTGACGGCTGTTACCTCATCCTGGACTTGTTCCCGACCAGCTTGCTTCATGGCTCCGGGCGCTGTTTGTCGGCGGCGACAACACCAAACTGAATCCGCTGATTGTGGCGGCGGGTTTGGTTGCAGCCGTGTGTTGTTCAATGTCAGTCTGCAGGAAGGGCGTGCGCGCTTCGGCGTCATGCCCCGCACGGATCTGGGCGCATGGGCGGGCAAGGCCGGCCTGACGGGCGATGTTGCAGATCTCGGGCAAATCGCGGACCTTGCCAATGGCCCGGCCGGCGCGACCTGCATGACCGGGGGCGCCATCCGCATTGATGATGCCGGATCATCTGACCAAAGGAGCTGACATGAGATTTCTTCGCCACGGTGCCGCGGGTGCCGAGAAGCCCGGCCTGATGCATGGCGACGGCACCATCCGCGACCTGTCGGCACATGTGACCGACCTGTCGGGCGCGGACCTGCATCCCGAGGCGCTGGCCCGACTGGCAAAGCTGGACGTGGAGGCCCTGCCGGTTGTCGGCGCGGATACGCGCCTTGGCCCGCCTGTCGCGGGGACAGGAAAGTTCATCTGCATCGGGCTGAACTACGCCGATCACGCCGCCGAAAGCGGCATGGAGGTCCCGCCGGAACCTGTCATCTTCATGAAGGCGACCAGCGCGATCTGTGGCCCCAACGATCCCATCGTGATCCCGCGGGGATCGACGAAGACGGATTGGGAGGTCGAGCTGGCCGTCATCATCGGCAAGCGCGCCAAATACGTGTCCGAACAGGATGCGATGTCGCATGTGGCGGGATTTGCGGTTGCAAACGACGTGTCGGAACGTGCGTTCCAGACCGAACGCGCCGGCCAGTGGACCAAGGGGAAGTCCTGCGACAACTTCGGCCAGATCGGACCTTGGATGGTGACCCCGGACGAGATCAGCGATCCTCAGGATCTGCGAATGTGGCTGACGGTGAACGGCAGCAAGATGCAGGACGGCTCGACCCGGACGATGGTCTACCAGGTGCCGTTCCTGATCCATTACCTCAGCCAGTTCATGACGCTGCATCCTGGGGACGTCATCTCGACGGGCACACCTCCGGGCGTCGGGATGGGGATCAAACCGCCCCGCTATCTGAAGGTCGGTGACGTGGTGGAACTTGGGATCGACGGACTGGGACAGCAGCGGCAGCAGGTGATCGCGGACGACTGAGGCGACAGCCCCTGATCGGCCGCCCTTTCATGCTGCGGGCCCGCGCCCTGACAACGTGCATCTGCCTTGGTGTGCGCGTCTGCCGGGCCGGCGGCCAAGAAAGGTCGCGCAAAGCGGTGCGGAACGGGACGCGGGACCCTGATCAGGAGGAGCCGTGCCGCTCGGGCCGCACCATCGGCCCCGGACCGCGATCTGCGGATAATGTCCGACCGGCGGCAATACGCGCTGCTGGATCGGAACATACGGGCGCGTGAACCGTTTGGTGCTCCTCAGGTGAAAGGATCATTACGATGACCTATGACAACGATATCGGAACTGGCGGCCAGACCTCCGTTTCCGCCCTTTTCGACAGCCACGCCGATGCCGAGCGCGCGGTTGACCGGCTGGTCGCGGCAGGAATTTCCATGGACCGCATCCGTACCATGGCCGGCGCCGCCGGCACCGGTTCGGGCAACGAAGGCGGCTTCTGGGACAGCCTCGGCGATCTCTTCATGCCCGACGAGGATCGCTACAGCTATGCCGAGGGTTTGTCGCGCGGCGGGTATCTCGTCAGCGTCAGCGGGCTGGACGCGGCGGATTACGACATCGCCGTCGATATCCTTGACGACGATGGCACTGTTGACCTCGATGAGCGCGAGGCAACGTGGCGCAGCGAGGGCTGGGGCGGCTACGAGGCCAGCCCTTATGCCACGGGTGGGCTTGCTGCCACGGGACAGGCCTCTTCGGATGAAACCATCCCCGTGATGGAAGAGCGCCTGCGCATCGGCAAGCGCGACACCAGCCGCGGCCGCGTGCGCGTTCGCGCCTACACGGTGGAAACTCCGGTCAGTGAAACGGTCGAGCTGCGTGACGAACGTGTGGAGCTGGTGCGCCAGCCCGTGGACCGTCCGGCCGTAGCGGACCAGGATTACCTGGAGCGCACGCTGGAGGCGGAGGAGCATCGCGAAGAAGCGGTGGTGTCCAAGGAAGCCCGCGTGGTGGAGGAGGTCGGCCTGCGCAAGACCAGCGGCAGCCATCAGGAAACTGTCACCGACACCGTCCGCCATACCGAGGTCGAGGTGGAAGACGAGCGCAGCCAGCTGGACCGCGACGATCCGAGCCGCCTGCGCGAATGAACCGGACGGCCCCGCCCTTGGGCGGGGCCTGTCCCCTCGGTGCCCGCGTCCCGCACTTCAGATCGATGTGAAAGAGGGGGCAGAGGGTATCGTCACCTGTTTTCAGGCGATGGTGATCGACGTCTTTTACCGCGTCAAAGTCGGCTGTGGTCCGGACCCGCAGCCGCTGCAGGAGCCTGCAAGGTCGGTCGTTCCTTTGGCCTATCAGCACCGTAAACGGCGTCCTGCCAGGCCACTTCATATCGTACGGGGCAATGGCCCTGCGGTTGGCCGGCACAAGTGGAAGGTGCCGGCACGGAACGACTTCGACACCGATTTCGATCTTGCCAAGCCTGATCATGGCAAACGACGCGTCCTGCCCGGCATGGTGGTTACAGGACAGGCGACCGTATGGTTCGGCCTGTGCCGCGTCCTTGGCAGGTCGACAACTGCAGCTGGACCTCAAGCGGTTCTTCTTCATTGACCTTTCCCGGGTGCTGCGGCTTTTGAACATGGGCTGAATCCCGCACCGCGCCAGAGTTTCGTGATTTCGCGGCTGGACAGGATCTGCTTGTTTATCAGGTCGACCTGAGGCTGCATTCAGCAGGAGTTCCGAAAGCGTTGTTATGCGAACAACCGGGCGCAACTTGAGTATGGTCCGTGAATACAGGCGTGTCCGATCTGCCAGTTGCCAACAAAGGGACACGCACCAGCCGCATCCTCTTGGTGCTGGCATGGCCGTTCACGAGGGATCGGCATCATGGCCAGAGCCGACGGCGCTGATCATGCTGGAGCCATGTCCATCTCCTGAAGGGCACTGATCGCCACCTGTTCGAGTCATGTCGGTTCTCCGCTCGCACAGCGGGCGGTCCAGGTAGGCCATGCTCAGTGAGACCACCGACTCGTGGCCGGAATTGTGGGGACTGCCCACTGTGCAGTTGCGCTCCACCTCCGCCCGGCATCGGTCAGGGAAAGCTGGCTCATCCCCTGCTGACCGACAAGGCCACGGCTCTAATGGACAGATGTTACTTCGCTGCAAGGCATCAGTCTCAGTTCAGGTTTTGGCCGATCCCATGTCCGGTTCGCGCCGAAGGGGGCCTGGCCCTGCCGGACGATAGAACCTGTCGTCCGGCAGGGCATGCGATCTCAGCCCTGCTTTTGCGCCTGCACTCTGGCGATGATATCTTCCGCATCGCCAAGACTGACGAAATCCATGACATCGTCGGGCGAAAAGACGAGGCCGAAAGCAGACTCGATTTCCGTGATCAACGTCAGGTGGGCCAGCGAATCCCATCCCGGAGTGTTGAAGGGCGACGAATCCCGCGACAGGGTCTCCGCGTTCAACCGCAGGCAGCGTGCCGCCACCTCGTAGACATTGGCCGAGGGCTGCGCGGGCTCGGCCGGACCTTCGGTGGAAGTCTTCATCAGCTGGGACCGGATCACCTTGCCCGATGCTGTCCGGGGTAGCTTGTCGAGGATATGGATCTCGACCGGGATGCGCTCGGGCGACAGCGTCTCGCGGCAAAAGGTCCAGACCTGTTCCACCGTCAGCTCCGTCCCCGGCGCCGGCGCTACGGCGGCCACCAGCCGCTCTCCCCGCTCGGGGTCGGGTTGGCCAAAGGCATAGGCCTCGGCAAGTCCGGGCATGGTCGAAAGCACCGCCGTGACGCCTTCGGGATGGATCGTCACGCCGGCCGAGACGATCACCGTCTTCCTGCGGCCGACGAATTCGTACAAGCCGTCGGGACGCTCGCGCACAAGATCACCGGTATGGAACGCCCCGTCCTTCAGCACCTCGGCCGTCAGGTCGGGCGCGCCAAGATAGCCGCGCATGATGGTCGGGCCCTTCAGGACCAGTTCGCCCGCTTCTCCCCGGTCCACCAGCGAACCGTTCTCGTCAATGACTTCGGCCGTGACCCCGACCGGGCGCCCGATGGTGCCGATGATCCGTGTATCGGCGCCGGGTCCGGCGAAAAGCGCGTCGCAGACCACCTCGCTCAGCCCGTAGGCATTGGCCACCGGCACGCCAAACGCGTCCTCAAACCGGCTCCACAGGCCGGCATCCAGAAAGTCCGCGCTGCACAGCACAAAGCGGAAATCGGAACTGCGGAACGCGTCCCGCTGCTCTCGCCCCAGGCGCTCGATGATCCGCAGGATGGCCGGAACCGCCACCAGATGGGTGACGCCGTCCGCCGCGATCCGTTCCAGCAGGCGCGGCACTGCCTGTACCGAGAACGGGAACGGCTTGACCAGCGTGCCGCCGAACCACAGGGCCGAGATCGGGCCCCGCGTCAGGCCGTCCGTGTGATGCAGTGGCAGCAGGTTGAACAGCCTGATGCCCGTGTCAAAGCCGTATGCTTCGGCAAAGATGTCAAGCTGGGCCAGCAGGTTGTCATAGCCGATCTCGACGGCCTTGGCAGAGGAGGTGGTGCCCGAGGTAAAGATCAGCATCGCGGTTTCCGGATCCCGCGACGCGACATCTCCGCCCGCGCCCCTGGCCTCCAATCCGGCGCCTTCCGGCGCACTGGCGTCCGGGCCCAGGACACGGAACGGCGGTTGCGACGGCTCGGGCGTCAGGCGCGTCAGCGCCTCCACGTCGGTAAGCACGGCTGCCGGCCGGCACACGGAGAGGAGGCTGCGGGCCTCGCCCTCGGTGGTCTGGGGATCGCCCACGACAAAGGCGACGCCGGCCCGCAGCGCCGATACCACCAGCAGGACAAGCTGACGGTCGTCCCTGCAGAAGATGGCGATCCTGTCGCCCGATGCCAGACCGGCCGCCTGGAAACGTGACATGATGACGTCGGACTCGGCCTTGGCGCGATCATAGCTCAGGGTGCCATCCGACAGGATCGCCAGCAGGGTGTCGCCTCCCCCGGACAGTCGGTCCTCGATCTGCCGACGCAGACGGTCGTGACCGCCCCTCTGAATCAAAGGATTTTGTGTCATGCGCTGGCTTTCTCCATAGTGTGCGGTCCGTCGGTGGGCAGTCGGCCTCGCATCGCCGCCGCGACCATCGAAACGATCTTCGGATCGGTCATCATTCCCATATGCTTGCTGGGAACGTCCACGACCTCGACCTGAGGAAGGAGACGACGCCAGCCCAAGTCATCGGGTATGCGTCGCGACCGCCGTTCGCGCGTGCCGCGGACAAGAACGGTTCGACCGGGCAGGATGCCCTCCTGCCACGGCTCGGGGCGGTATTCCGTCATCGCGCGGTAAAGGCCCCGGATGATCTCGCGGCAGCCCTCGGGATGTTCCCACAGATACATCGGCACGTCGCCATACACATGCAGCACGTTCGGGTCCGGTCGGCCCCCCAGCATGACGCGCCAGTTGCGCCGGGTAAAACCCAAGGCGCGCCGCGCCTCTGCAAAGGGGGCAAGCCGCAGCATGGAGCCCGGCAGCTTGCGGATGATGTCGGAATCCAGAAGCCACAGCGTCTCGACCTTGATGCCCAGGGTCGCCAGGTGGCGTGCCACCTCGAAGGCGACATATCCGGCGAACGAAAATCCCGTCAGATGCAGCGGCTGCGGCAGCGACGCGGCCGCGATGTCCTCGGCAATGCGCCGGCCCAGTTCGGGAATGGTCAGATGGTCCAGATCCGCCGACAGGCCCGCGTCAAGACGCGTGCCCAGGCATCCGACAAACCCGTTGATTTCCTGGATCAGCGTGCGACCATAGAACACGCTGCCCCCCATGTCATGCAGGAACACCAGCGTGCCGGCCGGTGCGGGCGGCGTCAGCCGGACCAGCTTGGGCGGTAGTCGTTGCGGTGATGTTGAAACACTCATGCGGCCTCCTCCGTATGAACCGACTTGTCCGAAAAGGGCAGCTTGCGCCCTTCGGCCTCGCGCTCCTCTGTCGCGGCCGCAAGCCTGCGCCTGCAGGCGGCCGCCGCAGCCTCACCGAACTTCCGGTCCCGAAACCACAAGGCGTGGCGCGTCGCCTCGATCCCGATCCCCCGCAGGATCTTGTGATGCCCGGTGCTGCCAAAATCAATGGCCTCAAGGCCATTCGCAAGCGCGAATTCCATTTCCCGATAGTACATTTCGAACAGGAGGCCGTCCGTGGGCGTGGCAAGGCCCCAGAACTCGGCCAGAATCCGGTCGCTGCCGACAAAGCTCATGAGAACGGCCTCCCAGTAGTCATCGCGGAAAGCAACCGACAGATTGACGACATCGCGCATCTCATCCAGCACCGCCTTGAAATACTGCGGGTTGAGCGGAGGCGTGGTGGCATACCTGTCATAGGTCGCCTTGTAGAAGTCGAACATGCGGGGCGCCATGTCGGCCGTGATGGCGTCGCCCTGCAGCCGTTCGAACCGCAGGCCAAGTTCCGCAATCCGTTTTCGCTCCTTCCGGACACGCGTGCGGCCGTTCTGGGTCATCGAAGCGACAAGATCCGGGAAACTTGTGGCGCCCCGGCTGTGCCAGACGAACACGTTGCCGCCATTGGGCAGAAACCCTGCCCCAGTCGCCGCCTGCTGATCCCGGTGCGCCATGTGCGCGATCTGGACCGAGCTTGCGCCCAAACGTCCGGCCAGCGCCTGCAGCGCCGCGATCAGTGCGGCCTGAACCCGGACGCGATTGGCACCCGGACGCACCAAAAGGCGCGGTCCCGGGTTCGGGATCATCGGCACCTCGACCTGAAGCTTGGGATAATAGGGTCCGGCCGCGCGCAAATGGGCCAGGGGAAGCCCCAGATCCACGCCCATCTCGCCTGCGGAGCTGGTCTTGAGATAGGTTGGAGCGGCGCCGACGACCTGACCGCAGGCATCCGTCAGGACCAGATGGTGGGGGTGAAAGCCGGCGGCCGGGACAGCAATCCCGCACTCCTCCAGAATGCGCAGATGGCGATGCTGCAGCAGCGAATGCCCCTCCGTATCGCAGCCATCCCAGTCTGTTTGTGCGATTTCGGCCATGGCCCCGTGACAGCCGACTGCAAAGCCGTCAATCTCAAACGTATCAATCACGGTGTCACTTCCTTTTCGACCCACTTAAACAACATTTTCCTGCACGGGTTCCAACCGTTCCGGATGATTCCGTGCGGCCGCCCTTGCCGCGGCCAGTCATCCGTCTGACGCCATCGCCGTGCCTCCCCTTGCCCGTGGCATCCACTTCAAGCCGGCTTGCGAACCCTGCATCGGCCGCCCCTTGTCGAGGCGCGTCACACCGGATTGCCGGTATAAGGTCTGCCCGCAGGATCACCAGAGGCTGGTGGTTCAAGATCTCGAGAAAGCCTTGCGATGCGCGGCCTGTTGGCGTGCGGAGTGGGGCGGATGCCCGAGCTTTCAAAGCATCGACATCATGAAGGATGCAGGTTTTCCGGAAACTCGCCTTACCAGACCTGCGCCACATGTGACGCAGCCTTGGCATTCTGGAGATCACATGCGCCGTGCTTGTTCGGATTGCGCGCTGCCTGCAGCAATATGAGGCCAGATGATCTCCGAAGGCATCCAACCGATCAGGCCGCGCGGCCAACGATCCGGGCTGTCACTGGCAGTTGCGCCGGAGACATGTCAGGGGCCATGGTCCACTGGCTTCAAGCCCGCCCGGTGCCGATGCTGCCAGCAGCGGCAGGTCCTGCCCACGACCTGCAGGCTTGCAAGCGGTCACTGCAGGCAAGCCTGCCACTTCTGACAGCGATGTGGATCAGGCTCCTTGTGCCTTCCGGACATATGATGCGCTTCATTTCTTGAAGGGCGTAGGCATCAGAGATGAAGTTGAATTCCTGTCCCTTAGTCGCGATGTCGCTGGCGGCCGCCCCAACCGCCGTCAGGCTGCGCGATGTGCCTTCTGGAGCGGGCTGAATGATCGGCGGGCGTTTTGACAGGCCTTTGCATGCCCTGAAACGCCGAGAGTAGGCTTGCCGCAAGGCGCTGCGCGGTGATCGCCCTCATCAGGGCGACCGTGCCGCGTCCCACCTGCACTCAATGACGCTTGTTCAGGCACGGGCAGCCAGCCTGGAGGGCATGCTGCATCTTTCAGGCTTCATTTCCGAACAGGCATAATGACAACGACCGGACCTAAGATGACGTAGAGCGCAGGCGTTCAGCCGTGATGCGGCAGGACTGTCCGTCAAAGAAGGTCTCGATGAGGCTGTCGAAGACGCTTGGTCGCTTGCCGGCGGCTGCAAAAAGCGTGGCCGAGGAGCGCAGCTTGGTCGCATCGATCGTGCCGAAGATCGCCGTGGCCGGCATGTGAGCATGGATCAGGACCGCCTGTGCGCAGGTGATCAGGCGTTGTCCCAGGACCGGATGCGCAAGGTAGTGCTGCGCCTCGTCCAGATCCGCGATGCCATACAGATGGGACATCGAAGATTGCCCCAGGCCGCGCAACTGCGGAAAGATGAACCACATCCAATGGCTCTGCTTGCGGCCCTGCTTCAGCTCCGACAGGGCGATGCCATAACTGCCCCGCTGCGCCGCAACAAAGCGTTCAAGAGCGTGCGGATCGTCTGAAGGGGAATGGCGGTTCATGTCGGCTCCGTCCCGTCACCATCTTTAGTTTCAGGGACAACGCAGCCGCGCAAGGAGCAGGTTCATTTGCAGAGCATGATTTGTTGGGGTTGCGATACCGCTATCAGGGGCTGCCGTGGATGAAGAAGAGATAAAGGGTCAAAGTGGGTTGCAACCCGTCCCTGCATCGTTCGAGGAGCGGCGCGGGCTGCGAGAGTCCTAGCCCGCCAAGGGGCGGTAGAGGAGCAGATCTGCGTCGGCTCTTCTCGGTTACCGCAATCACCGCGATGGAGAGGAGGGTTGCCACCCCCCATCCCAGAAGGTTCCTTCTCCGTCCGCCGTTCGCTCTGCCATGCGGGTTTCAGAACATGTGTCACGAAGGTCGATGCCTCAGAAGGCGACCTGCACTGGCCGCGTCAACGGCAACCTTGGAAGACGCTGTCCCGAAGGCCCGGTGCGTCAATCGGGCGGGTCGATGGCCTTGCGCAGCAGTCCGCGCGCACGCGAGATCCTGCTCTTGACCGTCCCTATGTCGCATCCAAGGATCTCGGCCGCGTCAATATAGCTTTCACCGATGACGCCAACCAGGACAATGGCCTCGCGGTAATGGGTCGGCATCTGGTCCAGCGCGCGCCACAGCTCCGTGCCGCGGATGTGCCACTCCTGCGTCGCAGGACTGGACGGCCCGATCGACACGCAATCGGCCGAACCCGTCGGCTCGCGTGCCGCCTTTTTCCGGTTGGTGTAGAAGCGATTGCGCATGATCGTGAACAGCCATGCCCGCATGTAGGTGCCGGGCTTGTAGCTGTCGGCATGCTCGATCGCACGAACGAGTGTTTCCTGGACGAGGTCCTCCGCCTCGGTGGGATTGCCGCAAAGGGACTGGCCGTACGCCCTCAAGGCGCGGACATGGTCGATTAGATCGTCTGACATCCCTTTCCTTCCATGGGCGCGCCCCCTGACCTCGGCCAATGCGGGACGGGAGGCATCGGTTCCCCTTTGTCTTCTACGGCGGCATCTTTCTGCCCAGTAAGATGCATGTGAAATGCGCGGTAATGGTGCGGGAACATTCGGGCGCAGGCCCGGTTGGATCGGCAGACGGGCAATGACCTGCCCGACACACGACAACAGGAGTTCCTGATGACAAGCTATCCAAAACCTCCGTTTCCGCCCCAGACCCAGGAGTTGCCGGGCAGCTTTTCCAAGATGGACCCACGCCCGGATCATGGCGAGGAAAGCTGGCGTGGTGCCGGACGCCTGGACGGAAAGACGGCGCTGATCACCGGCGGCGACAGCGGCATTGGACGCGCCGTGGCCATCGCCTTTGCCCGCGAGGGAGCCGATGTCGCGCTGTCCTATCTGTCGGAAACCGAGGATGCGGAGTCGACCGCCAAGCTGATCGAGGATGCCGGCCGCCGTTGCCTGCGGCTGGAGGGCAACATTGCGGAGGCGGCCCACTGTCGCAAGCTGATCGACACCGTGATCGGTGAATGGGGCAA
>Ga0194112_10008703_pt1 | contig 13024 bp, 11 predicted proteins | sample TA2MahC400mmetaG_FD_146191 | JGI IMG/M metagenome (GOLD analysis project Ga0194112, IMG submission 146191) | Freshwater microbial communities from Lake Tanganyika, Tanzania - TA2015016 Mahale Deep Cast 400m | ecosystem: Environmental > Aquatic > Freshwater > Lake | place: Tanzania: Lake...
AAGATGGCGCAGAGCCCGCCCGTGATAGGAAGCGGTCCGCCTTCCTCTCTCGCCGGCTTCGGTTGCTTCGTGCGCACCGCCTCATCAGGAAGGTCCCTGGCCGCAGCCTCTACCGCCTCACACCTAAGGGCCACCGCGTCATGACCACGGCACTCCTCTTTCGTCGGAGCGACCTCCGTCTCCTCCTCTCGAAAAAGGCCGCTTGAAATCTCTCCGAAAAACACGATTCTGGATGTTTGTAGCACAGAGGATGGTCATCTCGCCGCGCCTGACATCGCCGCACTCGACCGACTTCAGCAGCCTCGGGGCGCTCTTCGCAAGCCCACGCCTCGCGGGCAAGAAGGGCCAGGACCTCGCCATCGCCATCTGGGAACTGATCGTGGACAAGCAGGAGGGGCTCTACCACACCTGCCCAGCCACCGAGCGGCTCACCGACCACTTCGTGTGGGACCCGCTGAAGATCTTCAACTGCTTCGGCTGGAGCATCTGCGGGGTGACGGCGAACCTGATGGCCGTGCTCTACAAGGCCGCAGGCTTCGCCGACGCACGCATCGCCAACCTCAAGGAGCACGAGGCGGCGGAGGTCTTCTACGACGGCAGTTGGCACCTCCTCGATGGCGACCTCCAGGCGTTCCACCGCCGCCACCCGCCCAACCAGGCCGTCATCGCCAGCCACGCCGAATGCCTCGCCGACCCCACGCTCGTGAGCGAGCAGCAGAACCCCTCGACGCCCTACTATCTGCCCGACCGCCCGCCCGCGGCGATGGCCGAGCTATACAAGGTGACGCCCTCCTACGACCGCGGCTACGCCGAGCACGCGCACACGATGGACTTCGTGCTGCGCCCCGGCGAGCGACTCGAACGCCACACTTTCCACGAGGGGAGATGGATCTGGTTCTCAAACTACAACGAGTTCAAGCAGCGCTGGCCGAGCGAGTGGCGCGACGACGGCCCGTGGGAGCGCTTCCCGCCCCATCGCCGCTTCGGCAACGGCCGCTGGCTCTACGACCCGAACCTGACGAAGGGCTTCCGCGACTTCGACTTCGGCGTCCTCGAAGCCGACGGCATTGAGGCCGGCGAGCAGGGGGCGACCGTGACCCGCAGCGGCGCCGCCTCCTGCACCTTCGAGTTCAACTCCCCCTATCCCTTCGCCGGCATCCAGGCGCGCCACGGCTGCACCGTGGAGACGGGCATCTTCGTCGGCCAGCGCTCCACCGCGCGAATAGAGCTCGCCGTGGACCCCGACCTCCCCTGGCTCACCGTGTGGGAGAGCCCCGGAGCGGGGCTGCACAAGGTGCGCCTCGACCTCACGGAGCACGTGGCTAACGCCTATCGCTACCTGCTCAGGTTCGAGTTCGATGCCCAAACACCGCCTGAAGGCGGGACTACGAACAGCCGCATCCAGATGCTACAGGTCGAATCCTGGTTCATGGTTGCCCCGGGGTCATTGGGGCGGCTGGTGGAGGGACCGAATGAGCTGACGGTCCGCTTCGGCGACGAGCAAGGCCTGCCCACCCGCCGGCTGCTTGTCGAGACCAACTTCCGCGATGAGGCCGACGTGCGCCGCAAGGCCCATCGCCTGCAAAACGTCCGCTTCGTCAAAGACCCCGCCGACCGCATCCTGCCCGCGAACCCCGCCCGGCCCTATGAGGTGGTCTTCAAGGTCGAGGCCCCGCCCCACGGAATGCTCCAGCGGGTCTACGCATTCGGCGCCTTCCGCGGCAAGGCCCCCGACGACCCCACCGTTGACCGCGTGGCGGCCTATCTCGGCGAGACCGAGAGCGGCCCCTGGCGGCCCATCTTCGACGACCCGCTAATCGTTGACCGCCACCGCTGGCACTTCGACGCCCAGGGCGAAGTCACCCTGCCCCACCCCGCGAAGGCCGACTTCGTCAAGTTCGCCGCAAAGGTCGGCATCATCAACGCCAAGGTCCGCGCCCACTACCTCGACGACCGCGTGGCCGCCATCAGGCCAACGCTCATGATCTCTCATGTTTGGGAGGAGGCAGGCCGTGAGCGAATGCTGCCAGCCGAGTTTCAGGGACCGTTCGACTCGCCGCAGTCGTATAACCTGGCGTGTGGGCCGCAGCCGAAGCTCCGCTCAGTGATCATGCAGGTTCCGCCGCTCGCGAAGTGAACCTACGCTCTGAGGATAGCCTCGTACTCACGATGGGTGCCAATCCAGAACCAGACAAAGTCATCGCCGGCAGGCACAGCCAGCACGCGGTGAGAGCGCCCAACCCGAGCGGCCCAGTATCTGCCTACCTTCTTCAGATGGAGGGACGGATGATGGGGGTCTGCTTTGAGAAGGTCGAAGCACTTATCGGCGAGGGATTGAGCCTCCACCGGGAGCTTGTGGTAGCACTTCCAGAAACGGGGGCTGGCGAAGTGCCTCATAGCTCCTTGCAGCGGCCCTTCCGGTAGTCCTCGAGGGCCTCCGCGGCGAGCGCGTCGAGCTTGCCGGAGCGCGCGTCTTCCTCAAGCTGCCTATCCCAGGCCGCTGCCTCGTACTCCTCAAACCAGGCGCGAAGCTCTGCTAGTTCGTCTGGGGGGAGGGCGGCAATCGCCCTTTCGATCTCTGCAACGGATGCCATAGCTCAATCCTTCCCGTGGATGTGGCGGAGGTAGAGGCGGTCGTCCTTCACAGCGGCACGGCCTCCTCAAGGACGGTTGCCCGCAATTCTTCGCGGAGTGCGTCCGCCTCGACCACGTCCACGCGGCGGCCCAGGAGCGCCTCGAGGTCGGCAACCAGGCCACCGGGGAACCAGGGAGGGGTCGGGCCTTCGACCTCGATCAGCAGGTCAACGTCGCTCGCCTCGGTGGCGTCCCCTCGGGCGATGGAGCCGAAGACGCGAACGCGCCCCACCCCGTGCCTGCGCGCAATCCGCAGGATTTCCTGACGCTTCGCGCTCAGTGTGCCACCGACCCTCATGCCATCGCTCTCCGGAGGCTCTGCTAGCAGCCTGGCACGATTCCACGGCAGCTCGTGCCACCGCATGGATTATAGGCGGCCCGGTTCGGTGAGTCAACAGCAACGGCTACTTCGTTTCTGTTACGGAGAGCCCGCCCCCGTGCCGTTCGATGGCAGGCGTAGCGACACGCGGCTCGCGTGTCGAGAATGGGACAGGCGAGCCGCCCGTCCCCACGCCTTTCCGCAGCAGAAACTACTTCGCTTTGGGCACGAGGTCCACGAGCCCGACGTCAATGTACTGGCCGCCCATGGTTTGCCTGACGTGGACGGCGAGGGTGTTCTTGCCGGGCTTGAGGGCGGCGGCGCCCTCGGGGGTCATTGCGAGCTCTTCGTACTGGGTGGTGAATCCGCCGGCCCTGCCGGCGAGGACGCCGTTGATGTAAATCTCGCAGTCCTCGTCGTGGTGGACCCAGAAGTGGGGGTTGGCGAGCTTGCCCTCTGGCAGCTCGATTGTGCGGCGGAGCCAGATGTCAGAGGTGCGCCACTCGGTGCGGACGATGGCGCCGGGGGTGGACTTGGTGCCGAAGCCGCCAGGGCCTTCCTTCCACGCCTTGTCGTCGAAGTCGGGCTTCGCCCAGTCGTCGGCCGGCTTCTCGGTCGTGTAGCGCCAGGCGAGGCCTTCCTTCTCCGAGGTCGGGACAATGACCTTGAGGTCGGGCGGGGGCGGGAACTCGCCGCGGTTGGCCTTCGCCGCCGCCTCGAGGTCGAGCTTCACCAGCTCGCGGTCGTAGGTCATCAGCCCGTTGCACTCGGTCTCCACGTCGGAGGTCTGGGTGTAGATGCCGGCGCAGAGGCCCTTGTCGCGGAGCTGATAGAGGCGCTGGAGGAGTTTCACGTATTGCTTCGTGAGGTCCTCGCGGCTGGAGGCGCCGCGGTAGCCCCAGTGCTTGGCCGTCCACGTGTGGCCGTCAATCCCCAGGCCGAGCCCGCCGAACTCGCCCAGCACCGCGGCGCGAGTCTCGGAGACGGGCGGCATGCCGGGGCCGGGGTAGGCGTGGATGTCGTGGACGTCCCCCACCTTCATATCGGTCCAGCCGCTGGCGTTATTGATGAGGCGGGTGGGGTCGAGCTTCTTGATGAGTTCGCAGTAGCGCTCGGTGTCGTGCTGGCCCCAGCCCTCGTTGAAGGGCACCCACATGACGATAGAGGGGTGGTTGCGGCGGCACTCGATCATGCGGACGAGCTCGACCTCGAAGTTCTTCTTCGCCAGCTCGAAGCGCTCGAAGGCGGCGGGGGTGGGCTTCGTGACCTTGCCCGCCTTGTCCTTGCGGTCCTGGGGCGGGGAGACGAACATGCTGGGCATGTCCTGCCAGACCAGGAGGCCCAGCTTGTCGCACCAGTAGTACCAGCGGTCGGGCTCGTACTTGGTGTGCTTGCGGGCGCAGTTCATCCCCAGCTTCTTCGTCATCTCGATGTCGTAGCGCATCGCCTCGTCGCAGGGCGCGGCGTGGAGGCCGTCGGGCCAGAAGCCCTGGTCGAGCGGGCCGATGTGGAAGACGGGCTTGCCGTTGAGCATCATCCGCGTGATCCCCGCCTCGTCCTTGCCCAGGGCGATCTTGCGCATCCCGAAGTAGCTCTCCACCGCGTCCTCGCCGAGCTTGATGGAGAGGTCATAGAGGAACGGCGTGTCGGGCGACCAGAGCTTGGCGTCGGGGATTTTCAATTCGGCTGTGCTGTCCACGACGGCTTTCCCTGTGGCGATCTCCTTGGCGCCGTCGCGCACGGTGATCTCGGCGGTCGGTGGCTTGCGCCACTGGCCCGCGCCCTTCACCGTCACGCGCACCAGCCCGGCGTCAACGTCCGGGTCAATCCGCAGCGAATCCACCCACGCGATGGGCACGGGCTCGAGCCAGACGGTCTGCCAGATGCCGGTGGTGGCGGTGTACATGATGCCGCCGGGGTTGCGCCGCTGCTTGCCGATGGGCTGGAAGCCGGCGTCGGTGGGGTCGAAGACGGCGAGGACGAGTTCCTGCGTGCCCTCGGCCTTCAGGCCATCGGTGATGTCGAAGCTGAACGGGTCGTAGCCGCCGCGATGGGTGCCAAGCTCCTTCCCGTTCAGCGTCACGGTCGTCTCCCAGTCCACCGCCTCGAAGTGGAGCAGGATGCGCTTGCCTTTCCAGGCCGCAGGCACCTCGAACGAGCGGCGATACCAGAGGCGCTGCTTCTCGTCCACCTTCTTCATCACGCCCGAGAGGGCTGATTCGACGGGGAACGGCACGAGGATTTTCCCCTCCCAGTCTTTCGGCTGGGCGGCATCCTTCGCTACGATCGCATAGTCCCACAGGCCATTAAGGTTCAGCCACTCCTTGCGGACCATCTGCGGCCTGGGATACTCCGGCCACGCCTTCTCCGGCGACACTTCCTTCGTCCATCGCGTAGCGAGCGGCCCCCTGGCCGGCTGCCATTCGGCGGCCGCGACGGGGAAGAGGCCGAGCGCCAGGAATGCCGCCACCGAGCTTGTCCTCATGCGAACCTCCTTCAGGGCTTGGGGAGAAAGGCCTCGACGAGTGCCTGGGCCTTCTCGCGGGTGGAGATGTCGGGATAGGTGGCCGGGAGCGCCTGCCCCTTTGCCGCCAGGAGGCGCGCGACGAGGAGGCGGACCTCCTGCGCCTGGTTCACCGCGTCGCCGAGCACGCGCATGCACTCCTGCGGGGAGTGGAAGCCGAGGCCGTTGTTGGCGGCAACGAAGTCCCATCGGAACTGTGCGTGGCGCAGGAGCTTTCGGGCGGGGGCGAGGTCGGGGTCGGCGATGCTGGCCCCTGCCGCGGCCGCGATGTCGAGATGGGCGCGCACGAGCGCCTGCTCGGCCGTCTGGCGCAGGGCGAGGACCTTGCTCTGGATGGCCTCCACGCGGCTGCGCAGCTCCCCCTCGCCCCAGCGGTGGCACACCGCGCAACTGTTCGCAATGTTCAGCAGCGGGCTCTGGATGTGGTGGTCGGTGTACTTCATTCCCCCCTCGGTGCGGTAGGGCATGTGGCAGTCGGCGCACGAGACGTTGCGGTAGGCGTGGATGCCGGTGGTGTAGACCTCCCAGTCGGGGTGCTGCACCTTCAGCATGGGGGCCTTCGAGACGGGGTGAACCCAGTCCGTGAAGTCCATCGCGTCGTAGTAGTCCAGCATGGCCTCCACGCCGGTGCCCTTGGCCCAGGGGAAGACGAGGTAGTTCTTGGGGTCTTTCTTGAAGTAGTATTCGACGTGGCACTGGGCGCAGACGAGGGAGCGCATCTCCTGGTGCGTCGCTTCGTCAATGTTGCGGCCCATGGCCTTGAATGCCTCGCGGAGCGCCGGGCGGGTGATGCGCAGCCGCATCGTCTTCGGGTCGTGGCAGTCCTGGCAGCCGATTGGGTGCTTGATCCCTGGCGCGAGGTCGTGGAAGTTGGCGGCGTAGAACTGCTCGACGCCCATCTCGGCCATCAGCTTGGGCGCGTGGGTGGTCTTGCAGGTCCAGCACGTGCCGGCCTGGAAGGGGGTGGCCAGGCGCTTCGTCCTGGTCACGTCGGTTACGGCGTGGTAGTGGCCGCGTGCCTGGCGGTATTCCTTCGCGAAGCCGTATCCAGCAAAAAGGATGACCAGTTGGGGCGACTCGGCGAGGTAGTCGCGCGGCTCGGCCCCGCCGTGGAGCGTGCGGGTCGTGTCGGTGGCCGTGCGGCGGTAGCTGTCGTATTCGCGGGGGTAGTTCTCGCCCCAGACCGCGTTGTCGGGCTCCCAGTCGGCGATGGGCTTGAGGGCGATTGCCGGGCGCATGGCCTCCCAGCGCCGCTCCATGATGGAGACGGCGAGAAGTGCAAGGAGAGCGACGACGAGCGCGGAGAGTGCGAAGAGGGCCGGGCCGACCCAGCGCCTGGCCCTGGGCGCGGGGGCAGTTGTCACGGGTTCGCTCCTTTCTTCATCCAGGACAGACCGGCCGGCGGCAGTGCCGGCCGCAGCGGGTGCGGCGTGGCCGACAGGCTGCGGGCCTCGCCGTGGATGTTCGAGTGGCACTCCCAGCAGGGCCGCTCCGCCGACGCCGCGAGGCGCACCATCGCAAACTGCCCGGCGTGGCAGCGCAGGCAGTTCGCCTGCACCACCGGCACGGCGCCGCGCGAGAGGCCCAGCACCTGCGGCTCGAGGCGCAGCGTGAAAATCGCCGAGTGGCGCAGCCCGTCCATCGCCTTGAACGCCTGCTTCGCCACCACGTTCGAGTGCGGCACGTGGCAGTCCGTGCACACGGCCACCTTGCCGTGGCTTCCGCGCTGCCAGGACGCGTAAGCGTCGGTCATCACGTGGCAGTTGATGCACGTCTCTGGCGAGTTGGTCAGGTATGAGGCGGCGTTCGATATGCGCGCCACGGCCAGTGCCAGCCCGGCTGCCGCCCCGAGGGCCACGAAGGCCGGCCAGCGCCAGCGCCGCGGCAGCGGCTCGAGGTTCAGCCACACGACGGCCCGCTCGATCAGCCTCTTCACTCGCCGCATGGCCGCATTATACCAGGCACACGCCGAGAGCGTCAAGCACCTGTGGGCGGGGCGTCTCCGCCCCGCGCAGGGGGCGGCGCGGGGCGCAGAGGCCCCGCCCACATTGATCCAGAACTCTACGCCGAGCGCTCAGCGGCAGGCGGCGGCCACGCGCTCGATGAGCGAGGCGAGGGCGGCTCTCGCGCGGCGGAGGGCGGAGGGGTCAGCGGTGAAGTGGGTGAGGTCCTTGACCAGGGAGTCGTCAATGGCGAGGGCCTTCTCGGCGTCGGCGAGAAGCTGGGGGTCGGCGCCGCCCTTGGCCTTGAGCTTGCCGACGGCGTCGCGGAGGAGCCAGAGGTATTCGTAGTCTTCGAGGCCGTCGCGGAAGTTCTCGAGGCGGACGGATGAGAGGGGCTGGCGGTCGGGGCCGGGGTAGAGGAGCTGGCCGTCGCCGTGGTGGCGGCCGCCCTGTTGGTTGACGAAGGTGGCGGGGTCCCACGGGCCTTCGGGCCAGCGCGGCTCGGCCTTGTAGTTGTCGCGGAAGCAGTTGAGGCTCCAGTAGAGGAAGCCGGTGACGCCGTATTTCCAGGTCTGCCAGAGGAGGATGCGGTGGTCGAGGCCGGGCCACTCGATCATGAGGTTGGCGAAGGGCTTGCCCGGGCCGCAGCAGACGTACCACCAGACCTCGTCGCCCTTGGCCTGCTGGGGCTGCATCTCGTCCTTGCGGTAGCGTGCGGTGACGGGCGCCCAGATGTCGAGCACGTCGCCGAGGGCGGGGACGGGGTTGTCCTTGTAGAAGGTCTGCATGAGGCGGAGGTCGGGCATGGACTTCTTCAGAGCGGAGTACAGCTCATGGGCGATGTCGTAGTGCTCCTTGCCGATCTCGTCGTGGCAGTAGACGTAGGCCCGTGGGAGCCAGCCGCGCGCCTTGGCGCGGTCGTAGAGCTTGCGGATGGCGGCGATTTGTGGGTCGTTGTGCTTCGCCCGTTCCTCGGGCGTGCCCTTCTTGGGCCAGGCGTAGGCGAGGCCGAAGCAGGCGCCGCCGCGTTCGAGCTGGCGGGCGACGAGCCGCTCGAGGTCGCGTTCGAGCTGCGGCCAGTCGTAGAGCGCCGGGCTGATGCGGCGGTCGAGGCAGAAGTCCATCCAGGCCTCGTACATCTCGATGGGCACGCTCTTGAGGCCGTAGAAGCGCTGGAGCTCGTCGGCGCGGAGGAGGAAGCAGGTCTCAAGGTGCTGCTGCTTGGGGATGGCGAAGTCCCACACCCGAAGCTCGATGGGCAAGGAGCGCTTGAGCCGGCCTCCGGCGCGGACAGTGACCCTGCCGCGGTAGAGGCCGGGCTTCGCATCGCCGGGCACGCGGACGCTGAGCCAGACGGGCTGCACCTCGCCTGCCTTCACATCGAAGGGTTTTGGGGGAAGGAGCGGGTCGGGCCACCAGCCCTCGCGGGGCGCCTTGTAGGCCGGCTTCTCGGTCTTCACGTAGCCGACGACGTTCCAGGCGACGCAGGCGCTGGGGATGACCGCGCGGCCGCAGCGCAGGTCGCTGGCCTCGACCGCCACAACTCGCAGGGCCAGATTGGGCGCGACGACGAGCTGGACGCCCTCGACCTCGCCGCGTGCGGCCTCGATGGCGAGCTTCTCGGCCTGGCCGCGGCTCCACGGCTCATCGCGGAAGACCTTCTCCATCGTGTCGGCGCTGCCCAACGTGAAGCTGGGCGGGGGAGCGAAGTCACCATACACCCAGCAGAAGATTAGCCCACAACCGGGCAACAAGAGGCACAGGGCCGGGAGGACTCTGCGCACGGATCGCCTCGCTTTCTGTCGCAGGGATGAGCGCGGATCGCGCGGTTCAGCGGGCGAAGGACCGACGGATTCGGCGGCGCCGCGCCAAGAGGCCCAGGCCCCCGAGGGCGAGGAGGGCGAGTGCGGTAGGCTCGGGGATGAGTTCCGAGGAGAACTGATAGGCGGCGCCGGCGTCGGCAGCGATAGCGTCGTCGTACGGCGCGCCCACGAGCACCCTGTCGCCCATGCCGGCAACGGACATGCCGAAGTAGTCGCTATTCGCCGGCGTGGGATTGAGGAACGTCGCCAGCAATGAGCCCGTCGCTACGTCGAGGAGGTAAGCGGCGCCGGCGCCCGACGCGCCCATGCCGTCCCCCGGCGCGCCTATGAGGGCGTTCCCCCCCACCCCCGCAACCGACCAGCCAAACCAGTCGCCACCCGCCGGCGCAGGATTGGGGAAGGTGCGCAGCAAAGCCCCCGTCACGACGTCGAAGAGATATGCGGCGCCAGCGTTCTCAGCACCCGTGTCGTCGCCATACGCGCCTATGAGGACGTTCCCCCCCACCCCCGCGACGGAGATGCCGAACCTGTCCCAGATCGCCGGCGTGGGGTTGAGGAGGGTCCGCAGCAGGGCGCCTGTCCCGCCATCAAAGATGTAAGCGGCCCCAGCCTCCGGGGCGCCCGCGTTGTCCCCCAGCGCGCCCACCAGGGCGTTGCTGCCGACCGCGGCGACGGAGTAGCCGAAGAGGTCGGGCGCCGCCGGCGTCGGGTTCACGAAGCTGAGAAGCAATGCCCCTGTGCCGCCATTGAAGAGATGTGCCCCCCCGGCGCCGGCGTCGTCGTATGGCGCGCCCACCAGGACATTGCTGCCAACCCCTGCAACGGACCACCCGAACCAGTCGCCGGCCGCCGGCGTGGGATTGGGGAACGTGCGGAGCAGAGCCCCTGTGCCGCCGTCGAAGAGGTAGGCGGCCCCGGCGTCGGGGGCGCCGGTGTCATCGAATGGCGCGCCCACGAGCACGTTGCTGCCAACCCCGGCGACCGACCAGCCGAACCGGTCGTTGGCGGCAGGGGTAGGATTGGTGAACGTTCGAATCAAGGCCCCCGTCTGTCCATCGAAGAGGTACGCGGCGCCCGTGAGCGCGGCGTTGAATGGCGCGCCGACAAGGACATTCCCGCCAACCCCCGCGACGGAGCAGCCAAAGTAGCCCCCGCCAGCCGGCGTTGGGTTGAGGAACGTGTGCTCGAGGTAGTAAGGGATGCCCAGCGCCCGCATCTCGCCAATGCCGAGCGGAATCAGCGCCGCTGCCAACCCAACCAGGCGTCTCGCCATGGCATGACCTCCGACGTTGCCTGGCAGCGGATCACCAACCAGAACACACTCTAGCGTTCCGCAGTGGGCTTGTCAAGAGGGAAGTGGCCAGACTCTTCCGCGAGAAGCTCGGAATGGCAGTAGGCGTACTCGCAGCCTGCCTTGCTTGACGCTCTTAATCTAGGCGGAGCAGGCACTTACGCCGAATCGGGGCGGGGGCGGTTGACAAGCTGACGCCGTGTGGTATTATTATGTGAGGCAGCCGGGCCGAGCACTCCGCGCCCGGCTGCGGACGCCACGCATTGGGTGGGAGCGCAGCCAAACCGTGGTGCTCCAGGCGAGGGAGTGCGTAGCCGCGGGTAACACCGCAGGTGTGCAAGGGTGATCCCGGGATTAGCCTCCCAGGGAGCCCGAGACGAAAGGAGGAGCCACATGGCTGGCTTTCTCAAACGCGTGCGCCGCATCACCATGGCGAAAATCAACGCCTTCCTCGATGCGGTGGAGAACCCCGAAGAAGTCTTCCCACAGCTCGTGCAGGAGATGCGCGTCGAATGCCGCAAGGCGATTGACGCCGAGGCCATCGCCGTGGCCGCGCTCAAGCGCCGGCAGCAGGAGTGGGACGACCTCCAGGCCGAGACGACCAAGTGGGGCCTGAGGGCCGAGCTCGCCGTCCGCGAGGGCGACGAGAAGCTGGCCCGCCAGGCCGTCGAGACCCAGATGGCCTTCGAGAGGCGGGTGGACCCGCACAAGAAGGCTGTCGAGCAGGCGCGAGTGGCCGCCGAGCGCGCCCGCGAGGCGCGCCAGGACCTCCACGACAAGCTCCACACCCTGGAACGCAAGCGGGACGAAATCCTGGCCCGCGTCCGCGCCGCGAGGAGCCAGGAGGCGGTCCAGAAGGTCATCGCCGGCGTCGAGAGCGGCTCGGGGAGCATTCTGGACGCCGTGGCGCGGATGGAGGCGAAGGTCACGGAAGCCGAGGCCCGCGCGGGCGCCTATGCAGAAGTGGCGCTCGAGATGGGCGGCGGCGACTCCGAGGCCCGCTTCCGCGAGCTCGAACGCAAGCAGGCCGTCGAGGTCCGGCTCATCGAGCTCAGGCGCCGCGTGGCCGGCGCCCTGCCCGCCGCCGAGGAAGCCCCGGCGGCGGAACAGGCGAAGTCCTAGTTCACCCTTCGGCGGCAAGGCCGCCGGCTGCGCTCCCACGGTCCGCTCTTTGCCAAGCAGCTCCTGTTGTGGACCGCACGCCCAAGCAGAGCTTGGGGCCTGTGTGCCGGGGGGAGCCCTCCTCCCCCTCTCCCTCGGGGAGAGGGTTGGGGTGAGGGTGCTTCCCTTCCCCCTCTCCCTCGGGGAGAGGGTTGGGGTGAGGGTGCTTCCCTTCCCCCTCTCCCTCGGGGAGAGGGTTGGGGTGAGGGTGCTTGAGTTCCAGGCAGTCTCACGGAAGGCACCCTCACCCCTGCCCTCCCCCCAAGGGGGAGGGAGGAGACTTCCCTTTCGACAGGCACGTACAACGGCGGGAGACACGGACAAACAAGTTCGTCCGTGGCACCCTCCGTTTGCCCTGTGCAAACCCCGGGTGCCACGCCCAAACTTGCTTGGGCGTGCGGGAGTGAGTATACTCCCCAGCAGGAGCTGCTTGGCGTCTGCTCAGGTAAGGGGACACTGCGATGCCTGAGCTGTTTCTGTGGTACAACCTGGTCTACGTCCTCGCCTTCTTCTTCGCCCTGCTCTACGCGGTGCTGAACGCGGTGGGGCTGGCCTCCGGCGGCGGGGCCGACGTGGGCCTCGACCACGACGTTGATGCGCACGTTGACGCCCATGTAGAGCACGACGTGCACGTGGAGGCCGAGCACCACGTGCCGGACTTCCACGTGGACCACGGGGTCCACGCCGAGCCGCCATCCCAGGCGCCGAGCCTGCTGGAGGAGGCGCTCTCCTTCTTCGGCATCGGCAAGGTGCCCCTCTCGGTCATCCTGATGACCTTCCTCATCACCTTCGCGGTCGTCGGCTGGGCGGTGAACAAGCTGCTGATGCCCGTGCTGCTCACGCCCGTGGCCTTCTTCCCCATCTCGTGCGGGGCCGCGGTGGTGCTGGGGCTGGGCGGCACGAAGCTCCTCGCCGGCACCCTCGGCCGCTACCTGCGGCCAATCGAGACGGCGGCGCTCCAACGCGGCGACCTCATAGGCCGCATCGCCACGACCAGCCTGCCGGTGGACGCGAAGTTCGGCACCGCACTGGTCCGCGACGAATACGGCACCCTCCACAAGGTCACGTGCCGCGTGCCCGAGGGTGCCACGTCCATCCCCAGGGAGCAAACCGTCCTCCTCGTGCGCTTCGTGCCAGTGAAGGAGCCGGGCCGGCGCGCGAGCGGCTACTACATCGTGGAGCCCTACAATGTCCCAACCACGTAGGCCTCCTCCGAGGCCGCCGGGCCGCGCCCAGCCGCCGCCCGTGCCGCCGCAGGTGCGGCGCGAGCCGCAACGGCCCCCGTTCGCCGAGCTGGACGCTATGATTGAGAAGGAGATTCCTTCCCCT
>Ga0194112_10008704_pt1 | contig 13024 bp, 10 predicted proteins | sample TA2MahC400mmetaG_FD_146191 | JGI IMG/M metagenome (GOLD analysis project Ga0194112, IMG submission 146191) | Freshwater microbial communities from Lake Tanganyika, Tanzania - TA2015016 Mahale Deep Cast 400m | ecosystem: Environmental > Aquatic > Freshwater > Lake | place: Tanzania: Lake...
CCTTCTTGTTCTTCCCCTTGCCATATGCCATGGTGGGCATATGGGCGCAAACGGCACGCCCACAAGAGCCTTTCTCCTCAGGTCCCCACAAGGCGCCCCATTCCTCCCCGCCTTGAAAGACGGGGTCTCCTGGGGCAATTAGATGAAAAGATCGCGTGGAATCGCCCCCACGCGCCCGTCCCCGGCCACTTTGCCCTGCTGTGTGCGCCCAGCCTGTCGGCGCACACCCGCCTCCAAGCCCAAGCCTCTGCGCTCGCGTTCCTCGACGCCTGGGCCAACAGCGTCCAGGTCTCCGTCCCGTACGCCTACCGGGCCTTTGGCCGAGAGCCGTGGTGGAAGCCGTCGATGGACACCCCGCGTTTTCACCTCGCGTGAAAGCCGTTGCGCGCCCCATCCTGACGTGTATGGGGCGCGCAGCGCCTTTTTCCCTTAGCCTAGATTTGGAGATCCCATGGAAACATTGGTCCTCGCCACCATTGTCTTGTTCTTTGCCGTCATCGCGAGCGACTGGATCACGCGCGCGCTGCCCATCAATATCCCCCTGCCCCTCATCCAGATCGCCCTGGGCGCTGCGCTGTCCTACGGCACACCGCTCGAGATCAGCATCGATCCCCACCTGTTCCTCTTCCTCTTCCTCCCGCCCCTGCTCTTTTTGGAAGCCTGGCGGCTGCCCAAGGACGACCTCAAGAAAGACCTGCCGATCGTGTCGGGCATGGCGCTGGGCCTGGTGGTATTGAGCGTGCTGGGGATTGGCGGGCTTATCCACCTCCTGTTCCCCTCCATGCCCCTCGCCGTGGCCTTTGCCCTCGCGGCCATCTTGTCGCCAACCGATCCGGTCGCCGTGGGCGCCATCACCAAGAACGCACCCATGCCGCGCCGGCTGCTGCATATCCTGGAAGGCGAATCGCTCTTCAACGACGCCACAGGCCTCGTGTGCATGAAGTTCGCCATCGCCGCCGCCATCACCGGTGCCTTCTCGCTCACCGAGGCCACCAACAGCTTTGTCTGGATGGTGGGCATGGGCTTGGGGATTGGCGTGGCCATTATCGTGGTGGCCAACGCTGTGTATGGCTATATCAGCCACCATGTCGGTGAAAACAGCGGCTCCAAGATTCTGCTGGGGCTCTTGCTGCCCTTTGTGGCCTTCTGGGCCGCCGAGCACATCCACGCCTCGGGCATCCTCGCCGTCGTTGGCGCCGGCGTTGCCATGGCGTTTATGGAACAGCGCACCCGTACCTTGCCGATGACCCGCTTGCGCCGGGTGGCCGTGTGGGACACCATCCAGTTTGCCTTCAACGGCGCGATGTTCGTCCTCATCGGCGAGCAGATGCCCCAGGTGTTGCGCTCGGGATCGGCGGCACTGCGCGAAGCGGGCCGCAACGGGCTGTCGACCATCCTCATCGCCATCGTGATCATCACAGCCGCGATGATCGTGCTGCGCGCCCTGTGGGTCTGGATCTCCTTCACCACCCTTCTGCAGCGCAAAGGTGGCGCCCGGCCCAAACAGATGGGCCGACTCGTGCTGGCCACCGCGGTGGCGGGCGTGCGCGGCACCATCACGCTGGCCGGTGTGATGACCTTCCCCTATATGGCCAACGGCGAAGCCTTCCCCGGGCGTGACCTCTCCATCTCCATCGCCGGGGGCGTCGTCATCTTGTCCCTCATCGTCGCGGGCCTATTCCTGCCGCCGCTGTTGCGGGGCCTGTCGATGCCCGATGATGGCGCAGAGGCGCGCGATGAGCGCCGGGCCCGCAAGATCGCCGCCTTGGAGGCCATCGACGCCATCGAAGGCCTGCAAAGCGCCCGGTATGAAGATCCGAACCACCCGCACTCCATCCGCGAGATCGACTGGATGGAAGCGGCCGCCCGCATCTCCAGCGATTACCGCGATCGCATCGATGAGTTCGAATCCACCGCCGAAGCCAAGGAGCGGCGCCTGGCGGTGGAGGACATCGAACACACGATCACCAAGGCCGCGTTGGCGGCGGAGCGCGAGGTCTATTTCCGGCTGGCGCGCGAGCGCAAGATCTCGGACGCCCTCTCGCGCCGGCTCGTACTGGAAGTCGATCAGGCCGATATCCGCCTCCAGGCCGCCCACGCCCATTGACCCCAATACCACCGGCGGCAACGGCCGCCGGTGGTATTCCCCATCACCCTCTTTCAAAGGGCCGGTCTTTCCCACCGGCCACGCAAGGCCCCATATCGCCCAGGCTTGTTTTGGCAACGCCCGGCCCCACATACCCACCACACCCTATGAGGACACCGATGGCCTACCCCCCAGAGACCCCCTTTTCCGAGATCCGGGCCTTTGTGGAGGCAACCCTGCACCGCCACCTGCCGGACTACGCCACCTGGTCACCCCTCACCCAGGAACGCTGGCGCGCCACCCAAAGCCCCGCCCAAGAGGCCATCAAGAAGGCCGTGCTCATCGCTTGCCTGTCGGACAACACCGGCGCCCCGCCCGACGCCCTGCGCGCCGCACTTGCCGCGCGTGGGCATGACCTCGATGCGGTCATCGGGGCCGAAGGCCAGCACCTGGCCAATACCATCCGCCTCGTGTTGACCGGGGTCGGGGACGATTATTTCTACCTCAACGAATCCATGGGCGAAGGCGAACAGCTGCTGGACTTTCGCACCATCGGCGCCTGGGACCGCCACAGCCACCACTACCAAAACGAGGCCGAGCAGCGCCACAACCCCGCCTATGTGCCCAGGCCTTACTATGGGCGGGCCTACGCGGAATGGGGGCGCGCCGTGGTCGGGGATCGCTTTTCCTACATCACCCTCTCCACGCTTGCGGGACACGTGCTCTCGCACCTGGAAAACGCCGCGCACACCTTCATCAACACCGAGGTGCCCCACACCTGGGAGCCCAAGCCCGACCACGGCACCCGATCCCACGGGGGCATCTTGTGGTCCAAGGAGGTCAATGCCAACGGGCGCGAGGCCCTCTACCACGCCCTCACCAAGGCCAGCCACCTCTACCAGCAGGAGCGCTACGCCGAACTGGCCAAGGCCCACGCCCTCCACCCCCTGGGGCACACATGGCTGTTGCCCAAAACCGACGAGTTCAGCCACCCCTGGGAGCCCTATTACGACGCCCTCTTCTCCGACCCCAGTGCGATGGATGCCGTGCGCTGGACGGCGTTTGTGGCCGACATGGCGGCCTATGCGGGCGATCCGGCCGAGGTGGAGGCCCTCCTGGCCGCCGAAGAGGCCCGCCAGCGTGCGGCGCTCGAGGCCATCATTGCCAACCACCCCGCATAGCCCATGCCCGCCGATGCCCGCGCCCTGGACAAGTTCTACACCAAGCCTGCCATCGCGCAGGCATGCGTGGCGCGATTCCAGGCATGGACCGGCATTGCCCTTTCCAGCCACCCCCACCCCATCATCGAACCCAGCGCCGGCAGCGGGGCCTTCCTCCCCTTCCTGCCGTCCCAGGTCCTGGCCTATGACATTGCCCCCGAACACCCACAGGTCCGACAGGCCGACTTCCTGGTCGTGGGTGTGCCCCATAAATCCGTGGTGATCGGCAACCCGCCGTTTGGGCGCGTCTGCGCCCTCGCCATCCGCTTTTTCAACCACGCCGCGGGGCAGGCCGACCACATCGGCTTCATCGTCCCGCGCAGCTTTGAAAAAGACAGCATCATCCGCCGCCTCCACCCCGACTTCCTGTGCGTGGGCCAATGGGTGCTGCCCCCCGACAGTTTCCACCTGGACGGCCAGCCTTACAGCGTGCCGTGCTGCTTTCAGGCGTGGTCGCGATCAAGCCCCCCGCGCTGCCGCCGGCTTGGCCCCCTCACCCACCCGGATTTTGCGTTCGTGGAGCGCCACCGGGCGCACTTTGCCGTCCAGCGCGTGGGCGCCCGGGCGGGCACCATCAAGCCGGAGTTTGCCCACGTCGCGGCCTCCTCGCACCACTTCATCCGCGCCACCGGGGACGCGCGCATCCTGGCCCACCACCTGGCCACGCTCGATCTGCACGCCCTGGCCGCACGCACCGCGGGCAACCCCTCACTCTCCAAGCGCGAGATCGTGGGGGCCTACATGCGCGCCTTTCCGCCTATCCCCGCGTAAACAGGGCCTGACACCTGTCCAAAAGGACAGTGCACGGCCCTGTCTGCCAGCTTTCGCGCGCCAGCTTTGACCCCACCTCTCCCCTATGGTCAACCGTCCCTCACCCACGCCCCACACCCACCACCAGTTGCAACACTGGGTGGCCACGCTCAAAAAGGCCCACCAGCCCCCCACCACCCTCACCGTGGGGCGGGGACAGCCCTCCACAGGGCACGCCTCCCTGGCCATGGCCGCGTGGACCACACTTGGCCCCGCCACCACCCCCCACCAGGGCTGGCCCACCCTGCGCTGGACCGGAGATCCGGCCACCGATCACGCCACCTTCCGCCGCCATGCCTGCGGGACCTGGCCGCGCAAGGCCGCCGTGGTGGCGCTGGCGGGCGCGCACACCCCCGCGATCGCCTGGATCTTTGCCGATGCCAGCATCCTGCTCTCCGAGATCGCAGGCGATCGCCTGCACCTCTACCCAGCGGCCCTGTGGCTGTTGCAGCGCGAGAATGGCTGGACGCCGCATGTGCTGATGGGCAAGGGCAAGGAGGGGAGTGGCGCCCACCTGCGCATCGCCTACCTGGGCCGGCCCGCCAAACAGCGCGCCACTCCTACCGACACCCTCGAAGCCTATGCGGCCCTGGCCCCCGGCTACCGTGCCCCTACTGGCATCCTGGCCGATCTGCAGGCCGACATCGACCGCCTCCACGGCGCCTTTGCGGCGCGCACCGGACGGGCCGATTGGCCCGACGGGCGCGTGGCCATCCCCGACAGCCGCTGGCCCCCCTTCCTGCCCCACTGCCCCCACCACCCCGACACCTTCGCCCACCACCGGCGCCTGCTGGAAGGGGCAGCGGGCTGGATTCACGCCTATGCCCACACCAAGGGCCAAGACGGCGCCCATTTTTCGCTGTCCAAGCACCACAACGCCCTCCTGCTGGAATGGGGCCACAGCCCGGACGCGCACCCCATCACCCGCGCCGTCATCAGCACCCACGACATCGCCGACCTCTTTCCCCCCGCCCTGGCCGATGGGCTGGTCGCGCTCCTCGCCAGCCCCGACGGGCTGGCCTACTGCTGCGCCAATCCCGGGCGCCCCGAGGCCCAGCCTTGGTCCGCGCTGCGCACCACCATCACCGGCGTGGCCACCCAGCACCAGACGCTGCACACCTTCGGCCAATGGGGCACCCCGCCCCCTGCGGCGGCCCACACCTGGGCTGCGCTGCACGTGTTTTGACACCCCGCGCCTTGTCGGGCGTCGTCGTTGGCACGACGCCCGAAAAGTCGTGTGTGTCCAGGATTTTTTGGACATCCGCCACTTGTCATGCCGTGAAAAACCCCCACGTTTGGGGCAAGCCCTCAGCATAATTCCCCACCAGGAGACCTCCATGACGCAAGCCACCGGAAACGGCGCCGCCCTCAAGCGCTCCACCGTCCTCAACGATGCCGTGATCCAGGCCGCCAAGCCGCGCGGTGTCGCCCAGACGCAGCAGTCGACCCAGGCCAACATCGACATCCGCGAAAACCCGTTCTACAAGCTGCTGTTTGATCCCAGCAAGTCGATGGCCGAGCGCAAGGCGGAGATCAAGCGCCTGTCGACCTCCACGCTGGACGCCAAGCAGGACCGCGCCAACATCAAGGCCTACGACGAATTCCGCGAGTGGATGACGGCCCAGCAGACTCAGATGGCCGAGCAGATCATCGCGCTGACCAACGTCGATGCGACCGCCGAACTGCAAGCGGTGCTCAAGGACATGAACACCGACCTCATCTCGTTCGAGGACAAGATGAACCCGCTGATGGACATCATCGAGTCCATCCACTACCTGCGCACCAATGACCTGATCGGCGACGCCTTCCGCGACTTCCAGCGCGAAAAGGAAGAGGACGAGGCCCGCGCGGCCGAGGCCGCCCGCGTGGAGGCCGAGATCGCGGCCTATAGCCAGACCATCGCCAAGCAGGACGAGATCCGCCTGAACGCCCTCACCGAGCGCTCCTTCTTCGGCCTGGGCGGGATGAAGGCCTCGGCCGTGGTCAACAAGACCAAGGCGGAAGAGGCGATCGCCGCCGCCAAGGCCGCCCGCCAGGAGGCGGAGGCAAAACTGCGCGAACTGCGCACGCCCCGCGCGCCGGTCAACCGCGACGGCGACGAGATCGCCTACCACAAGGGCCGCCTGAAAGAGCTGCTGGACATGTCGCGCGGCGAAAACCAGGACCGGATGATCGCGCTGCGCGATTCGGCCAAGCAGTTCATCAACACCGCGCGCGATCGCACCGGCTCGCTGCGCAACCAGTTCGAGAAGCAGTCGGCCCAGATCGACACGGCCAAGGACTCCAACCAGAACATGCTCAAGGTCTATGCCATCCTGAACGACGGGATGAAAGAGGCGAGCGTGGCCAACGCCGAAATGCGCGAAGGCCTGGCCACCGCGGCCGAGGACGAAGGCGCCATCGAAAAGATGACGCGCGAGGAAAAGCTGCGCACCCTCGACACCCATGTGGGCCACCTCAACCGGTCCCAGGGCGAGACGATGGCGGCGTTTGGTGCCCTCAACCAGCAGGCCATCCGCATCCACACGATGAGCACCTCGACCGATCAGCAGATCGAAACCGCGCGGCGCATCAACACCGACGGTGTGGCTGCCACCGCCGACCGCCTGGCCACCGTGATGACGGCCGTGGCGGGTGCTGCCCTGGGTGAGGCCTCGGAGGCGGCGAAAGACACGCTCAACCGGATGCGCCACTCGACCACCGACATCGCCTCGCGCGAGGTCATCCGGGTCGCCATGGGCACCTCGCAGATCAACGACCAGCTGGAGACCGTCTTCCAGGAGCTCGAGCAGATCCGCGAAGTCCAGCAGGCCGCCACGGGCATCACGCGCAACGCGATGGCCGAGATGCACCAGCGGATGGAGGAGCTCAAGATCAGCGCCGAGGCCGCGCGCGACGATCTGGCCAACCACATCGCCTCGGCGTCGGTCACCGACGCCGCCACCCCGCCCAGCCGTGCCACCCAGCAGGCTGCCCCCACTGGCTTCCCGGAGGTGTAAGGCATATGCCCCACTGCTTGAAGACGGGCAAGGAGATCCTTGCCCAATACCCCGACTTCGCGCTCATCGGGCGGGCCAAGGAAATGGGCAAGCTGTGCACCATCCTGGTGCGCAAGATGTCCAACTCGGTCCTGCTCGTGGGCCCCTCGGGCGTGGGCGCCAGCGCCCTCTGCCTGGGGCTGCAGGCGATGAAAGGGGACGCAAACGCGCCCTTCGACATCGTCTCCAAGTCGCTGTTCTGGCTCAACGTCGATGAACTGTTTGCCTCCGGCAACCCACAGACCATCAGCACCGCCTTCCAGGAGGCGATGGGCAAGGTGCAGCGCGCCGTGGAGCCGGTGCTCATCTTGGAAGACGCGGGCGACTTCATCGACGCCTGCCGCAACCACGGCACCAACCACTTCATCAACACCCTCAACGGGCTGGTGGCCAAGGGCGCCATCCAGGTCATCATGGAGACCAACGACAAGGACGTCACCAAGGTCCTGGCGTGGCACTCCGACATCCGTGAGGCCTACACCATCCTCGACATCCCGGAACCGGTGGGCGAGGACCTGGTGGCCATCGCCACCGCGGTGGGCGACAAGCTGGCCCAATACCACGGCATCCGCATCGGCACCGACGCGCTGGAAACGGCCATCGAGCTGACGCAGAAATACCGCCAGGCCGGATCGGGCGCCGCCCAGCCCAAGCGGGCGATCGAATTGCTCGATCAAAGCCTGTCCTCCTACCGGCTGTCTGCCCATGTCGAGCCGCCCAAGGCGGCGGCCCTGCGCAAGCGGGTCGAATCGGAACAGGCCACCGATGCCGATCGCCAGGCCTATGCCGATCTGATGGCCACCCACGCCGAGCGCCAGGCCAAGCTGCGCAGCTACCACGCCGCCCAGCGCAGCGCCGAGCGTGAAATCGCGCAGCTCGAAGACGCCTGGGCCGACGAAAAGGCCAAGAACGAGGCGAAGAAAAGCGAGGCCGCCCCGGCCCCGGAGGCGCCTGTGTCGTTTGCCCACATGGGCGCGATGAGCGGCTTTGGCAGCCCGGCCCAACAGGGCATCGCCGATCGCCTCGAGCAGTTCCGCAAGGCCCTGCGCGAGCACAAGCAGGCCTATGAGACGCTCACGCACGAGATCAACGCCGAACTCGAACTGAATCGCGACGCCGTCGTGGCCGAGTTTGCCAAGATCTCCGGCATCCCCGCCGCCAAGCTGGGCGAGGACGAGAAGGCCATCCTGCGCGACCTCGACACCAACCTCAAGGCCTCGGTCTTTGGCCAGGACGAGCCCGTCTCGCGCGTGGCCAACGCCATCAAGGTCTCCAAGGTCGGCCGGCGCAACCGCGAAAAGCCGCTGGCGTCTTTCCTCCTGGCCGGCCCCTCGGGCGTGGGCAAGACCGAGATTGCCAAGCAGATCGCGCGCCTGCTGTTGGGCGACACCAAGGCGCTCACGCGCTTTGACATGTCGGAGTATATGGAGCGCCATGCCGTCTCCAAGCTCATCGGGGCCCCTCCGGGCTATGAGGGCTTTGAAGCCGGTGGCATCTTGACCAACGCCATGCGCACCAACCGCAACCGGGTGATCCTGTTTGACGAGATCGAGAAGGCCCACCCGGACGTCTTCAACCTCTTCCTCCAGATCCTGGACGATGGGCGGCTGACCGACAACATCGGCCGCGTGGCCGAGTTCTCCGATGCCATCATCATCATGACCACCAACACCGGCCAGCCGCACTTTCTCAACACCGACCTCTCCTACGAGGAGGCGATGGAGCGCTGCATGGCGGATCTGGAAGGCACCTACCGCCCCGAATTCCTCAACCGGTTCAACGGGCGCGAGAACATCATCGGCTTCCGCCGCCTGGAACTGCCCTCGATCGAGCGCATCGTCCAGCGGGAAGTGGGCGATCTGGTGCGCTCCTACGCGGGGCATGGGGTCGATATCGAGGTGCCAAGCACGGTCATCACGCACTTCTGTGCCGATCGCTACGACCCCGTCGTCGGCGCGCGTGGCCTGCCGGGCTTCATCAACGCCAACCTCGAGCCGCGCATCGTCAACGCGCTGCTTGACGACAAGGTGGCCTCCCACCCGCGCTTCATGGTGGGCTATGATGCCGGCACGCGTGGCTTTACGCTGCAAGCCCCCGAGCGGGCGGCAGCCTGACACCGCGGTGTGGGGCCTGATGGCCCCGCACTCCCCCTCCGCCGCTTTTTCCCCATAAGGACCCGCCCATGACGAACCCAAGAGAGCCCCTTCTGGTGCGCATCACCACGGGCGTGGAATCGCGCCGCGACCGCTTGGTCGATTTCTACAACCGCCGCGCCCGCGGCCCGCTGCGCCTCGTGTTGGGGCTGGGGCTGGGCATCGCCAAGCGCTACCAGCGCTGGATCTGGAATCGCTTCGCCCGCAACAAGGCCGGGCGCTACACCGGCAAGCGCATCGCCGCCACATTGCTGATGACGGCATTCCTCCTGTGGCTCATCCCCTCGATGCTGCTCACCGTCTGGCAGGCCGGCCTGATGGCCACCACCTGGAAGGACGAGGTCGTGTTCCTGACCTCGGCCGAGGAGGTCGATCCCCTCTCCGAGGTCCACTCCATCCGGGGCTGTCGCGCCATTCCATGCCGCGAGTCGGACGCCATCTACTACCGCGTGCGCTCGTCCTGGATGCACGACGGCTACGCGCTCCTCAAGCGCGGGCACATGTTCTACCCCGAAGAGGTGGCCGGTGTCGTCGCCCCCGGTGTCAACCGCTGCGAGGTCACCAGCTACGGCATCCGCATCAAGGCCCTGATGCGGGGCTGGGGGATCTACCCCGAGATGCTTGACGCGGTCTGCACGCCCTACCAGACAGAAACGGGACAGGCCATGCAGGCCGATCCCACCCTGTGAAAACACCAGAGCGGCACCCCCAGGGTGCCGCTCTTTTGGTGCACGCGTTTTCCAACCCACAGCCACGGACACTGTGATGGCCTATAGCCTGCACATCTGGGGGCCGCGGGCTCCCATCCATATCCTTTGGCAGGCCATCCAATGGACTGGGGATGAGGGGCGACTCCTGTTGCGCCCCGATAGCTGCACCACTCAAGCCCAGAGCGCCCACATCAAGATGGCGGTGGAAAACAGCTTGCTCCACGACATCGCCCGCATTCGCAAAGACCTCCACCGCCCCGAGCCTTATCCCCTCTCACGGGGCGAGATCGCAGCGTGGCTGCGGGGCGATCTCCAAGAGGTGCCCCACATTCCCCCACCCTCCCCCACCGCCATCTCTTTGGCGCGGCTGCTGCCCATCTGCATCCCCCAGCCCATGTAGGGTCCCCAGGGTCTCATCCACCCGCAGACGCAGCAATGATGGACACCACAGGCCCAGCCACATGGGTGTCTACTGTGGGATAGAGTGGATTGTCTCCCACCACAACCCCCAAGCGCACGGCTCCCACCACCGGATCCCGCAATTGAAAGCACATATCCGTTATACACCTGCGTCTTATGATCCCGGCCGGGATGATGAAGGTGCGGGAAAAAACAGTGGAAAATTCAACTGTGTCTTCATCGTCGGGATAAAGACGATCCCGTTTTGCGATCCGTTCCCCATCCCTGTTTCTCCCCCCTTTATCCAGCACATCAAGGTAGAGAAATATCCGTCCTTGGGGCATAAACAGGGGGCCATGCAACGTCACAACCATATCCTCACCTGCGATGTAGGCGGCCTTGTTGGTCGAAAGCGTGAAGGCGGCAGGAGGCGCCAGGCCTATCCAAAAGACCCACACCAACCACCCGCCTCCCATCATCGCCCCCATGCCTGCCCAGAGGTGCCCATGCACCATCCCCCTAAGCGCCATCAACACGCCCCACCACACAAACCCCAACACAATGGCCGAATCGGTCAAAAAGGGCGATTTCTCGGACACCACCAACAACACGCCCAATCCCATTCCCAGCACACTGGGCATGCACCCATACCACCACCCTTTCGCCGGCAAGCTGGACAGCGTCAACAACGCAAACGTCCCCACCATGGTCACAGCCGACCAAAACCATTCGGCCTCCGTGTGCAAAGGGATCTTGTAACGTATCACATCAAACGACCATCCGTACAGTTCTGGCACAAATGCATCTGCCCATAACGCCGCGGTGAGAAACACCACCAATGCCACAAGATAGATCACTACGGAGTCGCACCGTCTCGTGGCGAACACCACCACACAGGCCACCGCACCCACCACCCAACACAGCATAAAAAGGACAGGCCGCGCGGTAACATGCCCTGCAAGAGGAAGAGCCATCCCCAGCACCACCGCCACGAAAAAAGGACGCATCCCCCGCCATCCCTTATCGCCTAGTGCCTTCCAGACTAATACACCCAACGTCAAGACAAGGGCCAGTCTGCCTAGCCATGCAAATCCATCGTTATAATAGCCTATGGAGGTTGTGTCTACTCTCAATTCATGGCCATACACAGCCTTCCACAGCACGTAGCATACACCATACATGCCCAGAAAAAGAGCAAGCCCCCACCATGCCAAAGGCACAAGGGCTTTGTCTGGATATTCATCTTTGTGCATAATATATCCACTACTTTGCAAAGACTTCAATTCCCATATAGGTACACGCCCACCCCGTTTGTCCCGCACCAGAGCATACCCACCGCGGACACCACTTCGGCCCTGGGACAGGCGCTTGACGCCCGCCTGTCCCAGACCCGAGGTTTCCCATGGCCCTTGAACACACCCATTCGCTCTATCTTTTTGGACCCGAGCCCCTCATCCGGCCGTTGTGGGAGGCCATCCAATGCACCGGCGAGGAGTCCCGGATGCTGCCCCATCCGGTAACGTCCTGTCCAGGCAGTGCCCATGACCGCCTGGCGGTGGAAAAGGCGCTTATCGAGCAAGAGGGGCGTATCCGTGCCGATCTGGGCCGACCCGTGCCCTTTGCCATCACACAGCCCGAGGTGCATGCCTGGCTGCGGGGCGAGAAGGCACCTGGACCAGAGCCCATCGTCCCCACAGAAGGGGAGATCTCCTTGGCCCGCCTGCTGCCCCTGCTCATCCCGCAAACAGGGGCACGCACCCAACCCACGCTCGATGCGGACCAGCCGTTCGATGCCGCCTGCATACACCTGGCCCAAAGCGGCTCCCCTTATGCTCAGGGGCAGATCGACACCCTTCCCCAAGGCTGGGCGTGCGTCGCGATCCACTCCGGATGGCACCGCCGATTCCCGCCCCCCTTGTTCAACATCACCGGCCTGCTGGGGGCGGATGCCCTGCCGGGGGTGGTGATCGTGGAAACCTTCATGAACGATATGAACTATATGCGCTGCTACGCCGCGCGCGTGGGCCAGCACATGCAAGAAACCCGGCCCCACTACCGCTACCCCACCACCGTCGATGGGGATGGCTGGGAACAGGAGGATGACTACCCCTTGCGCATCGCCATGGCGCACCAAGACATCCCGGAGGTGGTGCTCCACCACCTGTTCGACGGCACGCGCGCCGAGATGCGGGCCGCCTACAAAAGACGGCTGGAACACACCCGTGCGCTGCGCGCCAGCCAAAGACACCGCACCGAACCCGTCTTCAGCGACGGGGAAACCGACGACATCCCCTTCTAGGAGGGGGCCGTGGCACGCCTCACGACGGCAGGGTGGGCATAAACACCCACCAGCGGGCCAGCAGGAAACTGGCCAATGGCACCAGCACCGTCAAGGCAAACCACGCCCCCCAGGGCGTCAACCCCACCGCCAGCAAGGCCGGCATGCCCACGGCATGCAGAATCGTCCCCAAGATGGCCGCCGCCCCGAAGTGCCACAAGCTGCGCGGGCGCCGGCCAAACACCCACAGGCGCTGGCCCCAATAGGTCACCCACACCGCCACCCCAAAGGCCAGCAGCGTGGCAAGGGTGGGCACCAGCCCCAGCCGCA
>Ga0194112_10008710_pt1 | contig 13016 bp, 12 predicted proteins | sample TA2MahC400mmetaG_FD_146191 | JGI IMG/M metagenome (GOLD analysis project Ga0194112, IMG submission 146191) | Freshwater microbial communities from Lake Tanganyika, Tanzania - TA2015016 Mahale Deep Cast 400m | ecosystem: Environmental > Aquatic > Freshwater > Lake | place: Tanzania: Lake...
AATTCCAGAATTCAGGGGCGCTCTTCCCCACGGCGCTCACAACCCCCAGGCCGGTGATGACCACCCTCTTTCTCATTTGATTTCGGTGACCTTTACCCCTTTGGGAAGTTGAATTTCAAAATCCGAATCGGTCAGCCCGGTGTTGACCCGGATGTTCGAATAGCGGAGCAAGGTGGTATCGCCATTCTTCTCAACCATCTCCATGCCGGTCACGACCCAGTCCTTCTTGGAAATCCAGAGCCTCGTTTTCACAAAGAGCGCGTCTTTCTCTCTGGGCCGTATCTCCATGACGAGGGAAGCTTCCCGGTCTTCGCTGATCTTCCATTCAGCCAGTTCTTTTTGAAAGGGGTCCCTCGTAAAAAGGAGATATTTTTCCGCCACCGGATGGTCCTGGACTCGATAACGCTCCGCGATCTTTTCTTCCACGTAATAGAGAATCAGTGTCTTTCCATCGAAGGCCATCCGGCTCGATTCGGGGGGAAAAAATTCAATATAAAATTTATCCGGATATTTAAATCGAACTTTTCCCTTCGACAGGATCTTTTCTCGTAACAGGGAGACTTTCTTTTCCTGATGAAGATCGGCAGAAAAGTCCCTGGTCTTCTCCCGGGACTCCTTCATCCGTTGCACGACATCATCCACGGGCAGGGTCTGCGCTTCCATGGCAGAAATTGGAAGAAAAAGTGAAAAGACTAAGATTAAAAAAATGGAGGTTTTGTAAAAAACCTGAAAAGGCATTTTTTTGTCGTTCCCGCCCAAGCAGGAATCGAGTCTTTTCGTGCAGTTAGGATTCCATAGATTCCCGTTTTCACGGGAATGACAACTTTTTTCGAGTTCGTCAAGAATAGGTTTCGTCATCAAGGATTACCCCTTCAAGGCCAATACGGTTTTGCTTGCTCCCGGAAAAAGAAAACTTTTACCGCTCAGGCGGAAGAGGGCTTCCGAGAGATTCCCAAAAACGACGGAAGCGATCTTCTTTCCCGGTTCAGGCGGAAGCGTATATCCGCCGATGGCGTGCCGGCAGTCCTTAAATCCCGCTCTCTCGAGACATTGCCGGATGACCTGCGGGGAAAAGTCGGAGAGATGAGCGGGCAGGTCATAGAGCCGGTTTGCGACCCTGAAACAACGGAGAAGGTTCTTGATCGGCGTGGTGTGGGGATATCTCAGCAAGAGAATGCCTCCCGGTTTAAGAATCCGGTGGCACTCTTTCAGGAAGGCCATGGGATCCGGAAGATGCTCAACGACATAGAAGCCGCTCACCACATCGAAATCGTTGTCCGGGAGGACAACTTTCTCCAGCGGTCCCGGATGGATGGTGAGTCCCGGGACATTTCTTACATAATCGATGGCCTTTTGAGAAATCTCCACCCCCACGACTTCCCATCCCCTCTCCTTCATCTCCGAAAGGAAGAACCCGAAACCGCACCCCACATCTAATAATCTCCCGTTTTTTTTATATTGCCGGATGAGATGGGCCCCTCGTTTAAAAACCGGCCTCATCATCCTCTGCCACGCCTCCACGGAGGACTCCTCCTCCGGCAGGTACTCCTGGTAGAAACGGAAAAGGGATTCCTTTGTCGGCCTTGGATTCAGATAGATGAATCGACACGAAGCGCATTGCACCATCCGAAAAGGCCCTTCCCGATGGAGGAGAAGGTGCCCCGACGCTTCACAGAGGGGGCAGTCAATCGCCTCCATTTCTAAATCGGTTCTCATGCATGTCTCAGCAAAGAATAATTAATACTCGCTCACCTTCCCTCCGGAGAGGGCGGTTTCAACATCGGCCATCAACTTGACGGCCGCCTCTCTGAAAGCCTTTCCTGCCTCAATGGCGCAAAAACCATACTTATTCCTGAACTGACTTGCCTGGCTCTTGGATCTTCCGATATAGCTTTTTTTAAAAAGAGTCCGGTCGGTCTTTCGAGAGACCAGCCGGGCTGAAAATTCCGTGTTCCCGTAAATGTCATAGATGGGCCTGAAAGATTTCGGGGCGGGAGCCCATCGACCATGGAATGAATGGAGTTCGATGAGGAGAACATGGCCGGCTTGCTCATTTTTCAGATCAACCGATGTAACCAGGCCCGATTCACTGAACTCCCTTTCCAGCACTTTTGCCAGCATTTCATCCACCAGTCCGGACCACAGGGAATCAAAGGTATAGGGATGTTCATCATCCCTTTGAACCTTCTCCTGTTCGGGCCGGAGATCTTTGATCACCTTCACCTGGAGGGTCACCGGATATTGTTTCTTGGCCTTGTGATTCGAATACTGATAGACCCTCGCATCCATCGCCATGTCATAGGCCGCCCAGCCGGAAACGGCAAGAAAGATGAACCATGCCCCTGCCATTCCCAACAGCCCGATTCTGCCTCCCCTGTTCATAGCCTCCTCCTTTCCTGACCCGAAGACTCGATCCACATCTCGATGGTTCGGGTATACAGTGTCCAATTCTTCAATTTCGACTCCCCTAAGAAGGCCCGGCATTCCTCGACGGTATAAGAAGAAGAGACCGACTCCAGGAACCCTCTTTTCGCTATGGGATGCCGCCCGAAGAAAAATTTCCAAAAAAGGTTAAAAATTCCGATGAAAGCAGCGGAGGTATCCCTATGAAAATCAACGATAACAAAACTCCCTCCTTCTTTCAATGATCTGGCCGCTTCGTTGAAGAAATCGACGGGGTGATCCAAATGGTGAAGGGTGTTGATGCAGAGGAGGAGATCAAGGGACCGATCGTCGCAGGGAAGGGAATAAGCCGAACCCACCTGAAAATCAATCTTGTCGCCGACCCCCGCTTCCACGGCATTTCCCCGGGCCATCTCGACCATGACCGGGGAAAGATCGATTCCTGTAAATTGAATCCCCGGATGCGCCTTTGACAAAAAAATGGGAAAGATTCCGGGACCGGTCCCCACATCGATTGCTTTTCCCTTTTCGATTCTCCTGGCCCTGATCCTGCTGAGCACCCTCTTGCAGGGGATCCCCATATAACGTTTCGCCATCCGGCTGTAATATTCCGCCAATTCGCGGTCTTCGATGATCCCGGCTTCTGAGATTCGGTCTTTCACGTTTTTCTCATCCCCTCAAGCGGAGGGCTGATCTTCTTCTCTCCGGACTCATGATGAAATGCGAAAGGGTCATTTTCCTAACACGAGGGTTCCTTCCGCCACGACATCTTCTTTTACTTTAGCCCGAACTTTTATTTTGGCGAGATTGGAAAAGATGCGTTCAATCTCCGCCTCCAGGATCATGGAGTCTCCGGGAACAACCTTTCCTTTTAATCTAAATTCATCAATTCTTGCTAAAAAAGGAATGCCTTCCTCCTCCTTTTCAAAGGATGAATGAAAGGCAATGCCACCCGTCTGGGCCAGAGCTTCCAGGATGAGAATGGATGGCATGACGGGTCCCCGTGGGAAATGGCCCGGGAGATAAGGCTCGTCAATGCTCACATTTTTAAGAGCGACCGCCCTTTTCCCCGGCACGATCTCCAGGATTCGATCGATCATCCGAAAAGGGAAAGAATGAGGCAACCTTTGCAGAATCTTATCTGGCTCCATATTCCCAGTTCATTCATTTGCTATTAGATTATGGCGAGTCCCAAATACGAAGCCCGAAATCCGAAATTCGAAACAAATACAAATGTTCAAAATTCCAATTCCCCAAACAGAAAAAGTTTAGAATTTTGAAATTGTTTCGGATTTCGATATTCGGATTTCGAATTTCTATTGCAATCAACTTCCATCTGCTCATAAATATCTAAAAGAGAGAGATAACCTTAAAGACTCCCTTGGCTATTCCCATGATGATGAAGATCCCTAAAAACGACCCTGTCATCAATAGAATCGTCCCTTCAGCCCTGCCCTTCTTCAGGAAGAAACTGACGATGCTCCCTGACAGGATTCCGAACCCACGAATGGGGAGGGCAGAAAGGAAGATGAGCCCTACATTTCCGAGAGACATCACCTTCTTAAGAATGGGCCTCTCATTCAGACTGGAGATAACCTTATCGGTTTTATGGGTCAACCACCGGATCACAAAGAATTTCTTGCTGGATTGTTCCAAGAGGATCCCGTAAACGGGGATCTGGACATAGTCGTAGGCCAGGGCCAGAGGAAAATAGAGGAGGACAGGCATCTGGTTGAAGATGGCAAAGAGCACAGAGAAGGAACGCCCCAGGGTGAAATGGATCAGGGTAAAGAGGAGGATAAGATTTCCTGTGCCGGTTATCGGTTCCATGGTCGTCCTAAAAGGATCGCAGCATAACATTCCTGCGGAGAGATGCCGATATGTAGAATATTTTGAATTTCCCGGTCCACTTTTTCATGGAGAATATATCGAAGCTCACAATCAGGGTCTGGAGATTGATAATTTATCGTTGGAGGAATGAACCCATATTCCATAGAAAGCACATTGGCGACCATCCTCATCCCCCCGAAAGCAATCGCCTCTCCCAACATGGATTTAACGGAACTGACCGGGATTTGAGGGCATCGAGAGGGCAATGCTCTTTTGATTCCCTGAGCTTCCATAGCATCAAGAATCTTGGATGAATTCCCAGCACCGCTGATATAATCGATAGAAAGGCCCTCCTTTCCTTTCATTGCTCTCTTGATTGACCGTTCGATACCCTCTGCCCCGCTCTCTCTAAATGATCCACCAAGCAAACTGTACCCTAAAATATATCCATAGATTTTCGCTCCCCTTGATCGGGCATGAGCTTCGGCCTCGATCACCGATACCCCTGATCCTTCTCCTAAAACCAACCCATTTCTCATCCGGTCATAGGGGCAGGACCTTTCCCCATGTCCTTCATCCGTCGCCAGGAGACCAAGGCCGGAAAAACCACGAAAGAGAAACTGGCTCAACTCGTCCACTCCTCCTGTGAGAATGAGATCTGCCCTCTTGCTTCGTATCTGATCGCAGGCAAACATGATGGCGGCCTCAGCCGAGCAGAAGGATTGGACGAGCGTGCAATTGACCCCTTGGATTCCAAGTTGGATGGAGACATGGCTCGATGCCGCATTGGGGACCGTATTGGGAAAGAGCATCGGATTTAAATCTAAAAAATCTTTCAGAACCTGACTTTTGTGAAACTCCTCCGAACTCGAAAGCCCGCAGAAACCCGAACCCAAGACCACTCCCACCCTTGAACGGTTCTCTTTCGTTACGGAAAATTGAGCATCATCTAAAGCAAGCTTCGAGGCGGCAAGGGCAAACTGACTTGCCCGATCAAGTCGCCTGATCTTACCCGCGGGGACGAAATCCCGTGGATTAAAATTCTGAACCATCCCTGCCGTCTTGGAGCGGGAGAAATAGGTATCGAAGGTCTTTATCTCATCGATGCCTGAACGACCAGCTTTCAACGAAGAAAGAAAGTCCTCCTTCCCGATTCCAATCGAAGAAACCACTCCGATTCCTGTGATACAGATGCGATCTGCCATAGTTAAATTTCAACCACCTATAACGCCCCCCAACTCCCTCCCGTGGTCGGGTCTGTTCGACTTAAATTAAGAGGGGGAAAGGGGGAGTTATTCTTTGGAATATTGGTTATTGAGATATGGGTCATTATCTGGGTATTGGAGTTTGGTGTTTGGTGCTTATTACTCATAGACCTTCTCTTCTTCTCCTTCGAGGTCTCCTGCATCACTCTCCACATCCCTCGATTCGCCGGCCTTCCCCAGGACTTCTTTATAGAATTCGTGCTGGATGAGCAGATTCATCACCTCGTTCGTTCCGGTCCAGATCATCTGCAGCCTCGCATCACGGAAGAAACGTTCGATGGGATAGACGTTCGTATACCCGATCCCGCCCATGATCTGCATCGAATGGTTAACGACCTCCCAGAGCATTTCTGTGGAGGTCTTCTTTGCCTCGGAGACCATCCTCCTGGCATCCAGACCTTCGTCCACATGTTTGGCCGTAACATAGACAAGGCTGCGAGCCGCATCAAGTTTCGCAATAGAATCCGCTATTTTGAAACTGACCGCTTCAAATTTCCGGATCGTCTCTCCAAACGCCTTTCTCCGGTTGCTATAGCGCGTTGCGATTTCCAGGCAGCACCGGGCCATGCCGAGCGCTCCCGCGGCAGTGGTCAACCGTTCAGGGATCATCATCTGGTTAAAGACCAGGAACCCTCCATTGAACGGACCCACAAGATTTTTTGCCGGCACCCGGGTGTCGCGAAAATAAAGACGGCCGGTCCCTCCCCCGCGGGAGCCCAGGAGCCCGTAAACATGTTTGACTTCCACGCCCATTTCCCTTTCGACAATGAAACAGGAAATCGATTTGTGAGGCTCTGCATCGGGCGCTGTCTTCGCATAGACCAGAAAATAATCGGCCCCTTCCGCACCTACCACGAAACGTTTCTGACCGTTGAGGATGTAATGGTCCCCATCCTTCCTGGCAAGGGTGGTCGCGCCGAAGAAATCGGATCCTCCCCTGGGTTCGGTCAGTGCCTCCGCACAACAGAGTTTTCCCTCAAGGGTAGGCTTTAAATATTTTTCCTTCTGTTCCGGAGTGCCAAAACGGTGGATGGCTTCCCCCACAATGCTCACCAATGAATAGAGACAGCTCATTCCCGATCCGAGGACGCCGATCTCTTCGATGGCCGCCACCTCTCCTGTCCACTTCATTCCCCTGCCTCCCCATTCTTTGGAGAAACGAAGACCGAGAAGGTTTTGTGCCGCCAGGCTTTCGATATACTCCTTCGGGTACTTCACCTCGTCCGAATCCATGGCTCGGATGAGAGAACTCGGAACCCTCTCTTTGACGAATTTCCTTATCTCCTGCTTTAACTTCCGCTCTTCCTGCGTCAACAGAATATCGAACATGGCCTCTCCCTCCTTTGCAGGAATCTCCCGCTGCAATGAACCGCTGATAAGAATTCTTCACCTAAAACCCGGAAAGAATCAAGAAAATATTTTGATTGACAGAGGAGGGGGAGTCATTGAATAATCTGGGGCAAGCTTGAAAGGTTAGGGCTATGAAGCCAGTTTGGGCAAAGGGGAGAGGGTAAAGTGAATTCTTTAATCCCAATAACCTAACCCATGAACTAAACCGGCTTCCTTGCCCTGACCTTAACCCAGAAACTCTTTTCAAGCGCAATTTGGATTTCCCGGGGAGGCACAGGATGGAAGAGAAAATCAAGAATAAGGCGAAGGAGTTGGGAGTGGATCTCGTCAGTATTTTAAATTTGAAGGATTATTTCAGCCCACGCTCTCCGGACCCTCATCGGTACCTTTCTTCGGCCCGGTCCATCGTCGTGCTGGCCTTTAAACCCCTTGCAGGCGCTTATCATTACCGGGAGAATACCTGGAGCAAGATGCCATCTTACCTCTACGGTATGGAGGCGGCCGGAAATGCCGCGGCCTACCATCTTGGAAGATTTATCGAAAGGGAATTCAACGGCGAATCCTTTCTCGTCCAGGCGCACCGGCCCTTCGAAATCGACGAGGAAACCTTTCGTTCTCCCATCGGCAGCATTTCACTCCGGCATGCCGCTGTCCAGAGCGGGTTGGCCGTCTGGGGAAAAAACACCCTCGCCCTGACCCCTCAATATGGACCCCGTGTCATGTACCTGGGAATTCTCAGCAGTCTGGACCTGACATCAGACCCTCCCATCAACGGTTATGATCCTTGCCGCACCTGCCAATATGATTGCCGATCCACCTGCCCGGGAAAAGCCTTCACGGAGGATGGCCGTGTCTTAAGCCACCGTTGCGTAAAGGTAAGCCAGCCGAACGATGTGGGAAACTTCATGCGCTTCTTAATGGAGATGTTGGGAAAGCCTTCCATGGAGGAACGGCTGGAGATGATGAAATCGCCCCGTTTCTTTCGCCACCTGCAATATCTTCAATTTTTCATCCATTACCATTGTGACAATTGCACCCGGCGCTGTCCCGGAAGCCTTGCAGGGGAAACCCGAACTCCCCTGTGAAAAGAGCATGAACCCACAACCCAAATCGGTTCTGCGACCCGTGGATGTCAACCGTTTATATTTTTGAAATCAGGAGGTTGCGAATTCCCTTGCGATCCGCCCTGGAATGGATTATAGTTTGTCCGGATCAAGTTGCCAGGAGCTTATTGCCGTTTCAAGGAGGATGACACGCAAAGAACTCTAAACAACTTCTTTGCGTTTTTTATTGAACCCTGGCATCCTTCCCTGCCCGACGGAACCTTTCGCCACGGCCCATTGTGAAAAAAGTTTGATGCAAGGAGATCATAGAAGGGAGAAATGGTTTGAAAGGAAGGCTTTCGGAAGACCTGACCCTCATTGAGCCAAACGAAGACCCCCTGTTCCTGCCCGACGATTTCGATGCCGATCTATTGGGCGAATTCTCCGGGATCGCAATCGAAATTGAGAGCCAGAGTGTCCGAGGACCGGAAGAGGAAGAGGCTCCCGAAATCGCCTACGCCGGTCCCCCCGGAAAGATCGTCGATCCTGTCCGGATCTACCTGAAGGAGATGGGGTCCTTCCCATTATTGACGCGCGAGGGGGAGGTCGAAGTGGCCAAGAGGATCGAAAGCGGACAGCAAGAAATCCTCGGTGTGGTCCTCAACTGTCCTGTTGTGATCAAGGAGATTCTCCATCTTGGGCAGAAGCTTCGGGCCGGAAAACTAAAAATCAGTGAGATTACCAATGAGATTGACGATGAATTGACAAATGTGAAAGAGGAAGCGCTTCAAAAAAGAAGGGTCCTCCTGCTGATGGATAAAATTCGGAGAGAGACAAATCATCTTCGGCGTCTTCATAAAAAATCGAGGATTTTGAAAAAGAAGTCTTCTGTCATCAAGATCAAGGAAGATGTCACTAAAAGAAAGGTTGAAATACTGAGGGCTTTCCAGCGAATCAACATCAGGGGAGAGCAGATCGAACGGATCATACAAAGGCTGAAGCAGTGGGATATTCAAATGGAAAGGGCCCGGCAGGAACTTAAAAAATACGGGGGACCTTCGGGAATGTCAACCCGGGGCATGAAACCGTCCGGGGGGAAGAAAGGGGATCCGAAACGGAAAGATCGGGAGGAGGCCGAGAGGGCTGTCCGAAACATTAAACGTCGAATCACCAGGATGGAAGCCGAGTGCGGCCTCTCTTCGAACCAGCTCAAAGAAGCCCTCAGAGCCATCGCGAAAACGGAGGGTCAGGTGAAGGAAGCAAAGGCCGAATTAATCAAGTCCAACCTGAGACTGGTCATCTCCATCGCTAAACGATATATCAACCGGGGGCTCCAGTTTATGGATTTGATTCAAGAGGGGAATCTCGGGTTGATGAGGGCCGTGGAAAAGTTCGAATACCAGAGAGGCTATAAGTTCGGGACGTATGCGACCTGGTGGGTTCGGCAGGCAATCACTCGAGCCATTGCCGACCAGGCCCGGACCATACGTATCCCCGTTCATATGATCGAAGTCATCAACAAACTGAACCGGACCGCTCGGACCCTCGTCCAGGAAATGGGGAGGGAACCCACTCTGGAGGAGATCGCCGAAAGAATGGGCGTTCCCCTTCATCATGCTCAGAAAATTTTTAAGGCCAGCAAAAAAACCATCTCTCTCGAAACCCCGATCGGCGAAGAGGAAAGCCGCCTGGAGGATTTTATCGAGGATAAGGAGTCCGTTTCTCCTCAGGAGGCCACCATCAGTTCCAACCTGGTGAAACAGATTCAATCCGTCTTCTCCACGCTGGACAGTCGGGAGGAAAAAATTCTGAGAATGCGGTTCGGGATCGGAGAGAAACACGACCATACCCTCGAGGAAGTGGGGCAGGAATTCAAGGTGACCCGGGAACGAATCCGGCAGATCGAAGAGAAGGCTTTAAAGAAGTTACGGCACCCGAGCCGGTCAGAGAAACTGAAGAGTTTTATCGAATGATCATAAAGAGGCTTGAGGATACAGATTCCATTTAAAAAGGAGAGAGACGATGAACATTTATGTGGGAAATTTATCATTTGACGTTTCTGAGGAAAATCTTCAGACGGCCTTTTCTGCTTTCGGGCAGGTCAGCTCCGCCACCATTGTGAAAGATAAGTATAGCGGCCAGCCGCGGGGTTTCGGTTTTGTCGAAATGCCCGATTCAAACGAGGCCCGCACGGCGATTACAAATCTCAATGGGAAAGAACTCCAGGGCCGGCAGATGAATGTGAATGAGGCGCGGCCCCGCGCCGACCGGGGAGGATCTGGAGGCCGAGGTGGAAACCGCGGAGGAAGATCCAATTTCGGCGGGAGAGGCCGTTATTAGGATCGGTTCAACATTTCGCAAGAACTGCCCCCGTTCGATATTCCGGTCGTTGCGGCCCTTCGATATACTCAGGGCCGTGAGTTCCGCGAAGCGCGGGATCGAACGGCTCGAAACCGAGCGGGGCGTGAGTTCCAAGGGGGTGAAATGATGGCGTCCGTTTCACTTCGCAAAAGACGGTTTTGTTCATAGACATTTTCTCATCTGAATCCATTTCAGAGAAAGAAGGGAACCGGATGCAAAGAAAAAGACATGGAAGAATGCGCCCTCCAAGGTCCGGCCGCTCAAGCCGTCCGAAATTTTACAAAATGGCATGTGCGGGTTGCGGAAAAGAAGTGGTTCTCCAGGTGGCTCCGCCGGAAGGCAAAACGCTGATGTGCCTGGAGTGTTTTAAAAAATAATCTTCCTTTTTAGTGTGGATAAGATTATACCGGTCACCCTGAGGCTCTCGAAGGGTGAAACCGTTAAAAAGTGAAGAGTTCAATCCCGCCCGAGACATTGAGCACAAAGCCGGTGATATATTTGGCTTTATCCGAAGCCAAAAAGACAACCGCATAAGCCACATCCTCGGGCTCTCCGGGCCTTCTAAAAGCGGTCCGTTTGATCAATCTCTCTCTCATCACTTGCGGAATCGAATTAAACCCTTCGGAATTGATAATCCCGGGGCAGACGACATTGCAGGTAATTCCATATCGCGCACCTTCAAGGGCCAATGTTTTGGTGAAACCGATGATCCCTGCTTTTGTCGTGGAGTAACTCGCCTGGCCGAATCCTCCGAGCGTCCCTGCCACAGAAGCCATATTGATGATCCTCCCCCACTTCTTCTCCTGCATCAAAGGCCAGACCGCTCGGGAGCAATTAAATGTGCCCGTGAGATTGACCCGAAGGTCCCTTTCCCAGAGTTGATCCTTCTGCTCCGGAAGCTGACCGAGATGATCCAGGGCGGCGGCGCTGTTCACAAGAATATCAATCGAACCCAATTCATTCTTGATCGTAGCAACCCCCTTCTTTACCTCTTCCATACGGGTCACATCCATCCTGATCGCAAAAGATTCCCTTCCCATCGCCTGGAGCTCTTTGGCTGTCTTCTCCGCTCCGTCCATCAAAATATCGGCAAGAACCACATCCGCACCCGCCTCTGCCAATGCCAGTGCATCTACTCTCCCGAGATCTCCCGAACCCCCTGTCACCAATGCAACCTTCCCATTGAGCATCATCTTTTCCTCCTCCCCTTGATCTATCCGCTTTAGATTTTCAGCCAAAAGCCTTAAAGAATCAAGAGAGTTTTTAAAACCCTTTGCAATTCAGACACGAAAGCCGGCGGAGGTGGGTGAGCCCAAATCAAATTGAAAGATGATGGCGGGATTACATGGGGTCCCAAGATTCCTTTTCAGTGGGATCCGATACTGTCTGAATCCCAGTTAAAACCATCGACCTAAAAGGTTGTCTTAAAGACTTGGAATCGGTTACATAAGGGATGATGAAAATCCTTCTCATCTCGCCGGAAAGAGAGAGGAAAAAAGAGGAAGCCTTCCTCTTCAGGCTGGGCTTCCTGAACCTCCCCTATGTGGCCGCGGTCACCCCTCCGGACGTGGAGGTGAAAATCGTTGACGAGGCCGTCGAGAAGATCGATTTCGAGGAGAAAGCCGATCTGGTGGGTCTGACGGCCCAGACCCCTGCGGCCCCCCGGGCCTACCGGATCTCAGGAGAATTCAGGAGGAGGGGGATTCCTGTCGTCATGGGAGGATTTCATGCCAGCATGCTTCCTGAAGAGGCCCTCCAGCATGTCGATTCGGTTGTCATCGGCGAGGCGGAAGAGGTCTGGCCTCAACTGATCGAGGATTTCCGAAGAGGGCAGATGAAACGGATCTACCGGGGCAATGAATTTATCAACCCCTCCGCCCTCCCCCTCCCGAGGCGGGAGCTGCTTCACCCTGCTTCCTACTTCCCCCTGAAACTTCTGGAAACGACGAGAGGATGCCCTCACCAGTGCGATTTCTGCGGGGTCTCAAAATTTTTCGGTTTTCGATACCGAAACCGTTCCCTCCGCGAGATCGACCGGGAGCTGGCCACCCTTTTCGATAAAGGCCCGGTGATGCCTCTTATGGCTAAAAAAGCGCTCTCCCTCTTCGGCAAGGACCTGCCCTACTTTCTCAAAAAGAGGCTTCTCTACATCATCGATTCCAATGTCGCAGGGAACAAACGGTTTACCTTCGGCCTTCTCTCCCTTCTAAGGGAGTATGACCTCCGCTGGTATGGCCATGCCCCGGTCTCGATCGGATTCGATCAAAAATTGCTTGCCGGATTCTCACAAAGCGGATGCATTGCCGTCAACATCGGTTTTGAATCCTTCTCCGTTAGAAACCTCAAGACCATGGGAAAAGGGTTCAACCAACCCGCTCATTATGCCGAGGCGGTCAAAAGGATACACGATCACGGCATCGGCATCATGGGGACCTTCATGGTGGGCCTCGATGACGATGATCCCGGAGTCTTTCAAAGGATCACCGACTTCTGCATCGACTCCCAAATGGACTGGGCGCTCACCTTTATCATGGCCCCCTATCCCGGGACTGAGTCGTTTTTAAGATTGGAAAGGGAGGGGAGGATTTTTTGCAGGGATTGGGAAAAATACGACTCCCTCAATGCCGTCTATCACCCTCTCCGGATGTCCGTGGAGGAACTGGAAACAGGAACGAGGTGGGCCTGGAAAAAGGTCTTTTCTCTCCCCTCGATCTATAAGAGAATACTCAAAAGGCCCTGGATCCACCCCCTCTTCTACCTCGTT
>Ga0194112_10008719_pt1 | contig 13006 bp, 14 predicted proteins | sample TA2MahC400mmetaG_FD_146191 | JGI IMG/M metagenome (GOLD analysis project Ga0194112, IMG submission 146191) | Freshwater microbial communities from Lake Tanganyika, Tanzania - TA2015016 Mahale Deep Cast 400m | ecosystem: Environmental > Aquatic > Freshwater > Lake | place: Tanzania: Lake...
ACCGGCGATGGGGCGGGCTGGATCCTGTATGAGACCCTGATCGCACAGGGGTTCGCGCGCGGGACGTATCGCGCCGATCCGGAAGATGGGCTTGAGCTGGTGGACTGCATGATCACCAACGCGGTGCGCTGCGCCCCGCCGCTGAACAAGCCGACGCCGGCGGAGGAGGCGACGTGCCGGCCGTTCCTGGCGGCGCGGATCGCGGCCCTTCCCCGCTTACGGGTAATCGTGACCCTGGGGGACATTTCGCGCAAGAACGTGTTGAAGACCCTGGGGGCCAAGGCGTCGGCCATGGCGCCGGGACATGGATCGCAGGCCGATGTCGCTGGTCTGACGCTGATCAACAGCTACCACTGCTCGCGCCTGAACACGAACACGGGCCGGCTGACGCCCGAGATGTTCGCCGACATCTTTCGCCGGGCCCGCGCAGCGATCGGCTAGGTGGATTTCAGCAGGGTGTCGCGGGCCTCGTTCAGTCGCTCGGCCAGGCCCTGGGTGCCGCCCTGATCGGGATGGGCGCGGGCGATCAGGCGGCGCCAGGCGGCCTGGATCTCGGCCGACGAGGCGTCGGGGCCCAGGCCCAGCACGCGGCGAGCTTCCGGCGCGGTCATTCGCGAGGATCGCGGCGGCAGGACACGGACGCGGGAGCTGACGACCAGATAAAGCCCGGCCGCGACCAGGCCAGCACCCAGGACCCAGCTGCCACGGGACAGGGCCAGCAGGCCGCCGCCAAGGCAGGCCGTCGCGAGGAGGGTGGCGGTGATGCGCCACTGGCCGCGACGAGGCCCTTCGGACTGTCGCCCCAGTCGGACCAGGGCCCAGACCGCGAGGGCCGCGAAGGCCAGCCAGAGCAGGGTCACGCCGACGGGCTCAGGCCGCGGCCTCCAGCGGAGCGACCGCGTCGTCCAGCCCCAGCGCCAGCATCAGATTGCGCATCTCCTGGCGCGCCGCGACATGGGCGAGGGAGACGGCGACGGGGCGCACCTCTGCGGACAGGTCGGCGACCGTCAGGCCGAAGGGGAAGAGCTCGCGATAGATGACCCGGTCACGCAGCCCGGGCCCGACGCGGAAACCGACGCGCTTGGCCAGTTTCTGCAGCTTTTCGTCCAGGCGGCGCCGGTTGCGCGCCTCGGCCACGGCGAGGCGGTTGGTCATCACGATCCAGTCGATCGCCGCCTGCCGCCCCTGGGTGATCGCGCGATGCTTGCGCGCCTCCCAGACGCTTTCGGAATAGATCGAGGGCTTGATCAGATCGAGGGTGACGGGATCGACCTGGCCCAGCAGGTCGAAGTCGACGAAGCTGTCGTTCATCGGGGTGACGATCTGGTCGGCGCGTCCGTGGGCGGCGCGGGACAGGGCGGTGTCGCCGCCGGGGGTGTCGATCAGGACCACGTCACAGTCGCCGCAGGCCGCGAAGGCGGCGTCGAAAGTCTCGATCTGGACGTCGGCCTCGGCCTTTGCCAGCAGCTTGCCGTCGCCCATCTCGGGCTCGAACGGATGCGGCAGGACCACGCCGTTGGCCTCGGTCCAGCCCCGGCGATTGGCGAAGAAGCGCGCCATCGACCGCTGGCGCAGATCCAGATCGATGATGCCGACCTTGCGGCCCGCATGCAGCAGGCCGGTGACGATATGAATGGCCAGGGTCGACTTGCCCGCCCCGCCCTTTTCGTTGCCGACGACGATGACCTGAGGCTTGGACATTTGGCTTTCTACCGATCGACGCGGATGAGTCTCCGCTCCGCCTGACTGGCGCGAGGATCGTCGTCGCCGGTGCTGCCGTCAACGCGGGACGGCGACAAGTCTGTGTGAAAAACAGCGCGGTCAGCCGCAGTCGGGGCCGGTCAGACCGGCGGCCCGGCAGACCTCGGACGCGCGATCGGAAGTCAGGGCGACCTTCAGGCGGACCAGGGCGCGCCCGTCGATCACGACCGGCTCGAAGATCGGGGTGTAGCCGTTCAGCACAGCGGGTGTGGCAGCCCAGGCGGTCCCGGCGGCTTCCCGGGACGAAAACGCGCCGAGCTGGAGGATGCGGAGAGGAGGCGCCTGAGGCGGAGCTTGAGGCTCCGCCGGGCGTGGGGGTGGGTCGAGGTTGATGTCAGCCAGTGGGGGGACCGGCAGCGCGCCGTCGCGGGCATCCCACAGGGCGTGGGGGCTCATGACCTCGACACGGACGGCCGGGCGCGAGGCCTGGGTCGGGCTGGAGGGTTCGAGGGGGATGTCGGCCAGGCCCTGGGCCAGGCTTTCGAACCCAGGCTGGTCCTGCTGCACCACACCACAGGCGGAGACGCCGACGACGGCGCAGACCACGGCGACTGGACGGACATGGCGCGCGAGCCTCATAACTTGCAGGCTGGACCCCGGCCCGTTTCCGTGTGGTTTACCGACAGGGTTAAGATCGCAACCATGAACGTTTCCCCGCCCGTGCCCACAGTGCGGACCGTCGAGGCCCTGAGGGCCATGGTGGCCGATTGGCGGCGGCAGGGATTGAGCGTCGGCTTCGTGCCCACGATGGGGGCGTTGCACGACGGCCATCTGAGCTTGGTCCGGGAAGCCGTCGCGCGGGCGGACCGTGTCGTGGCCAGCCTGTTCGTCAATCCGACCCAGTTCGCGCCGCACGAGGATCTGGCGCGCTATCCAAGGCAGGAGGCGCGCGATGCGGCCCTGCTGGGCCAGGTCGGGTGCCACCTGCTGTATGCGCCCTCGGCCGAGGTCATGTATCGCGAAGATGCCACGACCTCCATCGCGGTCGGGGCCCCGGCCGAGGGACTCGAGGGCGAAGCGCGGCCGCAGATGTTTGGGGGCGTGGCCCTGGTCGTGTGCAAGCTTTTCAATCAGGTGCAGCCGGATATTGCCGTCTTTGGTGAAAAGGACTGGCAGCAGCTGGCGGTTGTCCGGCGCATGGTGTGCGACCTGGACATGGCGGTGGAGATCATCGGGGTGCCGACCGTCCGCGATGGCCATGGCCTGGCCCTGTCCAGTCGCAACGCCTACCTGTCCGAAGCGGAACTGGCGGTGGCGCGGCGGCTGAATGGAGTCTTGGCCGAGACGGCGGCTGCTGTCCGCGCGGGCCAGGCGATCGACCGAGCGGAAGCGGAAGCCAGCCGGGCCCTGATCGCGGCCGGCTTCACATCGGTGGACTATGTCGCCATTCGCCGTCCCGACCTGACGCCTTTAGCCGAGGGGCCGGAAGGTCAAGGCCGGATCCTGGCGGCGGCCTGGCTGGGGACGACGCGGCTGATCGACAACCTGGCGATCTGACGCCGGCCAAGGCTGTCGTCAGCCGACGGCCCCGACACAGCCTTCGCAGCCGCCGATCTCCAGCGGAGCCTCTGTCAGCGACAGGGTCCAGCCATGGTGTGTGGCCAGGCCGAGACGGGCGTGACGCCCCTCGCCTGCCCCGCCTCCGGCATTCACGACGACGCGACGACCGGTAGGCAGGGCCGCCGGATCGATTCGCGCCACGGCCAGCGCCGTCGGCACCGCGCCTCCCAGGCCCTCGAACACGCTGAGCGACGCCCATTCGCGACGCAGGCCGATCCACCAGGGATCGTCTCCGTTGACGGCCAAAACCGCCACGCCATTGCCTTCCGCCGCCCAGTGCAGGAGCGCCGCCGGATCATGGGCGGTACGGATCTGTGCGGCGGCCCCGAAGCGCAGGCGGGCGGCATCGTGAGCCCGGCCGGCGGCCACGGGCGCCCAGACGCGCACCGCAAGCGGGCCTTGGCGCGCCAGACCCCAGCCGACGATCTCGCGCCACAGGCCGGCGACGGCGTCGCGGTTGTCGGGGCGGCTGCGGGCCACGACACGGTCCAGCACCGTCTGCTCCCGATCCGGCCTCAGCTTCAGGTGGGGTCCGGAGGGGGCGTCCTTGGCTCTGCCGACGCGGGCGGCGAGCGCCAGTCGCTTTTCGAACAGGGCCAGCAGCTGGTCATCGACCTCGTCGATCTCGTGGCGCAGAGCCGACAGGGCCATCTGGTCGGGCGACAGGTCCTGGATCTGAGGCCAGACCTGCTGGAGGTGGGATTGGGGCATTGGGAAACTCGGATTTCGATGTCAGCAGGGATTTTGCGAGCCGCCGCTCCGTCACGGAGCGGTCGCCGGCGAGGCCGCCGGGTCAGATGCCCGAGGCCTCAGCCGGCGTATCGAAAGCCGAAATAACGGTCCGCCGCCGCGAAAGCGCGGGCGTCAAAGGTCGCAGCGAGGGCTTGCGAGAGGACCATGAACGCCACCATGCGCACGGATTTTGCGACGTCAAGCCGGCGAACGGCTCAAAAGCAGAAAACATGTGCGGTTGTCGGCGAAATCCTGGAGATCGTTGCGCAGGATCGACAGGCCATAGACTTCGGCAGCGCGAGCGGGGCCGATGGCGGCACGTGTCGGGTCCTGAGCCTCGGCGACGTCTCGGGCGGCACCGGCAGTGTCGAAGGCCTCGACCGGTGTCAGGTTCAAGGCCTGGAGCGAAGCCACGCACTGGCCCAGGGCCGCGGGATGGCTTTCGGCCGTGCGAACCGTCCGAAGGGTCGCGCCCGTGCAGGCCATGAGGGTCAGGCGGATGGGTCGCCAGACCTCGCCGACGACGTAGAGCCCCGACGCCTCGACCAGGGAGGCGGCGGGTTCGACCCGGCCGATCGTGGTGTTCTCGACCGGAATCAAGGCGCAGCCGACCTCACCCGCCCTGACGGCGGCGATGGCGCTTTCGAAGTCGGAAAAGGCGACCGCCTGGTCCCAGGGCCTCAGATCGGTGCAGGCCTCATGACTGAAGGCGCCCGGCGCGCCCTGATAGGCGCACCGCCCTCGGCCCGGCTCGAGAGGATCGGTCCCGCGAGGTGGGGCGACGTCGGTCATCTCAGGCCGCCTCGGACCGGCGCGACTGACCGGACTTGAGCCGCTCGGCCACGAGGAAGGACAGTTCGAGCGCCTGATCGGCGTTCAGGCGAGGATCGCAGTGGGTATGGTAGCGGTTGGACAGGTCGTCCTCGGTCAGCATCTGGGCCCCGCCCAGACATTCCGTGACGTTCTGACCCGTCATCTCCAGGTGGACGCCGCCGGGGTGGACGTTCTCTGCCTCGGCCACGTCGATGAAGGTGCGCACCTCGGTCAGGATACGCTCGAAAGGCCGGGTCTTGTAGCCGTTGCCGGCCTTCAGCGTGTTGCCGTGCATTGGGTCGATGGCCCAGATCACGCGCTTGCCGTGCGCCCGGGTGGCCGCCATCAGGCGCGGCAAACGATCGGCGACCTTGTCCGCACCGAACCGGCCGATCAGGGTCAGCCGGCCGGGCGTGTTGTCGGGGTTCAGCACGTCGATCAGCGCCAGGAGATCGTCGGGCTCCATCGTCGGGCCGCACTTGAGCCCGATCGGGTTCCGGATGCCGCGCGCGAACTCGACGTGGGCTCCGTCGATGCGGCGCGTGCGCTCGCCGATCCAGAGCATGTGGGCCGAGGTGTCGAACCATTCGCCGGTGGCCCCATCCAACCGGGTCAGGGCGCTTTCCAGGTTCAGCAGCAGGGCCTCGTGAGAGGTGAAGACCTCGACCCGGCTGAGGTCCGGGTGGGTCTCGGGCGTGACGCCCACCGCCTCCATGAAGGCCAGGGCCTCGCCGATCTTGTCGGCCAACTCGCGATAGCGGGCGCCGTAACCGTCGTCGTTGGCGAACCCGAGCGTCCAGCGGTGGATGTTGTACAGGTCGGCATAGCCGCCGCCGGCGAAGGCCCGCAGCAGATTCAAGGTCGCGGCGGACTGGTTGTAGGCGCGCAACAGACGCTGGGGATCCGGCACGCGCTCTTCGGGCGTGAAGGCCATGCCGTTGATGATGTCGCCGCGATAACTGGGCAGGGTCTGGTCGCCGATCGTCTCCAGCGAGGACGAGCGGGGCTTGGCGAATTGACCGGCGATGCGGCCGACCTTCACCACCGGCTTCCTGCCCGCGAAGGTCAGGACCACGGCCATCTGCAGGATCAGGCGGAAGGTGTCCCGGATGTTGTCGGTCGAGAATTCCTTGAAGCTTTCGGCGCAGTCGCCGCCCTGCAGCAGGAAGGCCTCGCCGGCCTCGACCTGGGCCAGTTTGGCGGTCAGCTTGCGCGCCTCGCCGGCGAAGACGAGCGGCGGCAGGGCGCGCAGCTGATCCTCGACGGCAGAAAGCGCCGAGGCGTCGGGATAGTCCGTCGGCATCTGGCTGACAGGCCGGGTCTTCCAGCTTTCGGGGGTCCAACGCGCGGTCATACGGCCAAGATAGGGCCAGCCGCGACGGGGAACAACGGCCGCAGGCGACCGATCAGCCCGCCGTGACGTTGGCCGGGGTCTGTTTCTCCTTCAGGGTCACCAGTTCTTCCGCCATGGTGGGGTGGACGGCGCAGGTGGCGTCCCACTGGGCCTTTGTCAGGCCGGCCTTCACGGCGACGGCGGCCAGCTGGATCATCTCCGGTGCCTCGGGGCCGACGATGTGGACGCCGACGACCCGCTGGCTCTCGGCATCGACCACCAGCTTCATCAGCACCCGCTCATCGGAGCCGGTGAAGGCGTATTTCATCGGCCGGAAACGGGTGGCGTAGACGTCGACGCCTGCCGCACAGGTGCGCCGCGCCTCGCTTTCCGACAGGCCGACGATGCCGACCGGCGGCTGGCTGAAGACGGCGGTGGCGACGGCCTCGTAGTCGAAATGCTGGGGGTCGTCGCGATAGACGGTTTGGTGGAAGGCCACCGCTTCGCGGATGGCGACCGGCGTCAGGTTCATCCGGTCGGTCACGTCACCGATGGCCCAGATGTTGTCCGCAGTGGTCTTGGAATAGGCATCGACCCGGATCGCACCCTGTTCGTTCAGCTCGACCCCCGCCGTCTCCAGACCCAGGTCGACGACATGGGGAACGCGACCGGTGGCGAACATGACGACGTCGGTCTCGATCGCCATGCCGTTCTCGAGGTGATTGACGATGCCGGTCCGCGTCTTCTCGAGGGACGTGTGCTGGCAGCCGAGGATGACCTTGATGCCGCGCTTCTCGATCTCGCCGGCCAGATGCGCGCGCACGTCGTCGTCGAAGCCGCGCAGGATGTTGGGTCCACGATAGATCAGGGTCGTCTCGACACCCAGGCCCGCGAAGATGCCGGCGAACTCCACCGCGATATAGCCACCGCCCGCGATCAGAATGCGCTTGGGCAAATCCGGCAGGTGAAAGGCCTGTTCCGACGTTATGGCATGCTCGATGCCCGGCATGTCGCCAGGGACCCAGGGTCGGCCGCCCGTGGCGATCAGGATGCGTTCAGCCGTGACGATCTTGCCCTTGCCCGGAATTTCCACCGTGTGGGCATCGCGCAGCACGGCGCGTCCGTGGATCAGCTCGACACCGGCCTTGCCCAGATTGGCGGCATAGAGGCCGGACAGTCGTGCGATCTCGACGTCCTTGGCTTCGATGAAGGTCTTCCAGTCGAAGCTGGCGTCCTGAAACGACCAGCCGTAGCCCCTCGCGATCTCCAGGCTGTGACTGACCTCCGAGGCCATGACCATGAACTTCTTGGGCACGCAGCCGCGGATCACGCAGGTGCCGCCGACGCGGTGCTCCTCGGCGATCGCCACCCGCTTGCCGTCCAGCGCCGTCAGCCGCGCCGCCCGCACGCCTCCGGAGCCCGCACCGATGACGAAGAGGTCGTAGTCGTAGGATCGATCAGACATGTCGGGGGGAGATAGGACAGTTCAGGAAACGCGCAAACCACAATCCCCATGCCGACTTTGACCGAATAGGGCTCTCGCGATAAGGGTGGCCCTAGTTCGGAGCTTGATGAAATGTCACTTCTCGCCTTGCTGAGCGTGGTCGCGCTGGTTTCCGGTGGGGCAGGTCAGGCTCAGACACAGCCGACCCAGCCGGTCAGCGACACCGATCCCGTTCAACTCGAAGACGTGGTGGTGACCGGCCGCCGTCTCGACGATCTGGTGCGGGACTTCGTGGGCGAGGTGGCTGCCCCCAACTCAGGCCGCGGCCTTGCCCGCTGGGACGGACCCGTATGTGTCGGCGTCGCGAACCTGCGTAACGACGCGGCTCAGTACATCACCGACCGGGTTTCAACCGTGGCGGAAGATCTGGGGCTTCGGCCAGGCGCCCCAGGCTGCACGCCGAACATTTTGATCATAGCAACCGCCGACGGTCGCGAGGTCGCCAGCCGCCTGGTGTCCGACCGAGCGCGGTCCTTTCGAGCCGGCGGGAGCGGGATGGACCAGGGCAGTGCGGCCCTGCGTCAATTCACACAGAGCGAGCGTCCTGTGCGCTGGTGGCAGCAGAGCATGCCGGTCGATTCGGAAACCGGTCGGCGTGCGGTGAGGCTGCCCGGCGATTGCGAGGGGCCCTGCAACACCGCTCCCAACGGGAGCGTTTTGGGCTACGCGCCGATCATCAACGTCGATTCCGCATCGCGGCTGCGTACGCAGATCGTGGACCGCATGTTCCGAACGATCGTCATCGTGGATGTCGATGCGATCCAGCAGGTCAGCCTGAGCCAGTTGGCAGACTATGTGGCTTTCGCATCCATGGCGCAGATCGATCCGGAGGCCGACACGAGCGCCTATGCTTCAATCCTGAACGTGTTCGATCATCCCGAGGTGGCCGACAGCCTCACGACCTGGGACAAGGCTTATCTGAGCGGTTTGTATCAAGCTGAATCAACCCGACTGAACCGACGCGCCAACCGCAACGAAATCTCGGAATCCATCGTAGATGCCCATTCCGAGCTGAGGCGTCGAGAGGATGCGGATTCGTGGCCGCAAACGCCTTGATCGCCGCATCTCAATGCCCGCCGTTGCGCAGCCAAGCCTGGCGAGCGGGCGTCAGGCGCGCGGGGGTGAGGCCGGCTAGCCGAACGGGGTTGGATAGACGCAAACCCACCTCATTGCCCTTGGTCCAGGCCGAGCGGGCTTCGTGGGCGGTGCCTCGAGCGATATCGATGAGCAGAAATGCCGTTGGCAGAGCAACGGCGCGTTCCAGCCGCACACGAGCACCCGCCATCGACTGATCCACGATCAGACAGCCTGTCTCCAGACTCGAACCGAACAGCACACCTCTAGCGGCGATCGGCTTTCTGGGTTCAAGGCGGCGGTCGGTCTGCATGGGCGGAGACGGGTCCGAAGGAAGCAGGGGAAAGCTTAGGGCGTCAATGTGTCGACACCTGCATCGGTGCCCACGATGGCCTCATCGGCCAGGTCCAGGAAGAGGCCGTGTTCGACCACGCCTGTGATCAGCTTCAGGTCGTCAGCGAGACGGGCGGCGTCCAGGATCGATCCGCAGCGCACATCATAGATAAGGTTCCCGCCGTCCGTGGCCACCGGCCGGCCCCCCACCTGACGCAGGCGGGCGGGCACGGCGATGTCATGGTCCATGAGGACGTCGGCGATGCGGTTGGCAGTCGTACGATGCCCGAAGGCGACAACCTCGATCGGCAAGGCAAAGGCCCCGAGACTGTGCACGACCTTGCCCGCGTCGGCGATCACCAGGCAATGCTCTGACGCTTCCCAAACCAGCTTTTCGCGCAACAGGGCCGCGCCTCCGCCCTTGATGAGGGCCAGGCCGGGACCGATCTCGTCAGCGCCATCCACGGTCAGGTCGATACGCGGGGTGGTTTCGAGGTTCGACAGAGCCAGGCCGAGGGAGGTGGCGAGATCGGCAGTCTGAGCGGAGGTCGCGACACATCGAAGGTCGGCAAGTCCTCGCGGGGCCAGAGCTCTGATGAAGAAGGCGGCGGTCGACCCCGTACCCAGGCCCACGATCATGCCGGGTTCGACGCGAAGAGCCGCCGCTTCGCCTGCGCGCAGCTTCTGGGTGTCGCTCATCGTGCTCGGGCCTTCTTGGCCCGCATCATGTCCATGAAGCGAGCCGCCCAGCCCGGTTTGGACTGCTGATGCGCACGGCCCAAGGCGAGGTCGCCGGGGCCGACATCGCGGGTGATCACCGAACCGGAAGCGATCATGGCCCCCTCCCCGATCTCGACCGGCGCGACGAGGGCCGTGTTGGAGCCGATAAAGGCACCGGGACCCACCTTGGTGTGATGCTTGAAGAAGCCGTCATAATTGCAGAAGATCGTGCCAGCTCCGATGTTCGCTCCGGCTCCCACCTGACCATCGCCGAGGTACGAAAGATGGTTGGCCTTGGCTCCCGGCTCCAGTCGGACGTTCTTGACCTCGACAAAGTTGCCGATGCGGACCTCCTCGCCGAGGTCCGCTCCCGCTCGCAGCCGCGCATAGGGGCCGACCTGGGCTCCTGTCGCGACGGTCGCGCCCTCCAGATGGCTGAAGGCGCGGATCCGTGCATTCTCGGCCACCTGAACGCCCGGTCCGAAGACGACAAAGGGCTCCACGACCGAGCCGGGGCCGATCTGGGTGTCCCAGGCGAGGTGCACGGTGTCAGGAGCTATGAGGGTAACGCCGCCCTCCATCATGTCCTGACGGCGCACGCTCTGAAACACGGCCTCGGCCTGAGCCAGTTCGGACTGGGCGTTGACACCCATGACCGCATCTTCATCGGCCATGACGACGCGGGTCGGAGCGCCCTGGGCACGGGCCAGGCCCACCACGTCGGTCAGGTAGTACTCGCCCTTGATGTTGTCGTTGCCGACCTTGTCCAGCAGGTCGAACAGCAGACGTGACGGCGCGCTGATGACACCGGAATTGCAAAGACTGAGAGCAAGGACATCCGCATCGGCCTCCTTGGCCTCGACGATGGCCTCCAGGCTCTCACCCCGCATGACCAGCCGGCCGTAGGCGCCTGGATCGCGCGCCTCGAACCCGATCACGGAGACGCCGGCGCCGCCGAAAACCGGAGCCACATCCGACGCTCGAAGCAGAGGCACATCGCCATAGGTCACCAGGACCTCGCCGTCGAAATCGGCCAGGGCCTCGCGCGCGGCCAGGACGGCGTGACCGGTGCCCAGCGGCGGGTCCTGAACCACAGTGGCATCAGGTCCCAGACGCGCCTCGACATGGGCGCGGACCTGGGGAGAATGGGTGCCGACGACCACCACGATGCGATCGCAACCCAGCGCCTGGGCCGTGTCGATGGAGTGATCCAGCATGGCGCGATGGCCGACCCTGTGCAGCACCTTGGGCAAAGACGACCTCATCCGAGTGCCCTGGCCGGCGGCGAGGATGACGGCTGCCCGGGGGCGTGGCGTGCTGGTCATGGATCGATCCCCCGGATAAGCGACGCCTGCGGTCTAGCCTATCGTTGCCGCCTGCGGGAGAGCCGGATGAACGAACGCGACCTGGAGGGCTGGACCCTTGTTTTCGATCTGGACGGCACCCTTGTCGATTCCGCGCCGGACCTGATCGGAACGCTGAACCGGTTGCTGGTCGCGGATGGCCATCCGACGATATCGGCGGACGGGGGCCGGCACCTGATCGGACACGGAGTACGCGCCCTGTTGCGCCATGGGTTCGCGGAGGTCGGGGAAACCTGGGAGGAGGCGCGGCGACCCGAGTTGTTCGACCGCTTCTTGGAAGACTACCGCGCCCATATCGCCGAGGCGTCCATACCGTACGAGGGTGTAGTCGCGACCCTCGACCATCTGGCCGCGCGTGGCGCAGTTCTGTGCGTAGCGACCAACAAGCGGACCGATCTGGCCGAGACCCTGATTACCGCCCTTGGCCTGAGGCGGCATTTCGCCCGTGTAGCGGGGCCGGAGCTTGTGTCCGCGTGCAAGCCCGATGCGGCCCATATCCTGGAGACGATCGCGGCCGTCGGTGGCGATCCCCAACGATCGGTCATGGTTGGGGACGCCTCACCCGACACGAAGAGCGCGCGGGCGGCAGGGGTGCCCTGCCTGGTGTGCAGCTTCGGATACAACGACAGGCCCGCGGCCGAACTTGGCGGCCATGCGGTGATCGCACAGTTCGCGGACATGGTTGCGGTAGTGACCGCACTCACGCAGGATCAGGCGCAGCCCTCGACCAACTGAATGGCCGGGCCGCCGGCGTGTACGGCCATGACCCGGCCGTCGCCCCCGACCTCGAAGCGGATGCCGCGCGCGTCGGGATCCTGAACATAGCCGGTGGACCCGCGTTGCTCCCAGACGAACAGGTCTTCGGCCGGGGCCGCCTGGTACTTATGCGGTTGGGCGATCACTGCCCCGCCATAAGCCGCCTTGATATCGGCCGCCGCCGAGCCGATGCCGAAGCCCCGTTCGGTGGTGATCCGAGAACCGCGGATCAGGCTGATGCGTGTCAGCCGATTGTTCTCCAGCATCACCAGCACCCCTTCGGGCGCCCGCGAGGGATGGAACTGGTCACAGGTGGCGGGTTCCGCGCCGCCCACGGCGTCTGGGTCGGAATCGTTCCCGGCGGCCTCAACCACCTGGGCCCGGCTCATGCCGATGCCCAACGGGCCCCAGCCCGTGGCGGTGAGCAGCAGTGGCGTCGGCACGCGTGGGCGCTCAGCAGCGGCCGGGGCAGGTGTCGCGGCCGGAGCGGGAGTGGAGGATGGCTCGGCAGGGGCCGCCACGCGATCACAGGCGGCGATCGACCCCACCACGAGCAGGAGCGGCAACAGGCGAGCGTGAGACATCAGACAGCTCCGACACGGAAAAGACTCCCATGTCATAGCGCACAAAAACGCCGCGCGAGAGCCCCGCGCGGCGTTCAAACTCGGTCGAGCTGGAAAGCTCTAGTCTTCCTTGGGGGTCAGCACCTGACGGCCGCGATAGGTCCCGGTTTTCAGGTCGATGTGGTGCGAACGACGCAGCTCGCCTGTGTCCTTGTCCTCGGTATAGGGATTGGTGCCGAGGGCGTCGTGGGCGCGGCGCATGTTGCGACGCGAGGGCGATACTTTACGCTTTGGAACGGCCATGTCCGTCTCTTCTCGAAGGCTTTGCGTCGCGACCGACGCGAAAAACGAATGCGGCGGCCCGTGATGGAGCCGCCAGCGAGCGGCGGCTTATGGCCCAGGATCGCGTGGATTTCAAGCCTGGGCTTGCAGCCTGTCGGCGACATGTTCGCCGATGGCGAGCGAGCTGGTCAGACCGGGGCTTTCGATGCCG
>Ga0194112_10008734_pt1 | contig 12998 bp, 12 predicted proteins | sample TA2MahC400mmetaG_FD_146191 | JGI IMG/M metagenome (GOLD analysis project Ga0194112, IMG submission 146191) | Freshwater microbial communities from Lake Tanganyika, Tanzania - TA2015016 Mahale Deep Cast 400m | ecosystem: Environmental > Aquatic > Freshwater > Lake | place: Tanzania: Lake...
CCAGGCCGCAAACCCGCTATGCCAGCCGCTGTTCCCAACCCCGCGTAGCCCACTCCTTGTGATATCTCTGCCCCTATTCCTGGCAATACCTTTTGCAACAATATCGGCGCCGTCTTGGGCAAGATTTTGGTTACAGTCTTATGCCCCACACCCTCTAATCCCCTAACAAGTTTCCCCGCCGGACTAACTGGACTAAAAATACCAGTAGCCCCGCCAAGTCCTGCCATAAATTTTTCCGGCAAAGTTTCTGCTTTGGGTGCCTGTGGTTGAATTAATCCAAGGGTGCTTGTTTTAAGAAAAGACGCGGTGCCAATATTCATTAACTTTTCCGGCATAGTTTGGGCCTGACCAAAAGAGCTTAAATATGCCTGTGGAAGCTGGCTAAGCGTAATTCCGCTTGGTAGTCGTGTCTGTCCGATACCGCTGGCAAAATTTTTGACTTTTTGAACAGCCCTTGAAATTAAATCATCCTTTAAGCCCATACCATAGTTTAGACAATGACGGTCGATATTTACAATCCAAGCCTCATTTTTTCCTCAAAAGTCAAATTTTTGCTTTGGGGGTTATACATTTGTCCTACCGCGGTAGAAAGAGCGTCGGCTGGCGTAACTTGAGTGGCGAGAGATCGCATGGTATTCCCTTGACCTAAATTAGAGGTTATATTCCCCGTGCTTGTTTGAAAAGCACCCAAAGCGGTATTTCCCGCCGCAGTATTTAAGGCTAGCTGTTGCTGCATGGTCTGTAGGTTAGCGTCAAGCTGAAGTTGCGCCTGCGCCTTCATCAATTCTAGCTGTTGGCGATATTGTTGATCAGCCGCCGCGATACTGTTTTGGGTATCCCTTAGTTGCAAAAGAACCTGCATTTTGGCTTGAGACTTAGCCTGTTCTGTCTGGAGCCTATCCGCGTCAATACTTCTCATGTTAGTTTGATAATTCATCAAAGCCTCACTTGTTGCCCGCTGTTTCTGATAATCCAAATCTTGAAGGAGTGTTTGGTATTGATTTTCAACATCAGCTTTTTGGGCCTGAATATTGGCAACAGTATTTATATAATCTCTGCCAATAGCCCCAGACTGCCTTTGTTGCTCCGCGCCAAGAATGGTTTGGGAGGCTTCTCCGGCGCTTGAGGCTCCACCAAATCTTTGGCGGTAGCCCGTTTGTAGTTGGTCGTAAAGCTGTCTGGCGGTGTTTAGAGCGTCTTGTTTTTGCTGTTCCGCCTTAATTTGATTTTGGGCAAGCGTTCCAACCGCCTTCTCTTTGCTGGCTGTTCCCTTAGAAAGATTAGCGGCATAGTCTGCCTCTATTTGTTTTTCAAATTGAGCCTTAGCCTTTTCAAGCGCGCTTTGTTGTTTGTTTAGATATTCAAGTTGTGCCGCCGTGTCAGCGTCTATCTGGGCAAAAAATTTAGAGGGATCATTGTCAAATTGGGCGGCATATTGACCAAAGTCCGTTTCAGGAAAAACTTGTTCGGCCGCACTTATTGGATTGGAGGCCGTTATGGCTTGTCCCCTTATATTATATGTCTGATTTTGTGGCGCAGGGGGGACATTACTATCTCCGCCCGCCCCGCCGCCTCCACCGCCGCCGCCTCCACCGCCGCCACCTCCACCGCCGCCGCTACTTGTCGCGCCGCTTGTCGTCGTTGAGGATGGCATTTGTTGTAAAGCCGCTTGTCCGGCGGGAGTGCTTGTATAAGTTGGAGGGGTTGTGGCCCCAAAAACCTGGCCGCCAGAGTATTGTGGAGTATAAACAACTTTCCCTTGAGGGGGTGCTGGAGTTGGGCGGGGACCGATGGCCACTGGGGATGTCATCCACGAAGGAGCGGTTGGAATATAACTTTGCCGAGTCAAATAATTTATTGCCATATATTTTAGTTTAAATAATATAAATTATTAATTGCAAGACCTATACCAGAATACAAATGCAGGATGAGTAATATCAACTATTGTCAATGACAGAAACCTTTATACCCTTTGAGTGTTACTGAGCTGTCCCTCTCCAAAAAATCCCGCCGTTATGCGAATATTTAATAACTCAAAATTTGAATTAGCAGAGGTGGTCGTTACTTCAAATTGCAACAATCTACCTGCTTTATAAAGTTGTGTCCACCTGGGGATTTCATCTAAAGAAACCACAATAGCCCCATTAGTTAATCCCCAAGGAGAAGCGCCCCATTGGTCTGTCCCCCAACCGCTTGAACCTGAAATGGCCGCTCCGTCTACAGTAAAGGTCTTAACGGTGCTTGTAATGCCATTCCTGTCTTCTAAAGTAATATTAACCGTCATTTGTCCCGTAACATTTCTAAACATCATGTAAATTAGCTTAATCATTTTAAGAAGCGCCCATTTGCCCAGATCCTCCTTTTTGCTTTTAAAAATCTTTTGAATGGTCGTGCCATCATCGGTGTTTAACGAGGCTTCAAAAGTGTAAATCTGTGAAGTATCCGAACGGCCCAAAACCCACTTCTCGCTTCCATTGCTGTCGACATATTTTTGCATTCTGTTTATCCCCCAGGGGGTTTTCCATATACCCAGAAAACAACCTCTCTCGCGGTCATAAACCAGCATTTCTTTTCTGTCAGGAAAACTTAAAATATATTTATTGTCTACATACATCGAGCATACATGAGCATAATCGGCGGCGCTTAACCCCTCTAGATAAGGCCTAATTCTGGCTGAAACTTCATTAGTCCTGATAAGGTTTAAAAAATTAGGCTCGTATCCAACCACATAAACACCCTTTCTGCCAAAATAAAAAACATCATTCTCTACTGTTTGAATTACATCAGGATTACACGCCCCAACCAGGGTCGAAATAGGTTGATAAGTTGGGTCTAAAACCACATAATTACCAATAGTAACCGTGCTCAACGACACTGACCACACGCTACTGCTCTTCCAAACGATTAATTTGTCCGAACCGGCTTGGGTCTTTATTGCTACTATTCCTTCGCCCGAGTCGGGGTCAATGTAAATATACCCTCCTCCCTCTGCCCAGGAAAACCTATCATGAAAGGGGAACCTCCCCGAAATTAACAATTTTGTTGGATCGTTTTTGTCCACAACCACCAACCTGTCGTTGATTTTGGCTATCATTTCTGAAGTCACCCCCCCCGTGGTATTTGATTTGGGCGGGCTAGTAATTTCTGAAGCCGGATCACCGCCGTCAATATATTTTGTTAAAGAAGGCCCGACAGCCGCTAAAAACCCCTCGTCTCCTGGGGTTCCCCGATAAATTTCATACCCCGTCAAAACCGAAGCCGCCGCGCTTACTCCTGTCCAAAAAAGATGTATCTGAGTGGTCATTAAATCATAAGGCAGATCGTTAATTACATAGTTAGCTGAAGGCGTAGTAGACCCGCCAGAATTTGCCGTAGCCACAACCTTATAACTTTGAATATTAGGGCCGGTTGCTCCTGAAAAATTAGTCGCGTATACGCCCGTAGGCGGTGAAATGGTGGCAAAAACGGTTAAGCCTGCGCCGTTATAATAAGTAAAAGGCCTGTCTTTAGACACAAGATAAGTATTTCCTCCTAATTGCTCCATCCTAACCGTACTTAAAGATGGATATGATTGGCCCGTAATTATCGAATAAGAAGCGTTGTTTGCCTTGCAAACCATTCCTCCCGATACGGCCAAAAGGTTGCTTAAAGAACCCCCCGTGGCATATAAACCCAAACCCTTTATTCCCGTACCCTCTTTTGATAACCAAAATTTTTGCGAACCCCACCTGCCCGTCGGCACACCAGAGCCCTTAAGCATAATGTTGTCTCCCGTAACATATTCCTCTGCCTTAAGTTCCGTTGGCCTTAAAAGTAAATTAAATCCGCCCCTCCAAGTATCCCATTCGGCCTCTACATCCTTAGTTTTCTTATAATTAGGAACCCTAACATCCAATAATGGCATTATTCTAACCTAAATGTCGTGTTTCTCGGTATACGATTGATCCCTCCCCTGGGTGAGACTTGAGACCGTCCTATCATGTTTTGTAAAAGCCTGTTGGCTTCAGCATTAACTGTGGGAAACCTATCGTCTGACCGTGACTGCAAGACATAACTGATAACTTTGGTTTTAACAAAATCAACATCAGGGACGATACAGGTATCTGCTAGGGTGGCCATTAAACTTGGTTGGGCTTGGTAAACAATAGAAAGGGTCGCCGTGGCTGTTAAATAGTTAAAAACCGCCGTGAACCCACTTGCCTTGTCGCCTGATAAGTAGCAATATCTGTCGCTTGCCCCCTTGCCATATTTATCCCTTTCTTTTATTTCTGGAAATTCATGCCACGCTCCATTTTCTAATTGTTGCGGGGCGGTTTCAAATTCAGCAAAATCAGCAGGCAGAGAAAGTGTGGCCGAGGTTCCCAAAACCTCATAATGTCTAGTAAGCTCGGGCCACTGATAGGCGTTTGCCCATTCACGAACAGACTGTTTGGCAAATTCTATTCTAGTTGTTAATTCTGTTCCTGTAGGCACAGAGGCCTCAAGGTCTGTATAGGCGTTAACGGCAATTAAAATCTCGGACAATGTACTCATGCCCTAGTTTAAAGAACCAGGGCCGATATTTACAACTATTTTTCTTCTGCTGCTTCCTTGGTGGCAAATTTCGCCAATTTGTTTATAATTTGTCGTTTTATATTTCACCTCCCGTATTAACTTTCTGCTATTAAACAATTATCTCCCCGTCAATAATAGCAGTGGCGTTCTTTAGTTTCTTCAGCTTGTTTCCCATCGTGCTGCTCCCATAGTCCTCGGTATCGGCTGCTGTCCAAACATCTTTGGCTGACAAAACCGTAGCAATAGGCGGTACAACAGGCAAGGCATCTGCCCACAAATCCATGCCTCCTAAATTTAAGGAATAGCCAGCAGGATATAACACAGCAAAGTCGTCAAAATAGATATAAGCGTTAGAACCTGTAGCATCAGTCATTCCCGATAAAGTAAGTGTAATTTGTCCATAGGTGGTTGTTGGCGTAAAATTAACAGACAGAAGTTGCCAGTTGGTGTTTGCGGCTGCTTCAGCATAGACCACCGTCCCATTATCATAGTCTATATTTAATCTCGGTTTTTGGTGAGTGCCTGCATAATAGGTGGCCGAGTTTATCTTGCACCAAACAGCCACAGTCATGGTCTTATTCTGAATATTCCCTGTCGGCACATTAAACTCCCATTCCAACCTGTTAGTGGATGAGGTCGGCGTAAGTCTGATTGCAAACTTACCACTCCCCGCCGTGTGGACAGTTGTGTCTGTCAAGCCGTCTCCTGTTGATACCATGTTGCCGTAAACCCACCAGCTCCTATGGTCGTTGACAGTCGAGTCGTATTCGTGGGCTTTCAAGGCAGAGCCGAGAGTGGCACTGCCAATGCTTAGCTGTTCAACTGCCCCAAAGTCGCAGTTGTGGCAGGTTAAAACTGAATAACTGGAACCGAATAAAACGTCACAGTTTGTATTGGTAATCGTTTGCCCAAAATCACAGTTGGAAAAAGTGGTATCAATAATGGTACCAACAGCCATTCCCCACCTTGCCCCGCCATTGCGACAATCAATAAGAGTGGAGGCAATAGAAGATAAGTTCAACCCGCTCGAACCAGACAGGGTATAGAAGCGTGTGACAGTGCAACCAGTAATGTTAAGACTTGCTGAAGGATAGCCAGTAGAAGCCATCGCATAATACCCGCCAGCAGATTGAATATCTGTTATTGTATTGCCCGTGCCTGTAACAGCAAAGCCAGGGTCTTGGCTCATTGCCAGATAAAAGTCATTGAAAGTGCAGGAAGAGCAGGAAAAAGACATGTTGGTCCCCATTCCCGACCAGCCATTGGTTCTAGAAAAAATATTGCTGAAGGTACTGCCAGCTTTAACGTATGCACCCTGGGTCAATGCAGAAGTGAGGAAATAACAACTGTCAACTTCAATAGGCAGTTGTCTGGCGGTGTCTTGTCCGGCGTTCCATGCTGTTGTTTGTATTATCTTTCCTCCTGTAACATAAACTCCAGACAATTTCTCCACCATGAAAGCGGTCTGTCCGCCAAAGATTGACGCAATCACCACCCCGCAGGAGTTCCTTTTTGTCCAGTTGATAACCGCCCAGCCTGCCATATGCTGGTAAGAAAGGTTGGCGGTCATTGTAATCGTAGTCCCGCTAATGCTGTCAATGGTAAAAGACTGGTATCCCGTTCCCGATGTCCCCGCATTTCTCCCCAAGACCAGTACCTCATCTCCGCCAGACCACTTGGCACTCATATCGCCAGTAGTCACAATATTCTTCTGTCCAGCAGCAGCGTTTGCCGCCAACAGAGTATATGGGTTTAATGGTATCTCCCCCCAAAGCTCCAACTCCTGACCATGCGAGCCTTCGTGACCTGAAGGATTACTCCAGCCCGCCACTGACCAGGTTGCCTTTTCCGTTGCAGGAATAGGGTCTGCTTCTGTGCCAATCTCTAGCCTGAAGTCCTTGCCGGGATAAAACACTCCCGTTCCTGTTACTGTGTAGGCTGCCGCTGGTGGGTTGGCCCAAACAAAGTGGGCATTTACCCCTGCCATAGCATTTGTCCAAGTAATGCTTTGGTCAATGGTAAATATCTCACCGTCTTTAAAAAAGATATTATCGCCTGAAGAATAAACTGTTGTGTCAGTCAATACTATTCCATAGGAGTAGGTTGTCCGCAGGCGGGCAGAAGAATTAGTGGCTGAAAGTTTTAACCTCCATGTATCAGCCACAGCCGTAATCGCATAAGGACTGGAAAATTCAAAATAGACGCAAGAACCAGGACCAGCATTATTGGTATGAGCTCCCGCTATTTGCAGATAAGTCAAAGAGGCGGTTGCCCTGTCCGTCCAAACGCTCGCCACGTTCTCCTGCAAAACAACAGTCACGCTGGCAGAGCCGGAGGCGCTTCCCATTGAAAGATAGACAAACGCCCCTTCGCAATCACCCGCTTCTGAAGGAGTAAAAGTAATGTAGCGGACAGTATCAAGGGCGTTGTATGCCTGATAGACAGTGCTCATGGCAAAAACGCTCGCCACTACTTTTTGTGGGGTAAGGGCAGAGAAATTACCTCCAGTCTTGTAAAAAATACTTGCCATTATTTAGCCTCCAATAAACTATTTATTTCCTTCAGCCTTGCCTCTAAAGCTGTCCTGTCAATGTTTTGGTATGGGTAGTTGGCTCTTGCCCACTCCAAAAGCTTTTCATCAGACAGGACTTTGGCTAGTTGCTCCTTGATTCCTTTTTTTTCTATTGTTAAAGCTCCTAAGTCGATTACTTCCTCCACTACCTTGTAGCGGATAGCCTCTTTATCTGAAACCTTGACTATCTTTTCTTTTATTTCTGATGGTTCGATTAAGCCGATTTTTGCCATAATTCACCTCCTTTTAAATTTGCGACCATGAAGAGACGGCAGTTAAAACCCCGCCTGTCCAGGTAAGCATTTTTTCATAAGTAACAGCATTGATAGTTTTTTCAATTTTGGTGAGGTCGCCTGAAGTATAGGTGAGAACAAGGGAAGGGTTGGTTTGAGCCAATGGGTTCAAAACAATCGGAAACACTTTTTTGGCGTGCACACCGTCTATAACGGCGTGTTCCTCTAGTTCACCATAAGACGAGGCCGCTGTTCCTCCTTGTTTTATTTCATTTGCCATGTCTAAACTCCTCTAAACGATTATTTATCTTTTGACTTTCCATTTCCAAAAAAGCGTATTCTGCCAGCCAGTTTACCTGCTTCTGCCCCAACGGAGGGGAGCCTAGCGTAAACCCAAGTTCCCTAACTGTCCATTTTAAGTTCTCAAGCGAATGGTCGTCGGTTTTGGTTTTGGCCCACTCTAGCAGGATGTCTAACTTATCGCGATACTTTCTCTCCTCCTCTACCGTTAATCCTAATATATCAGATAATGCTTTTGGCTCTAGTTCAAGCTCAATAGGGGGAGATAAGTTTTTTGAAGCATTAATCTCCTTTTTTTCAACCGGTTTTTTGCTTGTGTCAAAATCATTTATATTTGTCATTTTTTCTTCCTCCTAATCCTGGCTCCATATTTTTTAGCCCATTTCTTAGCCAATTTTGGCTTGTTAGCGTACATCCACCGTTTTTGCTTTTCTGATTTGAATGGCATATTATAGTTTACCTATAACGGGCCATAAATTTCTAGCCTTTAAATCAGCTTCATGTTTTCTATACGGCTCCCCCTTGCCAGAACCCATGCCGTTTAACCTATCCCAATCCGATACCCTGCCATGTCCTAATGAAAAACTTTTAATTTTTTGATCACAATAAAATTGATAACCCAATTCCGCTAAACGGTGATTTACCTGATATCCATCAAGTCCATAGTAAAGAAAATCTGCCTCTTCATCAAAACCCCCTATCTCCTCTAACCCCAATTTGGGGCAAGAACACAAATTCCACTCTACATCGCTGGGATTGCATTTTCCAGGCTTTCTTAAATCCTCCCAAATTTTTTTTCTCCAAGTAGCGTCCAGGTATTTATGCCCCAAAGCGCTAACTAACATTTTTGGTTCATACTCATAATGATCCCAAAATCTTTGCAGTGTTATTGGCCTCGCCCAAGTAAAGTCCTGCCACGAAACAATTAACGGAGCATTGGCTTTTCTAATTAAAGCATTATATGTACGGTTGAGTGTCCACAACCCCCCTTTAAAATTATCCGGCACCCATGTCGCCCACAACCTTGGTTGGAAGGGCGAGCCTATTAACCAGTCAAAATCGGTAAAAGTTTGTCTTGCCAATGCCTTTTCTACAACAGCTAAACCCTCCTTTCTAATTGTGGGGGTAATAACGACTATTTTATTTTTATACGGCTTTGCGGCTGTTTCCATATATTTTTATTATTAAATCTAAGCTTTTTTTTTGCCTCTTGAGGATTAACATAGTTACCCTTCATCCAACCATCCAACAAGTCATAATGTGTCGCCTCGTCGATATCATAAACATAATATTTTGACTTCCACAAAGCAATATATTCTATTTTTCTAACATTGTGCCTAGCGTTGACATGAAACTCAACGACGGTTTTGCCAAACCGCAATTTTACATAAGCGGTCTCGTCCATCACCCGATTAAAATATCCCAATTTGGCCCCCATCACAGTTCCCGCGCCAAGCCACCATTGCAATAAGTCTATATAATGTATTCCAATATTCATCAAGGCACCGCCTCCGCTTATCGCCCCTTCTCCCCGCCATGTTTCCCAATAAAAGTTGTCTCTGGGGACAAAAACATTGCAAATAATTTTATCTGGCGGGCTACTACATAATTTTTTCATTTCTATAGCTTGTTTATCAAACCTTCTTTGATAACAAACACAAGCATCCATGTCTGGAATATCAAGGTCTACTGAAATTGGCTTCTCAACTACTAGTTTTTTATGCGCAAATTGCTTCATGTATGGCACATGGAAGGCGTTTGGGGCGCAAATGTGGATAATATCCGCCCTCTCCAGTTCCATTAACTCCAAGGTGCTGCGGGAGGGCACAATGTCATAAGCCCCCATATACTCCCACCCCATTCTTTTTATTGCCTCACGGTGTTTATTCGCCACAAAACCATTTCCTATAATTGCCGCGCGCATTTTATTACCTCCTCAATCTCTAAATCTGTAAGACGCGGGTGTAGCGGCAAGGCGGCATAGCCCTCCTGATAATAAAGCTTGCTCTCTATTCCCCTTTTTATAAGACTATCTACCTTTTTTTGCCCACCCTCAACAGCATAAACATAATGAAAATGCCCTGGCGTTTTTCTTCCCAACCCTTCATCATATTTATTTACCACATACTGCCGTCTCTCTATAAATTTATCTAAATATTTTAATTTTTCTAATAATACCGCCGCTTGTATTTCATCCATTCTTCCGTTTGTGCCAAAAGAGCCATGATCTCTTAATTCCCTAGCCCTATCTCTTACCAAAATATCATTGGTAACAATCGCCCCAGCGTCGCCGCAAGCCCCCAATATTTTTGTCGGGTAAAAAGAAAATATGGCAGTGTCCGCTATTGGACGATATCCGTGACAATGACTGCAGTCTTCAATCATTGGTTTGTATTTTGGCGGTTGGTCGTGTAAGTGGTGAGCGTAAATATCTGGCTCTATCACATCAAACTCATGATACCCCATAAGCCTATCCATGGCATTCCACACCGCCTTATAAGTCCAAGGAAAGGTGCTTATGGGCTTGAGTATCTGGACTAACAACTCCAGGGCCATGGCCCCGCTGTCCACCGCCACACAATAATTCATTTCACACCTTTTAGCCCATTTCTCTTCAAACTCATCAACCTTTGGCCCCTTAATAAAACACTTGCTATCTATAACCTTTTCTATTGCCTTATAAACAGAGGGTGGCGGGGTAACATCACACAGTTTTATCATTTAAAATCCTCCTTATCCCCTCTTCAATTGGGGTAAAAACAGCTAATGGGTTTTTACAAACCGTATCCTCAATATATTTCGCCGGCCTATCAATATGCTCGGCCAATATCTTTGTCCCCAAATGATAGTTAATAATATCCACCACCCTATTAAAACTAGTGTTTATACCTGTTCCAACATCCAAAACACCCTTTTTGTCGCGGTTTTTATAAATTGTCTCCACAATATCGTCAATATAAACAAAGTCTCTCGTTTGGGTTCCGTCTCCCCAGATAACCGGCCGTTCCCCCTGTTTCATTTGTTGACAAAACTGGTAAACAATTGAGGCATAATCCCCCTTATGTGCTTCATTTGGGCCATATCCGGCAAATATCCGCAAGCCTAAAACATCAGTATCATAGGCTTGCTGTATCTCCTCCAAACAAGCCTTGCAGTGGGCATAAGGAGTCGCCTTGTCTTGTACAGTGGCCGATGACGGATAAACCAACTTAATCTTGTGATCCCGACAATAAGAGATCGCGTCTATAAAGTCATTAATGGTTGACCTAAAACAATGGTCTAGGTTTTTATTATATTGGATGGTCGAGGATGCGGAGCCAAATAAAAACAAATAATCCACATCATCCCTTATATAAGGGCAAACTTCCCAACCGTTATAAAGGAGGTGTTTGTATAACTTCCCACCTATAAAGCCATTTCTACCCGTTAATGTTGCTTTCATAAGTTATAAAGGTTTTTATAAAGCCTAGCAACACGGGATTCTGGTTCCTGCAGGGTCCAAAGCCGCAATCTTTCCCTAATATCAATATTAAACTCCTTGTCATGCTCCGTTAGGGGTAAAAACTTATCTGGCCAACCGGCCAGCTCCCTTTCTCCCCGCAGCTTGACATCAAACTCCCTAACGGCATCGGTTTGCTTTTTACAGTCATCCCAAATTTTATCTCTATGCCAAAGCATTTCAGGATAAGTTAAAAACTTCTTTTTGGCAGTTGACCTATACCACATTTCCGTATCTCCACAATGTAAATATTCCGGCCAAAGCAAGTTAAAATGGTTTAGACTATATACATACGATCGAGTAGATACCGATTTAGCGCAATCTTCTAACTGCATGCTTATATCCAATATTCCCATACCGTCGGGAAAATGCTCCCAAAAATAAGAAAGCGCCTTTGGCCCCCAATTAGGCTCTGGAATAACATAGTCATCAATCCACCATTCGTTCCTATATTTGGCAAATTTTTCTCCAATGTTAGCGGCTCGGTTAAAACCAACATTTTGAGGCAATTTACACACAAAATCAGCCCCCTTATAACGGTTATGAGTTTCAGGATTATCCGTAACCACAATAATCTCAATATCAATGCCAGAGTCTAACCGCAACATTTTAATCAACTGATTTGCCCTTTTAACCCTTGCTGGGTGATAAGTCGGCAAAATAAGCGACATACCATTAATCATAGTCAAACCCCCATTTATCTCTAAATTTTAATTCATCTTTAAGATAAATAGTCTCTCTTTGGTTGTTTTTCTTTACGGTGGCGCTTCTCACATGATAAATCTCTACTGACGGGATAACCTCCAACTCTATCTTCGCCCTTTTTGCCCTCTCAAATACATCAACATCAGAGTAATATATCTCAAATCTTTCATCATGCCGAAAAAAATCACTATTAGGATGACCAAAAAATCCGCCATGAATATCACTCCAGGTACTCTCAACTTTTTTCCAGTTTTCAGCGCACCAATTTACTTTGGGAAATGTCATGTGGTCGCACATCATATCTCTTAATCTTCCCTTAACCACCTTGGTATCATTGCTGGCAAAAACAACATAATCGCCGCGGCAAGCGCTTAATCCCACATTTAACCCTCGCGGATAACCAATGTTTTCTGGCAAATCTATTCTTTTTGTATATTCCCCAACAATCGGCAAAATTGAACCATTGTTGACCAAAATTATTTCATCTGCCTGCCCCTGCAATGAGTCCAAACAGTCTTTTGTTAATTGCTGTAGTCTCTTGTCAAACACATAGGCCAACACAATTACAGAGAGCTTGTCTTTTTGAGCATAGGCCTTTACCGACTCGGCGCATAAATGGAATATTTTAACTGCTTCAACCTCTTGAAAAATCGCCTCTGTCCTGTCGGCATACTCCTGGTCGCTAAAATAGGTCTTCATCGTTTCGTTAAGAAAGCCATATTTATCAGACACAGTCCTTGGAATAACAAAAAACGAGCCGCGAAGCTGGCTTCTCTTAAATGTCTGATTTTCAAACACGGGAGAAGTTATTTTGTCAGGAATGCACAAATCCTCCAAACTTCCGCTTATCCAATAAGTATCAGAATTAACAATAGCCACATAGTCAGCTCCATCGGCCAAAGCATACTTCCACGCCCTGTTAACATTTTTGGTAAACCCAACATTTTGTGAATTATAAATGTAAACATCAGCCAAATCTAAAAGCCACTTGCTTTGTCTTTGCCCATCCTCGCAAATAACAATCTTCGCCCCTTGTTGTTTATAAGTCGTGGCAAAATCATAAGCCATTCTCTCTAGTTTTTCATTTGCCGTATATGTAGGAATTACTAGGGTGAGCATTTTTGATAAACAAATG
>Ga0194112_10008739_pt1 | contig 12991 bp, 11 predicted proteins | sample TA2MahC400mmetaG_FD_146191 | JGI IMG/M metagenome (GOLD analysis project Ga0194112, IMG submission 146191) | Freshwater microbial communities from Lake Tanganyika, Tanzania - TA2015016 Mahale Deep Cast 400m | ecosystem: Environmental > Aquatic > Freshwater > Lake | place: Tanzania: Lake...
GGCAATAGGCATGCTGACACTCCACAGCCCCGGGCTTACCACTGTGGCAGAAAGCATACCAGGCGACTGGAATGCTGTCATGAGTCAGTCTGGCTTGCAATTCGCGCAGGGCATGCTGCCTCAGCTAACACCGATAAACATGCTGTTGTCTCTGTGGTTCCTTATGTTGCTGGGTGCGGTGGTAATGGCCTACAAATTCGTACGCTACAGGGAATTCATACTTCTGTTCCCTGTCATTTTCCTTGCATTTTCAATATATGGTACATACTATGGCATTAGGCTGGCCTATTTCGTCGGTTTCTCCGCAGCACTAAGTGCAGGATATTTTGTTGGATGGTTTGTCCAGCGCGCAGGAAAGGTTAGGGTAACTGACAAGTTGGGCAGGACGTCGCTCGTTTACCTAGCAGCCGCAGGCTTCTGCGGCATGGTATTCATGCTCTCACTTTCAAACCTTCTGTTCGCCTTGTCTATGCTGGTGATTGTAGTATGCTTGGTTATACCAGGCTATGCCATGAGGGTTGAATCGCAGGAGTCATGGATGAGGAAAATATGGAACAAAGTGAGGGGTGTAGAAGAGGTGCACATGGACATTGTTATGATACCCGTCATTATCTTCATAGCTCTTCTGATTGTTGCAAACATGGCCAACGCATACAGCTATGGCAACCAGCTGGGTCCCAGCATAAACCCGTACATAAATGACGCCATGAAGTTCCTGCGCGAGCAGACGCCGCAGAATACCAGCGTCCTGTCGTGGTGGGATTTCGGCTATTGGTTTCAGTACGTCGGGCAGAGGGGAACGATAGTGGACGGCAGCGGCGTGGGCAACACCTCAAGATATGATGTTGCCATATGGTTCACAGATAACACAAAGAACTGGAGTAGGTGGACAGAATGGCTGAATGACAAGTTGGATGTGGGCTACATACTGATGGATTATACGCTGCCAGGCAAATACGGCGCCATAACCAAGATAGCGTCGCACGAAACGACTGTTGTGGGTATGCTCCAGTTCGACCAGACAGGCGCAACACCGCAGGGCAACAATACCATATACGAGTTCGGAGCAGGACCTTATCGCATATGGCTGCCCATAGGACAGAACGGCAATATCGCGGGCACGCCGATATTCCTTGTTACAGACGGCACCCGATACTCCAACAAGGCATACATAAATGACCTCTGCACTGAGAGGGGCATAGCAAGCGTGGGAAACGAGAGCCAGACCATCGGCGGCTGCATAGCAATGACGCAATACGGGCTTTTCTATGTCCCTGCTGAAGCTGAGCATACAATATTCACGAGCCTGATGTTTATGGACGGAGTCGGGCTTACAGAGGAAGGGCTGAACAAGGTATTTGACAACGGCCTTATACATATCTATGACTTGAAGAACACCGCGCATTGAGCAGTTGTGTGGATGTTCAGTTCATAACGTTTTTAACCGCTCTTGACTCAGCATTGTTTATGCGTGCGCTGATACTCGGTTCAAAGGAATACCCCATGGGCACGGCTGACGGCTCTGACCTGAGCCCGTCGGGCGGCATGGAAATGTATGTGGAAGGGCTTGCAGCGGCCCTGTCAAAGAAGGGCGTCCGCCTGACCATAGTGACAAGGATGTTCAGGGGCGCGAAAAGCGACGAGAGAAGGGGAAATATCCGCGTAGTCCGCGTGCCGTTCATGCGCGGGTTCTACATCAGGAACCCCAGCTTCAATCTGGCGTCCTTCATGCGCGCGCTTAGCCTTGATTTTGACGTAATAATAAGCAACGGCGAAGTGTCCAACTTCCTCGGCCTGCTTCTCTCCAAAATAAAAAGAAAGCCGATTGTCATGGTCTCCCACGGCCTTGCCAGCAAGCAGCCGCAGTACAATTTTATAGTCAAGATGCTTTTCCGCATTGGCGACAGGCTGACGTATCCGAACGCTGACGCTGTCGTGACGCATGCCCCGTGGCAGATGAGGGGAATAACCGACAAGTTTTATGTTGTGATGCCCGGCTTTGACAGAAACCGATTGAAAAAACTCAGTCTAAGGGAAGCGAAAAAATTTAGGGCAAGGTTCGCAAAACCTGATAAGAAGATCATCCTCTATACAGGCAGGGTTATAGGGGTGAAGGGTCTTGAATATCTCATAAGGTCGCTGAAGTATCTGCGACATGACTGCAAATGCCTGATAGTCGGCGACGGACCTGATATGGAAAGAATGAAAAGGCTTGCAAAGGAGGAGCTTGCTGATGTGGTGTTCACAGGTTTCAGAAGCGACATAGCCAGCTCCCTTTCCATAGCCGATGTTTTCGTCCTCCCGTCAGTCTCAGAGTCGCTGAACTACTCGCTCGTCGAGGCAGCCCACATGGGGGTGCCAATCGTGTGCACGGACATAGGTATAATAGGCGGCGACAGCGCAATCCTGGTGAAGCCGACGGACGAGAAGTCACTGGCAGAAGGCATAAACACCGCGCTCGGGAAAGGAAACAGCAGATTGACCGCCAATGCAAGGCGCTACGCGCTGGGCTTTGACTGGAGCAGGGCGGCGGAGCTTTATATAAGGCTGATGAGGAGGCTGACGGAATGAGGATACTCATGCTGTGCCCGCTGCTGAGCAGCAGCTCCATGATCACGGCATATCCCATGGCAGTCGCGCTTTCAAAGAAGCATGACGTCAGGATTGTCGGCCCGCTGCTGGGCGGCCAGCCCTTCATAAGGGACGCCAAATTGAGAATGGTGCATATTGAACCCCGCATCATGAGGCCGCAGCAGCTGGCGATGCTCGGGCTGTACCGCAGCAACATGAAGAGGCTGATGAACGACGGGTTTGATGTCATCCATGCATTCAAGCTTCTGCCGCATACAGCGCCTGTCGCTTCCGCTGTGAAGAGAAGGACAGGAAAGAAATTCGTCCTGAGCATAGACGACTATGACGTCTCTGCGTCGAGAAACCCGCTTAAGCGCGCGGTCGTGGGATGGGCCGAGCGCGCCTGCAGGAATGCGGACGCAACAACAGTGTCTTCCACATACCTGCAGAAGATATACGGCGGGGATGTCATCTACCAGGTGCCGAACGAGAAACTCTTCCTGAGGAGCAGAAGCAGGCCGGAGGTCAAAAGGCGGCTCGGCATCGGGGGGAAGACGATGATATTGCATGCCGGCACGTTCTATCCGCACAAGGGCCTTGACGTGCTGATAACGGCGGTGCAGCGGCTCGGCAGGAAGGACTTGGCGCTTGTGCTGGCTGGAACAGGCAGCGAAGACAGCAGGCTAAGGAGGCTGGCCGGCCCCGAAACCATTTTCACAGGCAGGCTGCCGATGGAGCGCGTGGCCGAACTCACCGCAGCCTGCGACATCTATGCGATACCAACCAAGGACACCGAATACGCAAGGGCAGAGATACCAGGCAAGATATTCGAGCCCATGATGCTGGGCAAACCCGTGGTTGCCAGCAGGATATCAGACGTACCGCTCATACTTGACAGCGGCAGGTGCGGCCTGCTGCCCAGGCCCGGTGATGCCGATGCGCTTGCACAGTCAATAGGGTACCTTCTGGATAACCCTAGGGAAGCGGAAAGGCTGGGCAGGAAAGCGAAGGAAAGGTATTTTGAGAGATACTGCATGAAGCACTTCAAAAAGAAAATAGGCGTTGTTTACAGCAAGCTGGAGGACGGGTTATGAGGATAGCGCTTCTCGGTCACAGCATACCAGCGGCTGGTCCCGGTGTTAGCCTGGGCATAGCCAGATACATCTACAGTCTTGGCAGGGGCCTCAGAAACGCCGGCAACGACGTCGAGCTTTTCATAAGGAATGACAAACCGGTGAATGAAAAATGGATAAAAACCATATACGCACCGAAGTTTTCCTGGGTTCCATATCCAATATTCGCTTCTCCCCGGATGTTTTGCACCAAAACAGACGTTTACCATTCTGACTTCGTCACAACGGGGGCTGCTCTGGTCTGGGCGAAGAGGCGGCCTGTTGTTGTCTCCATGCACGACGCCATACCATTCACATACGGCAGGAAGGAGTGGAGCAGCTGGGGCGTCAGGTGGTACATGAAGTGCTTCAAGAGCGCGAAGAAAGCCGATGCCGTAATACTAATGTCCGAGTACGCAAGGGATGAGGCGCTCAGGCTGACCGACCTTGATCCGGAGAACGTGCACGCCATCTACAACGGCATTGACCATGATGTTTTCAGGCCGCTTCCCAGAAAGAGGCACGGAAAGATACGGATTGGCTATCTCGGCGGCCTTGACGGAAGGAAGAATGTCGGCCTGTTGATTGACGCATTCAGGCGCCTTCAGGAAGAGCGGGGCGACATAGAGCTCCATGTGGCCGGTGGGGGTAGAAATCTGGAGCCGTTCCGTTCGCTAAACGTGAAAAACGCGTTCTTTTACGGGCAGACAAATCCTGAAAAGGCCACGGATTTTTACAACAACCTGGACATATTCGTTATGCCTTCGCTGCAGGAGGGGTTCGGCATGATGACCCTCGAGGCCATGAGCTGCGGCGTCCCTGTGGTCGGCGTCAGCCGAAGCAGCACGCCGGAGATAATTGGCGATGCAGGCGTGCTTGTTGAGCCTGAAAGGGAGGAGATGGCCAAAGCCATATCAAAACTCGTAGATAACAAGAAACGCAGGGAAAACATTGCAAAAAGATGTCTTGAGAGGTCGATGGCTTTCTCATGGAAGAAATGCGCAAATGATACGATGGAGGTATATAGGGGATTGAAATGAAAGCGGATTACAATAAAAACATTGGCCCCATGGCAGACACATCATACAATGTCCATGAAGCTATACTTGGAATGCTAAAGGCAGGAAAGGGCAAAGTGCTCGACTTAGGTGCCGGTTTTGGTTTGCTCTCAAAGAAAATCGGTGAACTAGGCTATGATGTGACAGCATGCGAACTTGATCCTGTACGCATTTCACACATCAGGAAGATTGGTTTGAAGTGCGACAAGGTTGACCTGAACTGCAAGCTGCCATACAATGACCGCCTGTTTGATATAGTCATCTCAAGTGACGTCATAGAACATCTTACAAGACCATATGACTTCATTCAGGAAATAGGAAGGGTGACCAAGAAGGGCGGCATGCTGATAATAACCACACCGAATATAATGAACTGGTACTCGCGCATCAAGTTTCTGTTCTCAGGTATATACAACAACTACTTCACGGAAAAAGAATTTGAGGGCGACGGATATCATATAACACCACTGCACCATCTCCAGCTCAGATTCATGCTCAACCGGGCGGGCTTCGTGGTTGAAGGTATGAAATCGAACCAGTGCACTGGACTGATAAATTGCAGCAGTGCGAAGATATTTGTGGCTTCACTGCTTTTGCTCCCCGTTAGGGGTTTTATGAAGCCAAGAAACAAAATCCTCCTCGAAGGTGACATACTCATAGTTCAGGCATCAAAGGTGAAATAATGAAAATGTTTGGTGAATTAAATATAATCAAAGACCACATCCACTTCAGAATAATAAAGCGCACGAAACCCTTGACAATCCACACCGAATGCATGCACAAGGAGAACGTGTGGAAATCCGCACAGCAGTTCGTGAACATGGGCGGCAGAGCCATATGGTTTGTGGTGACACCGGTGAATTTTGATTTTGTACAGACTGAGACAGGCTGCGCCATGAACAGAGGCAAATGGGAAAGAACCATAGCTGACAGGTACAAGTGGCTCGCGGAGCACGGGCAGCAGATAGAGGCTCATGTGCACCTGCGCGTCAAGATGTCCATGTATGATTCCGAGAGAATGATGGAGAATGATGCTAGGTCCAAGATAACAGGCGCAGCAGCATGGCTGAACAAAAACGGGTTTAAACCAAGCAGAATTGTTTTCGGGTGGTGGTCATACAACAGATTCGCTGTCAATACAGCCAAGGAATACGGCATGGATACCGTCAAAAGACTCGACAATTACTTCATACATGACTACGACCTGCTTTGATTGCTATGAAAGGGAATATGATACATCTGGTATGGCATTATCCTGTAGTCTGCCAGACGCCAAAGGAAGACTTCTTCAAGGTATGCAAGGATGCGGGTTCTGGGAATATAGTTTCAGCCAAGCACGGTTTTGTCAAGACTTTGAAAGCCATATGGCGAAAAGACGTCCACGCACAAGGCAGGGGATTTCCGTTCCCCGAGGCTGCCTGCCTTTTCGCAAGGCGCTCTGTCTACAGCCCGCACAACGACACGCTCGGCTCAAGGTGGTACACAAAATCTGTACGCAGGTTCATTTACAACAGGTATGACAAAATAATTTCACAGACGGAATACGGCAGGCTGAACCTCATAAAACAGGGCATCAAGAAGGAAAAGATCGAGGTCATCCCGATACCCGTTGACTACGGTTTTTTTTCTAAACCAAAAGGCAGCTATATGTTCAGGAAAAAACACAGGCTCGGAAACAAACCTTTCGCGCTGGTTGTGGGCATAAGGTCTGTCAAGAACCCCGATGTCATACTTGAGGCCTGCAGAATCGCTGGCATCAAGGCCGTGATGGTCGGGCCCTGCTCACAACAGGACGCGAACAACGCATGGAAGGGAATGGATTTTGGCTGGTACTTACCTGACAGGAAGCTGCTGTCGCACCCGAACGCGCTCTTTGTCGGCCAGCTGCCCGCGAACGAACTGCTTGCAGCCATTGACGCAGCCACGGTGTTTGTCAACTCATCATATTACGAGTCCTTCGGGCTTGCTGTTTATGAGGCGGCTGCTGCCGGGCTGCCGCTCTGCCTTCCGGACTTCGGCACCTTCGATGCCTTCAGAAAATGCGCGCTCTTCCACAAACCGAATGACGCAAGGAAGCTTGCACAGAATATCATGAGATATACCAAGAATACCGGGCTGAGAAAAAGACACGGTGTTGAGGCAAGTAAGGTTGCCAAGAGGTTCAATTACTATGCTGTCAGGAAGATGTATGAGGACTTCTATATGAGATTCTCCGAATCATAGACCATAACACTTATAATATTCACCTCAAAATAGTTCCATGGACGTGCTTGTCACCGGAGGCGCGGGTTTTGTCGGCGCGAATCTCACTAGCCATCTTCTCAGAAAGGGCTACGGCGTAACGATATATGACAATCTGTCAAGGCTGAGCGCGCAGAAGAACATCAATATGCTGAAGGCAGAGGGTGCTCGCTTTTTGAAGGGGGAGATGTCTGACTCCGAAGCCATCAACAAGGCAGCGCAGGGCAAAGGCGCCATATTCCATCTCGCTGCGCAGGTTGCCGTAACGACTTCGGTCACTGACCCACGGACGGACTTCGAAATAAACGCTCTCGGCACGTTCAACATCATGGAAGCCGCACGGGCAGCCAAGATACCTGTCATATACACATCAACCAACAAGGTATATGGCGACAACGTTAACAGCATACCGCTGTCTGAAGGCGCTAAGAGGTACGATTTTTCGAATGCACTTAAGGGGCTCGGCATACCAGAGGACTTCCCCATAGATGCTGTCGAGCACACACCTTACGGCGTCTCGAAGCTCGTGGGCGACCTCTATGTAAGGGATTACGCCGCTGTTTATGGTGTGCCAGCTGTCGTCAACAGGATGAGTTGCATCTATGGGATGAGGCAGTATGGCAACGAAGACCAGGGATGGGTGGCGCATTTTGTCATTTCAGCCGCGTTGGGCAAGAAAATAAATATCTATGGCAGTGGCAAGCAGGTTCGTGATGTGCTGTTCATAGACGACCTTGTCAGACTCTTTGATGCAGAGCTTGATGACATTGATAAGGCGTCAGGCAACGTATTCAACATAGGAGGCGGACCTTCCAATCTGATGTCGCTGCTTGAGCTCCTTGGGATGCTCAAAGAAAGGTATGGCAAGATAGTCACAGAGTACCATGACTGGAGGCCCGCTGACCAGAAGGTCTACTACTCGGACATCAGGAAGGCAGGAAGGATTCTGGGATGGAAGCCGGAATTCTCGCCCAGGCGCGGTGTCTCATCGCTGTGCGACTGGGTTGATGAAAACAAAGCGATGTTTTCTTAGTCTTTATTATCTGCGAATGCAGTCATGCATCATAGCAGTTTAGTCCCATGAGCCTGCAATAAAACCTTGACAGCCTGCCCATGGGACTGGGAAGACTGCATGAGAGCATGGGCAGTATCTCGCTGTCCGGCACGCGGCGGTGGCTCTGTACCCAGTCACGCTTCCTTGCTATCGCTACAGGATGCGTGAACAGCCAGATGTAAGCTCGGAGCCACGGGCCGACTTTCCACCTGTTATTAACCAGCGCATATAGGAAGTTGAGTGTGGTGTGGCAGGCAAAGAGCGGCACCAACTTGATAACATTGTTTGTCTCAAAGAAGCTGAGGAAAATAAGCCATCTGTTTCTCTCGCTGAAGAACTGGTTCAACCTTTTTATCCGCCTTGAGGACTCTGACTTCGAGCCAAGGTGGTCCACCCACACCTCGTCAGTCCTAAGTGCTTTGTATCCCATCAACCTGAGCAACCAGCCCAAGTACATGTCCTCGTAGTAGAAGTAGTAATCAGCGTCCTCGTATTTGTCCAGTATCCCGTTCCTCATTATCATTGCGCAAGTCGCGGCATACAGGATCTGACCGTCATTTCTTTTACTCCCTCTGGAGTTTGTCAGTGCGATGTCCGGCATGCCAGTGAGTGCGCCATCCGACTGCATGATTCCGCTCTCTATCGCGGCCACAGAATTGTCGGACTCGTCCATCAGCCTGACAAGGCCAGCAAGCCAACCAGGCCTAGCGAATGCATCATTGTGCAGGGAGACTATGTATTTACCCTTGACTGACTTGTAGGCAATGTCCTGCGCCTCGGCTATGCCTTTATTCTTCTCTATTCTGATTATTTTTATCTGGGGGTACTTCCTTCTGACCATGCTGTCGCTGCCGTCGGTCGAGCCGTTGTCCAGCATGTAGAGCTCATAGTCATTGTATTCCTGCGACAGCACGCTCTTTATGCACTTATCCAGGAATTCCATGCCGTTGTAGTTGAATATTATAACTGACACTTTCTTGGGATTTCCGCCATTTTTACGTGATGCCATAAAACCACTGCAGGTTGCAAACGAAAACAAGTCAGAGGCCGAGTCTATCCTTCCAGTAACTGGCGGTTCTCTTGAGGCCCACGTCTATGTCAGTCTCCGGCGACCACCCCATAAGCTTCCTTGACTTGGATGAATCTAAAGACAGATAGGGCTCGACCACAACCCTCTTGGGATAGTCAGCAGGGAAACCGAATTTCACCTCACCCGAATATCCTGTTATTTTCCTCACCCTGTCCGCTATGTCCCTTATTTTGAGCTGAAGTCCCCAGCCAAAGTTGAATGCGTAGCGGTTGGGGTCGGATTCGACATTCCTTATGCGCTCCTCCTTCCCCTCCAGTTTGAAGTCCATAGCCTTGGTGTAGGCCTGCACGTGGTCATCGACATGGATGAAATCCCTGACAGCGTCGGGCGTGCCTATGTTCGGTGCCTTGTTTGTAAGCATGCAGTTTGTGAGGTACTCTATTATTGTGCCGAAGGGCTTGCCTCCGTAGGTGTTGCAGGCCCTCATTATCACGTAAGGCAGGCCGAATGCTTTGCCTGCCATTTTTATGTAATGCTCGGCAGCCACCTTTGACACCGCATAGGGGCTGGCTGGGTTCTGTGTTGCCGTTTCCTTTATCAGCACGCCTTCTGGCTGCCAGCCGTAGCTCTCCATGGTGGACGCAAAAATGAACCTCTCCAGGTTTGGCAGCTTCAGCGCGCTTGTGACAAGATTGACTGTGCCCATGTAGTTTATGTTCTGATAGTCCATGGGCTGTTCAAAGGAGAAGCTGACAGGCGTCCTTGCACCGAGATGAAGTATGACATCGGGTGAGACTTCCCTGACTATGTTCTCTATGGTTAGAAAGTCTGTGAGGTCGCCATAATGTATATTTATGCTTCTGAGAACCTCGTCCTCGACGCCCTCAAAACCGGTTCTCGGCCTGACCAGCGCATGGACATCATGGTTGTCTATAAGCTTGGCTATCAGCCTGCTCGCGACGAAGCCGTTGGAACCTGTTATGAAAACCCTGTTGCCAGAGGCCATTTCAGATATTTCGGCGGTTAGTTTATAAAACTTGTGAACAATAACTCTGTTGTCCTATGGTAGCGGAAAAAAGCCTGAAATACAGAAGGGTCGCGCTAGTCAACCCCTATCCGTATTATGCAAGCGGCACGAATGAAGCAACAGTCTACCCTCCGATTGGACTCGCCTACATAGCATCCTGTATTGAGAGGCTAGGCGCCGAGGTCGTCATAATTGACGCCAATATATTCAGGCTCGGCAACGAGAAGGTCGCTGAAAGGCTGGCCAGGTTCAAGCCGGACATAGTCGGCATACAGCTCAACATAGTCACTGCGAAGGCGGGTATGGAACTCTGTGGAATCCTCAAAAAGCGTATGGATGTCCCCGTGGTTTACGGCGGTCCTTTCGCCAGCTCCAACCACACCAAGCTCCTTGATACAGGCGCTGACGCTGTCGTAATCGGCGAGGGTGAGCTGACGTTCCAGGAGATATGTGAGGGCAGGGACTGGACGAGAATAGATGGCATGTTCTTCAGGAGGTCTGGCAGGAGCACAATGACGAAGCCGCGCGGGCTCATAGAGAACCTTGACGACCTGCCGTTCCCCGCATTCCATTTGCTGCCCGACCTGAAGCTCTACAGGTCACGAACCCGCAAGCTGCCAATGGCGCCAATATTTACAAGCAGGGGCTGCCCATTCATGTGCACGTATTGCAACTCCAACATATTCGGCAAGCGCTTCCGCGCCCGCTCGCCCGAGAATGTCATGAGGGAGATAGACATGCTCGTCAGCAAGTACGGCGTGCGCCAGCTGGACATACTGGACGACAATTTCACGCTTGATTTAGAGAGGGCGGAAAAGATAATAGATATGCTTATAGCCAAAGGATACGGTCTGGCGATAAACATGCAGAACGGGCTGAGGGCAGACAAACTCACACCGGGACTTATACTCAAGATGAAGGAAGCGGGTGTGTATAAGGTGGGTATAGGCATAGAGACAGGCAACAAAGAAGTCCTTAAAAGCATAAGGAAGGGGTTGAACCTCGAGAGCGTTGGCAGGGCGCTTAAGTGGTTCCGCCAGGCCGGGATAGTCACAATAGGTTTTTTCATGCTGGGATTCCCCGAAGACACGCCGTCGACAATGAAGGATACCATAGAATTCGCCGTAAACTCGAACCCTGACATAGCGAACTTCAGCATAGTCATACCGCTGCCGGGCACGGAACTCTTCAATTATGTCAGGGACAGGGGCTGGTTGGCGGAAGAGCTGGATGAGGGGGTCTCGGGAGGGTTCTATTCCGCAAATTTCTACTACGAGACCCCCAAGGTCGGACGCAAGACAATAAGGCTTTTTCAGCGCGCGGCGTACAAGAAGTTCAACTTCCGGCTCTCCAAAATCATAGGCCTGCTCTGGGGCATCCGCTCGCTGAGCGAGCTGAAGTGGACAATACGCGCAGCTCTGCCGCTGCTGGGCAACATGATACCGCAAAAAAGAGCAAGAATCAATACGCGCCGCTCTACAACTTCATCCTTACGGAATCCTTCATGATCTGCCTCGCGAACCTCCACCCATCCTTCAGCGCCCCGAGGTTGGACGTTCCGTTCGCCCTTGCCTTTTCCTGGCTCGGAACTTCAGTAACCTTATAGCCGAGCCTTAAGCAGTTCGTGAGTATCTCTATCTCAATATCGAATGCACTGCATGAAAGCCCTGCTGTCATCTCTTTCCTCATGGCTTTGAAGCCGTTTAGAGCGTCAGTCATCCTTGCGCCTAGCATAAAGTTTGCAAAGGCCGTCAATGATATGTTGCCTATGGCCCTTACGAAGCTGTACTCCTCTGAGCCACCCAGCGACCTAGAAGCTTGCACGAGCCCTACCTTCGGGTCTTTCAATAAGGCAATCATTTTTGGGATGTCCTCGGGGATGTGCGACAGATCGGCGTCGAGCATGACGATGTAATCGTTCTTTGCTGCACTGAAGCCTGCCCTGAGAGCCGACCCTTTCCCGGGCCGCTTCTCGCAGACCACGCGGCAGCCGAATTTCCTGGCTATATAAGGCGTCCTGTCGGTTGAGTTGTTGTCGGCAACGATTATCTCGTCAATCTCCTTGCAGCGCCTTGCCACTAACCTTATCCTCGAAAGGAGTTCGGGCAGGTTCTTGCTCTCGTTCTTGGCAGGTATCACGACACTTACCTTCATGCAACCACTTATAGCGTTCCAAAGAAATAATACGGTATGGATTCTTTGGAACGCATATAGCGAGACAACTTGTTATCTGGGTTATAAAGTTGTCTCACTATAATATGTATTCCATCCACACCTATAAATCACCGGACAGCCTGGCAGCTGCGTCATATGCAGCCCCCCAAACCGCGTTGGGAAAGGTGAACCATGAGTTTGCGAGCACCCAGCGAGTTAGCCTCGAGACCGACTTCAGGCTTGTTTCTGTGTATTTTGCGCCCGCCACATGAGCTGAAGAAACGGTCACATTCGACAGCCCGCCGGCACCGCTTATGCCTGCATACAGTCCGACATCCATGAGGTGGAAGTGGCTGCCCATGAAACCCGGGACGCTCCTCGGAACGGAGACTGTGATGTTGGCCATGCTGCTGGCAGTGATGTTGATCATGCCATTTCCATAGAGCCAGAGCAGCCTGTAGGCGAACTCCGAGATGCTGTAGGTGGAGAACAGTTCGCGGATGTACCCGCCTTCGCCTTTTATTTCGAAGTCTTGGTTGTAGCCGCATGGAACAACGTCCATCCTTTCCATGATGCGCGCGCATACCACATCATCACCGGACTTCACGGCAAGACTGACCGGCTCGGACACCACCAACCCCCTCAGCCTCTGGTTCTGGTTGTAGAAGAATGTGAACCCTCGGACATATGAATCAATATCCGGTTCTTCCAGTTCAAACCCCCCCCGTAACGCTGAATACAGAG
>Ga0194112_10008745_pt1 | contig 12982 bp, 7 predicted proteins | sample TA2MahC400mmetaG_FD_146191 | JGI IMG/M metagenome (GOLD analysis project Ga0194112, IMG submission 146191) | Freshwater microbial communities from Lake Tanganyika, Tanzania - TA2015016 Mahale Deep Cast 400m | ecosystem: Environmental > Aquatic > Freshwater > Lake | place: Tanzania: Lake...
GCAGGCCCAATTCAGAACGTGTGTAGGTGGGCAATGTCAACGAAGAATCCATGCTTTAAATTTCGGGCTCAAGACCCTGTGTCCTTTCTTTGTTGAGCATCTTTAATTCCGAAATTGTACATGATTATTTCAAACGTATCACCATGAGCCAATTTCCTGGACCTGCCTCCGGGCAATCGCCCCTCATCGTTTCGGTGAATGGACTGCGTCCAACCTGGGGTAAGGATTGCTTCATCGCCCCCAACGCAACCCTTACGGGAGATGTCATCTTGGGGGATGCTTGCACCGTGTGGTTTCAAGCCGTGATTCGCGGGGATGTTCACTCCATAAGGATCGGTGACCGTACCAATATCCAAGACGGTGCGGTTATTCATTGCACCTACCGCAAAGCGGCTACCCAAATAGGCTCCGGGGTAAGTATCGGCCACCGTGCCATTGTGCACGGTTGCACCATCGAAGATGATGTTTTGATTGGTATGGGTGCCATCGTGATGGATCATGCAGTAGTGGAAAAGGGATGTATAGTGGCCGCTGGGGCGGTTGTACTTGAGAACTTTCGTTGTGAATCCGGGTATATCTATGCGGGAATTCCCGCAAAGGCCGTCAAAAAGGTAAGTCCGGACCAATTGTTGTCCATGCAACAAACGGCCCTGCGGTATATCGATTACGCATCTTGGATGAATTAAATTCTTGAATTTCTGTAGGACTCCGTACAAATTTCGGTTTTGCCACATTGGCTGTTCCAATTTTCACTTAGAATTAAATCCGTCAAATTAGACCATTAAAATACCCTAAATTCCTCAAAAATCAACGAATTTGGTTCGATTTTATCGTATTTTGAGCGATGAAATTAATTGGATTGTCCATGAAAAGATTCAAATTAGGATTCTTAAAAGGCATCGCTGTGATGGTGTTAGCATTATATAGCCATTGGTCAAGTGCTTCGCATATTTTAGGAGGGGAAATCACCTACAAATGTTTGGGCGGTGGTCTCTTTGAATTCACCATCAAAGTTTACCGGGACTGCGCTGGTGTTCCATGGTCTCAAACGGCCTTGGCCCTGCAGGGACCTCATGGGACGACCAATTTGCCAATTTTGCCGGGATCTCCAGATGATATCTCCCCCCGATGTCCAGGGAACAATTACCTTAGTTGCAATCCCCCTGCCAATGCCTCCAATCAGAACCAAGGCTCGGTCGCTCGGTATATTTTCAGGGGGATTGTGGACCTATCCGCTCTTGGCCCACCGCCAGCTTCAGGATACACCTTTAACACCACTCAATCAGGGAGTGGAATACCCTGTTGCAGGCCATCTATTGACAATAGTTCCGCATCAAATGGTAATCAAACATTGAGGGTGACGATGTTTCCATTCCGCGATCCGAACACCAATACTGTTTTATCACCCGCACAACTTTGTGATAATTCCTCGGAATTTGCTACCGATCCAACATCATTTGCGGTCCTTAATCCAATTGATACAATCTTTTTACAATCTCTCGCCTTTGATTCAGACCTCGATAGTACAAGGTTTAGCATGGATTTTCCATTGGGCACATCAATTTCAGCGCCTTACTCGTTTAGTGGGACTGCACCTAATGGTCTACCCTATTCCATAACCAATCCATTACCTGGTTTACTGGGCGCTCCAGTAATTTCACCGGCTAATTCCCCCATTAATCTAATATCAGGTGAAATTGCTTACCAACCGATTGTTTTGGGAACTTTTGTAATGGTCATTAAAGTTTCCTCCTATCGATGTAATCAATTGATTTCGGAAGTTTTCAGGGATTTTAATCTTAAAATAATTCCTAATGCGCCAACATCACCGCCCGTGTTCGACCCTGCTGGGCCTTTACAAGGGATCTTCAGTCAGCGGCCTCCAATAATAAAACCACCGTCTATTACAACTAGCGGATTGCCAAGTTTCGAAGGATTATATTACGCAGGAGATACTATTCAGAGTTTTGTTAATGTTGAGGATCCATTCCCTTCCCTATCTGGTAATCCTAATGACCCAACTACTTGGGTTCCAAATCAATCCTCAATCGGAGTATTTGTGAAGGGAAGCCAATTAGCTATAGATCACCCAAATTATCTGGCATGCCCACGACCACCATGTGCCAGATTACAAGGAATTTCTGACAATACATTACCTCCAGTCCCTCCTACCATACCTGCCTCAATAATTAGTTATGGTAATGGGACACAGGCCGGATATGGATTCAGCGGAATTGTTCAAAGTGGCGCTAAATTAGTTTGGGCTACCAATTGTGATAATCTGCCACAAATTATTCCAGGATGTGGCACTTTGTTTTCTTCCAATAAATTTCAAATTAATGCATTTGATAATAATTGCCCTGTAGAAGGTAGGGAATCAAGGGTTTATATTTATAAATTGATTAATACACCTGTCCTTCCTCCAGTTCGCTTGAGGGGAGTATCTGTAGCCCCCAGCAATGATTCCGTTACAGTTTATTGGGACAAGCCTTTTGGCCCTCCTGGATCACTAATAGATACAGTAACTATAGATTCATTGGATATATTGAATAATCCACTTCAAACGCCTGCCTTTTGCAAAATGAAATCTATAAACAGGCGGAAATATACTTTTAAGAATTTCAGATTATACAGACAAGCTTTGGATATTCAAACGGGGATTTCTTTGGGGCCTTGGATCCAGGTGGATTCATCATCTGTGTTGGATTCAAATAAGGTTATAGATGCAAGCGCATCGTTAGATTTGACCAACTTCGATTATATGTACAAGGTTGGGGTGGTTTCGCGTTGTGACTCTGTTGAGGTTTTTTCTGATAGCTTGAAGATAATTCGGGGTAGTTTGAGTTTTAACAGACCAACATCGTTTTCTACTTTTACATGGGATTCCATGGCACTGCGTAATCCGTACATCCCATCAAATTGTTTGCCATTCTACTACATTCAAAAAAAGGTAGTAGGGGCCGGGGGAATTGCATTCACGTACATTGATACATTCAATGTAAACGGAGTTAATCCATACTTGTATAATGAAAATTCGGTGATTGTTTGCCGCGACACACTGGCTTTTCGGGCAGGCTTGCCTGACGTGAATGGAACTGTTTATTGGAGTACTGTTCCCTCTCAAGCCGTTGAACAAGTAAATAATATTGCTCCGGTTAATCTACGAAGAGTATCAGTAGATACCCTATCAAATTATCTTGGTGAGTTTGGAATTTCTATGAATTGGGATGTTGGGCCTTCATTAGCTTTAGGGGGATACAATATCTATCATGTGCCAGATTCATCCCAGCCATTAGCTGATTCAATAGAACAAGTATGGGGGTTTAATACGAATCAACATACTGTATTTAATGCGGCGTTTGATCCCACCCAAGCCCCAGTTTGGTTGACTATTGCTGGGGAAGATTCTTGCCGTATTTCCTTAGGTAGTTTTGACACTTCAAATTACCATAATACTATGTATAATTATTCAGAATTTCAATATTGTGGGAATTCTAGAGGATTTAAGCTGTATTGGAATCATTATTACAAGTGGTATCCTGAAATTTTGCGATATAATGTTTACAGGTCAAGTGCGTTAAACCCTACTTGGAATTTAGTAAATTCTATTACTCCAGTTTCCTACGACTCAATTAATAAATTTGTTGATGCGTCACTTTCTTTAAACTCTAATGAAATTTATTGTTACTTCATAGAGGCGGTAAAAATGGACGGAACGAGATCGTTCTCAAATATATCGTGTGATACTTTTTTTCTTCCTGTATTAGAGCACAATCGGCTGCGTCAAGTAACTGTTGATACTTCGTCCGGAGTAATTAAGCTAAAGTATGTTTTTAAGCCTTTAGAAATTGCTAAAAATTTTATAATTCAAAGAAGGACACAGCTCAATACCTTTTCGAATATTTGGACTTTCTCGAATACAGATTTTGACTTAACATCAGGCGTCCCTATCTATAATTTTATTGATTCTAATGTTCAAACAAGCCTTCAAAAATATTGCTATAGAATAGTGGTGTATGATTTGTGTGATGCCCCACTTGATACAAGTGATGAATTTTGTAGTATTTTTTTAACGGCAAGGTATAGTCCGATTGATTTTCCGGAATTTACTACTGAATTAAATTGGAATTTGAATACAAATTGGCCACAAGGCGTAGATTCATTACGCTATTATAGAAATATTGCTTTTAAAAATGTTCCCGATAATTTTCTGTTTCGTAAAACAATTTTGTCTCCAGTTCAGAATACGGATTTTGATAAAGTGGTTCCGACTAATGACATAATGTCTCTTGCAAGATTTGACTACTACCTAGAGGCATTTGAAAAAGATCCTATTGATGAGGATTTAATTCCTGAATCTATTTCGTCCAATATTTCTCGCGCTCAACATCCGCCACGTATTTTTCTCCCCACAGCTTTTACGCCCAACTCTAATGACGTAAACAAACTTTTTTTCCCAGCGGGTTTTTTTATTGATTACTTGAAAGATTACAGAATGGAGATATACAATCGATGGGGCCAATTACAATTTGAGACAAACGATTTTTTTACAGGTTGGAATGGCAAAAATTTAAATGGTGAGGATGTGGATATGGGCACTTATGTAGTACGAGTAATGTTTACTGGCAAAAATGAGCAGTTATATTATTATAATTCAACCTGTACATTAGTTAAATAGGATGTTTAGTAGGATTTTATATTTATTTATTTTTTTAATCTTGCCCAATTTTACTTTAGGGCAATTTTATCGAGGAGGGGATCTCAATTACAGTTGTCAGGGAGCCTCAGGTAATTATTTATTTCAAGCTACAATTTTTGTTTCTTGCCCAGGTAATTCCCCTAATCCATTTCGATCATCTCTTTCATTGTACATGAAGTCCTCAGGGTCAGCTCCTGTCTACTTAGGTCTTTTAAATTTTGCTCCGTCATTAAGTAACAGTATTGCGGATACCGCGGGTCAACGACCCTTGCCAATGAATATCAATAATTGTTTGAGTTCAGCTTCCGTGATTAAAGATGTTTTTCGATTTACCTATCAGGGATCTTTTACTCTTCCAAATAATTCAATTCCACCAGGGGGGTATACATTTTTTATCCCTCATGAATCCGATATATTGGCTGTAATTGGAGGAGTTAATTATGGCTTACCGTCACGTCAACTTTTCCCCACGGATGTGGCTGATAATTTAATGTTACCTTTTTCTAATGTTTCTGCTGTGCTTATGGCAAGAATGTTGGATTTTAATGGTTTAAATCCTGGGGCATTGTGCGACAAGAGCCCTAAATTTACTAGTCAGCCTAGCCCTATGTATTTTAATGCAAGCGCGATTGCTGATTCTGTAGTTGTGTCAAATCTTGTAATAGACTCGAATCAATCAGATTCAATTTCCTATCATCTTGGAGGTATTATTTCGGATAGCTCCTTGATTCCAAGATCCAATTTTTATGACCCATTGATTAATTTTAATTCATCTAATTCACCAAACGGGTTTTTCAATCTAAATAGTAGCACAGGGGAATTTAGTTTTGGGCGGGCTTTAGGGACTAGTCAAAATAGTCGTTATTATCATTGGGGTGTTCTGGTTAAAAGTTGGCGGTGTGGTTCATTAATCTCTGAGGTTCATAGAGACTTTGTTGTTCAGGTAAGAACAATGCCAAGTTCTCCCAATTATATATTTAACCAATTACCGGATTTTACTATTTATAATTTTAGGAGAGAAATTTATATTGGCGATTCAATTTTTCAAACTTTTAAAGTAGACGATCCTACGCCAATAGGTCTTCCTGGGAATGCAGATAATTACCTTTCAATAGGAATGTCTGGTAATTTTATTACTGCAAATGGTGTTCAAGGTTCTGGTATCGGCTTACCTGCGTTAACTAGTAATCAAGCTATAAGCCTACCATTACCACCAGGCAGGGCGGACATTCCTTACCCACAGGTTCTAAGTTCCGGATTCAATGTGGGGTACGGTTATTCAGCCATTAATACCGTGCTTTTAAATTTTGCTTGGTCCCCGATTTGTGATACTATTTTTAATAATTGTTTTAGGTATTCTAGAGATATGTTATTTTTATTACAAACTGGAGATTATACTCCCCCTTATTTAGGGAAAAGATCGCAAATTTTTTCGTTAAAGATTCGTAATTCTCCGGTAGTTCCTCCAGTAACTTTTGTTGGTGTTTCTGTTTCTGCGAATAATGATCAAACCACTTTAACTTTTAAGTCTAATATTGATACAACGAGTGTTGACTCACTTGATGTTTTAAATAATTTAATAGAACGTAAAAATTTACCGATTAATGTATTAAAAGCAAAGTCAGTATCGCGTAGGATTAATTCATTTTTGCGATATCAAATTTTACGAAGTATCGATTCGGTTAATTGGATAGTTGTTGGTAATGTCAATAATCCTTTTGCAACCACATTTGTAGATTCAGATCCAAGTTTGGATTTGGCAGCTAATAATTACTATTACCAAATTAAAACTATTAGTAGGTGCGGAATCTCACCAGACACTACCGCTAGTTCTATTTTGAAAACCTTTGGAGGCACTTTTACAAATAATAAACAGTCTATCAGTGGTGTTTTAAGGTGGGGTGACAACGGTGCAGCAAATATTGGTTTTCTTAGCGACACGGTTATTATTGAATCAAGGGCATTAGGAAATGCTAATTGGAATTTTGTTAAACGCATTATTCAGCCACTTCGTCAGAATTTGGATAGTATATTACCTTTTTTGTATTGTAATGATACAATTTTGTATCGTGTGGGTGTCTTGGACAATGGTTTAGGGTTTTCAAGCGCTGTTTATTGGAGTCGTTGGATTCAGGGCATTTTTACCAAATCTGATTCGTTGGAGATTAAGTATGTTTCAGTTGATACCGCGGGGAATGGTTCCAGTTTACGCGTTCTTTGGTACAATAAATTTGATCCTCAACGGAAATATATTGATGGGCGTTTTATTGTTGGGGGAGTTCCATCTTCATCCATTTTTTTGGCAAATGAACCAGACAGCGTTTGGACCGGTTATGCTGGTATTAGTGCCTCCAGCCCATTGCTTCCTTCAATTATTGTTTATTCCCAAGATTCATGCATGAATCTTGGGGGGGGCTCAGCGCCCCATCGGGTAATTAATGTGGAAGCTGTGGCTAGGCCTTGTGACGGGAGAATTAATTTGAGTTGGCGTCAATATGAAGGTTGGAACGATCTCACGGATTATATAATTTACCGTAGGCTAGAAAATGGCCCTTTTCAGCCTATTGATACAATTAATGGGACATTCAATTTTTATTCCGACACAGATACTTCTTTTTTATTAGGTCGAATTTATGGGTATTTCTTGTGCGCAGTTAACACAAGAGGGTTTGTTACTTTTTCAAATATAGATACAGCTTTGTATGCGGTCCCTCGTCCTGATTTTTGTTATATAGAGCATGTCTCTTTTGATACTATTTCCTTTAGTTCGCTAAACATTCGTTTCAATGTTCCAGAAGCGGCTTCTTTTAGTAAGGCTTTACTTTTCAGAAAGAGTGTTAATGACGCTGATTGGGCTTTTGTAGATTCTTTATTAAATCCTACAATTTTAACAAACTCTCAGGGAAATTATAAGTCTTTTAATTACGTTGATTTTTTTCCCTTAGTCGCAAGTAAGGAATATTTATATCGAGTTATGTTTTACAATGAATGCAATCTGTTGGCAGATTCATCTAATATTTTTCGTAGTTTTTTTGTTTACCCTTCGTTTAAGTCTAATTATATAAACAACGTGACATGGAAGGCGTTTACTGATTTTGATGGTGAAGTGGATACATACATCCTTAAAAGGCGAGTCATTGATCAAAGCCCCTTGTTTACTTCTGTCTTAGTAAAGCAGGCATTGCCTTTACCGACTAATCTAGAATATTTTGCTAGCGATGATGTTTCTTCGGTTCCAACTTTAGATGGTGTCTTTGATTATTATGTGATTGCAAACGAACAAACCAATTCTTACGGTTTTGCTGGCAAGGTTGCTTCTAGAAAGATTACTTTGACTCAAGATCCACGTGTTTTTTTTCCTAATGCTTTCTATGTTGGTTCCGGTTTGAACGGAATCTTTAGACCAGGTTTAAATTACTGTAGTGAAAATGATTCATCATACCGATTATTGATTGCTAATCGGTGGGGGCAAGTCGTTTTTGAGTCTCGGAAAAGCGCTGAGGGTTGGAATGGTAGTTTATTTAATGAAAATGAGAAGGACGCCCCACAAGATAGTTATTTATATTTCTTGGAATTTACAGGGTATAATTATAAAAAATATTCCTTTAAAGGTTCTGTAACACTTTTAAGGCAATGAAGATTCTATTTTTTTTAGTTCGTTATACCATTTAATTCCGAAATACCTTACCAAAGCGTCTTTTAGAAAATTTATTAACTTTATATTTCCATTAGTTTTTGGATTACAGGCGTGTTGACAAATACTCCACTCATGGACATTAATTATGTTATTTTCACCCACTTTCGAAATTCTAATTGGATATAGGTGGCATGATATTGGTTTTTTAAAATTTATTTTTCCATTATTGTGAGCTTGTTCTATACTACAGCTCCAAAAATTACTTTTATTTTTTACAGCAAAAACACATTCTTTAGAATTTATGGTTTGTGTAACGGCCCCATGTTCTTGGGTTCTTTCAAAAAAATTTGTTTTTAAAATTTGATTTTTCCCATTTGTACTCATAAAGGGGGTTATTTGATGTAGATTTTTTTCAATTATTTTTATTTCATTTTCATTTAGTGGTGCGCCAAGATCGCCTTCTTCACAACATGCCCCTTTACATTTATTTAAATCACACGCAAAATAATCCGTAAATACTTTTTCAGAAATAATGTTTTTCTTGTACTTTATCATATTTGTACTATTAAAATGCTTCATTGAGTTCAAAGTAAATGCCAAATTGCCCTATATTACTTTTTGCAAAATCGATTCTTAATAATGTGCTTGAATTCGGATTAGGAATTATTCGAAATCCAAATCCCCCGCTTACAATTAAGTTCTTTAATAAGTCATATTTTAACGTGTTCGCAACTTGGCCAGCGCCAGTATAAAGATTTATTCCAAATAATTTGTTTAATTGCCACCGAATTTCATTTTCTACAAGGAAATTTGCATGGTCCCTAAGAGATCCTTGGTATATTCCTCTAAGATTATTACCCCCACCGAGGTTTGGGAGTTCTCTAAAGGGTGTACCTACACTAGAGAATGCGATTAGAATTCTGTTCGCCAATATTAGATTTAAACTCTCTTTACGCAGAGGAGTATATTTCCTTATTTCAGTAGATAAATATGTATATTTTGGATTGACGCTGGAATCCTGTGGTATCAATCCGGATGCACGGCTTTCTTCAATCTCTTTTGACGCAATAGTGGGAAATGATGGATGAGTACGGCCATTTATTTCAAAGAGAATTCCATTTGTTGGATTTATAATTTCATTTCGTTTATCAAATAAAATTCTCATACCTAAGCCTGTTGTAAAATTCCCCTGTCCCCCTGGGGGCATGTTTTTTAAACTTTTTTCCCATTTAATTTTGTCAAGTAGCTGCACCCTTATTTGCGGGCCAATATAAATTGGCGTGGTTTTAAACTTAGATAGGTGCGAGGCTTGAATAGACAACAAACGAAAGGTATAATTGCTTAAGTTCGTTGGATTTTTAAAAGAGCCTATTCCATAATATTTATCAAAAAAGTATCGACCACTAATATTCCAATTTAATTGGAATTTGTCTTTTTCAAAAATTAAATTCCCTGATGTACCAATGATAAATTGTTTTTTGGTTGTTCCAAGGACCACAAATTGAATACCAGATTTTCTTTCATTTTTTTTTCCTTTCAGGGCATAAAAAAGGCCTCCACCAATACCGAGTCCTGTTTCTGGTGAAAGCGTCAATATGGGCGCCGGTAGAATTCGAGAGTTTAATATTTTATTAAGTAGTTTATTTTCTATGATTAGACTATCATTTTTTTTTGAATTTTCTATTTTTTCAAAATTACCATGAATATGGAAGATTGATAGGAAGATTAGAAATAACATATTACACTTTTGTTATAAGAATTTTACTTGAATTTAAAAAATCTATTGTAGTCAGGTAATTATCTAATAAACCCAAGTATTTATTTTATACATTGAAATTTGATTTCATTATTTGCATCTGTTTATGGGATAGTCTTTAGATGGTTCCATATGCGATTATTTGATGCTATGTTTCACTCTGTAAATATAAATACTTATTTGTAATGTCAGTTCAAGTGTTTCGGGTAATTTATTTCTGCTTGCTTTCCTGGGGTTTTTAAAAATAATTGTTTTAACAGGTCTGTTGTTAAGGAGTTTTTTAAATTCTAACACACAATGATGAGCTTTTTCGAAATTTTCGATCTTTTTGAGAAGATATCGTTGGATATGCCCGGTTCGATTTTTTACAATCCTTGTTCATTGTTTGGTAAGGGGTTTGGGATCATAGGTTCTAAAATTAGGGCGAGCTCTATCGTTAGTTTTTTCGTAAAGTTTTTACGTTGTCGAAACCTTGGTTGTGCAGAGGATAGGTTGTTTGCGGAAAATACGATGAATGGAACGGGCAGGGTGGTACTTGCTCGTCAGCATTATCACTTTGATATGTATAACGCGTTTTATTGAATGAACCATATCAAGGTGGTTTTCTAGATCATTCGACAAGATCCCTTTGTAGAGGCATTTGTGCTTAACTGGATAACAGCTAGTTTCTGCGCCTCGAGCTCAAATCAATTCCGGGTTTCGTTTATGGACTCGAAGCCATTAATTGACGCAAAGACTTTGATCGGCCAATAGCTTATGCAAGTGTAAATTTAAGAGTTAAGGCATGGTGGGCATGGCTTCCCTTCATCTAATTCTAGGCATTTGGGGGGTTGTAGCAACCTGTTGTGGGGTCTCTTCTTGCCGGATTACGCTGAAAATTGCTTTAAACGTTCAATGGATTGTTGCCTTCCCGATTTGTATAGTGATTTCATTATTGCGTCGCTCGTTCAAACGGCACAACCGCTTCTATAGGTTTTTTTGCCGTTTTATATATAAATTTCATTTATTTGTTGAATTCAGCTAATTTTATGTATGCTTTTTTCAGGTATATACGGACAGCAAATTGTAAAGGATAAGCTATTATGCTTCATTAAAAACAAAAATGTTCCCCCAGCTTTGGTTTTTAATGGCCCTCAGGGTTGTGGCAAATTTCCGTTAGCTATTGCTTTTGCTAGGATTTTGCTGTGCAAAAATGTCGGTGATATCGATGCATGTGGGGAATGTTCAAGTTGCCTTAAGGTGGATAAATTGACCCATCCGGATTTACATGTTATTTATCCATTATTTGAAAACGACCGCATTGGTGAAAATACCGAATCTACCGACCTTGCTAATCACTTTAGGACTTTATATGCCCAAAACGTTCATATGGAGTATGAAGATTGGTTAGAATATATTAGGCCTGTCTCAAAAAGCGGTATTATTTCAAGAGGACAATGTGCCAATTTAATTACAAAAATCTACATGTCTTCCTATGAAGGTGGGTATAAAATAGTGGTTTTTTGGGTAGCGGATCTTTTAGGTGACTCAGCAAATTTGTTTTTGAAAATACTCGAAGACCCTCCTCCAAAAACTCTTTTTATTTTCCTAAGTAAATCTTTGGAAAAGATCCTAAGTACGGTTTTATCTCGTTGTATTCTAATTCCTGTTCCGCCTTTTACTGATGAAGATATATCTGAATGGTATAAAAGAGAAAATCTGCTAAGTGAGAATCACGAAAATTTTGTTCGATTTTCAATGGGTAATATTTATTTAGCAGGGCTCTGCCTTAAAAGTCATGAAGTGAACCATACTAATATTTTCATTTCGTTTATCAGAATTTCTTATAAGAATAGTACCTCAGAATTAGTTCAATGGCTTGATGAAATTATCAAATATAATAGAGGCGTGATATTACTTCTATTGGATTATTCAATGAAGGTTATCCGAAATATATTTTTGAGCAATATGGGTTTTACAGCCTATAATTCGTTAAGTGAAGAGGAATTGGAATTTTCAAATAAATTTTCTAAATATGTTTCAGATACTTCATTCCGAAAATATATTGAAGCCTTTTCTTTGGCGTCAAAGCAAATTCAGTCCAACGCTAATATCAAAATTGTGTTTCATTGTTTATTCTTTAAATTGCATAAAATAATATCTGATATTAACCATTAATTTTTAAAATTTTCGATTTTTTTAATTTAAATTGTTTATTATGTCCTGTAAAATTGGAGAAGCAGATGGATGTACCCCTGATGGTTGTGGAAGTAAGGGGCATTGCTCAAGCGGTGGTTGTAATCGATTTAATTCATTTGATTGGCTTTCTGGAATTGAAGATAATGTTAGCAATCATAATAACGTAGATGAATGGCTTGAAGTTAGGTTTAAAAATAATCGTAAAGGATTTTACCTTAATTTTGCTAAAACAAAATTTTATCTTAATGAATTTGTAGTTGTTGAGGCTAATAACGGCGGTTTCGATATTGGTCAAATTTCACTTAAAGGAGAACTTGTTAAATTACAAATGCGGAAAAAAATGTTTGTTGCAAGTGAGCCATTTCCTTTAGTACTTCGTAAAGCAAGCGTATTAGAGTGTTCAAATTTAGCTTCGTTGCGGAAAATGGAAAAAGATATCTATCTAAAGGTAAAGGATTTTTCTAATTCTTATAACTTAAATGTAAAAATTTCAGAAGTGGAGTTTTACGGCGATGGTCAAAAAATAATAGTATATTTTGTTTCCGACAAGCGTATTGATTTCAGAGATTTTGTCCGAAAATGTTCCCAATTCTTAAATGTACGTGTTGAAATGAGGCAAATTAATCCAAGGCAAGAAACTGCTTTATTAGGTGGATTGGGGGTCTGTGGAAGAGAACTTTGTTGCAGCAACTGGCTCACCGAGTTTAAAAAC
>Ga0194112_10008746_pt1 | contig 12981 bp, 9 predicted proteins | sample TA2MahC400mmetaG_FD_146191 | JGI IMG/M metagenome (GOLD analysis project Ga0194112, IMG submission 146191) | Freshwater microbial communities from Lake Tanganyika, Tanzania - TA2015016 Mahale Deep Cast 400m | ecosystem: Environmental > Aquatic > Freshwater > Lake | place: Tanzania: Lake...
GCGCAGCGGGTACGTCCCCACGCGTTGGTGATCCAGACCGGCACGCAGCTTCCGGTCAGCCGCTCCGGTCACGCCCGCCTGGCGGCGCTGCTGGGGGAGAAGAGAGCGTGAGGCGCCGGGGCGGGTGAGCGCCGCGGCGGAACGGGACGCGGTCAAGAGTCTTGCTAGCGAAAAAAAACTTCGTTAACATGGATACGAGGAATGCTCCCGCAGCGGGAGAAGCGGCTCATGGTCGTCGCTGACGCCTCGGTATTGATCGCATTCGCTAGGATCCGAAGGCTCGAACTGCTGCGGCTGTTGTATGGAACGGTGCTGATGGGCCCCGTGGTGAAGACCGAGACTGTGGACCAGGGCAGAGCGGCAGCGGCTCCAGGTGCGGAAGAACTTCAGAGGGCGCTGGACGAAGGCTGGCTGCGGGTGGTCCGGTTGAGCGCCAAGGAGCGGCGCTTCATGGAGGGCCTGTTGCGGAGCACCCGCCTGGATGAGGGCGAGGGGGAGGCCCTGGCGCTGGCCCACGCGCGGGACTTGCTGGTCCTGGTGGATGACAAAGAGGCTCGGGCGGTGGCCGCCGCGATGCGGCTGAGCTACCTGGGCAGCGCAGGCGCGCTGCTGGAGGGACTGGGGCAGGGGCATCTCGACCTGGAGGCGCTGGAGGAAGCTCTGCGGGATCTGACTCGCGTCATCTGGTTGTCACCATCCGTGGTGACCGAGATCATGAGGCGGGCGAGGGAGTTCAGGAGATGAAGAAGGAACGCATGGTGGGCGCCAGATTGCCGACCGGCCTGGTCCGGGATCTGGACATGATCGAGAACGTCGAGCAGGCCGACCGCTCGACCACCATCCGCAAGCTGCTCTGCCGCGCTGTTGCAGACTGGAAGCTCGAACACCAGGCGAGGCAGTACGGCAGCGGCAAGGCTAGCCTGGCCCGCGCGGCTCGTGAAGCCGGCGTCTCCGTCTGGGAGATGATGGACTACCTGCGAAGCCGCAAGATCGCGGCACAGTACGACCTGGAAGATCTCGAAGCTGATCTGAAGACCGTGCGGGCGCGTACGCTTTTGCGCTGAAGGGGTGTCACGCCGCCCCGGCACTCCGCATCAAGCTGTACAATTACCACCGATGGGCGGCTCGAAACGCTTCCAGTCCCGCGCGGGCCGCGAGGTCAACCGCGACAGCTTCATCGGGGAGTGGCCCGAGACCGGGCTGATCGTCACGGACAGCCCCTACGACCCGGCGCCCTCGGTGGCGATCCACGACGGCCGCATCGTCGAAATGGACGGCCGGCCGGAAGCCGAGTTCGACATCCTGGACCGCTTCATCGCGCTCCACGCTATCGACGTTGCCATCGCCGAGGCCGCCATGGCGACCGATTCCACGGCCCTGGCACGCATGCTGGTGGATGTTCACGCGCCCCGCACAGCGGTGGTGCGCATGTTCGCGGGTCTCACGCCGGCCAAGATCGTCGAGGTGATCCGCTCCCTCAACGTGGTCGAGATGATGATGGCGCTCCAGAAGATGCGCGCGCGGCGCACGCCCTCCAACCAGGCTCACGTGACCAACCGCCGCGAGAACCCGGCGCTGCTGGCGGCCGACGCCGCGGAGGCCGTCGAGCGCGGCTTCGCTGAGCTGGAGACGACGGTCGGCGTGGCGCGCTATGCCCCGCTCAACGCTCTGGCCGTCCTGATCGGCTCCGCCACGGGGCGCGGCGCGGCGCTCACCCAGTGCGCGGTCGAGGAAAGCCTGGGCCTGCGGCTGGCGCTGCTGGGTCTGACCAGTTACGCCGAAACGCTCTCCGTCTACGGCACGGAGAAGGCCTTCCGCGACGGCGACGATACGCCCTGGTCCAAGGCATTCCTGGCTTCGGCCTACGCTTCGCGCGGCATCAAGGTGCGCTTCACTTCAGGCACTGGCTCGGAGGCACTGATGGGCCACGCGGAAGCCAGGTCCATGCTGTACCTGGAGACCCGCTGTCTGATGGCCATCCGGGGCGCCGGCTCGCAGGGCGTGCAGAACGGCTCGATAAGCTGCATCGCTTTGCCCGAGTCGCTGCCCGGCGGCGTGCGCGGCGTGCTGGCGGAGAATCTGATCGCCGCGCTGCTGGACCTGGAGGTGGCCTCCGGCAACGACGCCATGGCCTCGCACTCCAGCATCCGCAAGGCCGCCAAACTCATGCTCCAGTTCCTGCCCGGAGCCGACTTTGTCTTCTCCGGCTACAGCGTCATGCCGCGCCAGGACAATCTGTTCGGCGGGGGCAACTTCGACGCTGACGATCTGGACGACTACAACATCCTCCAGCGCGACATGCAGGCCGACGGCGGCTTGCGTCCGGCGCGGGAGCCGGAGGTGCTGGAGGTCCGCCACCGCGCGGCGCTGGCGGTGCAGGCGGTCTTCGAGGAACTGGCGCTGCCGCCGGTGAGCGGCGCGGAAGTCGAGGCGGCCGTGCGGGCCTACTCCAGCGAGGACATGCCGGAGCGCAACGTGGTGGCCGACCTGGAAGCCGCCGGGGAGTTCCTGCGCCGCGGGCGCAACGGCGTGGATGTCATCCGGGCGCTGGCGCGGCGCGGTTTTCGCGATATCGCCGAGAAGATTCTCACGGTGCAGAAGTTGCGCGTCAGCGGCGACTACCTGCAAACCTCGGCGCTGGTGCTGCCCGGCGGCCGGGTGCTCAGCGCCATCAACGATCCCAACGACTACCAGGGGCCGGGCACGGGCTACCGCCTCAGCGCGGAGCGCGCTGCCGAGATCGACGCCATCCCGCAGGCGCTGGACCCGCGCGCCATCGGCGCGGAGCCTGCTTACCCGCCGCTGCGGCTTGACGAAATCGGCGACGCGGCGGCGGGCGACCACCCGCGCGAGATCGTCATCGCCGTGGGGCCGGCCTTCGGCGGCACGCTGCAAGCCACGCTGCTGGGGCTGCCCCACGCCCGGGTGCTTGAAGCGCTGATCCAGGGCGTCGAGGAGGACGGCCTCACGGCGCGCGTGGTGAAGATCCGCCACACTTCCGACTGCGGCTTCATCGGGCACGCCGGGGCGCAGTTGAGCGGCTCCGGCATCGCCATCGGCATTCAGTCCAAGGGCACCACGGTGATCCACCGCCGGGATTTGGAGCCGCTCGACAACCTCGAGTTGTTCCCCCAAGCGCCCAACCTCACGCTGGACTCCTACCGGGTCATCGGCCGCAATGCCGCCAAGTACGCCAAGCGCGAGCCGGTGCTGCCCGTGCCGGTGCAGATCGACAACCTGGCCCGGCTGAAGTACATCGTCCGGACCACCATCCTGCATCTCAAGGAAACCGAGCAGGTGGACCCGGCCAGGCCGCCACAGGAGGTGCGCGCACGCCATGCCTGACTACCCTCTGGCCGAGAAGATGCCCGGGCAGTTGAAGACGCCCACCGGGCTGCCCTTCAGTGAGATCACTCTGCGGGCGGTGCTCGACGGCCGCATCACGATGGAGGACCTGCGCGTCACCCCGGAGGCGCTCGAGCTTCAGGCGCGGATCGCCCAGGCCGCCGGGCGGAGGCAACTGGCGGAGAATCTGCGGCGCGCCGCCGAGCTGGCTGCTGTGCCGGAGGAGCGCATCCGGGAGATCTACAACGCGCTGCGGCCCGGCCGGGGCACGCGCGCCGGCCTGCTGGCGCTGGCCACCGATCTGGAGGAGCGCTACGCCGCCGCGCGATGCGCCGCACTGATCCGCGAGGCCGCGGAGTCCGCTGCCTGAGGCGCTACGGCGCGAACAACTCGGTCTCCTTGCCCGCCGGCCACGGGCCGTCAGTCATGACCAGCCGCAGATGCACCACGCCGCCGAGCACGTCGCGCTTGTAGTTCTTGCGCGTCTCCATGTCCCGCGCGGTCATCTGAGTCTTGTGGCACTCGAGGGCGCGGTCGGCGGCCGCGTCGCCCGCCCGCGCGTCGATCTCGGTGGTGATGAAGGCGTCGCTGGCGGTGCGATACTGCCGCCGCCCGTCCGTGGCCCCGGCCACCACGGGGATGCGGGACTCGGGATAAGTGATGTAGTAGAGCTTGCCAGGACGATGCTGGAGCCGCTCCTGCTCCTGGAACGCCTCGGTGACCACCACGCTGGTGATGCGATGGTCGATGTGGCCGCTGATCCCGTCCGGGCCATGGGTGATGATCACCTCGGGCTTGACGTGGTTGATCACCTGGCGCAGCCGCCGCGCCACTTCGTCCATGACCAGCGCGGTGGCCAGCCCTTGATCGTGGAAGCCGAAAGCGATAGCAGGATGTATGCCCAGCTCCCGGGCCGAGCAGCGCAGCTCTTCCTCGCGGGCCGCTCCCAGCTCCGGACCCGCCGGAATGCCCGCGTGCGAAGTGACGCCGAGCTGCCCGGAGGTCACGGTCACCAGATGCACATCGTGACCCTCCTGCGCGTACCTGGCCAGCAAGGCGCCGGTGCCCCACCACACCTCGTCATCCGGATGCGCGAATACCGCCAGCAGGCTGCGCTTTTGCGCCAGGCACAGCACCGGCGCGAGAAGCACGGCCAGCATGAGAAAACGCCGCAGCATGGGAACCCACCTCCTCGGATCTCCCATGGTATCGCGGGCCGCCGCGCCTACGGAGCGAAGAGGCTGGTCTCGCGCCGCGCCGGACGTTCGTCTACCGACGCCGCCCGCCGCAGATAGACTTTGCCCCCGAAGCTCTGCACTTTCATCGCCTTCATGACCTTCATCTGCTCGGGCGTCCATTGGGTCTGGTGGCATTCGATGGCGCGGTCCGCGGCCTCGTCGCCCGCGCGGCTGTCAATCTCGGTGGTGATGAAGACGTCGCTGACCGTCTTGAAGGCCCGGGCCATCTCCATGCCCGGAGGCATTTTGGCGAAGAGCGATTCCGGGAACGCGACCAGGTAGAGCCTCTCGGGCTGGTGCCGCAGCCGGCCGCGCTGCTGGAAGATCTCCGCCACGAGGCTGTGCGTGGCGCGGTGGTCGGGGTGGCCGGTCACGCCCTCGGGGCCGAAGGTGATGATCACCCGCGGCTTGACCTGTTCGATGATTTCCCGCAGGCGCTGCGCCACTTTCTCCATCCCCGGCGGAGTCGAAATCCCCTGATCCTGGAACCCGAGCGCAAAAGGAGGATGAACCCCCAGGGCCTTGGCCGCGCAGCGCAGTTCCGCCTCCCGCGCCACACCCAGATCATCGCCTGCCGGGATCTTGCCGTGCGGCGTCGTGCCTTTCTGCCCTGAAGTGATGGTGGCCAGGTATACGTCATGGCCCTCTTTCGCGTACCTGGCCAGCAGCGGGCCGATGGTGGTCTCGTCGTCGGGATGGGAAAAGACCGCCAGCAGGCAATGCTTCTCCGCCGCCGTCACAAGCTGCGCCATCAGAAAGGCCGCCACGCAAAACCGTTCAAGCATTCGAATCCTCTCCGCTTCTTATACCTCTTTTCCAGGGTTCGCGACCGGCGCTAGTGGTTTGTACGACGGTTGCGCTGACAACCGCTCCCTGAGTAGGTGTGAAAAAATCGGTTCGGCGGTGCCGGCGGCAGGCCAAACGGCCTGCCCCACGGTGCAACCAGGGCACTTGTCCCGTCGTGGGGCAGGCGGTTTCGCCTGCCCGCCGATTTTTTCGCACCTTCTGACGGTCGCGGCGCGGAAACTCATTCCGAGCCACGCGCGTTAGCAGGTGGGCCTGCTGGCGCCACAACGGCATCTCGGCTGCCGGACACTACAGCCGCCCCACCGGGCGCACGTTCTTGCCCGTGCGTTTCGTGACGGCGTCGCCCAGGTCCTCGCGCGCCCGCTCGGCCAGCGCTTCGAGGCGTTTGACCACCTCCGGGTGTTGCGCCATCAGATTCCTGGTCTCGCCCACGTCGGCTTCCAGATCGTACAGCAGCGGGCCGGCGCGCCGCGCCGCTCCATCGGTTTCCCACTCCGGCCGGTACACGTGCAGTTTCCAGCGCCCGCTGCGCACGGCCTGCAAGCGCTCGTCACGGTAATAGTAGAAGGCTTCGTGCGGGCTTCTGGCGCCCCGCTCTCCCAGGATCAGTGGCCGGATGTCTCGGCCGTCGATGATCCGGTCCGCGGGCGGGCTGGCGCCCGCCAGCCGGGCGAAGCTGGGTAGGATGTCCATGGCCGTCACCAGCGCGTGGCAGACGCGCCCTCTCGGAATCCGCCCCGGCCAGCGCATGATGCACGGCACCCGGTGACCGCCCTCCCAAGTCGTGTTTTTCGAGCCGCGCAGCGGCCCCGCCGAGCCGCCGCGCAGACCAGGCCGGATGACCGGGCCGTTGTCAGAGCTAAACATCACCAGCGTGTTCTCATCGAGGCCCAGCTTCCGGAGCCTGGCCAGGATCTGCCCGATGCTCCAATCCAGCTCTTCAATCACGTCTCCGTATAGCCCGTGCGCCGACTTCCCCTGGAACTTCTCGGAGGCCGCCAGTGGAAGGTGCGGCATGTGGTGAGCCAGGTAGAGAAAGAACGGCCGGTCTTTGTTCGTGGCGAGGAAGTGGAGAGCGTCCTCGGTGTAGCGCCGGGTGAAGTAGCGCTGATCGGGGGCCTCTTCGATCTGCTCTTCACCGCGCAGCAGCGGCAGCGGCGGGGCCTGGAAGTTCTGCGCCTTGTAGTTCACCCCTCCCATGTCGTTCGAGTAGGGAACGCCGAGGTAGTAGTCAAAGCCCTGGCGCGTGGGCAGGAACTTCGGGTGATGGCCCAGGTGCCATTTGCCGATGCAGCCGGTGGCGTAGCCGCGCCCGCGCAGGATCTCCGCCAGCGTGATCTCGTCTGGATTGAGGCCGGTGGTCGAGTAGGGGAAAAGCACGCGATGGCCCAGGCCCAGCCGCATGGGGTAACAGCCCGTCAGCAGCGCCGCCCGCGAGGGCGTGCACACGCCCGCGGCCACGTAGAAGCTGGTGAAGCGCACACCCTCCTGCGCCATGCGGTCCACGTGCGGCGTGCGGATGTTCTGCGCCCCGTAAGCGCCCAGGTCCCCGTAGCCCTGATCATCCGCGAAGATGATTACCAGATTCGGAGGACGCCTCTCGGCGGCGCCGGCGGCCAGGGGATAGGCCGCGGCCCCGGTCAGAAACCCCCGTCTGCTGATCATCATTCCAGCCTCCTTAGAATTCAACTTTCAACCCCAACTGCATCACCCGCGCGGCTCGCGCCCCGCTGACCACGCCGAAGGCGGCCGCTCCCAGCGCCCGCCCGGGCTCCTCGAAGTCCGGGTGATTGGGCAGGTTGAACGATTCGAAGCGGAACTGGACGTTGCGGCGCTCGCCCCAGCGGTGGTTCTTCAACAGCGACAGGTCCAGGTTCGCGATGCCGTCTCCCGTCAGCAGCGCCCGGCCGGAGTTGCCGAAAGTGTATGGGGCCGGCGCCGCCACGGCGGCGGTGTCGAAGTAGCGCTCCAAGGTCCTCTCCGACTTCGGGAGGGCGGGATGGCGGAGTACGTCCACCCGCTGCGAGCCCGACGGGAACGCGTTGGTGCTGTTCACCTGGGTCACCAGGCCGTACGGGCTGCCGGCCTGGAACAACGCGATGGCGCCCACGTTCCAGCCGCCCAGAATCATCGACGCCACACCCTGACTGAGCCAGCGCCGCCCCTTGCCCGCCGGCAGCTCGTACACCGAGCTCAACACGAAACGGTTGCGGACGTCGTTGCCGGACAGCGCTTTCTCGGCGCGGCGGTTGTACAGGTTCTGGATGCCCCCGCCCACCTGCCCGATTTCCTGCGCCGCCGTCACATCGTCGATGAACTTCGCGAAGGTGTAGTTGGCCAGGAAGTTCAGTCCGTGGGAGAAACGCTTCTCCCCCTTCAGGTTGAGCCCGTGGTAGCTGGAATTGCCCCACATGGGAGTGCTGAGGATGACATTGCCGAATTGCGGGAAGGGCCGGCGCACCTGGGCGTTCCCCGGCCCCATCAGGGCCAGCGGCACCTGGTTAATGCTCGTGTTGGGGCCGTTGAGCTTGTGGCCCACGCTGCCCAGGTAACTGGCTTCCAACAGCGTGCTCCAGCCCAAGTCGTGCTGGAGGCCGAAGTTCCACTGCTGCATGTAGCCGAGACGGCGATGCACCTCGATGAATTCCGGCGCGAACCTCACGGGCTGCCCCACCCGCACCGCGCCGAAGCCCGGTCCCAGGGCCGTGCGGCTGGTGTCGGGCATCCCGTCCCGCAGCAGGAACGGCGGCGTGACGCCATTGTCCGGCGAGGTAAAACTCCCGCTGGTTTCAAAGCCCGCACTGTTGTTGTTAGTGCCAGGCAAGGGCACGCCGAAGAACACCCCGTAGCCGGTGCGCAGCACGGTGGCCTTGCTGCCGAGCACTCTCCAGGCCAGCCCCACGCGCGGCGCGACGTTGTTGTAGTCTCCGTTATATACGTTACGCCCCAGCCCGTCCCGGCCGGCGAAAGTCACCACACCGGGCGTGCCGGAAACCGGGTTGAGGGCGCTCACGTCGAAGCCGTTTTGCCGGTCGTGGGCGTCGAAGCGCGGCGTATGCGCCTCCCAGCGCAACCCCAGGTTCAAAGTTAAATCGGACGTGACCTTCCAGTCGTCCTGGACGAACAACGCGAAGTACTTGGCCCGGCGGTCCAGCAAGTCGGAGTCCAGCACCGATCCGGAGTTGGGGACGCCCAGCAGCAGGCTGGCGATCGACAGACCCGTGTTGGCCACGTTGGGCAGCGCTGTGGGCTGAGGGCCAAACCCAAACTGGCCGGAGACGGCGCTGTTGAGGTCGTCCACGTTGCGCGCCAGGCGCACCTCCCCGCCGAGCTTCCAGGCGTGTTTCCCCCGGAACCAGGACAGCGTGTCCACCAAGTGAGTGTCGTGGATGGGCGTTTGTATGCGCTCTTGAGTGCCGGCCCCCAGGTTGACGAAGCCGGCCGCGGTGATCTGGGGAAAGGCCCGGTCCGAAACACCCTTCAGGCCCAGCTTCTTGGGCCAGCCCTCGTCCAGGCCGCGGGACAGGTTGCGGAAGAAGCGCGGTTGCCAGTTGAACCGTGCGTCGTTGATGACGGTGGGCGAGAAGCTGTGGATCTCGTTCAGCAGCAGGCTATAGGCCCGGCGCTCGCTGCGGTTGCCGTTGGGATCGGCGGCTGGCTCGTCGAACACCACGCCATTCCTGGTGGGGAAATCGTGGAGAATGAAGCGCCCGGAGAGGCGGTCGCGCCCGGTGAGCACGTAGTCCACCTTGCTGGTCCAGGTGGTGATGTCCAGAATATTGACCGTGTTGCGGCTGAAGTTGTTGGCCCCCGCCAGGTTGGAGGGCGGACGGTTGGGCCCCGGATACAGCGGCACGATTCTGGCAACCGCGGCGTCGAGGCGGCTGGCAGGAAGGAGGTTGCCGGGGAAGGGATCGCGGAGCGTACGGGCCGGGCTGGCCGGATCGGCCCGCGTGGTGGCGGGGTCGTAAATGCGAATCAGCGCGCCGGCGGCGGTGAGGGTCTGCGAGAAATCGCCGCGCCGCTGCTCCTGGGTGGGCACGGTCTGCACGCGGGTCAGGCCCACTCTCTGTTTCTGCCATTCGTTCGAGCTGAACACGAACAGGCGGTTCTTGAGCACCGGCCCCCCCGCCGAGGCGCCGAACACGTTCCACCGCAGCGGCGCCTTGGTGGCGGCGAAGAAACCCCGGGCATCCAGCTTGTCGTTACGCAAGAACTCGTACAGGCCGCCGTGCCACTGGTTGGTGCCCGACTTGGTGGAGATGGTGACCACGCCGCTGGAGGAGTTGCCGAACTCGGCCGAGTAGTTGTTCTGCTGGATACGGATTTCCTGCACCGCCTCGACGGGCGGGTTGAACAAGGCCTGCGGCACCTCCAGGGCGATGTTGGACGAATTGACCCCGTCGATCATCCACTGCTGCTGGTCACCGCGGCCGCCCGCCACGGACACCCGCGGACGGATCACGTCTCCGGTGATGAACACCGCATGCCCCATCAGGCCCAGCAGCTCCCCCACCCGCCGCGCATTCAGGGGCATGTCGATAATCGTCTTGTTCTCGATGAACTGGCCCACCGTAGCGCTCTCGGATTCGAGCAGCGGGGCGCTGCCCGTCACCTCCACGGTTTCGGCCACCGCCCCGAGCGGCAAGGTCACATCCAGCCGGAACACCCGTCCCATCTCCAGCACGATGCCGACGCGAGAGTAGCGGCGGAAGCCCGGTGCTTCCACCGCCAGCCGGTAGGTTCCCGGGGGCAGCAGCGGCAGGGTGTACTCACCCTCCGCATTGGCCGAGGCTTTCCAACTCACGCCGGTATCCTGGCTCACCAGCTCTACGGCCGCGCCCGGAATGCGCCCCTGCGAGGGATCCGTCACGATCCCAGTCAGGGTCGCGGTGGTGACCTGCGCCCTCACGGAACACACCAACCCCAGGGCGGCCACCACCATGGACAGCACAACTGACCGATCACGCTGTTTCATGCGCGGTATTCTACACCCGCGCTCCGAGCCGTGTAAAATCATTGGTTGCACCTGAATCGACGTTTCCTCCCCCTGGTGGCGCTCCTCAGCGCGCTCCCGCTGGCCGCCGGCACTCGCCGGGCGCGCGCCTACCCGGTCGAGACTCCTCCCCTCATTGACGGCCGCGTGGATGAGGCTTCCTGGCGGCGGATGGAGCCGCTGACCGGCTTCATCCAGCAGGAGCCTAGCGAGGGAGCGCCGGCCACCGAGCAGACCGAGGTCCGCATCGGCTTCGATCACAACAACCTCTACATCGGCATCATCTGCTTCGACTCCCAGCCCGACCGCATCGTGGTGACCCAGAACCGCCGCGACGCTTCACTGACCGACACCGACTCGGTACAGATCCTGCTGGACACTTTCCACGACCACCAGGCCGCCTTCATCTTCGGCACCAGCCCGACCGGCATCGAGTACGACGGGCAGGTGTCCAAGGCCGGACAGGGACGCGGCGGCTCCGGCATGCCGGCGCGCGCCGGGGGCCAGGGCAGCCGCACCGGGGGCGTCCAGCGCGGCGGCGCGTCCTCGTTCAACCTCAACTGGGACGGCGTGTGGCGCGTGCGCTCGCAGATCACCGAGCGGGGCTGGGAGAGCGAAATGGTCATTCCCTTCAAGACCCTGCGCTACCAGCCTGGCGGCGGGCAGGTGTGGGGACTGAATGTGAGCCGCAACCTGCGCCGCCGCAACGAGCAGTCCTTCTGGGCGCCGCTGACGCGCGCCTTCCACTTCACCCAACTGGAGCTGGCGGGCGAACTGGAGGGCCTGGAGCTGAAGGTGCACCGCAACCTGCAACTCCTGCCTTACGTAATGGGAGGCCTCAAGCAGGACTATCAGCGCGCCGGAGACCAGTCCAGGATGGCGCACACCGGCGGCCTGGACGCCAAGTACAGCCTTACCCCCTCGCTGACTCTGGATGCCACCTTCAATACTGACTTCGCCCAGGTCGAAGTGGATGAGGAGCAGGTCAACCTCACCCGCTTCGATCTGTTCTTCCCCGAGAAACGGCCCTTCTTCCTGGAGAACTCCGGCATCTTCGAATTCGGCACCCCGCGGGAGGTGGAGATCTTCTTTTCCCGGCGCATCGGCATCGACCAGGAGACCGGGGAGGAGATCCCCATCGACGCCGGACTGCGTCTGAGCGGTAAAGTAGGCTCCTACCAGATCGGGGCGCTGAACATGAAGACGCGGCGGTTAGGCGACCTCGCGCCGTCGAACAACTTCAGCGTGGTGCGGGTGAGCCGCGAGCTGCCCAACCGCTCCTCGGTGGGCGTGATCGGAGTGAACCGCCAGTCGCTGACCCGCGCCGGAACCGTCGCGGCCTTCAATCGCACCTTCGGCGCGGACGCCAACATCGGCATCGGCCGCTACACCAACTGGTTCAGCTACGCCGCCAAGACCCAGACCCCGGGCCTGAAGGGCAGTACCCATGCCGCGGTTTCCATTCTCGAGTTCGACAACCAGCACCACCGCGTGGATGCCGGATACATGGAGGTGGGCCACCATTTCAACCCCGAAGTGGGCTTCGTCCGGAGGGCCGGCTACCGCAAGCCGAATTTCGGCTACCGTTACACGCATAGCCCCGAGGGCCGCTACGTGCGCAGCATCTCACCGCACTTCCAGTGGAACCGGTGGTACACGCTGGGCACCAACCAGAAGGAATCCGGCTTCGAGCACTACCACTTCGACACTCGCTGGCAGAATGGCGGCCGGTTGGGCATCGCCTTGAACCGTAACTTCGAGCGCCTGGACGAGCCCTTCGAGATCGCCTCGAACGTCAAGATCGCCCCCGGAGGCTACGGCTTCAGCGAGATGGTGGCCAACTACATCACCGACCCGACGGCGCCGCTGTTCGCCGATGGCAACTTCGCCGTGGGCAACTTCTACGCCGGCACGATCCGCACCGTCAACCTCGGCGGCGGCTACCGGCGCGGCCAGAACCTGACCTGGACGGGCGGCTGGGTGCGCAACTACATCCGCGTGCCCGAGGGCCGCTTCAACACCGACCTGTTCGGCCTGCGTTTCAACTGGTCTTTCACCCCCAAGAGCTACTTGCAGGCTTTCACCCAATACAGCAACCAGACCAGGGAAATCAGCGCCAACATCCGTCTGGCGATCCTTTCAACTTCGAGCACGGGCCTTTTCGTGGTGTACAACACACGCGGCGCCACCGAGGATTTCCTGGATCCTCACTCCATCCGCCGGCGCACTCTCAGCCGCGCCCTTCTGATCAAATTCAACTACCTGCTGGATTTCTGACGGGGACAGACGGAACGTTCCCCGCGATTCCGCGTGCCCCTGGTTTCCGCGAGTCCCAGCCCGCTGTGCGCCCAAGTCGCGGAGCGCTCCGGCCGCCCGACGCAACCCCTTGGACGCTGCGGCGAGAGACTGCCCGGCGGGGGCGATGTTTCTGGATGATTCCCGCCAATGCGCGCAGGGCCTCGTTGGCCTCTTCCGCACTCGAGAACATGGCTGCCACATCAGGCTCAAGCACAACCACGATGCTGCCCGCGGTGTACCGGGAGGCATACTTGTTCGGCCGGGCACGACTGAAGTCGTACTCTGGGAGTATCTCGT
>Ga0194112_10008759_pt1 | contig 12970 bp, 14 predicted proteins | sample TA2MahC400mmetaG_FD_146191 | JGI IMG/M metagenome (GOLD analysis project Ga0194112, IMG submission 146191) | Freshwater microbial communities from Lake Tanganyika, Tanzania - TA2015016 Mahale Deep Cast 400m | ecosystem: Environmental > Aquatic > Freshwater > Lake | place: Tanzania: Lake...
GGAAGAGTATTACCGCATGGGCGAAGCAGGCATATTCGCCCCAGACGAGCATGTCGAATTAATACAAGGAGAAATTTTATATATGGCGCCACAGGGTAGTCCACACTTCACCAGTATCTGTGCGGCGGAAGAGACGTTGCGCGTTGCCTTCGGCGCGGGCTTCCAGGTCCGCTTACAGGGGCCGATTACGCTGGGCCCCAAATCCGAACCAGAACCTGACATCGCCGTGGTTTCTGGTTCCTTCCGCGACTACGAGGACGACCACCCAACATCGGCGCTGTTAGTGGTGGAAGTATCCGAAAGCACGTTGGTCTATGACCGGACGATTAAAGCCAGTCTGTATGCCTCTGCTCACATCGCTGACTACTGGATTATTAACCTTGTGGAAGACCTTGTCGAAGTTTACCGCTCCCCACAGTCGGACTCCGCTGCCCCTTTTGGCGCTCGTTACGGTCAGGTCACGCAGCACGGGCGCGGTGATGTCGTCTCACCACTTTCCGCTCCGCAAGCTTCGATTCGCGTCGAAGACCTGCTGCCCCGCCGACGAGGGGAACTTTAACTTGCGTAGTTTACAAAGAAATCTGCAAACGTGGAGGTTAAAAATGACAAAAACAGAGATGGAAAAACTCGAAATATTGCTGAAACACTGGGTTGAGCATAATGAGGAGCATGCTGGAGAATTTGAAGAGTGGGCAGAAAAAGCCCAGGCGCTTGGCCATGTTGCTGCGCATGACGATATACTGAGCGCAGTGGAGAGTATGCGCAAGGCGAATGAATATTTACTCAAAGCGTTGGAAAATTTAATCTGAACTGAATAAGCTGAAATAAAGATTTTGTAGTGCATTGTAAACAAGGAAATTCGGTAATTTTTTCCTTGTTTTTTTGTCCATTTTATATTACCATTTTAAAAATCGTGTTACGAAAGTGATGTATCAAGGTGAGTGGCGAAAAAGACGAAAGGCGAAAGTAAAAGTAAATTTACATATCACATAACACGCAATACACAATACAATATGAACCAAAACTTCCTTTCCCATCTTTTGCTTGCTTCGACGCAAACCAAAGGGCGCTTTCACACTCTTGACCCAAGAATCAAACTATGCGCTGCGGTTATGATGGTTGTAGCGATTGTGCTTACTCCGCATGACCGATTTTTGGAATATGCGCTGTTTGCTTTGATGCTTGTTTCTCTCCTTTTTATTTCCAGATTGCCAATTTCCGCAGTGTTGAAGCGCTCGCTCTTGATTATCCCTTTTGTGCTTGTCGTAGCTATATTTCTGCCTTTTTTTAAAAGTGGCGCCATTCTTTGGGAGAAGCATTTCCTGATTCACCTGAAAATTACCCAGGAAGGAATTGCCTCTTTCGTGAACATTTTAATCAAGTCTTATCTCTCCATAACAACGCTTATCCTGCTCGCCTTAACGACGCCTTTTCACCAGATACTTAAAGGGCTTTCGATGTTGCGTGTGCCACGCTTGATAATCGTAATTTTAGCTTTTATGTATCGTTATATTTTTCTGCTTTTAGAGGAGGCAAGCCGAATGCTAAAGGCAAGGGAATCTAGAAATTTCGGGCTTTCCTTTTGGGCTTCAACTGTAAACCTTGCCAACTTAATTGGAGTGCTTTTTATCAGGACTTACGAACGTGGAGAGCGCGTTTACGCCGCCATGCTTTCCAGAGGCTTTGATGGAACCGTTGTCACTTTGGAGGATTTTAAATTGGCTAAATCTGAACTGTTTATCGGGTTAGGATTTGCAGCAGTCGTAATTTTGGTTAAATTCTTAGGGGAAATTTATGGATAATGTTAATTCCGAAATCCGAAATCCGAAGTCCGAAATCGAAAAATTCGCAATTTGCAATTCGCAATTCGGAATTCATAAATACGCGGTCGAAATCGCAAATCTTTGGTATGCCTATCCAGATGGAAATAAAGCGCTGAGCGGATTATCGCTACGGATAACTCATGGCGAAAAGGTGGCGTTGATAGGACGGAACGGCGCTGGAAAGTCTACGCTCTTGATGCACCTCAATGGCGTCCTTCGCGGAAATGGCAAGATAGTGATTGACGGGCTTGAATTGACAGATAAAACCGTCAAGGAAGTGCGGAAAAAAGTTGGGCTGGTGTTTCAAGAGCCAAATGAGCAGTTATTTTGCCCGACAGTCTTTGACGATGTGGCTTTCGGACCGTTAAACCTGCGCTTCCCAAAGGATGAGGTTAGAGAACGGGTGGAAATGGCGTTGAAGTTGGTTGGACTGGAAGGCTATGAGGAGCGTGCTTCGTTTCACCTTAGTATAGGCGAAAAAAAGCGGGTTGCGATTGCGACGGTGCTGTCCTATTCTCCCGAAATCCTTGCTTTTGACGAACCATCAAGCAACCTTGACCCTAAACATAGACGGATGCTGATTAATTGGCTCAAGTCCGTTGACAAAACGTTGATTGTCGCTACCCACGATTTAGACCTGGCGCTGGAAGTCTGCGAAAGGTGCGTTGTTCTTAATAATGGCCAGACCGTAACTGACGGGCGGAGCGAGGAGATTTTAAGGGATGAGGATTTACTGGAGAAAAACGATTTGGAGTTGCCTTTATGCTTAACGGCATGTTTCGAATTTTCTCAAAAATTAGTTGACAATCTTTCGTAACTAACTTTTAAGTAAGTTCCAAAAAACAGTGTAACCTTTTCCTACGTCGTTTTTTTCTCACCGCAGCGGTCGCAGAGGAGGCGCAGAGAACGCAGAGAACAGACGAAGTTAAAAGGAACGAAGCCATCTCCGTGTCCTCTGCGTCTTCTCAGTGTTCTCTGCGGTTTAAAAAGTCAACAAACTTTTTTAGAAGTTACTTAAAAATAAACGTAAAACGTAATACGTAACCAAACTTTTCTTTACGAAAGAAAAGTTTGATCAAAAGAAACTCTCAGGAATTATTACGCATTACGTATCACGTTTCACGCCTCACGTTTCACGGGAAATGTAAACTATTTTCTGAAACATGCCTTAAATTTGGTTACTTTTCATCAGCTTCCTCCCTTCATTGATTTTTGCGTTTCTTCAAAAGTTGAGCTAAAGCATATCCTCCACCGAACATAATCAACGCGCCGATGGTGCCTGACAGGACAGTTCCCCAGTACTCTGAATTAACGCCCGGCGCGGAATAATCTGGCAAAGGAGAGTGCAACACCGCGTCTGGCGAAGCTTTTTCCAGAAAGCCTAATTTCTCCGCAACCGCTTCCAAACCGTCAGGGAGCTTTGAGGCAAACGGTGAAAGTAAAACACCAAGCGCCAAAATTGATATTCCGATGGCAATTGTTTTTTTCATTATCTTTCCTCACTTTTCTTTTTGTTACTTCCGACTTCCCACTTCCCACTTCCGTTCACCCCTCTAAGGACGCGGACATCTTATAAGTGGCGATTAGTTCAGGGCGAACTTTATACACAAACGAAACCACTGCGAAGGTGATAGCCGCCTCGCCGATGCCGATTAGGCTGTGAATTCCTCCCATCGCAATGATTGCGGCTCCCATCGGCACAGTGCCTGAAATGACCAACTCAATAGCGCAGGCTATCGCCCCGGCTACAACAGAAATCCACGCGCCTAAAATACAACCGAAAAGGAAGCCTTTCTCTCCAAATGTCTTGTGGATAAGACGAAATATCAGATACCCAGAAAATAGCCCAATAAATGACATATTCAGGATATTGGCACCTAAAGCGGTTAGCCCGCCATCCTGAAAAACGAAACACTGAACAATCAGCACCAATGACATACAAAGCGCTCCTGCCCACGGCCCAATCAACACTGCGGTAAGCAAAGCGCCGAGCAAATGTCCACTCGTTCCTCCAGCGACGGGAAAATTAAACATCTGCGCTACAAAGATAAACGCGCTTGTCAAGGCTATCATCGGCACCATCTTCTCTTCCATGCTCTTTTGCGCCTTTTTGGTGATGATAGCAAGTCCTACTGCTGATACAGCACTACACGCTATCCACGTCCTGGCGTCTAAAAACCCATCTGGAATGTGCATTTTTATCCTCCTATTTATATCGTGCTACTTTTTTAAAAATTGTAACACCATTTACATAATTTGTCAAGGTTTTTTTCTTGACAGAAATCCAAGTACGTTCAAAAAATTCTTGTTGACTTTTGTCATCTTGAGCGTAGCGAAAGATCTCTTAGCTGCGGGATTCAAGAGATTCTTCGCTCCGCTCAGAATGACAATCTTTTGGGGAACTCACTCAGAAAATAATGGTCACTTTATTTTTCTTTTTGGAATTTTGGGGACAGGTTCTCGCTTTAAATTCCATTGCTTCACTATGAAATATATGTTAATCTTTCTATGGAAACTAAAAATTTAGGAGGATTTACATCATGATTAATGCCGCAGTAGTTGGATACGGTTATGCAGGAAGATGTTTTCATACTTATTTGATTCCATTAGCGGATGGGTTAAAGCTTTACGCAGTTTCCACGCGTGACGAAGCACGTCGTGCCGCCGCGGCTAAAGAGCGAGGGGTGAAAACATACGCAAACATTGATGATTTGCTCAAGGATAAAAACGTTGATTTAGTTGTTTTGGCAACTCCGCACAACACTCACGCCGAACTTGCCATCAAAGCAATGGACGCCGGCAAGCATGTTGTCACGGACAAAGCGATGTGCATGAACGTTGCTGAAGCGGATGCGATGATTGAGGCGAGCAAACGAAATAATGTGATGCTCAGTGTGTTTCATAATCGGCGTTGGGATTGGGATTACTTGACGGTGAAAAAAGTGATAGCGGATGGTATGATTGGCGAACCGTTTTATTTCGAGTCGACAATTATGCGCTATGGCCCGCCGAGAGGCTGGCGAGCGGTAAAAGCCCAAAGCGGCGGGATTATGTATGATTGGGGAGCGCATTTGTTAGACCATGCTCTGCAATTAGTACCCTCGAAAGTCGAGCATGTGTATTGCGAGATTCAATATCGCGGCTGGAACATAGATGTCGGCAGTTATGGTAAGTTGCTTCTGCACTTTCAGAATGGCGTGCTATATCAGATAGAAATCAGCAATCTCGCCCGCGTAGATAAACCGCGCTGGTATGTATTGGGTGAAACCGGCGGTTTGATTAAATATGGGCTCGACCCACAAGAGGGTCCGATGGTGGAAGGTAATATCGACGCCGCGGCTGAAGACCCAGCGCAACGCACTAAAGTGTTTACGACAATAAACGCCGAACGCAAAGAGATGGTCATCGATAGTGTCAGAGGTAGCTGGAAATCGTATTATCAAAACATTTCCGATGTGCTCAATTTGGGCGCTGAATTGGCGGTGAAACCTGAAGAAGTGCGCAGGGCAATGGTGATTTACGACGCTATGATGAAATCAGCCGAAACGGGAGAATCTGTGAAAGTAGACATTTAATATAAATGGCAAAATGGCAAGATGACTAAACGGCAATTGCCCCCCTGCCCTCTTGCCACTTTGCCGTCTTTCCGTCTTGCCTCCTTGCCATTCCCTTTTTGAGAGAATTTGTGTTGCACTTTCAGCCAATTTTTGATATAATTATCTCAAAACCATACAGGTGAAACAGGATAAATGCCAGAGAGTAAAATAAGTCTCAGTGAAATTTGTAGCATAATTTCCGATGATTTAGAACAAGTGGAAGCGAAGTTGTTGGAAAAAACCGTTAGTAATTTCCATATTATGGACGAAGTTGTTCAGCATGTTATAGAAAGCGGCGGTAAACGAATTCGCCCTATTTTGTTCTTATTATCGCATAGAGTCTGCAATTCAGAGTTAAATCCACAATATCTTCCCGCTGATGTTTATGAATTAGCGGTTGCGGTAGAACTAATACATGCCGCGTCACTCGTACACGATGATGTTGTCGATGAAGCCTGCCTTCGAAGAGGGAGAGAATCTGTAAACTCCAAATGGGGCAACAGGATAGCTGTGTTAATAGGAGATTACCTGCATACCAAAGTGTTGTCAATCTTAGCCGCCCGGAAATCCCATGACGCTGTTATGTCAATTATTTCCGCGTCTATCCAGGCGATGTGCGAAGGTGAAATAATTCATGCGTTCAGGAAAAAAGATTTTGACATCTCCCAGGATGACTACTTCAGAATCGTAGATTTCAAAACCGGTAAATTGATTACTGCTTCTTGCACTATCGGGGCGTACACCGGAACTAATAATCAGATGTTCATTGATGCCATAACTGAATATGCGAAGCATTTTGGTAGCGCATTTCAAATCGTTGATGATTTATTAGACTTTGTCGGCAACGAAGAGGCACTGGGTAAACAGCCCTTCAACGATTTCAAAGAGGGAAAATTGACTTTCCCAATTATATATACTCGTGACCAATGCAACAAATATGACCGCGAAAATTTGAAACACGTGTTTAACGCGGCAGCTCACCCAGAAGAAAACATCGCCTGGATTTCAGAACTTCTGTCTAAATATCATGCTAAACAATATTGTCTAAAAATAGCTCAAGCTTACGCGAATAAAGCAAAATCTGCCCTGAAAAGTTTACCTGCTTCGCCAGCCCAAAACGCTTTGTTACAAATGGCTGACTATATTGTATGTAGAGAGAGCTAACTAATTAGTGAAGCGAACAGGGCAAAAGAAATTTTCCGTAATACGTGATGCGTGATTAATCACTCTTCACGTTTCACGTTTCACTCTTCACGTTTCACGTTTCACGTATATGTCATATACTAATTTACGAGAATTTATCAAAAAGTTAGAAAAAGCTGGGGAATTGAAGCGCATTAAAACCTTGGTGTCGCCGGATTTAGAAATCGCGGAAATCACAAATAGAATTAGCAAAGCTCATGGTCCAGCACTACTATTTGAAAAAGTTGAAGGCTCAAAGATGCCGCTGTTAATCAATGCTTTCGGTTCAGAAAAAAGAATGGCTCTGGCCTTGAACGTCGAGAATTTTGACGAGATTGCGGCGGAAATTGAGCGTTTAATACACATTGAACCTCCAGAATCCATCATAGATAAAGTCAAAACCATAGGCATGCTCGCGAAAATAGCAAAGTTCCCGCCTAAAATAGTCAAGCGCGCGGCGTGTCAAGACATAGTGTATGAAGGCGATGCAGCTTCTTTAAACGAACTACCAATCATCAGATGTTGGCCCAAAGATGGTGGAAAATATATCACCTGGCCGCAAGTCTTTACCAAAAACCTAAAAACTGGACAACGTAACGTCGGCATGTATCGAATGATGGTTTTTGATGAGCGGACAACCGGGATGCACTGGCAGATACATCACGATGGCGCGGCAAATTATCGCCAATACCAAGACGCTGGACAGCGCATGCCAGTAGCAGTAGCGATAGGCGGCGACCCAGTGATGTCTTACGCGGCCTCTGCTCCATTGCCGCCCTCCTTTGATGAAGTTTTGTTTGCGGGATTTTTGCGCAAGAAAGGAGTTCCATTAGTCAAATGCAAAACCATCGACATGGAAGTTCCAGCAAATTCGGAGATTGTACTGGAAGGCTACGTCGAACCGGATGAAACTCGAACCGAAGGTCCGTTTGGCGACCATACTGGCTACTATTCGCTTGAAGACAATTATCCCGTTTTTCATATCACCTGCATCACATATCGTAAAAATCCAGTCTATCAAACAACAATAGTCGGCAAACCTCCGATGGAAGATTGCTACATGGGCAAGGCGACAGAACGTATCTTTCTACCGCTAATCAAAATGCAATTGCCCGAGGTCGTTGACCTTAACTTACCGCTATTCGGTGTATTTCACAATTTTGTCTTTGTATCCATCGACAAGCGGTATCCCTACCAGGCGAAGAAAGTGATGCACAGCATCTGGGGACTGGGACAGATGATGTTTTCAAAAATTATCGTCGTCGTTGATAAAAATGTCAATGTGCAAAATGTAGAGGAAGTGTTATTCAGAATTGGTAGCAATGTTGACCCCAAACGCGATATTACTTTCGTTGATGGCCCCGTTGATGTGCTTGACCATGCCTCACAGTTACCTGGCGCTGGCTCAAAAATGGGCCTTGACGCAACGACAAAGTGGCCTCAAGAAGGCTTTCAACGAGAGTGGCCAGAAGAGATGGAAATGCCTGAAGAAATTATCGAATTGGTGAGTAACCGCTGGAAGAAATATGGATTTTAGTATGGCAAGAGGGTACAATGAAAGAAGGGAAAGGTGTGAAGAATTTAGTTATTAGTCTCTCAAAACCCATAAGAGAATTTTGCGCAGGCGGTCCGATACCGAAAAAGGGCTATTATGTCCTTAGAGATAGACCGGAAATCGGAGAAATTGTCGATAAAGTAAAAAACGGCAGATACTTCGTTATTTATGCCCCAAGACAGGTTGGGAAAACATCATTGATTCAAGAAGTTGTCCAGAAGCTATCGAATGATACGGAATATCTGCCTTTATATCTGACCTTTCAGGATTTCGGGCGCAGGATGAACGAGGAGGAATTTTATCGCGAATTAGCCAGAGTGCTTCTACTTGAAATTCAGGTTTCATTGAAAAATAAAAGCGAGATTGCTTCGCTAAGCTCGCAACATATTGAAGTCGAAGAAAGTGAGATTTGTTCTCAACGAGCCTTTACGAAATTTTTAGAAACACTTCATAAACAGCTCCCCTATCATCTGTGTTTATTCATCGACGAGTTTGAAGATATACCACAAGATGTTTTGGACGGATTCTTGCGAACCTTACGCGGTATCTATTTGAGGAAACAGCATGATGAGAGCTACAACATTTTGCATAGTATGGGAGTGATTGGAGTTCGCAGCATCAGTCAGATGACCTTTGCAAGAACCTCTTCGCCTTTTAATATCCACGAATCCATTTCGATTTCAAATTTCACAATTGAGCAAGTTAGAGAATTACTGATGCAGTATTCATCAGAAACAGGGGAACTTTTTCCTGAAGAAGCGATAGAATTCATCGCTGACAAAACAGGTGGACAGCCATATTTGGTCAATTTAGTTGCCAAAATCTTAACAACAGAGATTAAACCGTATACAGAAACTCGTTCCATCACTATTTCCGACGCTGAGAAAGCATACATGAAAATGTTGACGATGAGGGGAAATAGCAATCTGGATTCAAGCCGCAAACGAATTCGAGAGGCAAATAACCGAAAACGATTGATGTCAATAATAACTCAGGGCAATGTACGATATAATCCCAACAACGAAATTTTAGAGGAGTTAATTACATTCGGAATTATTCAAGAAGAAGATGGATATTGTGTCATCAGCAATCCCGCTTACGCCCACACTATTATCTATTCATACATGCCCTGGAACAACGGCACACCAGAACAATTTTTCCCAGAAGGTTATCAACCGGTGGTTGACGCTAATGGTTTTATCAAACCTCACCCAGTTATCGAAAAATTTCAGTATTTTCTGCCGAAAGTAGACCCCAAGTTTTATTTCCCACAAGAGACGCCTTTGGAGATTGTCCCTCATTATTTTTTGCTTGGCCAATTTGATGTCCTTGCTTATCATGTAGGCGGACACGCCCGAGCAGAAGTCCACCAGGGACATAAGCGAATGGATATTGTTGTCTTTGAGAAAGACGGAAGAAAAACGGTCATCGAATGTAAAATTTGGCGTGGAGTCGCCTATCAACAGGAAGCGCGAGAGCAACTTGTTGATTATCTTGTCCATGAATCACGTTCTCTTGGTTACCTCGTTTTCTTCGCCCAACCAAACTTTTCTTTGCAAAGAAAAGTTTGATCAAAAGAAACACTAAGGAAGATAAAAATTTCCTTTCGCAGAAGACGTCATATTCGTTTTCGATGGTTGAGGTTTTGGGGAAAACAGTCTATGAATATATCATTCCTTTACCCCAAAGATTATCAAATGCTTTCTCCACAGTTTAAATATTGAATATTTTGTGAGGCCTTCTTGCCTACGGTAAGGTGTGAAGGGTCATCGAATGAAAAAATCAATTGTTCTCTGCATAATTTTCGGATTATTAATACCGACTTTCGCTTCCTCTCAGCTCAGTACCACTGAACGGTTAGCCAAATTAGAGGGAGCGGTTGAGCAAATGAGCAAGCGCGTCGAAGAACTGCGGACAGATATTAGCGCGCGAATGGCAAATTTAGAAGCGAGCTTTAATGCGACAAAAAGTGAAATTAACGAACGACTATCCGCATTAGAAGCAAGATATGATTCGCTCCTGAGATGGACTGTGGGCATTCTTATCGGCATGGTCAGCGTGTTAATCGCTGGTGGAATTACGCTTGGACTTGCATTCGGTTCATTAAAAGGACGGGTTGAGCGGCTTGAAGAGAAAGTCTCTGAAATACAGGTGGATATGAAAGAGATGCATTCTCAACTCGAAGCTCAGATAAAAGAGACACGCATTCAACTGGAAATGCAAATACAACAACTGAGCGCTAAAATAGATAGACTGATAGGAAGTCCACCGCGTATATATGAACCGTAGTTACTTTGGTCGGAGGTAGATTTGGTGGATAAGCAAAACTACATCCACACGATTTTTGCATCGATATCGAAGCGATATGATTTTTTAAATTCCCTGCTCAGTCTAACCTTAGATAAAAGCTGGCGGGAGTTTACAGTGTCGGTCAGCGGCCTGAAGCCTGGATGTAGGGTGCTGGATGTCTGCACAGGCACAGGCGAATTAGCCCTTACTTATGCAAAATCGCTTTTTTACAAAACGCGCGTCGTCGGTACGGATTTCTGCTATGAAATGTTGGTTATCTGCAAACAAAAGCTGAAAATGAAGAAAATAGAACACGCGTTAGTGCCTCTCGAAGCAGATACATTGCACCTACCTTTCAAAGATAATAGCTTCGATATTGTTTCCGCTGCCTTTGGCCTCCGAAATGTGACGGACATACGGCGCGGGATTCGAGAAATGACTCGCGTGATAGTGCCGAGCGGGCGCGTGGTGATTTTAGAATTTACTCATCCTACTAATCCGATATCCAGAGGCATCTACTATTTATACTTCACCAAAATTCTCCCCTTGATAGGTAACGCAATTTCACAAAACCGAAATGATGCTTATGGCTATCTGCCGAATTCTGTAGTGACTTTCCTAAATAAAAATCAACTTAAAGAAATGATGGAAGAATGTGGGCTTAGAGATATTGAGGTGTATCGCAAAATTTTTGGTATCGTGGCGATTCATGTTGGACGGAAGGGGGCGAGAGGGCAAGAGGGCAAGGAGACAATTTAAGAGGGGACAAAGGCAAATTATATGCTTTCACGTTTCACATTTTACGTTTCATGCTTCAAGTATTACAAAAGTTCATGAAGCAATAAAGTAAAAACTGGTAGTAAAATGAAAAAGTTAATTGTAGCTATCACAGGCGCAAGTGGTGTAAGCTATGCAAAACGCTTATTAGAAATATTATCCCGGGATTTCCTCATCCATTTAACTATTTCGGAAGCGGGCGCAGTTATTATTCAAAATGAACTTGATATTGAGATTAACCTGAAAGATTTTCAATTAGAATCGTTAATAGGTTTTCCAACGAATAATATTACCTATCATCATTTTTCCAACATAACGGCTGCTATTTCCAGTGGCTCATACAAAACTGAAGGCATGGTGATTGTGCCATGTAGTATGAACACCCTGGGCGCAATCGCCGCTGGTATTTCAAACAACCTCATCTATAGAGCCGCTGATGTCTGCATTAAAGAAAAGCGAAAATTAATACTGGTGCCGCGTGAAACTCCACTGAGCAGCATTCATTTAGAAAACATGCTAAAGCTGTCCAAACTTGGTGTCTGTATCCTACCCGCTATGCCTGGATTTTATCACAAGCCCCACACTATAAATGAACAAGTAGATTTTATTGTCTGTAAAATCTTAGACCAATTTGAGATTGAAAATAATCTAATCCGTCGTTGGGAGTAAAGGGCAAGGAGGCAAGGGGGCAAGATGGCAAGGGGGCTACAGAATTATTCTGCCCTCTTGCCATTTTGCCCTCTAGCCGTTGTACCAAATCATGTTCAAAAAAATCCATATTATCCTCGAAATGATAAAATTTGAACACACCATTTTTGCGCTGCCTTATGCCGTGATGAGCGCGTTTTTAGCTTCAAACGGCTGGCCGAATGTTTTCAAAATCCTGTGGATACTGGTTGCCATGGTAGGAGCCCGCAGTTGCGCGATGGCTTTCAACCGTCTCGCCGATATGAAGTACGATAAACAAAACCCGCGCACATCAAATCGCGCTCTCCCCGCGGGCTTGATTAAAATAAGTGTGGTCTGGATATTGGTTATGGTATCAGCATTACTTTTTGTTTTTGCGGCGTCTATGCTCAATCGTTTGGCATTTGTGCTTTCGCCCGTTGCATTGCTTGTTATCTTGAGCTATTCTTATTCCAAACGCTTTACGATGCTGACTCATCTCTGGTTAGGGTTATCCCTGGCAATCGCGCCTGTTGGCGCGTGGATAGCGCTAACAGGCGAATTCGATTTTGTGGCAATACTGCTCGGTTTGGCAGTAATGCTCTGGACGGCGGGATTTGATATAATTTACGCCTGTCAAGACAAAGAATTTGATGAAAAGTTCAGGATACATTCTATTCCCAAACGCTTTGGCATCAAACGCGCCTTGCAGATTTCAGCCATAATGCATCTGATTACAGTCTTAACATTGTTGTCTTTGCCGCTTTTTGCTGAATTAAAATACATCTACTTGTCCGGTGTTGGTCTTGTAAGTATCTTGTTAGTTTACGAACATGCTATTGTAAAACCTAATGACCTATCGCGAGTAAATTTGGCATTTTTCACCTTAAACGGTATGGTAAGCTTGGGATTGATGGTCATGTCGGTTGCGGATATAATTTTGCCTATCTGATGTACTACTACACTGTAAAATAAGTCTTGACAAGTTTAAAAGCTAACCACCAAGGCACTAAGACACGAAGGAATAGTTTTTTCTTTTCTTTGTGTCTTAGTGTCTTGGTGGTTAAGAAAATCGAACTTGT
>Ga0194112_10008761_pt1 | contig 12968 bp, 16 predicted proteins | sample TA2MahC400mmetaG_FD_146191 | JGI IMG/M metagenome (GOLD analysis project Ga0194112, IMG submission 146191) | Freshwater microbial communities from Lake Tanganyika, Tanzania - TA2015016 Mahale Deep Cast 400m | ecosystem: Environmental > Aquatic > Freshwater > Lake | place: Tanzania: Lake...
GGAAGTGGATTGGCCCGGATGTCGAAAACGTGTTATCGGAAATTAACAAGATAGGAGTTCGAGAGGTTGTCATTGTGCCGATTGGTTTTGTGTCGGATCATATTGAGATTCTCTACGATATCGATATCCTTTATAAAGAGAAAGCCGAATCCTTGGGAATGGTATTTAAGCGGACCCCTTCGCTTAACTCCTCTGAAGAGTTTATCGAAGCCCTATCAACGATTGTGGAAGAAAATATAAAAGGGTTCAAGGATACAAGGGTTCAAGGGGTCCAGTGAAATTCTTTTTATGAAAGAATTCTATGGTCTGAAGGACAAGTCGTTTGTCTCAAAGGAAAAAGAATTTTGTTGAGTTTAAGTATTACACTTGAACCCTTGAACCCACGAACCCTGGAATCCTTGTTTTCGGAGATTATATGAAACGCATCATCATCGTTGGAGGTGGCATTGCGGGGCTTGGCGCCGCCTACAAAGTAACCAGGGCGGCCTCCGAGGGCCACAAAGTCGAGTTTATTCTTATTGAGAAAGACCTTCGCCTCGGCGGGAAGATTCTGACGGAGATTGTGTCGGATCCTTCTGGCGAGGGCAAATTCATCGTGGATGGCGGTCCGGACTGTTTCCTGACCGAAAAACCGGCCTGCCACCGGGTTGCTAAGCTCACAGGAATTTTCGATGATGAGTTGCCGACCGATGACTCCCGTAGGAAGACATGGATCCTTTCACGCGGCAAACTGCATCAGATGCCCGATGGCGTGATGATGTTTGCGCCCACGAAGTTCGTTCCGTTTGCCACGACCGGCCTGTTCTCATGGCCCGGCAAAATACGGATGGGCATAGAGTTCTTCATTCCGCCAAAGAAGGTTGTCCAAGGCGAGTTAAATGATGAACCTCTGGAGAGTTTTGTCGTCCGCCGTATGGGCCGGGAGTGCCTTGATCGCCTTGCCGAGCCCCTTGTCGGCGGTATCCATGCCTCGGACCCTACGAAGATGTCACTTGCGGCAACCTTTCCGCGCCTTCTCGAAATGGAGCAGAAGTATGGATCGCTCATGAAGGGTTTTCTCGCTGTCCGTCGAATGGTTGAGGAGATGCGACGGAAATATCCGACCAAACCGGGCGAGAAGCCTCGCACCTTTTTCACCTCGTTTGTCAACGGGATGCAGCAACTGACGGACCGGATGGTAGAGGTTGCAGGACGTGAAAAGATGCGGACAGGAGTTTCTGCGATCTCGCTTCACAATACGGGTCAAAATAAATGGGATGTTCGTTTATCTGATGGCTCTACCCTTGAGGGCGACGCCGTCATCATTGCTACAGAGTCTTGGGCCGCAGAGCCGCTTGTTCGACCGCATGACCAGGCAATTGCGGATGCACTCGCCAATATACCAGCTTCTTCCTCGGCAACGATTTCATTTGCGTTTAACGAAGAAGAAGTTGGTTTTGATCTCAATGCATTTGGGGTGCTTTGCCCCCTCGTAGAGGGTCGTGCGCTCATGGCAGCTACTTACTCATCCACCAAGTGGCCGGGCCGGGCACCAAAGGGGAAGGTTCTGCTGCGTGGTTTTGTCGGAGGCCCGCATAATCAGGAAGTGATGAAGGGTTCGGACGAGGAGCTTGTGCAGTTAGTCCATAGTGAGTTTCGAGATATCCTGGACCTCAACCCGAATGCAAAACCACTCTTCACACGGGTTTACCGATGGCACCTCGGTATGCCGCAGTACACCATGGGGCACCTCAGTCGTGTTGAATTGATCGAAAAGCGAAGCGCTGAAATCCCTGGTCTTGCCCTTGCGGGCGGATGCTACAGGGGTGTGGGGCTTCCAAACTGTGTTGAGAGCGGTGAGAGGGCCGTTTCAAAGATTCTCAACGAATGGGGCATCGACCTCGCCGAAGACCACCTCGAAGAAAAACGGTATTATTAAGTCCTTACTTGTCCCTAAATACCTCAAATCCCTTTAAGTAGTCATCAAAACCTATGGGCGCTCCTATTCCAAGCTCTGCAAGCATATCGATGGTTTCGCTCATTGAAAGGTCAAGCTTTTTAGCCAAACCCTCAAGCGAAAGTTTTCCCTCCTTATAATTCTTAAGCATTCGGAATTCCCACCCATATTCAAGAAGTTCACGGGCCTTTTTCATGTTTACAAATTACTAAAAACATAATGGTTTGTCAATTTCTCAAACACTGAGGATTGGCCAATACTTTGTGAACTTTTTCCCTTTGACAAGGGTTAAAAATCTCTATAAAATATCCTCAACCTCAGAGTTGGATTTTCTGAACATCTCTCAATCTGTTCGTCTTTGGGTAATAAAACCTTCATATATAAAGTCATTCCCGACTTGATAAGCTTACCCCGTACTTGGAGGCTGTGTCGTAATTAGCCATTCGCCCTTCGACACACTCAGGACGAACGGCTAAGTGATTGATTTTTAACATGTCGTATTCCGTTCGTGGTGAGGCTCTCGAACCATGAACGGAATACGACACAGTCTCTTGATACGTGGGAATCAAGTTTTTTCAACCTGAAGATCCATTACAAATAAGAGTGCTTCCATCGGTTCCGGTTCTGGAAGCAAATTAAACACCCAAAACACATTCAACTAAAAACAAAATCTTTCAAATCAAAAAGGAGGTGGCGGAGATGAAGGCAAAGGCAACTTTATTTTTGCTGGTATTGACGTTGATTTGTTTAACAAGTTGTGCGGTTTCCTTGAAGAATTATAAGCCGGCCAATCCAGAAGAAGCCTCAATTATCTCAACCCTAATGGGGTTTGAAAAAAGTTACAACAGTGGAGATCAAAAAGCTGTATTGGATCTCTTCGCGGATGATGCTCGGATAACCACTGGTGACCCCCGGAACAAAAAAGTTGTTACCAAAGAAGAATATGGGAGAATTTTACCAGAAAGATTTAAGGCAGTGGGTAATCTTTGGATTTCAGATCCCAAAATCAGAATTGAAGGAAATATTGCTACCGTCAAGACGACAGTCGGAAGCAAATTCGGCGAAGTGCCGAATTATATATTTAAACTAAAAAAGCATGGGGACAAGTGGTTAATACTCGCTACCGAATATTAAACCTATTTCCCCAATATCCCAAAACAAGTTGTGTCCCAAATTGGAAAAAGGGGGGTGGATGTGATGAAAAGGATTGTCTTTTGGGGTTTGCTGGTCAATTTTATCTTGGTAAATACGGCATGGGGGCAGGTTAAAATCAGTTATTATGATTTGTCCAGTATCGAGAGGGACCGTTATGCAGCTATTAATAAGGTAGCTCATGTGAATTTAAAAATTATTGCTCAAAAAAGTATAAATGACTTTGTAGGCGAGGATTCATCTGGGCATCAGATATCCTTAGACCTGGCAAAGGCAAAAGTATCTCCCGAAATAGTCAAAAGACGAAAGATTAATGTTGAGGAGGTATATGGTATTGTTGTTCGGATATCTGATGTCAGGTTTGGGGCGGAGAGGATTGAGATTTCTGGAAACGTATTGTCTATAGGTTTACCTCACGAAATGAGTCAACGAATTGTACGTAAACGTCAACCAGAGGGCGGACGTTGGGTTTGGGATAAAAACCGGCAGGGATATGTTTTTCAGGCTGAGGCTCAGAAAGAAGATGTCACCATCAGGAAGAAACCTATCGAGGTGACTCAAGAGAAAAGGTCTAAGGTTTCTGAAGTTAAGCCTGCTCCTGAAGTTAAGCCTACCCCTGATCCTCGATCTGTTCTTCCTGAAAAACCAAAGCAAACACCCTCCATTGTAGTTGAAGAGAAAAAGCCTGCCTTGAAAACCCCTAAGCCGGAAAAAGCTTCTGGGGATTGGACATCAATTATTATTTGGCTTCTTCCTCTGGTGATTGGTGGTATAGTTTGTGTGCTCTCGTATTTAACCAAGACCGACTTATTTTTTAAGATCTTTGCCGGAATAGATAATTGGGTTGAAAAGAAGCGGGATGGTATTAGAAATGATACGGGAAGGGGCAAGATTAAGAGTTATGGTGTGAGGCCATTTCTTTGGGTTGTCCACTTATTGAAAGAGTTTGCCAATAGAATTCCTGGGGACAGCATAAGGGTTGGGGTTAAAACTGCTTTGTATCTCTACCTAATCGGTGTTGCAGTTTCTTTAATTCTCGTTGCGATATACATCATAATCATCATAGTGGCTTTACTTTTAGGTCTATGGCTCTTTGGGAAGGTTATGGAATATGCTGGAGGGAAGCCGCCAGTAGAAGAGCCTGTTTATGGAGAGAGAAAGCCTTCCATTAGAGATGGGTTGGGTAAGGGTTATATTAGGGATCTCAAAGAAGGGGGGTATTCTTTTAAAATCGAAGAAGGGGGGTATATCAGAGATTTAAAACATGGGGGTACGGCTTTTAAGATAGAAGATAGTGGTTATGTAAGGGACTTAAAGCATGGCGGTATGATCCTTAAGATAGAAGATTCTGGATATGTCAGAGACCTTAAAAATGGTGGTATGGCTTTTAAAATAGAGGAGGACGGTTACATTAGAGATTTGAAGAGTGGGAAAACGGTTGCCAAAAAGGAGTAATACTGGTTGATTACAAAGCTGAATTTCAAAAAACATGATGATCAAAAAAGGAGGTGGCGGAGATGAATGGGGTGATGATTTTGAGTTTTTTGATTCCATTGTTAGCATCATTGCTATTAGAGGGGTGTGTGACGGTACCGAAGGGACCATTACAACCAGATGAAGTGCGACTTACTAAAGCAAAAATTATTGAAACAACAACTGGAGCAACGAGAAAATATTACAAGGCGATTATTGATTATCAGCATGGAGAAAAAATAAAGCCTGACGACATTAAATTCTCTTGTACCACTTGGTATTGGAATAACCGGTCAGAGGGACCAACATGCGGAAGAATAGTGACGATTGATGGTAATAAGATAGAAGTGAATTCTTCTGTCGGCGTGCTTCGAACTTATACGATTGAAATGTATGTCATATATATGAGTGGTGGGAAGGAAAAGAAAAGCAATTTAATAAGGGTGGATCATTCGTTTTAGACCTTGGTATAATCCTGATGGGAGTTGGTGGCAAGAGGAATTGACGAACTACGAAATCAAGTAATCGAAAAGGAGGTGGATGTGATGAGGAGGATGAATTTCTGGATTCCAATCATTTTCCTAATTTTACCAGTTGCTATGGCTGGTAGCTCTCTTGCTGAGTGGAAAGAAACCGAGATTTCAAGAAATATTCCATTGCCCAAGAACATCAAAATTGTGTCGCCTATGCCAAACATCCCAATAGAAGTAGCCGCCTTTTCTGGAAGATGGGAGGGTACGTGGGAAGGGGTTAGGCCCCTGGACTCCATTCTGGTTGTGGAAACCATTGAACCGGAAAAAGCAAAGGTTATCTATGCATGGGGAGGGCCAAGCCGAGATTATTCTCGTTATACTGCTAAAATTGTTTCTGGCCCTAGTGTTTCGTCAACCATCAAGTGTCGGATAGAGACGGCGTAGTTTTATCCTGGCATCCTCGGCAGTGAATTGCCAGTTAACCTTTGCGTTTTTGTTGTCTCTGGCCCTCTGCCATGCCGCAACTTCTTTCTTAACAAATCCGATGTCATCCATTCTTCTTTTCAAGCACTGGCCCGTAAGCACATTCAGCTCTATCTCGGCCATATTCAACCAGCTCCCATGCTTTGGGGTATACACAAATTCAAATCTGTCCCACAAAGCTTTTGCCTTATCGGGCGGAAATGATTCATAAAAAGACCCAGCGTTGTGAGTGCTCAGATTATCCATCACCAAGGTTATCTTTTCTGCACTTTCGTATTGAACAGCGATTTCCTCAATAAAACAAGCCCAGTCCCGCTTGGTTTTTCTTTCTGTGACTTTTACCGTTCGCCTCCCTGCCAGTGGCTCGCAAGAAATGAAAATATTACAGACCCCACAACGCTTGTATTCATAGTCATACTTGGCCGACTCCCCTGGCGATGCAGGAATTGGAACCTTTGTTTCAGCAATCAGCTGCTTTGGGGACTCGTCCATGCATACAACCGGATGAAGTGGATCAAATGGACGCTTGTAAACATCCAATACCATTTCCATATTTGCCACAAAGCTGCCATTTTGCTCCGGTGGAATCACCCAACCTTTGCGTTGCCAAGGCTTAATTTCGTTTTTTTTAAAACGCGACGCACTGCTTCATGAGAAATGCTATCAATATAATCAAGTTCGACAACTTTGTCAGCTAATAACCTCAGAGACCAACGTGCAAAACCCTCGGGTGGCGCGCTGCAACTCAAGGCAACCAAGTGGGCTTCGAAGTCTCCGTCTGCCTTTTTTACATATACCCGGCTTCCCTTTCTCCTATTGAGGGCAACATCAAGACCTTCCTCGACAAATCGCTTTTTGACACGGTCAATTTTCCTCATGCTTGTTTTCAGTACGCGAGATATCTCTTCGTTAGTTGAGCCCTTTTTCTGGAACTCTCCCTCATCGCACCCAAGCAGAGTCAACGCGTCCAGAATTTTCTGTGATTTGTGCTCACCCTTGGATGTGAGTTCGCCAAGCATTTTACGCTCCTCTTCTGTAAGCGTCACGACGTATTTCTTCATATCCAATCCTCCCAGGTTGATTATGAAGAAACTATATCACATCTTTTACGACATTTCAAGGTTGACATGACACTAGACCAAAACTTGAATTTGTTTATCCTTATGGCAAATTTGTCTTTGAGATGGGAGAAGATTTAAAGACAATCCATGGATTACGGGAGACCACAGACCGCAGGATTAATAAAGTGATAATGAAGAAAATTGAGGATTAATAACACCTCGTTCTTTTAAAAGGGGGTCTCATCACGACCTAATAAGAGTAAGGACATAATAGATAGGATGCTTCAGTTTTATGGAAAATATCTTCAGTGAAATAAGATTAATTTGTCAAGAAGAGTGGAGAGATGAAAATGAGAGTGATTTTATGTTGTTTGGTTCTGTTCTGGCTACCGGTGGCTTTATTTAGTTGTGCCACCATTCCTATAAAACCACTCGAACAAAGCGATATCCCCGAACTTATAGGAAAATGGAAGGGGGTTCTAAAGGCAACAAGTGGGTCTGAGTCATCTGAACAATCTACAGAATTGGAAATATTTAATGAGGGCTTAGAGGGTAAATGGATAATCCATGGGACTTCGCAAGGAACGGTAAGCCATCCATTTGTGGGAAAAATAGAAGGAAGTAAATTTGTCTTTTCCTGGGCAAATGATCGATGGGTGAAACTCGGCTTGATTAAAAGTAATGACAAAAAGAAGCTTGAGGGGCCGTTCAGATGGAGTCAATGGGACGGCACCCTTTCTTTCCGTAAGGTGGAATAAGTAAATGATGTGTAAAAAATAACATTGATGACCGATATAAAGCCCATGATTAGAGCAGGGTGGCTATAGTCCAATATTCATATTCTTTTGAGCTAAACAACTCGGTAAGCATCGATTAATCGTAGCCACCAAATATTCGTGCTTGTAATCTTTGGGCTGGAATAAACCATGGAAGAGATTGTATTTCAATTTCAAAAGGAGGTGAATGAGATGAGAAGGATGATGATTCTGATTCTATTTTTGACTTTGGTTTTATTGCAAGGATGTGCAACAACTCCAACGGGTTCAAAAGAGGCTGAGGTTAAGGAATTTTCAACTCCCAAAGGGGATATAAAAGTAACGGTAGATCCTGTGAATGGTTACACTTACAGAAACACAAGATATGGAATAAGTTTCTCTTTTTCGAACCCTAAAAGATTTAGTCTTTGGGCGAAAGAATTGGAGGACTTTCCAACTGGTAAAAGAAAAGATTTTGCAGGATGGGGACCTGGTGGGATAGTAAGAATCCAAGATTCATACAATATTGCAAACGTCTATATTTGGGTTATGAGAAGAGTGGATCAATCAGAAATGGAGCGATTAATTGATTCATGGAATAGGGATTATCATAATGGCGGAAGGTTTACGGTTGTAAACTTAAGAAAATATGTTGAAACTTTGGAACTTCCTAATCGAGTTACGGGAAAAAGAACTGAGTACATAGATATGAATATCGATGGCTCGCATAGAATGTTTCAAGTTGCTTATATGGAAATTGCCAATAACCAATTTCTTGTTGTAAAAATTTACAATACAGGAACTTATGGCGATAACACAAAAGAGCTTTCAGCGTTGCTTAAAAGTATTCAGTTTTTTCCTCCCCACTAAAAGGGGAAATAATTTTATATAAGGAGAGTTGAGGGATGTTAATTTCAAAATTTTCAGTTGTTCTCACATTAATCTTTTGCATGGTCTTTTTCCTCTGGGCGATAACGTTTGAAGCTAATGCTTCAGAGCAGAAAAGAAGAGCCATAGAGAATATGTTTGAGGTGAATCTCGGGGTTAAAAAGGGTGAGAGGGTGGTGGTTTTTACAGACGATCATAAGGAAGAAATAACAGAGGAAGCCAAATTGGTCGCAAAAATTGGGGCCTCGTTCGGAGAAATTATTTTTTTCAGGTATCCCAGTACAGGTCGGCCTGGTATAGAACCGCCCAAAGGCCTCTGGGAGAAAGTCTTCGGAAAAAATATTGTAAGGCAACTCGATGAGAAGAAATTGATGAAAAAGATTCTTGATAAAAAAATATCCGAGGATGAGCTGGAAGCAGCCCGGGAGATTGTAAAAGCAAATAGGGAGGATGTGGTTAATGTAGTAATAGGTCTCGCATGGTTTTCAACTTCCCACACAAATTTTCGCAAGTTACTTACAGTCTCTGCAGGGGGTCGGTTTGCAAGCATGCCGGGTTTTGATCCAAGAATGTGGGAAACAGCCATGACTGCAAACTGGGAGGAAATGGCCCGAAGAACAATCGGTCTCAAGGAGAAGTTATCAGGAGCAATATCCGCCCATGTGAGAACCCCCAATGGAACGGAAATCTTTTTTGAGCTTAAAGGGAGAGAATTTAGAGCTGATACCGGGTTGTTGAATCAACCAGGAAGATCTGGAAATCTTCCTGCAGGAGAGGTTTATATTGCTCCCCTGGAAGGGATGTCGAGTGGTAAGCTCGTCGTCGAACCCGGGATCAATCCGTGGGCAAAAGAACAGCTGATTTTAGAGATTAAGGATGGAAAAGTTGTCAAGATGGAAGGAGATTCTCGTTTTATCGGTCGTCTGGAAGAGATTTTCACCAAATACTCCCTTGCCCGAAATATTGCAGAGTTTGGAATAGGAACAAATGATAAAGCAAGGGCGGGAACAACACTCCTTGAGCTTGAAAAGGTCTTGGGGACGATCCATATAGCAATCGGAGATAATAGCACCTTCGGCGGGAAAGTATCGGTTCCACTGCATATTGATTTTGTTTTCGAAAGTCCCACGGTGGATTTCACCTTTCCGGATGGGAAAACTTTACAGTTAATGAAGGATGGGAAAATGTTAGAGCATTAATTCCAATCGGGGTGTGTCCCTAATTTTTTAATAGCTTTACCTCTCGCAACCCCTTTACTTTTTCAAAGAGCTTTCTATCGGCGGTGATAAAATGACACTTTAATCTTCTTGCAAGTTCAATATAAGAGGCATCGTAAAAGGATATCCCAAACCGCCTTGATAAATCTATTCCATTAACGAACTCATCCAATCCGAAACTGAAAACCTCAAGATCGAAATTCCATAATAGGGAAAAGGCTTCAAGAACATCCTTTGTGGCCAATGGAGTCTTTGTCACTAAAGCATTAGCCATCTCGTAAAAGAAGAGGTCAGGGACAGCGATGATTTCCTCTCCGGAAACATGTTTGTCTCTGTAAACCCTTGCGTTCTCTCCCCCATCTTCATCCCGGAAAATCCATTTTAAGATAACAGAAGCATCGAGGACGATCATCTTCCTTCCCTGATCTCTCTTATTATTTTCACCGTATCTATATGACGGGTCTCTTTTAGGTGCTTCTCCTTCCATTTATCCATCCCGGTTGATAGCCCTATAAGCTTCCTTTCACGGTTTTTTTTCAATATCTTTTCCTCGTACTCCTCGATGGAGATCATTATGGCAAGGGGTTTGTTTGCCCTTGATATGGTCACCTGTTCTCCCTTTTTTGAGACCTCATTGAGGATGGAACCGAGTTTTTTCCTGAGATCAAGGGCTGTGATGGTTTTCATTTAAACCTCCTTTGACTCTAATATAGGCTAAGATAGTTACTATGTCAATAGAAAGAGCAAGAGAGGCGCACCCATTAAAAGGCACCCATTAAAACCTTTCGGTTATGGGGGTATTGGACCTTAAAGGGTCGAAGGTTCTCCTTCCAAAACCTTGTAAAGCGGTCATAGAGGTTATATTAATCGGCCGTCCTGCTCTTTGCATAGTGATTTAGGGAAGCGAACCTACAAAGTTTAACGGACAGAGGTTTCGCTTCAAGGTTTTTCCAGAAGAACCTCCCGACCCTTTTTTTCTCCCTTTAACAGAGGAATTACAGAGAGGCCTATAAATGGGAGATATGTTTTCGTTAAAATGGTTATTAATGATTTTTAACTTTTTCTAAATCCAGATCGTCGAGAATAACAACTCCTTTGGCTTTCATTTCGTCGATGGCTTTCTGGGAGGTATCCGGAGCGACGCCTCTCGAAAGATTTTTAATCATGATGACCTTATATCCCGCGGCGGCCGCATCGAGGGCGGTTGCCCTGACACAGTAATCTGTGGCGATGCCGTAGACTACAACCTTTTTGATCTTATCTTTCTTTAAAATTTTGTCCATCTCGGTCTTTTTCCCACCATCGTCCTGAAAGCCAGAATAACTGTCATATTGCGAATCCATTCCCTTTTTCACAACGGCCTTAAATAACTTCTTATCCAATAAGATTTCTGCACCGGGGGTTTTCTGAACGCAGTGGGGAGGCCAGAGGACCTGATCCCTGTTGTTCAGTTTGACTACATCAAAGGCTTTTTTCCCGGGATGATTGGTGAAGAAAGAGGCATGGTTCTTGGGATGCCAGTCCTGTGTGGCATAGATCGGGAAGCCTGCGGCCTTGAGTTTCTTCGTGTTCTCTTCAACGGTCTTGATGTAAGCTTCATCCGTTCCTTCCACGGCAAGAGAGCCGCTTTTAAATTTTGTGAAGTCTCCCTGGACATCGACCACAATGACCCCGATCTTTTCTGTCTCCTTTGCCATAACCGTCCCTCCTAAAACCAGCATAAAAAATAATACACCTATTAATGACTTGCCTGCTGAATGTCCCATATCTACCTCCTTGATGTAATAAGATGTAATAAAAGGTTAAGGTTGAGGACACTTTACCTTACAGTTGCAAAAACGGCCACGGGTAAACCGCTCTTCAAGGCTTCTGACGGCGATTAAGTTGACATGTTAAGGGAAACGTTAGACCCCACCTAATGTGAACTCCGGCAAGGACTTGGGATGTGTGTGCTTATTCGCTAAAAGGTTCGCCCCGAAGCCTTTACGAACGGTTCACCCATGTCCGTTTTGACTAAATGTTTTGCAATGTTAAGGTTTATTTCCTTAAACTTAGCCTCAACCTTTCATTTCCTTCGCTACTTCTCTTGCCGCTTGGATGATCCTTTCGATATCCTCATCCGAATGGGCCATCGACAGGCTTCCGCCGCCATGCATCACATGGACTCCGTGATTGAGCATCCGGATACGGAACTCCACCTCCCTCTTCTCGATATCCGTTTTCTGATTGATCGCCTGGGGGGAATCAAGGACCACTTGTTTCTCAAAAGGAAAATGGATCTGAAAGAGAGAGCCAATGCCTGTGACACGGGCATTGATTCCTTCAGCGTCAAACATCTCTTGAAGTCCCTTTCGAACCTTTTTTCCCCTGGATTCTAAGATGGGATAAACCTCTTCTTCATGATCGTGCAGATAGTGAAGCATGGCCAACCCCGCGGACACGGTGAAGGGATGAGAAGAGAATGTGCCTCCGCCAATCAGTATTTTTTCCCACTTGTTTCCTTTTCTCTCCGGTGAGGTAGCATCAAGAATCTCTCTTTTACCCGCCAATGCTCCAACCGGGAAACCGCCTCCCATTACTTTTCCTAATGTGGTCAGATCCGGCATGATCCCAAACCTTTTCTGGGCACCCCCCAGGGAGAGACGACATCCCGTGATGACTTCGTCAAGAATGAGAAGAGCGCCGAGCCGTTCGGTCTCGGAACGGAGCATTTTTAAATAGTCTTCCGTCGCCGGAACGAATCCCCCTTCGCCTAAAGCTGGTTCGAGAATGGTGGCGGCTAAGTCCTGGCGATTCTCATGGATAGTTTGAAGTGTTTGAGGAATATCATTCAAGAGGATGACCTTTGTATATTGAATTAGTTCGGGCAAGAGGCCGAGGCTCTCTTCTCTCTCGTAAGGGATTTTGATGCCCACAGAGAGATCAGGGTTTGCTCCATGCCAGCCACCTGCGACTTTCAGGATGATTTTCTTTCCCGTGTAGGCCCGGGCAAGACGAACCGCATACATGGTGGCTTCTGTTCCGGAGCAACAGAATCGAACCATTTCTGCAGAAGGAATCAGTTGCTGAATGAGTTCTGCCCATTCAATCTGTCTTTCAAAAACGATGCCCCAGTGGAACCCCTCTTTTAACTGTTTTTCAATAGCCTTCTTTATGATATCCGGGTGATGACCGAGTAGATGAGTATAATGTCCCATCCACAGGTCAATATATTCGTTTCCATCCACATCCCGGATTTTTGAACCTTTTGCTTCCTTAAGGAAGAAGGGGTAGGGAGGGAAGTAATGGATATTATGAGAAATGCCTCCCGGCATTACCTCTTTGGCCCTTTTATGCCATTCTCCTGAAAGGTGTGTTTTTTGTCGATAGAGATCGAAGAAGTGTTCCATCAGTTAAACCTCCGGTTGAGTTTGGTTTTTAATAGCATATTTATTTTAGATTGGAAATGGTTTGGTTAGAAAAATAGTTGTCCCCCTCATCCCCGCCCTCTCCCACCAGAGACTGTGTCGCAATTCCGTTCATGGTTCGAG
>Ga0194112_10008766_pt1 | contig 12966 bp, 7 predicted proteins | sample TA2MahC400mmetaG_FD_146191 | JGI IMG/M metagenome (GOLD analysis project Ga0194112, IMG submission 146191) | Freshwater microbial communities from Lake Tanganyika, Tanzania - TA2015016 Mahale Deep Cast 400m | ecosystem: Environmental > Aquatic > Freshwater > Lake | place: Tanzania: Lake...
TAGCTACCACGTTCTCGAAATGTTTGGGGACTTCCCAGTAAAGGTTAATATCGGTAAAAATGGCCTGGCCGCCCCGGGCCACGGCTTGTTGGGAGAATTCATAAATGAGCATCTGGGCCAACTGGCGAACTTCTCGGTCACTCAGGTCCACGAGGTAGGGGGCAAAAAACAGATTGACCGCATCCCATCCGATGGCTCCGGCAAAGTTGCTCTGGAGGGCAGCGGCAAACTTGACCATGTGCGCCAAAAGCACTTCGGGGTGTTTAGCCGGTTTGGCCATAGAAAGGGAATTGGGCAGGCTGAGGCCGAATTTCTTGATGTATTCTAAGGACTGGCCGGAGCAATAAGGACGATCGACGAAACCCAGGTCGTGCAGGTGTATGTCCCCGCGCATATGGGCGTCCCCGATCTCCTGAGAGAAGACGTTGAGCAGAGCATATTCCTTCTTGATCCGTTCGGCCAGGGTTAGGTTGGTAGCCTCAGGCCCATGAGGCACGTTGGCATTCTCCCTGTTCGGGTGGAGGATGAGCTGATCCACGTCGTAAAGCGGAACGCCCAGGCGGGTATGCATCTTCCGGGCTTCCTCCAAGCCATGCTCGATAAGCTTAGCATCCACCAACTCCCGGACCAGGGGGGCGGTAACCAGGGAGATCTTAGAAGCGATGATCTGCTCTTCCACTTCGCGGCTGATCTTCTCGGCTGTGTCGCGGTCGATGGTCGTTTCCCGCAAGAGAGCATCCACAATTCGCTGGCGATTCCAGTCAGCGAGCGTCTCACTGGAAGTGCGGACGAAAAGGGCCATGTCGGTCGTTTCGTTCTCCCTGGCCCCGAGCGGGAGCCAGGAGTCCACTAGGGGGATTTGTGTGCCTTCCGTACCGGCATTAGAAAGGGCCTGGGTAGAATCCCGGCCTGGGCGTTCTTGCTGGTCAACCGGTTCCATTAACCGACCTCCTGAAATAGTAGCTTATCTTGTATAGCAAATTTAATTAACCACTATATATAGTGCTTGTCAAGGAAAAAAGTGAAAGACACCAAAAAATTTTTTTGCGGCGGCCTAGCTTTTTATTTTTTCCATTTAAAAATAGGGAGTTAAAATGAGATCTCTGAAAAAGTCGGCTTTTCGCCGCTCAGGATATTTTTTCCGACAGCCACGCCTTCCGCGGCGCTGAAAAATCACAGATTTTTCGGGCGCTGCGCTCCACGCTCGCTGTTACCGGAAAAAATATATTCGCGCTCCAAGCCGCCTTTTTAACTTTTTCAGAGATCTCAAAATATAGGGAGGACGGAGCAGAAACTTTCCCTTTTAATATAACCCCTCGGCAATTTTTACCGTGAGGTCTCCTAACATATTCGTATAGCTTCCCAATTCGTTATCATACCATCCGTAGATTACGGCTTGGGTGACCGGGATTTCGGCCGCGCAGGGACCTGCATTTTTTAGGAATCCTGGGGGCAACCCTGGTATCTTGGATAAGTCGACGCAAATGTAGGCAGTCCGCGTATGAGTTTCCTGGCCCTCGATGACCGCCGCCGCCTTAGGGTTTCCGATGATATCCGAAGATACATTTTGACGGTCGGAGTACAGCAAATATTCACTCATGTAAGTCTCGGAGGCTTTCTGGTAGATCTGGTTGATTGTTTCCCGGTTGATCGGTTGCTCCAGGCTTTCATCCTGAATGTTCACCACCAAAATAATAAGAGATCCGGTGCTGGTGGGGATGCGTACTGATTCAGCGATAAACCCAATGCGCTGCATCTCCGGAATGACCAGCGCCAAGGCCTTAGCGGCCCCCGTGGAAGTCAAGATGATATTATTCAAGATCGATCGATTCTTGCGTAGGTCTTTCGATTGCGGGTCGGGTAGTCGATCTAGCACTTCCTGCGAGCCTGTCGCCGCGTGCACGGTCACCATCGAGGCGGAAAGGATTTTATCTGCACCCAAGTAATCTATCAAGGGTTTGATCATAAAAGCCAGGCAGGTGGTGGTACAGGAAGCAGCAGAAATCAGGCGATGCTGATCGGCATGATATTGGTCTTCATTGATCCCCATCACGGTGGTCACCGCATCTTTGGGCATGGAGAGCGCCTTATCTTTGATCTTGAAAGGCGCGGAAACAATAACTTTCTGGGCCCCGGCTTCCAGATGGCCTTGGATCGAGCCGTTTTTTTGCTGAGGTGGAGCGGTGGGATCCAAAAACTTTCCCGTGGCCTCCAGCACCAAAGGAACGCCCAGGTTTCTCCAAGGAAGGTCCTTGGGGTTGCGATCCTGGCGCAAGATGGTCACCGGGGTGCCATTGATCTCTAAGGTTCCATGCTCTTCGTTCAAATTTTCTATGACCCGCCCGGCTTGGTGGCCGTAGAGGTATTGCCCCAGATACCCGTAAGTACTGTCCCGTTCGATGTAACTGGCAATATCCTCTAGACCTCTTCCAGCTTCCCGGCCGACGTTGATGACTAGCTCGGAAAAATATCCCCTGGCAACATGATGCCAGACCGAGAGCTTGCCAATCCGCCCGAGCCCGTTAATACCCAGCTTCAGCGAACTTTTTTCCCCTAGATGGGATTTCGTTCCTTGGTTTTTCAGATGATGCGGCATGGCCAGACCCTCCTGGGATAGGAAATGCCCTTGCGGACGAAAGCAACCGCGCGCTTAAAGCAAGAAAAAGGTTTTAACTAAGGCTGGGAAAAGGTTCTTCTTCTTCTTTGATTTCATGCTTTCCCAAATAGACCAGGCCTTTTCGGCCATCCAAGCTTAAGTAATCGCCCTGGTTTATGACTAGGCGGTTGATCAGACACCGGCTCTCGTTTTCCATAACCAGCAGATGACGGCAGCCCACCACGGCGGTTTTATCCAGCTCAAAGGCGACGATCGCCGCATGGGAGGTCTGCCCTCCTTTGGCTGTTAGCAGACCGTCGGTAAGGGAGATTTCTTGGATATCTTCCGGGACGGTGTCTGAACGGACCAAAATGAGGGGGGTGCCGGGTTCCTCTTTCCGTAAACGCTCAATATCCTTTAGGGTGAATACAACCTTGCCGGAGAGCGCCCCACCACTCACCCCGATCCCTTTGCTGATGAAACTCTCTTGCAGGGAGGCGGATGGGGAGAAAACCTCAAATTTTTCCCTTTTGGTTGAAACCATATCCCGGGTCTGAAGAATGTAAACACCAGTTTCTTGGGGGTTTTCGTAGGTAAACTCCACCTCCTGGGGGTTCCATTTCTTCTCGTAGACCAAGGTTTTGGCAATTTCAAATAGTTGTTTATAAACTACGGGAAAGTCTGCTTCGAGGGACAGGTCCCCCTCTCTCCCGTCCATTTCTTTCTGCTCTTTGGAAATGGGGTAAGTCGAAACCAATCCCCCCACGATATCTTCCCCCTGGTTACCGGGAGTAAAATCTCCCCATAAGGCCACGCGCCTGACTTTCCGGTAGGGATGGGCCGTAAATAAAACTCCGCTTCCGGAGGCTAGGCCGAGATTGCCAAAAACCATGGCCTGGACGATGACGGCCGTGCCCCAGGAATCCGAGATGCCCATGATATCTCGGTATCGTCTCGCATTCATCGAGTCCCAGGAATTAAGAACCTGCTGGATGGCCACACGTAGCTGGGCCCAAGGATCCTCGTAAAGAGTAATTTGTCTCTCTTCCACCGCGCGGCGGTAGACCAGGGCCAATTGCTTCATCTCTTCGCCGGAAAATTGTCTTTTTTTCTCCACCTTATACTTTAATTTATAAGTTCGCATGAGATCATTGAAAACTTCTCGCTCCATGCCGAAAGACATGCCCCAGGACTGAATAAATCGGCGGTAGTTATCCCAGGCGAACCAAGCTTCTCCCGTGGACCGGATTAAGCTTTCTACGACATCCTCGTTGATGCCCACGTTCAAGAGCGTAGCCATCATCCCGGGCATGGAGACCGTGGCGCCGCTTCTCACCGCTAGGAGTAGGGGGCGGTCAGGGCTGCCGTATTCTCTCCCCGTGGCCCATTCAATCTGCTGGATCCCAGAGCGAATTTCCCGCTCAAAATGGTCGTGGGCGTGTTTGTATTGTTCAATGATGCGCCAGCAGCGGAAAACTTCCGTAGTAACGATAAAACCCGGGGGCACGGGGATGCCTTCAGAAGCCAAGATAGCCAGATTGTGTCCTTTACTCCCGAGATGGATCGGGTCGTTGGTTAGAGGTTGAGGATGGTGGATGGGGCAGGTAACTTTTTTCGGGTCATAGGTCATGAGCAGGTCCAAGTCAGCTTCATTCAAAGTCTCTTTCTGCTCGGAAAGAGTCAATTGAATCCGGGCCAGAAAATTATCCAGGTACTGAAGTCCAAAGGTGCCGGAGATTAAATCCCGGAGAAATTTTTCCGCGATGAGGTGGATGAATTCGCTGGGGCTTACTTTCTCGCCCGGAGGCGGAAGATACTTGGGCAGAAGGTTCTCCTGGCCTATCTGGCGGATAAGGTCGTTGAGGTTGTTCTTATGGGCGTTGACGTAATAGACAGAAAGGATGTCTTTGACCGCTTCAGAAAATCCCCGGAAAATGTCCAGGTATTGGGTGAAGCTGAAGCGCCTAATTTCCAGGGACTTTTCTAAGAGCTTTAGATGGGTATCCAAGCGATGAGAAGAAATCCCGTCCAGTTGCATGGCGCGGAAGAAAAAGCGAATCACGGAAATGATCTGGAAAAAAGTGGCCCGGGTGATGAAGGATAAGTTTAAGGAGTCAATGAGCATTTCAAAATAAATGCTGGCCAGGTTTTCTAAACGGAAAGTCAAGCCGAGGGCATCAAACTTCTTCTCGCGGTACCGTCCGTACATGGAGGGGATGTCCACGGCAATGTGCCGCTTGCGGTAAATATCTTCCCGGGCTTCAAAACGCTGGGGGGAAACAATGATTTCTTTCAGTCCCTCCAAATAAGTCAGGAGGCCTTCCAGGCATTCCTGGGGATCATTTTGGTCCAGAACATTCTGCAGCTGATCCAGGCCCTCAAAGCCCCAGCGGGAAGCTTCCTGGAGGTGGTAGCGGATTTCCTGAAACCCTAAATTGTACTTCTGATTGATCAGCCGGTATATTTTTAGCAGCAGGACCACCCGGGTTTTTTCCGTTTGGGCGATAAACGGCTCTTCGGCCATAAAGCCCTCGATCTCGGCCTCGGTCAGGTGCAGGAGGTCTTCGATCTTGGAGAGTCCTTTCTCGGCAAAGAGGGTGTAGACAAGGGCATGGACATCATCGACGAGAGGGCCCGCGAATTCCAAGTTCTTATAGATCTCGGGGGAAAGGAAGGGCTGCAAACCGCTTTTATCTTTCGTCCGCCAGAATTGGAAAATTTCTTTTACAAAATCTTCGATCAAATTACTACTTTCGACATGGCTCTGCTTGCGCAGGAAGTGGATGAGGGGATCCTTCCGGTTGCTGACCTCGTCGATTTCGGTGGTCACATCCCGCAGGCGGCCTTCGGCCCCGATTTCATTGAAATAGACCGGCAGCAGTTTGGTCAGTTGCTTGATCAAGTTGTAGACCGGCTCGATGTCCGCGTTGAGCAGTTTGGTGATTTCCTTCTGGAAAAGGTCAGTATCGCGAATGCAGATGCCGCCCAACTTGAGGTTGATGATCAAGGCCGAGAGGAGAGTACTGCACCATTTTGGGTTCCGGGCGATGATGTCCAGCCACACCCGGACATTGACCAGGTGGCAGGAGTTACAGATCAATTGCCAGTTTACGTTTACCCCTTTGACCCCCGGGTATTGAAACCCGAAATGGAGAACCTGTTCCAAGAATACCTCGACCAGGGGGCTGTATCCTCTATTAAAAACCTCGGCCCCGATGGCCTGGATGCACTGCAGAGCGGTCTGGGGGTAGTTTTCCACGCTCGATTTAAGCAAAGAGAAGGTTTTGAGCAAAAACTCTTCCATCCGCTCAGGGGGCTCCCGGCGGATTAAGCCCACTAGCGTGTGGTTGATTTCCCGCAGCGTTTCTTCGTGGACATCTTGGAGCCCTTGGATCTCCATAATCTTAAAGAGGGAGAGGATCTTCCAGTTCTCGGTTAGTTGATCTCCTTTTTGTTCTTTCCCCTTTATGGACAGGCTGCTCAGGCGGTGGGGAATCTCCTTATAGGCCCGGACGATTTCCAGATAACCGGGCAGCGTGAGGAGTTTGCGCAGGGTGGCCAAGGAACCATCCTGAGAGGAAAGTTGATCCAAATAGGCCAGGTATTCTCGGAAGCGCTGATGAGAGAGTCCCTCGAAAATATCCGCCTCTTTTCCCGTTAAGTCCGAGAAGCCATCATCTTTTTCTTTAGCAAACCAACATCGAGGGTCTTCTTCCTGGAGCCAGTATCGGTAAGCTGTACGCAAGCTACGCAGAAGAAGCTCGTTAAATTCGCCCAGATTAGACTCGGGGGGGAATTTGCGCAAAAAAGCCTGGCCGATCCGTTTTAGGGGAATATGACTTGAGGCCAAGAAGAAAAATTGCTTTTCCGGAAGAAAGGTGAGGCGCTGGAAACAGGCTTGCAGAACCGGCCAGAAGTTGTCGCGGTTGGACCCGTCCAGTTCGCTGGTGATTTTTTCGATGTATCCTAGGAGGTGATCGATGGCCCTGGCCTGCAAAGCCTCGCGGTCCACATGCACGGCGTCCAAAAATACGTCGATGATGACGGCCACGGCCTGGGGCCCCTGGGGATGGCGGGCATACGAGGCAAAATGCTTCAAGGCAAAGGCGCGCATTTCGGGGAGGATAATTTCCCAATTTTTAAAGGGGTGATTTAGTTCGAAAAGGAGGTTGTCGATGGTCTTCTGGATGCCCCGGTATCCCTGCACCGTCTCTTGCAGGACCTTGTATTTAGGGTCCACGGCCACCCGCGCCACGGCGGTTTCCTCCAAGTTGATGCGCAGGGCATCGGACTCGAAGACCCCTTGGGGGATCTCTTTCCCCCGCCACTTTGGGTCGGTTTCCCGAGAATGGCGATTGTCTACCATGCAAATAGACTCAGGGTTTCTTAAACGGGTTTTTCCGCATCCATGTGCAAAATGAGGTCCAAAACTCGATTGGAATACCCCCATTCGTTATCATACCAGGCCAGTACTTTCACCATGGAATCGATCACTTTGGTAGAGGAGCCGTCCACGACAGCTGAGTGAGGATCGCCTTGGAAATCGATGGAAACCAGCGGTTCATCCGTATAACCCAGGAAGCGGGAGGAGGCATCTTTTAGTGCCTGGTTTATTTCTTGCATCGTTACTTCCTGTTCGACCTCCATCACCAAGTCAACCAGAGAGACATTGGGGGTGGGGACGCGCACAGCCAGTCCATCGAACTTTCCCTTTAACTCCGGAATCACCAAAGCCACAGCCGAGGCCGCTCCGGTTTTGGTGGGAATCATGGAAAGGGCGGCGGCCCGGGCGCGGCGCAGATCGCTGTGGGGAAAATCCAGGATGCGCTGGTCATTGGTGTAAGAATGTACCGTGGTCATCAACCCGCGGCGAATGCCGAATTTATCCAGGATGACTTTAGCGATCGGGGCCATGCAGTTGGTGGTACAGGAGGCGTTGGAGACAATATGATGTTCGTAGGGGTTGTAGTCATACTCGTTCACCCCCATGACGATGGTGATGTCCTCGTTTTTAGCCGGAGCGCTGATGATTACTTTCTTGGCTCCCGCATCCAGATGGCCCCGGGCTCGATTGGCATCCGTAAAAAGCCCGGTGGATTCTACCACATACTCCACGGATAGGTCCCGCCAGGGAACATGGGTGGGATCTTTTATAGCGGTGATCACTACCTGCCTCCCGTTGACTACCAGTCCTTTCTCGGTAACCTTGATCTCGGCCTGCAGCCGGCCCATGATAGAATCGTATTTCAACAAATGGGCAGAAGTAGCATTATCCGTAAGGTCGTTGATGGCCACAATCTCGATCTCCGAGAATTCCTCCTTCTTCTGCAGCGCGGCCCGAAATACGCTTCGCCCGATCCTTCCAAAGCCGTTGATGCCAACTTTAATAGGCATGCCCTCTCCTTTCCTCAAGGGGAAATACGTGCCTTAGGACTATGATTAAAAATAACACCAACGAAAGCTCTTGTCAAAACCTTTCCGGAGCCTGAGTTTAGGGCACTTTGTATTTTCATTAATGAATCCTTGAAGATATGCGGGGACAGGCCCGAACCCTGGCTCCGCGGCCTGCTTCTCCTTGGAAAAATGGTGGCCAGATGGCACAAAAGGAACGGGCCTAGGCAGCAGGTTGGATCTCGCGGGACTCTAAGGCAAAAAAGAAATTGACTTGTTTGCTGAAAAAAACCTATGATAATTTTTGTTTTTTAAGGTTTCATGCTCTGGAAGGGGGGGAATGCTATGAAAAGCATCGATCAATTAGACATCCAAGGAAAAAGAATTTTTCTGCGCGTAGATTTCAACGTGCCCATGGATGAAAAAGGAAACGTCACCGATGATGCGCGTATGCGAGCTTCCTTGCCCACGATTCAATACGCTCTTTCCCGAAACGCGAGGGTTATTCTGGCCTCCCATCTCGGGAGGCCCAAGGGGAAGGCGGAAGCCAAATACAGCATGGGGCCGGTGGCGCGCAGGTTGGGAGAGCTATTAAAAAAAGAAGTCCAACTGGCGCCAGACTGCGTTGGCCCGGAAGTGGAAAAAATAGTCCATGCTATGAAGCCCGGGGATGTGCTCCTCCTGGAGAATTTGCGCTTTCACAAAGAGGAAGAGCAGAACGATCCGGCTTTTGCCAAGAGCTTAGCCAGTTTGGCGGAAATTTACGTCAACGATGCCTTTGCCGTGTCCCACCGCGCCCATGCTTCGGTCGAAGCGGTGGCCAAATTTTTCCCCGAACCCGCTGCCGGTTTCTTAATGAGGGAAGAGCTCAAGTATTTACACCGAGTCATGGAAGACCCGGCCCGGCCCTTGGTAGCGGTGATTGGGGGGGCCAAGGTCTCCGGGAAACTCGAAGTTCTCAAAAATTTGATTTCGCGGGTGGATAAGCTGATCATCGGCGGGGGGATGGCTTTTACCTTTCTCAAGTCTGCTGGGATTGAGGTGGGCCAATCGCTCGTCGAGGATGAACTTCTAAACACGGCCCGAGAGATCACGGAGACGGCCAAAGAGAAAGGCGTGAAGTTGTATCTGCCCGTCGATTGCGTGGTAGCGGAAAAATTGGAGGCCTCCGCGCCAAATAAGATTACTCCGGTTCAGGAAATTCCCCAAGATTGGATGGGCGTGGACATCGGGCCGGCGACCATTATCCTTTTTGGAGAGGCCTTGCAAAACACCCAAACCATCCTGTGGAACGGCCCCATGGGGGTTTTTGAGATGGAACCTTTCAGCCGGGGGACTTTCGAGATGGTCCGGCATATCGCCAGCTCAGGGGCAGTGAGCATAGTCGGAGGCGGGGATACGGACTTGGCCGTGCACAAATCTGGAAAAGCCTCCCGCATCTCCTACATCTCCACAGCCGGCGGCGCCTTTTTAGAACTCTTGGAAGGAAAGGCCCTCCCTGGCGTGGAAGCGCTAAAGAAAAAATAGGGCCCTATGCCGGGGCCTAGGCCTTCGACCCGAACCCGGCGAGGTTAGGGATTAAAAGGAAAGGAGAGCTACATGTCCCGTACCCCCTTGATCGTGGGCAACTGGAAGATGCACAAGACCATCCCGGAGACGGTGGATTTTTGCCTACGCCTTAAGGAGGAACTCGGCGCCGCGGTGGGCCCGCGGGTGGCGGTGGCCCCGCCTTTTACCTCTCTGCTTGCGGCGGCCCAGGTCCTCAAAGGTACCTCCATATCCCTCTCCGCCCAGGATGTCTTCTGGGCCGAAGGAGGTGCGTATACCGGGGAAATCTCGGCAAAAATGCTGGCCGAGGTGGGCTGCCGTTTCACCATCGTGGGCCATTCCGAACGCCGACAATATTTCCACGAAACCGATGAGGCGGTCAACAAAAAAGCGGCTGCCCTGATCAAAGAAAAACTGATTCCTATAGTCTGCCTGGGGGAGACCTTGGCCCAGCGCCAAGAAGGGGCCGCTTTTGCGGTAGTTGAAAAACAGACCCGGGGAGGTCTGGAAGGGCTGGCGGTTAAAGACCCGGAAAATCTGGTCATAGCCTATGAACCCGTATGGGCCATTGGCACAGGGCAGACGGCTACACCTGAGCAAGCCCAAGAAATCCAGGTCTTCATCCGCAAGCTTCTGGAAAAAATTTTTTCTTCCCCCATGGCCCGGGAGATGCGCATTATTTACGGGGGCAGCGTGAAGCCGGAGAACATCAGTGAGCTTATGGCTATGGCGGACATCGATGGAGCCTTGGTAGGAGGGGCGAGCTTACAGGCAGACTCTTTTAGGCAAATTATTCACGGAGCCATAAAATAGTCAAATAAATAGACCGGAAGACCAAAAAATTATAGCCTTTTGCCTAATGGTATGATATAAAATGAATAGTTCGAAGAGGAGGCTTAAATAGAATGACGTGGGCCATAGCAATTGTTCATATTTTAGTCTGCTTTCTTTTGATCGTGATTGTCTTACTCCAAACCAGTAGGGGAGCAGGCATTGGTGCCGCTTTTGGCGGAGGGTCCAGCCAGACGCTTTTCGGGTCTGCCGGTCCGGGAGGTTTTTTGACCAAGATCACCACAGCAGTGGCCATCATCTTTATGGTGACTTCCATCGGCTTGGCTTATTTCTCCAGCCACCGGCCGGAGACTTCGATCATGAAAGAAACCCGACCCGTAAAGCCGGTTCCGCCGCCCCCGCCCCCCCCCCCAGAGAAGGGGACGCCGATCGTCCCGGCCCATCCTGTGCCCGGGCCGCCCGCGTCACCTTCAGGCAAATGAGAAAAGGAAATCAGGAAATAAGGAAATTAAATAAGGGGGAATAATACAGGGAAAAATTCAGATGCCGAAGTGGTGGAATCTGGTAGACACACCATCTTGAGGGGGTGGCGAGCTCCGCTCGTGCGGGTTCGAGTCCCGCCTTCGGCACCAGAAATAAAAAGCCGCTAGGAAGCGGCTTTTTTATTTGCCAGTGGCCATTGGCCTTTAGCTTTTGGCTTTCGGGTTCTTAGCTGGGGCCTTTAACCCTTTATCTTGCCCCTTGTTCCTTCTGCTTTTGTCCGTGATCCTTTTCCTTAGGACTTTCTTCAATCAAAACACCGCCAAAATCTAAAGTGCAAAATTTCCACTACTTTATATGGGATGGCCCACTTCCTATGCCCTGGTGGGACTTTCACCCGCAAGTACGTGCGGCCCTTCGCTGGGCACGCATTTATTTATGTCTGATCCCGTTCCTCCCTTTTTTAGGACTCCCTAAAAATGTTCCCTTCATAATTATTTACCGTTTATATGGTTTTTTAAAAATTTTATAAGTTTCGACTTTATATTAGGCCATTCACTGCCAAACCAGAACATATGTCCACAGCCGTCAAAATAATACCTCTCAGCCTTCGGAACGGTTTCGGCCACTAAATCACCGTGTGTTTTATCAACATCCCTATCCATCCTGCTTTGAGTCACCAAAGTAGGGGCTTTTATGTTTTCGAGCGGATATCGCGGAAGTTTCGCAGCGTAGACCATCTCGTTATCCATTCCGGGTGCCCGCAGATCCAGCGGGGCTATCATATCGGCAAATTTCTTAAACTTTATTACTTCTAAGGGGTCTCTCATTACCTCATCCGCAATCTTTTTAATTTCATTCTTGCCGTACAAGGTTTCGACCTTTAAATATGTCCTAAAAGTTGATTTTGGCATTAGATGTGATGATAAGGTCATCATCCAGCTTAGAAATTTTCTTCCGGATGTTGACAAAAATAATTTTCCCAAAATGGACTTTTCCGCTTCCTGGCTTGCATGATATTCATGGCTTACAGCATCCTGCATAATAAGACAGGCTGTACGGTCAGGATGGCGGATGGCAAATTGAAGCGCAGCAGGCCCGCCCAGGGAAACTCCCAAAATTGCTACCTTCTTATTTACGCCTAACGCGTCGAGAACGGACGCAAGCATATCGGCGTGGTCTTCGAACGTCCTGCCTATTTCTAACGGCGTTCTAAGATAGCCGGGTTTTGATGGACAGATTATCCTGATTCCCTCTTCTATCGTTAAGAAATCGTAAAAAAAGGCATTGTCGTATCCTGATCCGCCTCCGTGCGATATAAGCAGCACGGGCCCATCCTCGGGGCCTATACTAACATATTCTACCGGCCCCATCGATGTGCGCATAATACTGCTTTTTTCATATAATTTTTTAATAAGTTTTGTCCTCCATATTTTATAATGCACAAAGCACGCTATAAAAAGAATCAATAAAAATACAATAAAATAAACGGCAATCATCTTTTTTAAATAGTCCTTTTGCTTTTTATAGTCATTACAAACTTTCTTTCCGGGTCGCCGCTGGCCAATGCCTTGATTTTTATAGGGGTGTACCCTTATAGAAAATATTTTTCGGTCTTAAATCCAATTTTCTATGGCCCAAATCAGACTCATAGGATCTGCCACGGGACAACCGGGAAAATAGCACCTTTTCCTTTTGCATTCCTATCGTCTCAGAAGGATGATTTGAGGTTCAAAAATGCCATTCTGAGCTTCAAAAACACCCCTTTTCATGGTGTTCTTGGGCAATCTCCAATATTCAGCCAGGTCCGACCCGGAAAACGAGACGAGAAAACCGGAATTTTTAAGATTCTTATGATTTTATGAAAGCTCCCACTGATTTCTGGCAATCGAAACAGTAGAGTTTGCCTCCAAATCTATCTTTGCTCTGCCGACAGTATTTGGCAACTGCTTCCGATATGGCTTTCTTACACTTTGAGCAAGAATATTTTTTCGTAGTTTGCTCATTCTCCCCCTTTGAGAAACTCTCTGCAGGCAAACCGAACTTTGATTTGAAATCTTTTTTTGGGGGCCTGTGAAATGATGCGAGTTTCCCCGCTATTCCTTGAAGGGTGGAAGAAGAACACACCTTGAATATGATACCTAAATCGGTAAGAGGAT
>Ga0194112_10008773_pt1 | contig 12962 bp, 7 predicted proteins | sample TA2MahC400mmetaG_FD_146191 | JGI IMG/M metagenome (GOLD analysis project Ga0194112, IMG submission 146191) | Freshwater microbial communities from Lake Tanganyika, Tanzania - TA2015016 Mahale Deep Cast 400m | ecosystem: Environmental > Aquatic > Freshwater > Lake | place: Tanzania: Lake...
TCCAGGTCGCGCCGTTGTCGGTCGAGCGTGAGACGCGAAAGAGCCGGCTCTGACACCAGCCCGTGAACAGCCAGTTCGTGCTCCCTTCCCGCCAATGACAAGGAGAAATGTCCTGGTCCTGCTCGTCATCCGACTTCGCCTTGAGGAGCAGTTCGGGCATGTCGAACTCTTCGGCGCCGTACCGCAGCCGGGTCTGTACAATCCGGACCCTCGGCCCGTATTCGTCGCCGCCCGGACCGCTGTACCAGGAGGCGAGCACATCGCCGTTGGGCATGATCTCGAGAGCGGATTGATGGAGCTTAAACCTCTCCACGGCGGGATCAATGCCGTTACCCTCTGACGGGGGAACGGCGAAACGCACGGTGAAACAGGGCACTGACGGATTCGGCCCCTGCAAAGCGGGCGCCGTGCTCTGCTTCACGGCCATCTGGTTGAACGGCAGGGGACTGTACGCGAGACGGTTGGTCGGCGCGGTGTCCAGCACGATTCGGAACGTCGCGACGCCTTCCCGTGACGGTGGCTGACACAAGCGGTTGGTGGCATCGGCACGGATCACTTTCATCATGCCGGTCAGCGGTCCGGCTGGATCCTTGAGGCTGGCAATCTGGTGCGCGTACGCGCCATGCCAGTCGCTGACCCACTCTCCGGCAAAGTCCGTGACGGTTCCCGGATTTCGTCTTACGTATTCCCACTCCGCCTCGGTCGGCAGGCGATAGGTGCGTCCTTCCTTGCGGCTCAGCCAGGCGCAGAAAGCCGCGGCGCGCTCCCAGCTCACGCGCCCATCGGCGGGCGCGGGTCCCAGCCCTGCCTGATCGAACTGCGCTTTGGAAACCCGAACCGTCAACAGATAGAACGGCTTGGTGAGGATGACGGGATGCGCCGGCTGTTCGTCCCAATCCAGGCTCGTAGTGAGGTTCGCTCCCGCTTTGTCGCTGTCCGGGGCGTTCAGGCTAGTGCCTTGGCCCATGACGAACGCGCCCGCATTGAGCCGGACGAACCCCATGCCCTGCGAATTGGTGTAGGTCGGTCCGGTCGGCGCGTCCGCGGCGAAGCCGCCTCCCGCCCCCGCCAGGAAGAGAGCGGCGGTCGCCACGGTGGTGAGTACTCGTTTCGTTGCTGTGTTGTCTGTTCTGCTCATTGCGTTGCTTCTTTGCTCCTGTCGAAACCTGTCGAGCCCCGTCGACGTTCCTTCTGAATACTGAACACTGGCCACTGAATACTTGCTTCCCCCATTCGCCATCAGCCATCAGCCAATGGAATATGGTTCGGGACCGGCCTTCGCCAAGGCGCTACGGCCCGGCAGGCAAGGTTCGGGACGAAGGTTTCCTTTCTACTTCAAGCTCCCATTCTCAAAGCGATACACGCCCACCTCCCGCCCCGTCGCGTCCCAGTGCCGCGCCTCGCCATTGGCCACCAGCCCGCGGAAGTGGCGGGTGGGCAGATCGCGCGCCACGGGGTTGGTGTCCCACTGCGACTCCATTCGCTTGCGCCCGTTGCTCCACCAGTGCGTCCAAGTGCTGACGTTGTTGGTCAAGTCGTGATTCCAACTCCAGAACCTGTCGCCATTCGGCGCCCACAGCGTTTCCTCGCCCGTCCGCCGGCCGCTGGCCCAGGTCACTACCCGCTGCACCGTGCCGTTTTCGTGGTAGTTGGTTTCCACCCCATCCAGCAGATAGCGGCCGTTCGGACAGATACGCGCGCTCCAGGTCGCCCTGCGCGCTCCGCCCGGATAGTTCTCGCTGTAGTTGGTGATCGTGCCGCCGCTGGTCTCCGGCACAATGTCGCCGTCCGCCGAATAGACCCACGCCTCGTTGAATTCGTAGTGCAGTCCGGGACGTGTCATGGTCGCCAGCACATGAATCAACCCGTTGGGCGCCTGGCACACGGTGGCGTAGCCCAGGGTCAGGAGATTGGCGTTCTCGTGCTTGAGCGCCACGGGCAAGGCCTTGAAATGCCAGGTCGCGCCGTTGTCGGACGACAGCGCCACGTACGGCGCCATCCCATTCGTCCAGTCGGCCGGCGGCACAAGAGTCTCTCTCAACGCGGCATCGCCAACCATGACCAGCCTGCCGCTGGCGAGCCGATGCACACACGGACGCTGGTTCATCCCCAACTGCGGAAATGGACTCTGCGTCGGCGCCTCCCAGGTTGCGCCCCAGTTGGTCGAAAGGGTCTGGGGCATGTAGCCGTTAATCTGGGACTTCTTCCCGCCAAGCCCCAGCAAAGGGCCGTTCGAGGCCAAGGGCGCGATCGTCGTGTGGCGGCCGTACGTGCGTCCCGCCTGGGGCCTCCACGTCAGCCCGTTGTCCGGACTGCGCCAGAGCAGACTTTGGGGAAAGCCCGCCCCTCCGCTCTCGTCGGTCACCACGTACACAGCCCCGTCCGGATCGCGGAAGTTACTGGTGATCGGCTGCGGGGACCCGACGATATTGAAAAACGTCGGCAGGAACATCGTCCAGGTGGCGCCACTGTCCGTCGAACGGCTGACACGAAACACGTACGGCGGGGTGGCTCCACCGCCGCCCTGGGGAGTCACCCCCGTAAACAGCCAGTTGGTGGTCCCCTCCCGCCACTGACACGGGCTGCCGTCATAATCGCCCTTGAACTTGAAAAGCAGTTCCGGTATGTCAAACTCCTCGGCGCCATGACGTAACCGGGCCTGGGTTGTCCGGATGATCTTCCCGTCCTCACTCCCGGGGCTGCTGTACCAGACGGCCAGCACATCGCCATTGGGCATGATCTCGAACCCCGGCGAATGATTGTAAAACGATATCGCGGGATCAATGCCCACCAACGAGCTGTTCTGCTGCCGGTCGTAACTCGCGGGGACCGGCAGTGCGAAGCGCACAGCGAAGTGCGGCACATTCGCAGCCGGCCCCTGCAAGGCCGGCGCCGTGCTCTGCTTCACGGCCATCTGGTTAAACGGCAGCGGGCTGTGGACCCAGCGCTGGGCCGCCGCCGTGTCCAGCACAACCCGGAACACATACTGTCCCTCCCTCGCCGTCGCCTGACTCAATCGGTTGGTCGCGTCGCGGCGAGCCACCTTCACAACGCCGGTGACCGGCCCTGCCGGGTTCGTGAGGCTGACATTCCGGTACCCACCATGCCAGTCGCCGACCCACTCCCCAACGAAATCCGCCACGGTCCCGGGGTTCCGACGCACATACTCCCATTCCGCCTCCGTCGGCAGGCGATAGGTGAGGCCATCCTGCTGACTCAGCCAGGCGCAAAACGCCGAAGCACGATCCCAACTCACACGGCAGTTGTCGTCCGCGACGCCCAACCCCGCCTGCTCGAACTGCGCCTTGGTGACGCGGGCCGTCAGCACATAGAACGGCGCAGTCAGGGTCACGGAATGCGCCGATTGCTCATCCCAGTCCAGCCCATCTTCGCCGGTCCCTCCCAAATCTTGCCCAAGCACAAGGTCCTTGATGCGCAAGTCCCCACCCGTGCCCATGGTGAACGTGCCCGGTTCAAACCGGACGAACCCCATGCCCAATGAATTGGTGTAGGTCGGCCCGGTCGGCGGTTCCGCGGCCAAGCCGCTTCCCGCCCCCGCCAGCCAGAAGGTGACGATGGTCATCGCGCTCAGTACTCGTTTCGTTGCGATTGTCTTGCTGGTCACAGTCATTTCGTTGCTCCGTTTCCGTCTATTTCCGTAACCCACACACACCTCTTACGTTTGGCCCCTTTCCTTTTCTCACAGTCTCCGTGCCAGGGACGCAAGTTGGTCTACTGTCTTCGGCCCCACGCCGCCCTCCTGAAAAATCCCGATGTTGAACGTCACCCCGCCACCCACGGCCTTGAAATCCCGCACCACGGTCTCCAGATCGGCGACGGTGTACAGCGGATCCTCCATCTGGTGCGGCTTCGGCGCCACCCAGGGGATCGGCGACTTCTGCCAGTCGTAGTTGAACGGAATCCTGTGCTCCCACATAGCATCAATCGGGATTAGTGCGTGCCAGAGGCAGGCAGGCGGCGGTTGCGGCACATGCGTGATCGGCGTCAGCAATTCCTTCTCGCGTCCGTACCGAATCTTGCTCGTAATCAAGAACTCCGATTCCCCCGCGAGATAGTCCTGGCCGGGAACCACCACCTTGGAAGATCCGATACAGAGCGAGCCATCGTTGAAGGTCACGGCACGCCTGGCATTCCCCACGCGCGCCGCGGCGAGCCAGAGCCCCGGATCAATGCCGGCAAAGGCGCCGTCGAACCACCAGCCGTCCAGCAGCGTTCCGTAACGCCGGGAGTACTCCGCAATCACGGCCGTGTATTGCTGCTGGATCGCTGCCGGCACGTCTCGGGTTCGCTTCTTCCAGCCAAAGCCCTTCTGAACCCACTCCGGCTGGATGCCAATGCTACAGTGCAGGTAGGCGACGAACCGCTTCCCAAGCTTCTCCACGCGCTTGGCAATTTCCAGCACCAAATCGCGCCGGCTGCAATGCCCCGAGCCGGCGATCTGATCAAAAGTCTGATTCGGACTGGCAAACCCCGAGCCCTGTCCGATCGTAAAGATCAGCCAATCCGCTTTGGTCCTGCGGAAATCCTTGATAAACCGATCCAGGTCAAAGCGGTCGGTCGCCTCGTTGATGTCCGTGATCCGCTTGCCGAACTGCGGCGGGGTCTTCGGTACGCACCAGTGTACCATGACTCCAAACTTGCCCTTCCGCATCCAAGACGCTCGTGATTGTGCCATGATAGTCAGCTCCTCTTGCTCTGTTTCATCGTGTTACTCCTTGCCAGCGAACGCTGGCGATTTGGATGACGGTTTCATTAGCAAGTCCTGATCCTCCCGATTCGCCGGGCTTCGAGCTCGGCACGTATTTCATGGCAGCGTTTGCGCGTTAACGGATACATAAAGATTGAAACGAGGCCGATGAGACAGGCCAGCGGCTGGGTAACGACGAGGGAAATGAACCAGAATCGGATGGTTTCCGCCGACTGGAGGTCCGCTTTCGAGTCGAATCCCGAGGCGACCAGCATGAAACCCTGGAAGGCAAGCGAAACGGCCATGGCGATCTTGTCGGTGGTGACAAATACCGCGCCATAGAAAGCCTCGCGGCGATGACCGGACTTCAGTTCATCGAGATCGCAAATGTCCGCCAGCATCGAGTTCTTGATCATCGGCATGGTGTTGGTAAACACACCGATCAGGATGCCCGTGATGAGACAGGGCCATTGCATGGAGATGGTTCCGCCCCACGGCAGTGTCGCATGCAGGAACGAGCCCGGCGTGTTGCCGGACGTCAACCAAAATGAACCGTAGGCAACGGCGCTCATGGTCAGCATGATGAGCAGGCCGGTGCGCTTGCCGATGCGGTCGGTGAGCGCGGCGCACGGGGCCATGGCCAGTAGGTTGGCGACATTGATGGCGTTGAAGAACACCGCGACATAGGCGGAACCCAGCGCCTGCTGACCCTTCGCAATGTGGTAGATAAACACGTACACGAAGAAGACGCCTGTCAGGCACATGAGAAACTTGGTGATGAAATTACTGGCGACGAGCAGCCAGAACGGCCTGTTGTGCAGCGTCAGTTGGACGGCGCGAAAGAAGCTGATCTTTTCTTCGCCCTTGTGTGCTTCGACCTTTTCCCTGCAGAAGAAGACCGTCGGCAGTCCCGTCAGCAGAATCAGCCCCGCGACGATGATGCTTACGGTGATCACGCCCTCTGAACCTTTCAGCGACTGCGCCTTGGGCCCCTCCAGCCACATGGCCAACGGCAGAAACCACGGCGTCAGGAACCCGGCCAGCGCATAAGCGCTCATTCGCCACTTAACAGATGCGTTCGTTCGTTGTAGTCGGTGCTCATCTCGTAGCCCATGGCAGCATGCGAGATACTGAACGCCGCGTAGCCCACCGCGAACAAGATCGACATCATCACGGCGAGGTACCAGAACGTGGGATTCCGGGCGCAGTACGCGACCAGCGGCCAGACGCCACTGGGCGCCTCACCCGCAGGGGAGATCGGCGGATGCCACAACAGCATTCCCAGCAGTGCGCTGACCAGCAGGCCACCCAGCATCCACGGCCGGCGCCGGCCCCAGCGGGACCGTGTGTTGTCGGACATGTATCCGATCAGAGGGTCGGTAACGAAGTCCAGGAATCGCGGGAAGGCGCACGCCAGATTCACCAGCACGGCGTTGATGTTCAACGCGTTGATGTAGATCACGCTGACCAGGCTGCCGGTGCCGTAGGTGATGGTGGCGTCGGCAAACCCGCCCATGCCCCAGATGAGACGCTTGCGAGCAGGGACGTCGACGTGCGGGTGTTTGACTTCCTCGGGGCTTTCTCTCTCGATGATTTCTGACATATCTGCTCCAGCTCACTCGTTGTCACCCCAATCGCGACGGCGATCGGAACACGGCTTCCTCATCCTGCGCCTGTTCAACTCTGCAGGAACCTTTGCGTCAGTTTCTGGTGCCACTTGACATCCTGCCAGTTCCGGAACTGCGGCTGAACATAGTTGTGCGGGGTCCATCCCCACATCTTGTGGTCAATCGCGTCCTCCACCGACCAGCTCGCCCATTCCAGAAGCCAGCCCCAGTCCAGGTCGGGCGCGTCGAAGCAATACCACGACGCCCACGATTCGCTGGTGGTCAGGGGCGCGCCGCGCTGTTGGGCCCAGGCGGCGAACTGGGCGACCTTGTGCCGCTGCCTCGCGCGCAGCATCGGGGCGATGGCGTCGCGCGTCACGTTGCAGCGGCGCGAGAAATCGGCGTGCCAGGAATCAGCGGTGAACAACTCCCCCATATGCTCCGCAAACCGCGTACGATCGCCCCAGCGCGGATCGGCATCGGCATAGAAGTGCACGTCCAGGCAGTCGAACTCGACCGGCACATCCAGCCAGCGCAAGTCGCCGTGGATCGAGCAGGTGTAGCGCAGCTCCGGGAACTCGCGCCGCAGCAGACGCAGCGCTCCGTTCAGCTCCTGGGCAATGAAGTCGCACTGGGCCGGCGAAAACGCAGCCACACCCCAGCCGGCGCCGGTGGCCGCCTGCAGCCGCTCCAGAAAACCGGGAAGAAAATACGGCACCTCGTTAGCCAAGTCGAGATAGACCAGCCGCTCGAACCCAAACCGGCGATTCCATTCCCGCAACAGCGTGATCCACATCTCGGCGCCTTCCTCGTGGTTGCGCGGGAGCCTCAACACCGTTGGCCCTTGACAGTGCAGCGCAGGCGGCACATTGCAGAACCACCAGGCGCTGAGGGTATAGTTGAGGAACGGACGGGCCAGCAGCTTCTCCATGAACTCGATCATCCATGCGCCGACCGGCCCTTCCACGGCGGTGTTCCACCCCCACGGCATGAGGGGCATCTTCGGGTCCGGCCATGCCAACACCTTTCCGGGCTGAGCCAGATCAATCCACTGCGGCATGGGGTCGAGCCGCACGGTGTTGTAACCGCGTTCCACGGTTTCATCGAGCACGCGATCGAAGTCGGCAAAGCTCCCGCCCGGACCGTGCCGGAGCACAAACGCCTGATCCCACATCGCCAGCGTCAGCCGCCGCGGCGTGAGGTGATCGCGCATGTCGTATAAGTCTGTGCCACCGGGCGCCGCTGCGCGCCGGTCCGTGGCTCGTTGTGTCGGAAAATCCATGGCTCTTTGCTCCTTTGTTGATTGTCTATCGTCAACCTTATCGGTTGCCGGCCTGCGCCTCGCCTGCCCGCTTGGCCATCGTCATGTACATCCACCCTTCGGGCTGTCCCTTGGCACCCTTCGGGCGCTCGCCGTTGGGTCCCAACGCAACCTTCGCGCCCTTAGGGAACGGCTTGGAGAACAGCCGGAGGCGATCTTCATTTCCCAGGATCCCGCCTCGCAGGAACTCACCCGTGTCCTTCCATTCGGCCAGCCAAGCCGGCTTCGTGACAATCCTCTCGTCATGGGCAACATAGACGACCGCATCGTCGCTGACGGTGAATTCCAGCAGCGGTTCATTCGTAAAGCTCACGGCGGCCATGTCCGGCCTGATCCAGTCGCAACCCCGCACCACCTCCGGAACCTTGCCCGCGACCCTCGTATAGGCCCAAGTCCCCGGAATCGTGCAGAAGGTGTCACCCTCCTTCAGATTGCCGACGATTTGCCACACTTCGTCCTTGAGCATGGCGGAGGACGCGATCGCCTTCACCACCAAGTTGCTGATCAAGCCGGAAGGCTGCCGCAACGAAACATCGGTGACTTCATAAGGCATGCCCTTGGCCTGCTTCTTCCACGTCTCGGCTGCGGCCTTGTCCGGAAGCCAGGAAGCCTTGGGCCGCTCGCCGGCGTACTTGGCGGACTCGGCCACCTCCAGCGTCTGCATGTTGCCGAACCAGGCCGTGTCCATGACGATGGGCTTGAGCGTCGGCCGCCCTTTGAACAGGTCCACATCAGGCGGCAGGCGCTGCGCGATGACGGCTTCCAGCCAGGGCTCGACGACCTGCATGTTCAGACCGGCGGCATGCCCGCCGTCCGGCCTACAGAAAAAGGTCCATGGCGCGCCTTCCCGGCGGCCATACCCGAAGAACCGGTACGCCATCGCGGTGCCCAGGAGATCATCGTCCGCCGCAACCTGCAAGAACATGGGCACACCGAGCATGCGGGAGACGTCGCCGCCCTTGCGGGCGTTATCGGTTTGCAGCCCCTGATTGTAGCCGCGGTGGCCAAGTCCTCGATGGTTCTTGAGCGAGTTGCCCCATTCAATATCGGTTTGCTGCCCTTGATTGAGGAACCGGATTACCGGCTGCATGGGCAGCACAGCCACAACACGATCGGCATGCTCGATGGTGAACGTGATGGCGCGGTAACCCCCGATCGAAAGTCCGACAACGATCACCGGCGCGTTGGTCAGTTCGGGATGGCCGAGTTCGCCGGCGAGTCCCTCGAGATCGAAGAAATCCACCTCCTCACGCCACACGACCCAATCAGGCGTAACGCGGGCAAGACCGTTCCGTGTGCAGAAAGCATCTGACCCGCCCGCCCCGGTTATAATACCGCGCAGCGGCGTGTTCGTCGGAGCCCAGGCCTTCGTCCACCAGACTTTACGTGTCGCCGGCGCCGAATTCGTCGGCGCCTGGCCCGCCTCGTCCGCCCAAGTCTTTTCGCCTGCCGCCGTCATCGCAAGGCACAAGACCAGCGCCGTTGCCGACCGTGTCACAACTTTCTGGAATCGTTTGCTCATGGTTTCTCCTTTCCTCCCGTCACGTACCGCACGATCACGATGCCCGAGCCACCGGAGCCACCGATGGCAGTTCCCGAACCGCCAGCCCCGCCGCCACCGTTGCCGGTGTTGGCCGCGCCACTGGCGCCGTTGACGGCGGTCGCCTGACGATAGTTCCCGTCGCCGCCTCTGGCATAAGTGACGCTGGCGCCCGAGAAGCCCAGATTCGTTCCGCTGCCTCCCGCGCCAGGTGTCGCGCCGGAGGCGTTCCCGCCCAAGCCGCCCGCGCCGCCGCCACCGCTCATGACGTATTCTTTGGCCGGTGGCCGCAAAGTGTCGCCGCCCATGTTGCCGATGAGGCCGGCGGCACCCACGTAGTACGGGGCTTCTTTGTAAAGCCCTGCGCCGCCGCCGGAACCGCCGGAACTGCCTTGCCAGTAATCGCCGCCGCCGTACCCGCCGCCGGGTGCGATTAGATTGACGCCGCCGCCCGCCAAGGCGGAATCGCCGCCCCTGGCGCCTTGTGCCTTATTGCCTGTTCCTCCGGCGCCAACCGTGACGGTGTATGCGCCCGGCAGCATGAGCGTGCGCCCAAAGCGCACGCCGCCCGCCCCGCCGCCGGCGCCATTCCAGCCGCCGCCCCCCGCGCCGCCGCCGGCGACGATCAGGTATTCCACCTCACTGAACATGTTCTCCGCGACGCGGAACGCGCCGCTGGTATTGAAGGTGTGCGCCCGGTAATGCACGCCGTTCTCGGTGTAGTCGGTGACGGTCCCGCCCGTGGCCGCAACAAACGACTCGTTCGGCTCGACGGTCAGCGCCAGCGTCCGCGTGTCCGAGCCCTTCGCATTCGTGGCCGTGATGCTGACGTTGGCGGTACGGTCGGTCCAGGCGAGGTCAATCCGGTGGAAGTCCGCCCTGGCGGTGAATGCGTCCGGTTGGGCCGGCTGCGTCGGTTCGCTCCACGCCCCCGCGGTCCAGGCGGACACGTTGTCCGCGCCGCCGTATTCGTAGGCGCCAACATCCGGCGCGCCAACCGCGCCTTCGGTGAAGTTGGAAACGGCTACGCCGGCATTGATCGCCGGAGAGCCGGCTTGCAGGCGGAAGTCCAGGCCGCTGGACGGCTGAGTCGGATCTCCGACAAACAGCTTTTGCGCACGGGTGATCAGATTATTGTTGGTCTCAGTTCCTGAGATGCGCCCTCGCGAGCCGAGGTTGTTGTGCACTGCGCCCTTGAATCCCCAATCAAGGAACAACCCGCTGCTCGCCCAGACGGTATTGTTGTGGACCGTGTACGGCCCTTCCTTGCAGAGAAAACCGCATTTCACGTCCCAGATCACATTGTGATGCGCGATGAAGTTCGCGTCTTTATCGTCGCAATAGATCGCGGCGTAATCGACATTCCCATCGCCGTGGATCCAGTTGTAGGCAATTTCCGTTCCGCCGCCATCGGCAAACCAGGAATAGATGGCGCCGCCATCATAAGTCAACATCATGAAATCGAAGAGGTGATTGTGCAGTACCCGGCATTTCTTGAACGTCGTCCGATTGGGATAGGTGACCGTGGATGAAGTCCAGTGAACGGCGCCACGTCCGACCCTGCCGATCGTGTTGCGCTCGATCAAATGACCGCCCACTTCGCCGGCGACCGGGTCATAACAGGCGGTGAAGACGCCGGTGAAGTAAGTGCCGCCATAGCAGTCCGTGATCGTGCAGTTCCGCACCACGTGGTCTCGCCCGTCCAGCCGGACCCCCGTCGCGGCGTAGGCGATCTCGCAGCCCTCGATGCGGTTGCTTTGCCCCGAGACATATACAGCCGAGGCGGCAGGGTTATCTCCTCCCGTCCATGCCGGCGATACCGGGCGGAGCTGGGCGGTCGCTCCGTCGGTCGCTTCGTCCGGTTCGGCGGGCCCCAGCGGCCGGTCGCCACGGCCGTCCATGAACGTGTAGAAATGACAGGAATAGAGGTGACGGCCGTTGCGCAGTTCGCAACCGACCGCGCGGCCCATGGTAATCCCGCCCATCATGGTGTTCACGCCATCGAAAACCACGTTGGTCAACCCGCTCATGTCAATGACCCCCACGCGCTTCTTCGCGTAGACTGCCAGACTGGACGGATTGACGCTGCCGGCGGCGCGCAGGTAAAGACGGCCCGCGGCCTCATCCAGGAAGAACTCCTTCTCGACATCCAGCGCGCCTTTGACACCGGTGAGAAAGCAGTCAAGATTTCCTGAGAACCACCACTGCACGGTCGCATTAGTCACCAGCAACCTGTATCCATTCGCGACTGCCTGGGAATTCGTGATGACCGCGCTCTGGCTGGCCCAGCCGCCGCAAGCCCAGATCACCCCGCCCTTCCAGAAATCCGCGCCCCACTGGTTTGTGCTCGAAACCACCACCTCGTTGTTGGTGGTGGGATAATAGGGCCAGCCTTTCGGCGGAAACTTGCAGCCGAACAACTTCGTCGTCTTCTGCCGGCGGACCGTGACAAGATCCTCCTTGCCCGCGATATCCGGCTCCCGCGCCTCGATCATCAGGTCGCCGTCTGCCACCACTTGGTTCCGGCCCGGCCCCATTCCCCAGTCGCAGGGCGCCCAGTAGATGTTATTGCCTTCGAGCGTCCAGGATCCCGTCACCCGATCGCCGGCGCAGATCACGGGCTTCGCTTCGCCAGGGCAGTTCCGGAAGGTGATTGGATTCCCCGGATTGCCGGAGTTCTTCGGCCTTACCGTTTCGCAATAGGTGCCGGGCTTGATGAAGACCGTATCTCCGGCCTGCGCCACGTCCGCCGCCGCCTGGATCGTGGCAAACGGCGCTCCCGTCGTCCCCGGATTCCCCGGCGCACCGTTGGTCGCAACGTAATACTCGCCCCCTGTCGCCACCCCCGCCAGCCAGAGGCTGACCAGAGCCACGGTGGCCAACACTGGGTTCGTTGCTCTGTTGTTTGTTCTGCACATTTCGTTGCTCCTTTCGAGACCTTTCGAAACCCGTCGAGCCCCGTCCACTTTCTTTCTGAATACTGAACACTGGCCACTGAATACTTGCTCTCCCCTCAGCCATCCGCCATTAACCATTAACCCTTCCGCCCTACTCCACCCGCACGCGATAGTACCGTTGCGCCGCGTTGCCCACGCTGTCGGTGTAGACGTTCACGCTCGGTGTGGCCACGATATTGGTGGGAAATAGATTGGTGAACGCCACAATCAGATTCGTCGTCGCCATCACCGTATAGTGCTTGTTCGAAACACTCTGCCAGCGCACCACGAACTTGCCGTCCACGACGAGGCTGTTCGTCGGGGCGTACAGGACCAAACACGACGCCGCATTGTGCGGATCGGTTCCGGCGATCTCCTCGTTGGCATCGCTCATCCCGTCGCCATCGGAATCCGCGTTCGGATTACTGCCGCCCGTCACATACCGCACGATCACGATACCGGAACCGCCACGATGGGAACTAGCGGTGCTGTTTCTGTTCTGCCCCTGCCCACCGCCGCCGCTGCCCGTGTTGTCCTGTCCGCTGGTGGCTGCCGTTGTGCCGTCACCGCCAGCGCCACCAATGCCGCTCCCGCCTGCGCCGTAACTGCCGGAGCCATACACGCCACCACCACCGCCGCCCGCATACCAGTTCGTCACACCGGAAATGGCGTTCGGCATACCCGGACCACCATTGCCGGCTTGACCACTGCTCTTGCCGTTTGCGCCAACGCCGCCAGCCCCGCCGCCTCCGCCCACCACCAACACGTCCACGTTGCCCCCGGTGGTGACGGTCAACGCTCCGCTGTTCGTGAAGATATGCGCGGTACAGTTCACTCCGTTCACCGTGTA
>Ga0194112_10008784_pt1 | contig 12957 bp, 11 predicted proteins | sample TA2MahC400mmetaG_FD_146191 | JGI IMG/M metagenome (GOLD analysis project Ga0194112, IMG submission 146191) | Freshwater microbial communities from Lake Tanganyika, Tanzania - TA2015016 Mahale Deep Cast 400m | ecosystem: Environmental > Aquatic > Freshwater > Lake | place: Tanzania: Lake...
GTGGTTGGAATAGATATCCATCCTCTTGCGGTAACAATAGCAAAGACAAACTACATTCTTGCTCTAGGCAACTTGCTGCTAAAGCGTCCGAAGGACTTTGTCATCCCCATATACATGGCGAACTCGCTGCGGATCCCAGAACGTGGGGTGCAACCGACGTTGCAAGAGCGCGTGCCTAGCATCTATGTTGAACTTGATAACACGCTGGAGCCTGTGCCGGAAGTGTTCATCCAACATCCCGCTGCGTTCGATGAAGCGGTTGAGACTTGCCACAGATTCGCACTTCAGAACGACAAAGCAGATTTTTCCGCCCAACGGTTTGTGGTTTTTGCCAAGCGGCGTATCGGCGAAGCAAAGGTCGATGAAGTCACGCTAGAGATTCTCTACAACGTGGCGAAGCGAATGAGAGACTTGATTAAGAACAAACGCAACTCGATTTGGACGTTCATTCTAAAAAATGTATACAAGCCCACGTTTCTGCAGAAGCAGTTCGATTGGATCATCGGTAATCCGCCCTGGCTTTCATATCGCTACATTGAGAAGGGTCAATACCAGGAATTTATCAAGAGCGCTATTCTGAATACCTACTGTTTGTTGGAGAAAGGCGAAGGACATCTGATTACGCATCTTGAGCTTGGTACGCTTTTCTTCTGTGCCGCGCTCAGCATGTATGCGAAACCTCGTCAGCGAATCGCATTCGTTCTTCCACGGAGCGTCTTCACGGCCGATCAACATGACCGATTCCGCAGGACGAGTTTTGGAAAAGCGATCCACCAAACAGGCTTAACGGAAGTTTGGGACCTTGAAAGCGTGAAACCTCTCTTCAACGTACCGGCCTGTGTTGTTTTCGGCAAGCAGTTCCACCACACCGAGAGACCAATCAAGGCGAAAGTCTTCAGCGGCCAGCTCAACAGACGCAACGCGTCGCTTGACGAGGCGCTGAAGTCGCTCGTCGTTCACGACACAAGCCTCCACTTGGTCGAGCAAGGAGGCAGGTCCTTCTGGTCAGAGGATGCGAAGGCAGAACTTGTTGGAGCGAGCCCGTATGGGTCGAAATTCGCCCAAGGCGCAACGATCGTTCCGCGCTCTTGCTGGTTCGTTCAGGTTCTTGAGAAGCCCGAACTAGGATTCAACCCGGAGAGACCTTATGTCAGAACAGACCAGCGAGCAATCGAACTGGCAAAGGAAGCGTACAAAGGCCTTGAGGTTGAAGGAAACATAGAAAAGGACTTCTTGTACGCGACACTGCTTTCGACAGACCTGCTCCCCTTCGGATTTCTTGAGTATCGACCTGTGGTTCTGCCGATCAAACCGAGTGGAGAGATGTTTGTAATGCTTTCCAAAGAGATTGTTGAAGAAAACGGCTATGAAGATCTTGCGCGATGGCTAAGGATTTGTGAAGAAGAGTGGGGGAAACGTCGTAAGGAGAAAGCGGAAAGGATGAGCATCTATGAGCGGCTTGACCACGTTCATGGTTTGACTCAGCAACATCACAAAGCAAAGTACAAAGTGATTTACCCGACATCCGCCACAAACTTGTGCGGCGCGGCTTTATGTAATCAGAAGATTTTCCTCAAGGTCGGAGAGCAGAAGATTACCTTGAACAGCTTCATCGTCGAGTCAACAACCTACTCTTTTGAGACAGAGAACGAGTCAGAGGCACATTATCTTTCGGCTCTTTTGAATTCGCCAACCCTTGATGAACTACTTAAGCCAATGCAAGCTCGCGGGCTTTGGGGTCCGCGACACATCCACAAGAAGGTTTGGGAATTGCCCATCCCGATCTTTAGCGAAGCCAAAAGCGCTCACAATGAACTGGCTGAGCTAGGCCTACATTGCGCGCAGAAGGTAGCTAAGATCATTCCAACTCTGGACACCCTGAACGTAACTCCCGGGAAAATCGGTCGTCTGCGCGCCCAAGTGAGAGAACGGTTGGCCGATGAGCTGAAAGAGATTGATAGCCTGGTCAAAAGGATTCTTAAGAAGTAGGAGACCTTCACCACTAAACTGGTGCAAACCGAAGCCGATATGCCGACTCCAGGTGGAACTGGACGTTTGCAAATGTTGGACTCATCCTTTACATTTACAGGGCATTCCCCGAAGCGAATGGAGTTGCCACGCCACTCTGTCCTTGATTAGTTCGATACATGGCAGCAGCTAAAGATATCCTCCTGGAAATACTGGCCGAAGCCCGAGAGAAGGACCTCTCCCTGGGGAAAACTCAGCTGATAAAGCTGCTTTATCTCGTTGAGGTCGAACATTATCGAGAGACAGGTCAACGGCTTACTCATATAAACTGGATTTTCTATCTCTACGGCCCCTACGCTCACGACCTTGAGGGCATCCTTGCTGACAGGGTCTTCGAAAGAGATGATATCAAGACAGGAGCTGAGAGGGATTTCATAAGTTACCGAATCGCGGAACCCGAGAAAACGTACCAGAGGTTTGTTGATGCAAAGGTTAGTCTAACTGTTAAGAAGATTGTTGGCGTCTGGGGCAAATGTCCGCTTCCGGAGCTACTGGATTACGTATATTTCGAAACTGAGCCGATGCAAAAGGTGAAAGGGCGCGGTGAGAGACTTGACTTCGAGACTATTCACCGTTCGCCACGAGAGCAGATATACACTATTTCGGCTTCGAAAGATGCGAGAAAGAAGGTTGAAGCTCTAAGAAAACGCGTGAAAAGCTATCTCGAAACGTTCAGCGAGACTCACCAACTCTACCTCCACCGCGACAAGGATGAGCTGGAAGCCATAGAAGAATGGGACGCACCTCAGGAAAACACGAACCTATCAGACATTGCTGTGAAGCTATCCTCTGATTTGTCGAATGCCGACAATCCACCCTCGTAAGGGCCTCGACATCCCTCCCCTTGCAGATCCATTTTACGAACTCGCATCGCTGACGGAAACTCTTCCAGGCGACATCGTTCAAATACCTTCGCTATATCCGAACAGGCACAAATATGTGCTCGACATTGCCAAGAACCGCTACGATCCCACTGAGAGTCTCTTAGAATTCCTGTTACGGCCAATGGAAGTTGCGGAAAGGGCTTTTCCAATCCAGAGGCTCGGATTGGCAAGTGACGAGTATTATTTCGCGGTCAAAGGAAAAATGCGACCAGCGATCGTTGTGACTGGAGGCGAGGTTCAATGGGCTGCGGGTATGCAGGAAAAGATCTTCCTCTGTATCCCTCTTTACACAGTCGACAAGCCGAAGATTAGTCAGAAGTTCGTCGTGCGTGTTCAGGCGAATCAGTATCCTGCGTACTTCTACCTATTCCCAAGCGCGACTTTTGGCATTCAGGAGTCTATAGCTCGTTTCGAGTTGCTGCAAGTTGTGCATGGGCGTGCTCTCCGGCCTCATACAACCGGGCACGCTGGCGTTTCGCTCAGTGACGAAGCCTTCGGTTGGGTGAAAGCACATTTGTGTAAGTTCCTCGGCTGCACAATTCCTAAACAACTTGACGATGATCTGATGGCCTACGGGGAGTTGGTGATCGAGGAGTATAGAAGGTTGGTCGGCGGTTAGGCGTGTGGTATTTCCTTTTGTCTGTTGGGCATTCAGTTTGGACCCATTACCTCCCTTTGTCAACTGAACTGGCACCGTAACCATATCTTTCTCGGCGACTACGCCCTGCTTCTCGAACAAACCCTCTGGCTTACTTGTGCTACCAGGTCGGTACGGTGATTGGGGAACAAAAGTGCGAGGAGACTGATTCCTGCCGCTACTCCGTCGCAGAAATAAAATGGCCGCTGATTGTTGGTTCAGCGGCCGAAACCTTTGTAGGTCCCAGACTATAGTAAAGGACAGTAACATGATAAGGCTCTGCTACAACAAAGTCAAGGGCAAGAACCACAAGCCCTTCTTGCAAACATACGAGAAAGGTGTCGAGCGACCCAAGTTAGCCTGCCTTAAATACATCGGGACCCCTTTTCTAGCTCCTACCTTAGTCTATTAAGACTTTTCCTTTAAGAGTGCCTCGATTCTCTCGACGACATCCTTGTCTGTCGGTTTCACGCGGGAGGAGAACATAGCGACGATATTCCCCTTCCTGTCAACCAGGTACTTCTGGAAATTCCATTTCACCTCACCCGGGAATGGCGACTCCGTCGTGATGTACCGATAGAGCGGGTGCTGGTCGTTTCCCTTTACACTAATCTTCGAGAAGAGATCGAACGTGACATCGTAGTTCGTGCTGCAGAACTCCTTAATCTCTTCGTCAGAGCCGGGTTCCTGCCCACCGAAGTTGTTGGTCGGAAAAGCGAGTATCTGAAACCCTTGACTGCTGTACTTCCGATAGACTTGTTCGAGATCTTTGTACTGCGGCGTGTACCCGCAGCGGGAGGCGACGTTTACGATAAGCAGAACCTGGCCTTGATAATCCGACAATGGCTTCTCTTTGCCATCGATGGTCTTCATTGTGAAGCCGTAAATGTTCCCTGGCGGCATCGTGGATTCTTCTTTTTGTTGGGGGACGAGGTGAGGGGTGACCGCAAAGAAAGCAGCGACCGAAAACAAAGCGACAAGCCGAATCATAGATACTCCTCAGGTGTTTGTGAAACGGTGGTGAATGCATCACCACGTACAACATCACATGACCCCCAAGAAGTTTCCCATGGCTCGGCCCGACGCCGGGCTAACCTACGTGGAAGAGACTCGAGGAGCTTCCGGAATGATGATCCATGCGATGACATAGCCCAGAAACACTGGAACGAGTGCCGTGGCTATCGCGACGATGACGACGAGGAGCCGCACTACCGTCGGATCAACGTCCAGGTATTCTCCGACGCCAGCACAGACACCCCCGAGTTTTCGGTCGGTCAGAGATCGATAGAGACGTTTCATATTCATTCCTTATCCTGTAATTCTTCTGCAGGGGCCCCTCAGACCAGATCATCAAACAAAGGGGCACAGTGCCGGCTGCTGCCACATTGAGAGGCTCGGTCACCGTTCGATCATTTCGTTGCAGACGGCCGAGCGGACTCTCACTTAATTTTTCCGACATTGGTACCGCACAACGACGAGGCTGAAGCATAACAACACACCCCTACACCCCTCTCTCCACGCGCTTGCTTTCGCACGAGAGGGGACCGGATAAAGCTTATGATAGAAGGTCTCTCCCTATCAATGCTGCCATGTTTGCCGCACCATAGTCCCCTCTGCAGCGTTGGGAAGTGTGTCGGAGAGAGGGGATTAAGGGGTGTGTGCTTTGAAGTAAAGGAATCAGCGTAACAATCCACTACTCCTCCCGCAGGCGGATACGACCTTTGTCCGTCGTGAGTCGCAGAACAGGTCCCCCGCCGTTTATCGACGCGCGAATGTCGTAGTCGCGACGCCTGCTGCTCCGGTATCGCTCTTTGAGATCGAAGTCAGAATCAAAATCAGCGCGCCGGCCAATATCGGCGTCAACGTCAAATCCTTTTCCCTTTGGGAGCGTGATATCGATTTCGCCTTTGTACGTATCGAACCTGCTGCGGCGAGCAAGATTCGTAAAATCGACCCACACCTCTCCTTTGTATGTCTCGAGAACCAGCGATCCATCGAGGTTGCGGATCTCAACACGCCCCTTGTAGGTCTCGACTTCCGCATCAGATCGGAGATCCGACACCGACGTGTTTGATTTGTAGTCCTTGATGACCAAGCGCGCCGTGCGAGGCATCTTGATGGTGTAGTGCACAAAGGGAAGACTGCCGGAATTCCCGCCGAACAGCCCCCAGAATCCGCGATCGTGTCGCTTTGCCCGGTCGTAGTCAGTCTTGATCCGCGCCTCGCTTGACCTCAGATCAATTCGTAACTCTGTGTCCTGCACCTTTTCTTCCGAGTAGCGATCGTATCCGTCAGGCTCGACCTTTGCGTAGATGTCGATCTCGGCCTTGTCCCACGTCGTGATCGTGATACTTCCTTTGTACGTATCAATGTGAACCCGTCCGTCTGCGTTCAGGCTCCCTGATTTCCGAACCTCCTTGATCTCCTGCGCCTTAGCTGAAAGAACACAGAACGCAGCCACCAACATGACGGCGAAAGCTTTTTCTCTTCCTGACATGGCAGAAACCTCCTTAAATAAGCAGTCGTCACAATTATCCTTACGAGGAAGTCGTTCTGGAAGTTGCAGAGATCGTCAGGGAAGGGCAGCAACAACGACTGCGATTTCGGTGAGCTCAACTCTCAGAGATCAAAAAACTTCAGGTCTTTCCCCGTGCGGAGCTTCGTGATGTAAATGATCTGTCCAAGGTGCTGCGCGAAGTGCTCGACGACGTGTGATATCGCATCCAGGCAGGTGACATCGTACTTCTGGATATGGCGAACCTCCAACAGTTTTGCGTGGTCGAACTCGCCGAGGAGCCTGTCGGCTTCTTGCAGTGCGGACTCCAACATCTCGAGGAGTTCGGACTTCGGGATCTGTCTCCGTTCTGCAAATTCAAGCGTCCGGTTTCGTGTGTCCGCCGCACCTCCGGCACCTGAGACAATCCACTGCCGCACGTTCCCCGACAGGTGGAGAAGAAGATTGCCAACGCTGTTGTTCGTCTCGTGTGCGCGCCACCAGACATCTTCCTCCGATAGCTCGTTGAGGCAGCGTTGAATCCGCGGCAAGTACTCTTTCAGCAATCGCCGGCGGCAATACATAATGTAGTGCTGTCCAATTTCCTGGGGGTGTGAGTCCGTCATTTGGCACCTCTTGGTCCGTGAGCTTCAAGGCCGCGATGCGGCTTGATCGGTCGTCCGGAATCGAACCGGACGTCGCACATTTTTCGTAGTTGGTCCAACGTGATCCTCCCGCTCGAGGCAACCTTGACGAGATTCGACCTCGGCATCTCGAGGCTGAAGAACGAATACGGTATCTCGCGGTTCAGCTCATCAGGACAAATGGTATACAACTCGAAGATGAGAGCGTCAAAGAAACGGCTCACATTTGCAAGGTAAGGATCGCTGGAGATTATTTTGAGAAACCGGAGGACCTCCGCCAGCAGGCTCGATTCCAGACGTGCAGGATCAGTTGCTTCGACGGCGACTTCTCCAACCTGGATGCGCAAATGCAGCTCCTTGCTTCCTGGATCTATTGCGGAGAGCTCAATCATTGAGAAATACCGGTGACGCTCTCGATACGCAGGTTGAGCCCGCCACGCATCGAGCACCGCCGTAGTCTCTCCCCGGCTCAGAATCTCCATTTCCGCGGCCTGAAACTTTTCGAGTGTTTCCTGCCGGTGTTGATCGAGCTCCCTTTTTGTACGAGCCACGACCGATCGGTCAATAAAGGCACCCACCTCATATTGTGATCGCTTGAGGAACGTCATGGCAATCACCATCAAGATCACCCAGAAGGCGCCAAAGATAATGAGTACGTGTGTGTACCCGAGGTGGTAGACCTCATACTCGATCGCGGCACCACCGGCAAGCAGCATGACGAGTAGAATAATTGCTCCCGGCTCGGTCCACCAGAATCTTCTTCGCCTGAACGGATTGCCCTTCCACTTCCCTGTCGGATGATCGATCACTCAGGACCCATTCATTCGTTGAGATTTCTTCTCAGCTTTTTCTTCTCGCTCACGCGTTTCTTTGCCTCCAAACGCCTCTCTTGTGACTCCCGTGTCGGTTTTGTTTTCAGCCTGACCTTGCGCGGCTTCAGTGCTTCTTTGAGGAGCCGGACGAATCTGTTAACGGCATCCTGCTTGTTTTTCCACTGGCTGCGAGACTCCTGGGAAACCACTTGCAGGATGCCGTCCGCATCGATTCTCGATTTGAGGCGAGAAGAGAGGAGTTGTCGTTGATCTTCGGTCAGGCTGGCCGAATGCGCAATATCAAACCGCAACTCGACGCGGGTTTCGAGTTTGTTGACGTTCTGCCCTCCGGGGCCGCCGCTGCGCGACGTTCGAAACTCAAGCTCCCCCATTGGAATGGAAACGGTCGGCGTTATGAGAAGTTCCTGCAGATCCATGCGTTCTCAACGTCTTCCCAGGTGCTTGTTGAACCAATCTATCATCCGCTGTCCGATGTCCTGGATGAACTTCGGCTCTCGCGGTCCGTGCGGAGTCCGCGGATAGACAATCATCTCTGTGGGACATCCTTGTCGCTTCAGGGCATTGTAGAACTCGTACCCTTGAGACGGAGGCACGCGGACGTCGCTCAAACCGTGAATGACTTGCGTTGGTGTTGTAACACCTTTGATGTTGAAGACCGCCGAGTGCTTCTTGTATGTGTCCACTCTATCCCAGAACTCCCCGTCGAAGTATGAAGGAAGGAAGCTCGGGATGTCGGATGTACCTGTGAAGCTTACCAGATTCGTGACTCCAGCACCTACACTTGCGGCCTTGAACCGCATTGTCTTAGTGACGGCAAAAGATGTCATGTAGCCGCCGTAGCTCCATCCGCAGATGACAAGGCTATCCGGATGCGCAACACCCAGCTCGATAGTCTTGTCGACGCCCGCCATGTCGTCATCGAAATCCCCGAATCCCCAATCGTTGATGTTGGCACGGCGAAATTCTGCTCCGTATCCGCCGCTCCCCCTCGGATTCGGACGCAGGATCGCGTACCCCTCCTGTGCAAACGCTTGCAGAGGGTAGATGCTTCCTGAAGCGGTGTATCCTTCTGTGAAAACGCCGGCTGGACCGCCGTGGATGTTCACAATCAGGGGATACCGTTTCCCCTTCACGTAATTGACGGGATACGTCAGAAGTCCCTCAATCTCCCTGCCATCCTTTGCCTTCCACGTGACGACAATCGTTTTCCCCATCGGGAGCTTTGGGAAGTCTGCGTTGACATCGGTGAGCCTCTTAGGCTGAAACTTCTGTGTACTAGAAACGAAGACTTCGGGAGCGTTCTCCGGGGTTTGATGTACGAATGCCACCACATTTCCGTCCTTGCTGAACGATAGACCAGAATGATTGCCGCTTCCTGGAGTAACAACGCGGGGGCTCGCACCGCTAACCGGCACAGCAAACACCCGGAGCGACGTCCGATTCGCCTCGCTGACATATACCTCCTTGCTGTCGGCTCTCCACCCGATGATGCCAAAGCTTCGATCCGGCGTCTCCGCGAGTCTTCGCGGCTCACCGCCAGCCGCGGATATGACGTACAAATCGAAAGCCCGTGCCCACTTGGTATCTCCGTTGTCGGAGGCGAATGCAATCCACACTCCGTTCGGGGAAAACTTCGGGTTGGCATCCCATCCTTTCCTTGCAACAAGAGCTCTCACCGCCCCGCTGTCAGCCGGAACCGTCGAGATATCGGTTGTCGGCCAGACATCCACGAGCGGAGTAGCCTGGTGAGCAAACACGATGGTCTTTCCGTCAGGAGACCAGTCAAACGACGTGACATGAAATTCCCCCGACGTCAGTCGTTTCACATTTCTTTCCCCTTTTGCGTTCTTCTCGAGGGCGATGGTGTGAAGGTGAGATAACTTGAGATTCGTGTCCTCGACCACCATATCCCGCTTTTCTTTCTTGTCCTTCTCCTCCTGCTCGGTCTCCGGGTCATTCATAGTATAAGCGATGAGTTTGGAATCAGGTGACCAGGCAAATGCGTTGACGCCGGACTTTGCCTTCGTCACCTGCTCTGCCTCGCCGCCGCTTGTCCTGAGAACCCACACCTGGTTCTTTCCATCCTGGCCTCGGGAAGAGGTGAAGGCAAGATAGTTGCCGTCCGGGGAGAACGCGGGGCTTGTGCATGACTTGTCCCCGTATGTGAATTGGTGGTTCCTCTTGCCATCGGAAGAGACGACCCAGACGTGAGTCAGAAACTCAGATTTGTCTCCATCCATCAGCGGCACAGAGACCGTGTAGGCAATCCACTTGCCATCTGCGGAGATCTCCGTGCCTCCGACCCGCTTGAATTTGATCATGACCTCGGGCGTCCATCGTGTGGGAGTTACTTGCGCAGCGAGGCCCGCAGTAAACAAGAGAAGCAAAACGCAGCCTCCCCATCGTCGAAAGAATGTGTGAAGAACACAGTTCATAAGTCCTCCGCAGTAAGATGAATGGACAGTCGGACCAGTGATGGAAAATGGTGTGAGTGAAGAAGAAAACGAAGACCGACGGAGTTTGTGAGAAATATACAGGAAGGAGGAAAAGAAGCAAGCGTGCCACGTAGATTCCCGAAGTCTCCGAGATTTCGGGAATCTCACGCTTGCACGCTAGAACTCCGCGCTGATTCCAACCGACGGCAGAATGCCGATGCTCCCCACTCTCTCGAGCTCACCTGTCTGCCGATTGTAGCGCGGCACGTCGACCGGTTTCCGATTGTAGATATTCTGAATATCGACGTACGTAATCAGATTCCACCGGTCGAAGGTCCAGCGACGATCGATGCGAACATCGAGGCTGTGGTTGGCCACAACGCGCTGGCTGTTGTAGAGAGAGACATCCTGGGTCCCATCGGGATTGAAAGGAGTATACGGGCGACCGGTAGCGTAACGGAATTTGGTACTGATCTCCCACTTCTCATCAAAAATGTAGCCTCCGCCGAGGTTAACGATCCAGCGCTGATCAAAGCTGCTGGGACGGGAGATGCCGTCCAGAGCTTCGAAGCGGGATTCGTTGAAGCTCATGCTGATGGTTCCGTAACAGGGTATTTCAGAGAGCTTCTTCTGGACGAAGAGCTCGATGCCGTGGGCCTCACCCCGGCCACTGCTCACGAGCGGATCCAACCCAAACGAGGCGAACCCTTCCTCACTTCCACCGAAGCCCGCCCCGGTATTCGCCAGCACAAGATACGGGCGAGTCAGGCTGGCAGGGTAGTCCGAGTAACGCTTGAGATACGCCTCGAGACTCACCTTCGTATCGGTCCGGACGAGATGGTCGATTCCCGCCACGTATTGGTTCACTCCAATGTAGGAAAGGTTTCCGTTCATAGGATTCGAGATGAGCCAGATGTAGGAAGGTGCCTGGTTGTAGCGACCGACGCTGGCATTCAAGTTCGTAACCGGCGAGATCGCATACGACGCTGAGAGTCTCGGAGAGAACGAGACGTTATCCTCAATCAGACTGAAGAAATCAACGCGGCCGCCGAGTACGACGCGGAGACGGCCGACCTGTTGAGAGAACTGAGCGAATGCGACAGCTTTGAACGCCGTCGTATCGTACCGGCGATCGATGGAGATCTGCTGGCCGAAATTCGTCTGGAACGGCCGAAGGAACATATCTGCGTGAAAACGGATGAACTTTCCCTGAGCACCGAAGGAGATTTCAGAGGACTTCAGAAGCTGCCATACGAGATCGCCGCGCAACGACCACTCATCTTCGAACGAGCTGTTGGTGAAGATTGGATTCAAGAGCGAGTCATTCTGTTTGTAGGCGAAATCCACAAACGTTCGTCCGAGGCTCAGCGTGGTATATCCCGACGATAGAATGTGTCTCCACGAAATTCCCCCGATAACCTGGTTTTGGTCGCTTGCCAGCACCCGCGAGTTGTCGAAACGCTTGTCCGGAGTGTCGTTGAAGAGCCGTACGTTGTCCAGTGCGGCGATGCCGAGGAAATTGAGTTGATCAACTTTGCTCAGCTGGTACGTTGCCTTTCCAAGAAAATCCCAGTATTCGGGGACGAAACCGAAGCCGGCAGCTTTGAAGATCAGATCGAGATAGCTGCGGCGAGCGGAGAAGATGTATGAACCCGATTCACCGTTCTGCGACAGCGGGCCCTCGAGGTTCAATCCGAATTGAGATGCAGAGATCGTTGCCTTGCCGCCGTGCCGGTCCTTCCTCCCCTCCCGCAGGTCGATAGAAAGGACAGAGGACAGTTTGTCACCATAGCGGGCGCCAAAGCCGCCCGACGAGAAGGACGTACTCTGAACGAAATCGAGGTTGATGAAGCTCAGTGGACCGCCCGTAGCACCCTGGGTGCCAAAGTGGTTGATGTTCGGAACCTCGATGTTGTCGATGACGAAGAGGTTTTCGGACGGCGAGCCTCCCCGCACGATCAGATCGTTTCGCCCTGCTTGCACTTGGGCAACACCGGGGAGGATCGAAATCGCCCGTGCCACATCCTCAAGTCCACCAGGCAGGCGGCGGATCTCTTCATTCGACTGGAACTGGGTGCTCAGCGGCTTGTCCGGCAGCTTGCGAAAATATTCAGCGGTCACCTCCACTTCTTCGAACTCCAACTGAGTCTCCACGAGCGCGAAGTCAACCTCACTCGGTCTCGCCGTCGAGACGACAACGTCCGACTCGATCATCGGCGTGTATCCGAGGATGCTTGCGCGCACACTGTAAGTTCCAGTCGGGACCCGAGGAATGACGAACCTGCCTTCGAGGTCCGTCGCGGCGCCGAGGGTCGTCCCGACGACAACGACGTTGGCGAACGGTAAGGGTTCTTTCGTCGCGTTACCATAGACTTTTCCCGCAATCGAACCAAGCTTCTGCTGGTCTTGGGCGGCAAGTGAAACAGTGAATACGAGAGAAACGAGGGAAATGAGTCGTAGCGTTTTCATCATCCTTCTTGTCGTCCAGTTGCGGTTACGGTAGAGGTGTGCGTCCTCTGGTGACTGTTATCTCTAGAACACCGGGACTGGGGGGAGGAGTTCCCGCCGGAAGGAGAGAAAACGTGCAAATCGTGCAAGGTGCCCGAAATGGCTATTTGTGCGAGGGATCGAGGTACGGCGGATAGTCCACGGCCGATCCGATCAGACTATAGGAGAAGCAGCCCGCCCTCCATCATCTTCCTGTCATCAAACCAAACCGTAGGCTTCTTGACAAGGCCGTCAAGGTGGCTGGCCACTCGAACGGTCCCGCCCATCGACTTATTATCTCCGAACGCGATGTGAATCGTCCCCATCACCTTCTCGTCTTCAAGGATGAGGCCGGTGAGAATCGCCTTGTCGTTTGTGCCGACGCCAAACTCGGCAACATTGCGCCCATCCTTGCCGTGAGGCTCGAGAAGCTCAACAAGCCGTTTCGCCTCGGCGCCGCCGGTGATGTCAGTGGCAAAACCATCCTTCACGAGTATGCGGATGGGCTCGCGCAC
>Ga0194112_10008790_pt1 | contig 12954 bp, 10 predicted proteins | sample TA2MahC400mmetaG_FD_146191 | JGI IMG/M metagenome (GOLD analysis project Ga0194112, IMG submission 146191) | Freshwater microbial communities from Lake Tanganyika, Tanzania - TA2015016 Mahale Deep Cast 400m | ecosystem: Environmental > Aquatic > Freshwater > Lake | place: Tanzania: Lake...
TTCGGACGGCCCGACGTGACAGTGGTGGTGGTGGATGCCACGCGGCTGGAGCGCAACCTCAACCTGGTGCTGCAGGTGCTGGAGATCACCGACCGCGCGGTGGTTTGCCTGAACCTGATGGACGAGACGCGGCGGCTCAAACTGACGATTGACGAGCGCCGCCTGGCGCGCGACCTGGGCGTGCCGGTCGTCCCCACCGCGGCGCGGCAGGGGGAAGGGCTGCCGCTCCTGCTCCAGATGATTGACGAAGTCGCGACCGGCAAGACGATCTGCCGGCCGCGACGCATCCAGAGCGAGCCGCCCGCGCTGAAGGCCGCGGTCGCGCACCTGACGGAGCAGATCACGCACGCCTTTCCCGGCTTGCCCAATGCCCGCTGGATTGCGCTGCGCCTGCTCGACGGCGACGAGCGCATGGCCGAGGCGCTGCGCACCGGCGAGCTGGCCGAGTTGGGCCAAGTGTCTGCGGGCGATGGACGAGGCGACGGAGCGGAGTCCGCGTCCTCAGATGCGGACTCTGGCGAGCCCAAACGACCCGCGGAGAGGCCGGCGAGAAGCCAGGGACGGTCATTGCAAGTGGAGAGCCTCCGATGAGCGCCACAACGACCTTCACCCCCGAACAGATCCTGAAGACCGCGGAGGCGCTGCGTTGGCAGGTGGGCGGCGCGTTCCACGAGAGCCTGATGGAGGCGCTCTACACCGACGCGGCGCAGATCGCCGATCGCGCGGTGGCGCGGCCCGACAAGCCGCCGCGCTTCGACCTGGATCGCACCCTCGATCGGCTGGTCACCAGCCGCACGTGGGGCTTCCCGCTCATGCTCCTACTGCTGGCTGTGGTCTTCTGGATCACCATCACCGGCGCCAATGTGCCATCGGGGCTGTTGGCGCAACTGTTGATAGACACGATCCTGCCGTTCCTGAAGGCAGGCGCGGCCGCCATCGGCCTGCCGTGGTGGCTCAGCGGCTTTTTGCTCGATGGCGTCTACCTGGCGACCGCCTGGGTGGTCAGCGTGATGCTGCCGCCGATGGCGATCTTCTTCCCGCTCTTCACCTTGCTGGAGGACTTCGGCTATCTGCCGCGCGTCGCGTTCAACCTGGACAATCTGTTTCGCCGCGCGGGCGCACACGGCAAGCAGGCGCTCACGATGTCTATGGGCTTCGGCTGCAACGCGGCCGGCGTAGTCGCCACGCGCATCATTGACAGCCCGCGCGAGCGGCTGATCGCCATCATCACCAACAACTTCTCGCTGTGCAATGGCCGCTGGCCCACGCAAATCCTCATCGCCAGCATTTTCCTGGGCGCGCTGGCGCCGGCCTACCTGGCCGGGTTGATCTCGGCCCTGGGGGTGCTGATCATCGCGCTGTTGGGGGTCTTCCTGGCGTTTGCGGTGTCGTGGGGGCTTTCGCACACCGTGCTGCGCGGCGAGGTTTCGACTTTCCACCTGGAACTGCCGCCCTATCGGCCCCCGCGCATCTGGCAGACGATCTACACCTCGGTGATCGATCGCACGCTGATCGTCCTGTGGCGCGCAGTGGTGTTCGCTGCGCCGGCCGGCGCGATCATCTGGCTGTCGGCGAACCTGACCATCGCTGGCGCCAGCATCGCCGAGCACCTGATCAACTTCCTGAACCCATTTGGGCTGCTGATCGGGCTGAACGGCGTCATTCTCGTAGCCTATATCGTGGCCATCCCTGCCAACGAGATCGTGATCCCGACCGTGCTGATGTTGACGGTGCTGGCGACCGGCATGACCGGGGTTGGGGCCGGCGCAGGCGTGATGTTCGAGCTGGACTCGGCCGGCGACGTGCTGGCGGTCTTGCGCGGCGGCGGCTGGACCCTGCTGACCGCGGTGAATCTGATGCTCTTCAGCCTGATCCACAACCCGTGCAGCACGACCATCTACACCATCTACAGGGAAACCGGCAGCAAGAGATGGACGGCCGTGGCCGCGCTCTTGCCCCTGGCGATGGGCTTCATCGTGACCTTCTTCGTGGCGCAGTTCTGGCGGCTGATCGCCAGCCTGTGAAGGAAATCTGGAGTTCTCATGTCCCAACCCAACATCATCCTCATCAACTGCGACGACCTGGGCTATGGCGACCTCGGCTGCTACGGCTCGCAAGCCAACAAGACCCCTCACCTTGATCGCATGGCCGCGGAAGGGATCCGCTTCAGCGATTTCTACATGGCATCATCGGTCTGCTCGCCATCGCGCGGGGCCATGATGACCGGCTGCTACCCGCGGCGGATCGGCTTCGGGACGTTCGAAGGGTTTGGCGTGCTCTTCCCAGGCCAGGGCATCGGGCTGCATCCGGACGAGATCACGGTGGCCGAAATCCTGAAGGGACAGGGCTACGCCACGAAGATCGTGGGCAAGTGGCACTGCGGCGACCAGCCGGCGTTCCTGCCCACCCGCCACGGTTTCGACAGCTACTACGGTCTGCCCTACAGCAACGACATGGGCATCCAGGCCAGCCCCCTCGCCACGCCTGCGCCGCCGCTGCCCCTCCTGCGCGACGAGGAGGTGATCGAAGAGCAGCCGGACCAGGCTTCGCTCACCTCACGCTATGTGGAGGAGAGCGTGCGCTTCATCCGCGATCAGCGCAACAGGCCGTTCTTCCTCTACTTCGCGCACATGCACGTCCACCTGCCGCACTACGTCGCGTGGCGTTTCCTCAAGACCGCGATCAACGGCCCGTACGGCGCAGCGGTCGAGTGCATTGACTGGAGCGTGGGCGTGCTGCTGCATGAGATCAAGCGACTGGGGCTGGACGAGAAGACGCTCGTGATCTTCACATCCGACAACGGCTCGCGCGGGGATCGTGGGGGCAGCAATCGTCCCCTGCGAGGCGGCAAGTTCACCACCTGGGAAGGAGGGCTGCGCTTGCCCTGCATCATGCGCTGGCCGGGCGCCATCCCCGCGGGCGCGGTCTGTCACGAGATCGCCACTGCGATGGACTTCTTGCCCACGCTGGCGCGGCTGGCCGGCGCTGCGCCGCCTGCCGATCGGATCATCGACGGCAAGGACATCCGGCCGCTCATGGTCGGCGCCCCAGGCGCGACCAGCCCGCACGAGGCGTTCTTCTACTACCTGGGAGACCGTCTGCAAGCCGTGCGCTCCGGACCATGGAAGCTGCACGTCTGGCGCGACAGCGCCACGGTGCAGGAGCTCTACAACCTGGCCCATGATTTGGGCGAGACGCGCAACGTGGCGGCCGATCATCCAGACGTCGTGGCTGACCTGGAAGCGAAGGCCGCAGCGATGCGGAAGGACGTCGGCGACGCCGCGACCGGCGCCGAGGGCTCCAATTGCCGCCCCGCCGGCCGCGTCGAGAATCCGCAGACGCTGACGCACCACGATCCAGAACACCCGTATCTGATGGCGATGTACGACCTGCCGGACCGCGGGTAAGGGGCCAGCCTCCAGCCCAAAGGACACGGAGGGGTGAAGCATTCCGACCGCCATTCAGTGTTAACCAGGTTTCCGGATACGAGAAGCCATCGTGCTTGACCACGGGCGCGCCCAAGAATGCTTCGCCCTACACCCCTATCAACAGTATAATGTCGTCGTCCAGATTCGATTCGGGCCTTTGACAATCTGGCAGAGCCGTGGTATTGTGATGTGGATGCGCAGGCTCAGACCAATGCTCTTCGGGATCGGTCAGGCGACGACAACCAGCACATAGAGTTGGGCCAAAGGAGGTGATGTGCAGGAAGTGAGTGGTGCGTTCAATCGAGATGGCATCGCGTGTGGTTGCCGGCGCTCCCTTCTGAACGTCGGCCCGTCTTCCCTCCGTGCTGAGGGTTTTCCAGGAACAAGCAACAAAGGAGAGTACACCATGTCTGCCACGCAAACCGTCAGTCGTCGTGAATTCCTTAAACTGGCCGCGCTTGGGGCCGCAGGAGCTGCTCTAGCGGCCTGTGCGCCTGCCCCGCCGCCGGCGGCCGCCCCGGCCTTAGAAGCAAAGCCAGTTCCTGCTGCGCCCGCGAAAGCGCCGATCAAACTGGATGTGTGGACCGGCTGGACCGAGGATGCCGCAAAGAACATCGAGAAGATCCTGGATGGCTACAACCAGTCCCAAAATCGGGTTGTGGCCCAGCACGTAGTTGTCCCCGAAGCGATGACGCAGAAGCTGTTAGCTGCGATTGCCGCGGGCAGTCCACCGGGCACCGCCGTGATCTTCGGCGCGAACATTGCCTATCAGTTGGCGGCCCAGAAGGCGCTCCTGGCCCTCGATGAAATCGGCAAACCAGATCAGGTGAAGGTGCTCAAGGATTGGATGGCGCCTCCCATTTGGGAACTGGGCATGTATGAAGGCAAGTACTACTACGCGAGCATGTGGAATCAATGCTGGGGAGTGTTCGTCAACACGAAGATCGCCAAGCAGCAGGGCGTTGATCCCGCCAAGCCTCCGCAGTCGTTGCAGGAACTGGATGCCGTCTGGGAGAAGCTCACCATCTACGATAAGAACAACAACATTGATGTCTTGGGCGGCGATCTGACTTGGGCAGCGATGGTCATGGGTCGGTTCCTCGGCCAGTACGTCTCCACCGATGGACGGAAGATCACAGCGAACCACGTCAATAACGTCAAGGCGCTGGATTGGGTAGCCAATCGCTGGAAGCGAGTCGGCGCCAAGAAGATGCAGGACTTCTATGCCTCACTCCAGGGCCGTGGCGAGCGCTCGGCCGGCATGGATCCCTTCCTCTCCGGTCTGCGTGCGACCGTTGTGACTGGCCCCTGGCACTTCAACACCTTGCGCAACTTCAAACCCAAGGACTTCGAGTTCACGGTTTGGCCCTTGCCAGGGCCGGCCGGCGAGACCAAGAAGGGCATGTACACGTATGGAGATGGCTGGATCATTACCAAAGGGTCGCCCGATCCGGCGGCTGCCTGGGACATCATCAGCGCAATGACCGGTGCGACCGGCAATCGTGATGTCTACACCAGCCTTTTCACGACGTGGCTCTGCGTGAACGGCCCTGTGTCGAAACAGATGATGGATTGGCCCAAGTTCAAGACCGAAGTCATTGGCGCCTGCCCGGGCTACCAAGAAATCTTCTTGCCGGATCTGTTCCAATCAGACTACTACCTCTACCCACCGAAGATCCCGACCAGCGATTCCTATCTCTCGCTGATGAACACCGAGTGGGAAAAGGTGCGCCTGGGGCAGAAAGGCACCCAGGAGGCGCTTGATTTCGTGACGACGCAAGCACAGAAGGAACTGGACGATTGGCGCTCCAAGGCGGGCTAACCAACCTGCGCAGGGGGTAGCAGGCTACCCCCTGCTACCCCCTGCTGCTCTTCGAGGAGACTGATGTGGTTTCGACACGCCAGACAACCCTTGCGGCCGTAGCCGATGGGCCGAGACGGCGACCGCGCACCCTCCGCTATCGCGTTCTGTTCGCGACCACGAGCGTGTTCAAGTATGCAGCGCTCGTTTTCTTCTCTGGCTTCTTTGTCCTGCCCTGGGTCTGGATGATCTCCACTTCCCTAAAAAACCCACAGGAGTTGGCTGTTTGGCCCCCGATATGGATTCCAAATCCCATCCGGTGGGACAACTACGTCTCCGCCTTTCGGCAAGCGGCATTCGCTCAATATGTGATCAACACATTGATTGTGGCTGTGCCATCAGTGATCGGGGCAGTGCTTTCTAATGCGCTGGTCGCGTATGGTTTCGCCCGGGTGCGTTGGCCCGGACGCGATATCGTCTTTGCAGTTGTGCTCGCGACCCTGATTCTGCCAGGCTTCGTCACATTCATTCCGCTCTATATCATCTTCCGGAAGCTTAACTGGATCAATACCTATTTGCCGCTGGTGATCCCTGCGTGGCTCGGCAGTCCGTTCTTTATTTTCCTCTTGCGCCAGTTTTTCATGGGGCTGCCGCTGGAGCTCTCGGATGCTGCGCGCGTGGATGGGGCTTCGGAATTCGGGATCTTTTGGCGGATCATCCTGCCTCTAGCAAGGCCCGCGATCGCCGTGGTAGCCTTGTTCGAGTTCATCGGAAGCTGGAATGCGTATTTTGGCCCCCTGATCTATCTCAATGACAAGGCCAAGTACACCATTTCCCTGGGCATCGCCAATATGCAAACCAGCTATGGATTCATGAATTTCGCCTGGATCATGGCGGCGACGGTGATGAGTGTTTTCCCGATTATCGTCCTCTTCTTCTTTGCTCAACGTACCTTCATCGAGGGAATTGCGTTGACAGGTCTGAAGGGGTAAGCCGGCACGTTCCGCACAGCCATTGGTTGCCAGGAGGTCCGGCCAGTTAGCAGTCAGGGGGGCATATGTTAGTTGCCAAACGTTGGCAGGGTCTGACTCGACAAGATCGCCGGGCTTTGCGCACGGGCCTGCTATTCATCTCCCCGTGGATTGTAGGTTTTCTTGCCTTTCGCATCGTCCCGTTTGTGATGTCGTTCTACTACAGCTTCACCTTCTATCCAGTGCTGGAGTCACCGAAGTGGGTCGGCTTCGACAATTTCCTCACGCTGGCCCGAGACCCGCGCTTCTTGAGTTCGCTGTACAACACTGCGTACTTCGCCGTGTTTGCCGTCCCATTGGGCACGATTGCCGGGCTCCTACTGGCGATGCTGCTCAACATGAAAGTACGCGCCCTGTCAACGTTCCGCACCATCTTCTATCTGCCCAGTATCACGCCCGTGGTGGCAACCTCCCTGGTATGGTTGTGGATGTTTAACCCACGCAACGGTGTGATCAACTACGTGCTCTCTCTGGTCGGGATACGTGGTCCGGGATGGTTAGGCAGTCCAGAGTGGGCCAAGCCGGCCCTCATCCTGATGAGCCTCTGGGGTGTTGGCGGTGCGGTTGTGATCTACCTGGCGTCACTCCAAGACGTACCGCGCGAGTTGGTTGAGGCGTCTCAATTGGACGGCGCGAACACAGCTCGCCAGATCTGGCACATTACCTTGCCTATGATCAGCCCCGTCATCTTGTTCAATGTGATCATGGGTCTTATAGGCGCTTTCCAGTTCTTCACCGAAGTACACGTGATGACGGGAGGCAGCGGCTCGCCAGCAGATTCGACGCTCATGATGTCCATCTACTTGTGGCAGAGCGCATTTCGTTTCTTCAAGATGGGCTATGCCTCGGCTCAAGCCTGGGTGCTTTTCACGATCATTGTCATCTTCACTATCATTCTCTTCCGCGTTTCTGGACGACTCGTGTACTACGGAGGAAGGTAGGCAGAGTATAGCCGCGACCCTCTGATAATTCCAGCCATACTCCTGCAACCCACAGGCCCCCTGAATGAGGCGCCAGGCCGACCTCGACAGGCCTAGCGGACCAAGTTAGCGTGTACCTGCGGACAGTCAGTAGCTTCTCCATGTGTGTTGATCCCCAGCGATCTGATGGAACCGTATGAGATCGCGCGTCAGGCGTACCTGACTATGCACTTCGCCATCGTTGAGGAGTCCATGAATCCCCGAGAAATCATCCTGGCCAACATCAATCACACCAACCCACCACGCTGCGGCATGACCTTCGACCGCGGCCGGCGCAACGACATGCTGGGCTGCGGCCTGGCGCCGCACGGCTATCAGCAGAAGCGTTGGGTCGAGGGCAAGCTGGAATACTACGACGACGAATGGGGCAACCTCTGGGTGCGGATGAAGGATGGCAGCATCAAGGGGGAGATCTTCAAGCCCGCCATCGAGGACTGGCGGCAGCTCGACGACCTGCCGACGCCCGACTACAGCCATGGCGATTGCGCCGCGGCCATGAACGCGATCTTCAGCCAGCCGACCGACAAGTTCAAGCTGGCCCACATCGGCGGCTGGATCTTCGACAACGCACGCTATCTGCGCAAGATGGAGGTCTACTTCGCGGACCTGGCGCTCTACCCGGAGGAAGTGCGGAGGATGCACGACAAGGTGGCTGCGGTGTACGAGCGCAAGATCCACCTGGCAGGCCGGGCCGGCGCAGACGGCATCATGATCGGCGAGGACATGGGCACGCAGACCGGGTTGCTCTTCAGCCCGAAGATGTTTCGCTTCTACTTCAAAGAGCTATACAGCCGGCTGCTGGGCATCGCGCATGACTACGGCATGAAGGTTCTGATGCACTCTTGCGGCCAGAACTGGGCGATCGTGCCCGACCTGCTCGATGTCGGCGTAGACGTCTTCCAATTCGACCAGCCTGCGCTCTATGACATGCCGAAGCTGGCTGCGCTGCTGCGGGAACGCAAAGCCGCGCTCTGGAGTCCTGTAGACATCCAGAAGATTCTGCCCACGGGGGATCGCGCCGCGATCGAGGCCGGCGCGCGCCAGATGTACGATCTGTTCGAGGGCGGGCTGATCTGCAAGAACTACGGCGACCTGGCCGGCATCGGCGTGGCCGAAGAGTGGGACGGTTGGGCGTACCAGGCGATCTGCGCCCGCGCGGGACTGCAATAGCCATCCATTGGAGAACAGACTACCATGCCAGACATCACGATGCGTGACCGTATTCTGGCCGTCGTCCAGGGCCGCTCCCTCGATCGCGTCCCCTTTGTTATGTACGACGGCATGTTGCCGCTGGACGATGTGTTCGGGTGTCTCGGACCCGATCGCATCGGGTTGATGCGGTGGTGCCCCACCCATCGCATCGAGCATCCGCATTGCCGCTTCGAGTCGGAAGACTACTTCGTGGACGGAGCCAAATGGCGGCGCAACACGCTCCACACGCCGGCCGGCGCAATCTATGAGGAGCGCGCGTTCGAGCCGGTCTACGAGAGCAGCTCGATCCGCAAGCACTACGTCGAAACGGCCGCGGACTACCAGGTGTTGTGGAGCTACCTGGCGGACTCGATCATCCTCGACAATCTGGATGAGTATTACAGCGACTGCGCTGAGCTGGGTGAGCGCGGGGTGCCGTTGGTGGCGGTAGAGCGCAGCCCCTATCAGCAGTTGTGGGTGCAGTGGGTCGGGCTGGACAACCTCTCCTATCACTTCGCCGACTACCCCGACCACGTATCGCACACGGTGGAATTGCTGCGTCGCCGCGCGCGGCGGATTTTCGAGATTGCCCGGCGTCACCCATCCCCCTTCATTGACTTCCCCGACAACATCACAGCCAAGACAATCGGCCCGCGACGCTTTCAGGAGTATTGCGCGCCGCTCTACAACGAGCTGGCCGACATCCTGGCCGAGCGCGGCGCGCTGGTCTTCGTCCACATGGATGGCGACCTGAAGCCGCTCTGGTCGGTCATCGGCGACTCCGGCGTGCGCGGGATAGACTCCCTCTCGCCGGCGCCCGACAACGACACCACCGTGGCGGATGCCGTGCGGCTGTGGCCGGAAATGCGCCTGTTCGTGAACTTCCCGTCGTCGGTGCACCTGAGCCCGGCCGATGCGGTGCGCGATGAGGCCGAAGCGATCCTCGCGGCCGCAGGTCACACCGGCCGGCTGCAGATTCAGCTCTCCGAGAACGTGCCTTATTTCGCCTGGCGCACGAGCCTGCCTGCCATCGCGGATGCGATCGCTGCGTTTGGGAAACTGTGAGACGCCAATGATGATCTCAGCGCCGCTTTCCGAGCAAATTCGCCGGGTCATCGGACGCTGTCACGCCTTCTACGGCGCGAGCGAGCCGGGCCACTTCCTGATCCATGCCCATGCGCCGGTTGACGCGCCAGCCGTCCCACCGCTCGACAGCTTCGACCTGGATCGCCAACTGACCACCTGGCTTGACCACACGCTGGCGGCCGCGTGCGCGGAGTGGCGCGGCCGCGCGGGGCTGGACGACGACGCCATCGCCTCGATCTGTCCGCGTTTCGGCATCGCCGAACACACCGCCTGGCTGGGCGCAGAGGTCCGCCTGCAGACCGACACCTGTCTCCCGGTTCCGCTGCTGCGCGAGCCAGAAGACCTCGACCGGCTCACACTGAACGAGGAGACGCCGTGGTATCGGCGCATGAAAGCCAGCTATGACTACCTGCGCAGCCGCCAGGATGGCACGTTCATCCTTTCGGTGCGCGGGGCGATGATGCCGATGGACATCGCCAATGCGTTGCGCGGCGATGTGCTCTTCAGCGATTTCCTGCTGAACCCCGAATTCGCGCACCGCCTGATACGCTTCCTGACCGGCGGCGTGGATTGGTACTACCGCCGGCTGCGCAGTTGGGCCGACGAGCTCGACGGCGGGCACGTCATGTTCTACCACAGCAGTTGGATGGGGCCCGACGTGCTGGGACACGTCACCAATGACGCGGCCATGCTCTGCTCGCGGCGCATCTATGAACAGTTCGGCTTCCCCTACGAGCGCGAGCTGTGCGGCCGTTACGGCCAGGTGCTCTATCATGTTCACAACGAGAAGCTGCACTTCGCTCCCTGCGTCGCGCAACTGCCCAACCTGGCCTTGTTCGAAGTGACCAACGACCCCAAGACGCCCCCTGCCGCCGAGGACCTGCCCAGGGTGCTGGCCGCCATCAGCTCCCCGCGGCTGCTCTTGCACGCCACCAGCGACCAGGTGCGCCAGCGCATCGGCGAACTGAAGCAGCGCAACGTCTTTCTCAACGTGACCTGCCGCGACCGCAGCGACGCCGAGGACATCGTCGCCTTCGTGCGAGCGGCTTCGCGGCCGTTGACAACTGACGACTGACGAACGCTACAGACTATCACACTCGGCGCTTCACGCCTGACGAAGGAGCCCCTATGCCGACGCCCACCCGCTTATCCGCCATCCACGCTGCGCTCGCCATCGCGCAGACGATGGAAGTGCGTCGCGAGGAATATCTGGATCACATGACCTTTCGCGCCAACGTGCGACCGCTCTTCACCGAACCGTTTGGCCCGATCATCGGGCTGAAAGAGGAGTGGGCCGCGCAAGGCGCCACGCCGGCCGAGCTGGATATGTCGGCGTTCCGCTATCGCCGGCCCCAGTACGGTCACATCCCCGTCAACACCGGCTGGCTGGGCGGGGAACAGGAACAGATCCTCGAAGAGACCGCGGAACACATCATCGCGCGCGATCGCTATGGCCGGCGCACCAAACTACCGAAGGGGTTCGCCAGCCTGCCGCTGCCCCTGGAATATCCCGTGCGCAACATGGACGACTGGCTGGCCGTCAAGCATCACTACGAGTTCTCCGAGGAGCGCTTCGCCGCGGACTGGGCGCAGATCGCGGCCGAACACAGGGCGGCCGGCCGCATCGTATCGGTCTCGATCCCGGGCGGATTCGATGAGGCCCGCGAGCTGATGGGCGACGCCGAGGTCTGCCTGGCCTACTACACCCAGCCGGAGCTGATCCGCGACATCCTCCAGACCATCGAGGACACCGCCTATCGGGTGCTGGATCGGGTTTCGGCGACGGTGGAGATAGATCAACTCATGGTGCACGAAGACATGGCCGGCCGGGCCGGGCCGCTCATCGGGCCGCGGCAGATGCGCCAGTTCATCGCGCCCTACTACCGCCGTCTGTGGGACCTGGTGCGTTCGCGTGGGGCCCGGCTCTTCTGGATTGACACGGACGGCGATGTCGCCCCCATCTTGCCGGCGCTGGTGGAAGCGGGCATCAACGTCCTCTTCCCGGTCGAGCCGGTCGGCGGCATGGACATTGTCAAGCTGGCCGCGACCTATGGCGACAGGCTGGCATTCATCGGCGGCCTTGACAAGCACGTGCTCCGGCGCAGTCAGGATGGGATCGCGGCCGAGCTGGAGTACAAGATCCCGCCGATGGTGCGCAGCGGCGGCTGCATGTTGGGCCTCGACCATCGCATCCCCAACGGCACGCCGCTGGCGAACTATCGCTTCTATGTGGCGAAAGCGTGGGAGATCCTGGATCGCGAAGCTGCCAGACTGGGGCGAGGCTAGAGTGATTTGGGTTTTGCCCTCCGGGATGGTATAATCTTTTCAACTATCATTACTGTTCAGGAGCATACAGCGCGTGGTCAGCCCTCTCAACTGGCTTCTCGGCCTGTTTTCACTCGATATCGGCATTGATCTGGGCACGGCGAACACCCTGGTCAACGTGCGCGGCCGCGGGATCGTCATCAACGAACCGTCTGTGGTCGCCATTGAAAAGAAGAGCAGAAAGGTCCTGGCCATCGGCGCCGAGGCGAAGGAGATGGTCGGCCGCACGCCGGGCAACATCGTCGCCATCCGGCCGTTGCGCGATGGCGTGATCTCCGACTTCGACGTCACCGAACAGATGCTCCACTACTTCATCCACAAGGTCCACGATCGCATGTTACTGCGCATTCCGCGGCCGCGGGTGGTGGTCGGCATCCCCAGCGGCGTGACCGAAGTGGAGAAGCGCGCGGTGTACGATGCAACGATCAGCGCGGGCGCACGCGAGGCCTATTTGATCGAGGAGCCGATGGCCGCGGCCATCGGGGCTGATCTGCCCGTGTCGGATGCGCTCGGCAGCATGATCGTGGACATCGGCGGCGGCACGACCGAGGTCGCGGTGACCTCGTTGGGCGGGATCGTAGTCGCACGCTCGATTCGCGTGGCCGGCGACGAGATGGACCAGGACATCATCAATTACGCCAAGCAAAAGTACAACCTGCTGATCGGTGAACAGACGGCCGAAGCCGTGAAGATCGAGGCGGGCTCCGCGTACCCATTGGAGCCCGAGATGGTTGTCAACTTGCGCGGCCGCAATCTGATCACCGGTCTACCCGAGGCGATTGACGTCAGCAGCGTCGAGCTGCGCGAGGCGCTGCGGCCATCGGTGGACATCATCACGGACACCCTGCGGCAGGCCATAGACGAAACGCCGCCTGAGTTGATTGCAGACCTGATGGCCCACGGCATCGCGCTGGCCGGCGGCGGCGCGATGCTCAAGGGGTTAGCCCAGCGGCTCAGTGAGGAAACCAAGATGCGAGTCTACGTCGCCGAAGACCCGCTCAGTTGCGTCGCGCGCGGGGCCGGCAGGGTACTGGAGAACTTCGAGGTGCTTTCGCAGACCCTGGCTTCCATGCAGCGCGGCAGCACGCTCCATTGATTACAGATGTGAGATT
>Ga0194112_10008798_pt1 | contig 12946 bp, 7 predicted proteins | sample TA2MahC400mmetaG_FD_146191 | JGI IMG/M metagenome (GOLD analysis project Ga0194112, IMG submission 146191) | Freshwater microbial communities from Lake Tanganyika, Tanzania - TA2015016 Mahale Deep Cast 400m | ecosystem: Environmental > Aquatic > Freshwater > Lake | place: Tanzania: Lake...
CGGGACGAATTCGGGCATCTTCGCGAGCAGCCCCCGCACGGCCTCCAGCCACGCCCGGCGGTGGAACTCGGAGTTGAACCAGGCCTCCGCCGACGCCAGGTGCGTCTTGAGGTTGATGAACGCGTACTGCGGGTCGCGCCGCTGCCCCGGCTCAAGCGGGTAAGATAGTTGATTCTCATGGAAATACGTTACAATCGGCAGTCGCCCGATGGCCGGCGGGGCGAGGGCCTTGAAGTCCGCCGCGCTCAGGAAGTCGCCCGCGAACACGAGGTCGAAGCCCTTGCGGGTCAGCGCGGCGGCCTCGCGAGCAAGGTGCAGCGCCGCCCCGTGCATCCGCCACCGCCACCGCCGCGCGGGCATCACCAGAAGCGTCCACTCGTGCCGGCTGCGCGAGCGCAGGCCCTCCAGGAAATCGGCGTGCGGCCCGCCGAAGTACGGCTCCAGGCCCAGGATTCTCAGCTGCCCGGCCATGAGGCCAAGTGTACGTCCGACGCCCGCCGCTGAAAAGCGAAAACGACACGCCACGGCCCGGTCCGGCGTGGCCAGGCGGCCCGCCGTCTGCTATGATGTGCTCGCCCGCGCGGCGGGGCGGGGCGCCGCTCGCAGAAGCCGCTGCTTGCTGCACGGAGGCAGGGAGGGGCGATGTCGACGGGCCGCGGAGGCTTGCTACGGGCCGCACGTCTTGCGCTTCGCGCGGCCGGTCTGCCGTACGTGCGTAGATTCCCTGGCGCAAGGTCAAATAGCACGTGCGGCACGGCCGTCTTGTCCGGCCGAGGTCGAGCGCCATCGGAGTTTCCCACGGCCGGACAAGCCGGCCGTGCCACATGCCGTGTCGAAGCGCTCAAGGCTGCGCTGCTGGCGTGCTTGATATGCGGCTGCGGGGCGCCGCCGGCCGATGTGACCGAGGAGGAACCGGCCGGCCATGCAGCGGACCCCCGGCGGGGCCGCCCGGACGGGCGATTCCCCGATTCCGCTGCCGGCGAGGCGGCAGCGCCGCCAGCGCCGGCGCCTCCGCCCGAAGTTTCCCCCGAAGTGGCGGCCCTCCTGCGCGACCTCTGCGGTCCGGACCGCCAGAAGATCGAGCGGGCCAAGGACCGCCTGGCCGGCATCGGCGCTCCTGTGCTGCCCGCGCTCATTTACCTGTTGAAGCAGGCCCCGCCCACCGACCGTGCGCGGGTGACGATGGTGCTGGTGCGCATCGGGCCGGAGGCGGTGCCGCCGCTCGTGGGGATGTTCTCGGAGGGCGACACCAGCCACATGGCCTCGGCCTGCGTCGCGCTGGCCCAGTTCGGCCGCGACGCCGTGCCTGCGCTGGTCGAGGCTCTCAAGACGGGCAACGACAACACGCGCTACATGGCGGCCGAGACGCTGGGCGACATCGGGCCGGAGGCAGCCGACGCCGCGGCGGCACTGGCGCAGGCCGCCGGCGACCCGTGTGCACTTGTCCGCACGAGCGCCTCCGGCGCCTTGGCGAAGATCCTGTCGCCGTCAGCCGAGCCGGACCTGCCGCGCATCCCGCGCCCGCCGCTGCGACCGAAGGTGGATGCATCGCCCGAGCGCATCGCGGACCTCATCCGCGACCTCAAGAACGCCGACCAGCCGACGTGGACGGCGGCCTGCAAGGGGCTGGAGGAGATCGGTGCGCCCGCGGTTCCCGCCCTCGTTGACTTGCTGAAGGCGGGCAACGCCCGCGACAAGGCGGCGGCTGGCACGGCCCTTATCCGCATCGGCCGGCCTGCCGCGGCGGCGCTCGCGGGAGTCCTTCGCGACGGCGACGACTTCAGCCGGTTCACGGCCGCGGCGACGCTCGGGTCCATAGGCAGCGACGCCTCCGAAGCCGTGCCGGCCCTCCAGGAAGCCGCGGGCGATGCCAACCCCGTGCTGCGCGCGGCCGTCCAGGCGGCGCTGCGGAACATCAGGGGCGAGTAGAGGCCGGTCAGCGTTGCTCCTGTGGGTGCCATGCTTTCGCTCCGTTGCGGAAGCACGGTCGGCGCGGGCCTTTTTATTGAAAATGGCCCCGGCGAAGGCTACACTTCTCCGCCTTCAACGGCCTGCGCAGCGGCCGAAGGGAAGGAACGACACGGATGACACTCTCTTTCTTCCGGCGCCACCGCAAGTGGTTCATGGTGCTGATGTTCGCCGCCCTCGTGGGGATGATGTTCTTCGGGTCATGGTCGCTGATGGGTCCGAAGTTCCAGCAGTGGTTCGGGGGCGGCCCGGGCAGCCGGGTCATCGGCTCCATCGCCGGGAAGAACGTGCGCGAGCGCGACGCGCGGCAGTTCTACGCGGAGATATATGCGGCCGGGCAGGCCGCCCAGGCCTGGGCCATGATGCTTGAGCCGCGCGCAGCGACCCCCGAGGCCCGCGCCAGGGCCTACCGGGCCACCATCGGCGCGACGGCGTGGCCCCTGCTGCGCGAATCGCTCTCGGGCGAGCGGCCACTGGCGAAGGCCGTCCTGGCTTGGATGGGCCTCTTTGAGGAGGCCCGCGCCGCGGGCTTCGACACGAGCGGGGCCGAGGTTCAGGAGCGACTTCGCAGCATCGAGGACCTCGGCGTCCAGCGGGCCGTGACGGACCGCCTTGCAGCCGACCTGGCGGGCGGCAGCCGCGAGGCCTTCGTCCAGGCGCTACGCAAAGACATGACTCTGCGTTCATATATGGATTACCTGTACGAGACGCTGGGCGGGGCCGTAACGCCCGCCGTCCGCCGCGAGTTCGCAAAGATGGACGACCGCATCCAGGTGCGCCTGGCCGTGCTGAGGGCCGGCGATTTCCTTTCCGAGGTCAAGGACGTGCCCGAGGCCGACGTCAGGCAGCAGTTCGAGAAGGGCAAGGCACACCCGGCGGGCAAGGGGCCCGACGGCTGCGGCTACCGCATTCCCGACCGCATCTCGCTGGAGTACCTGGCGGCCGACCCGGAGGCCTTCCTGGAGCAGGCCCAGGCCAGGGTGACCGACGCCGACGTGAGGCGCTACTACGAAGAACACAAGGACCCGGAGTTCGTCGTGCGGGAGGAGAAGCCGCCCGCGGCCGGGAAGCCGCCGGCCGACGAGAAGCCGGCCGCGACCGAGAAACCGGCTGAAAAACCGGCGGCGAAACCCGCCGATAAGCCCGCCGAACCGAAGGCAAAGGCTGCGGAGAAACCCGCCGCGCCTGCTCCGGCCGGCGCCAAGGGCGAGGCCGGCCCGGCCGGAGCGACGGCCCCCGCTGCCCCGCCGGTGCCGAAAGCCGAGCCGCCCGCGCCCGCTGCCACGAAAGCCGAAGCGAAGTCCGCCGAGCCGATGGTGTCCCCCGCCGCCGCCCCGAAGGTCGAAGCGCCGGCGGCCCTGATGCCGGAAGTCCCCGCGCCGCCCAGCCCCGGTGCTGCGGCGCCTGCCGCCGGTGCTGCGTCGCCCGCGCCGCCTGGGCCGGCTGCGCGCCCCGCCCCGCCGGAGAAGAAGTTCCGGCCGCTCCAGGATGTGCAGGAGGGCATCCGCAAGACGCTCGTCCAGGAGCAAGCGGCGGCGATGGCCCGCGAGAATCTCATCGCGGCCGTGGCCGAAATCCGCCCGATGAAGAAACCGCCCGACCTTCGCATCTGGGCTGACGGCAAGAAAATCCGCCATGCTGCGGTTCCCGGATTCCTCTCGGCGGCCCAGTTGGCGGCGCTGGCGGGCATCGGCAAGGCCGCGCGCGGCAGCGAGACGTTGGCCGAGACGGCCGTGGCCCTGGCGGAACTGGTCGGCCACGAGAAGGCGAAACTGGGCGTCATGGAGACCAGCGAGCCATTCATCGGCCCCGACGGCGATGCGTACGCGCTGCGCGTGACGGCATTTCAGGCGAGCCACGAGCCGGCATCGCTCGACGAGGTGAAGGACCAGGTCATCGCCGACCTGCGGACCGCGAAGGCGTTCGAGATCGCCCGCGAAAACGGGCGGAAACTATTGGAAGAGGCCGGGAAGACGGGCCTCAACGACGCCGCCGAGGCCGCCAAGATCAAAACCGCCGAGAGCGACTGGGTGGCGCAGGAACGGTTCATCCCGTACGGCGGGCAGTTGGTGTCGATCCCGGCGTCGCTGCCGGAGGTGGGATCGAACCGTCTCGCGGTGAGCGAGTGCTTCCGCATGGCCGCCGAGTCGAAGAAACTGACGCTCGTCACGCTGGCCGAGGACAAGATGGTCGTGGTTGCGGAACTGCTGGGCCGCAAGGCCCCGCGCGAGGCGCTCTTCGAACGTCTGCGGCCGCTCCTGGCCGAGCAGGTCGGCCGCGAGATTGCCATGGAGGCCCTTCAGAAGGCCATCGACATGGCCGCCATCCAGCGCCGCATGAACGTGGTACTCTTGGTGGACGACGACTATCGCCTGGCGCGCACCGCGCGGGAGTACCGCGAGACGGAGGACTAGCGCTGCGCGGCGGCGGTTGTTGACAGTCCCGCCGGAATCGGCTATAGTTCAGTTGACTTCCCCGGTGGGCAGGTAGCTCAGGTGGTAGAGCACTCGGCTGAAAACCGGGGTGTCGCCGGTCCGACTCCGGCCCTGCCCACCAGCCTTCGCCCGCACGCCCCTTCATGAGTAATCTGCGTCTTCGCACGCATGTGGCACGGCCGGTTCGCCACGGCGAATCTCGCCTCTGGCGGACTTGTCCGGCCGCGGCGGACCGCTGCTGATATTTCCCGCGGCCGGGCAAGGTGGCCGTGCCATACTGCCAGTTGCGGCTTGACCTGAGAAGGTGGCCCATGACCTGCCGGGTGACAGCCGTGGTGGTCTTGGCGGTCCTGGTTCTTGGCGCGCACGCCGAAGCCGCGGCCGTCAAGAAAGTCGTCGGCCTCGACGGCGCGGGCGAGAACCTGCTGAAGTCCGACGCCTGGCGGCCGTACGACAAGGGGTTTGTCCGCGACGGCGACGCCTTCGTCTGCGACAACGGCGCCGACGCGGGGGCCGCGCGCGGAGCGGCGCAGACGGTGGTCCTCAACCAGCCCGAGCCGCGGCCCGTCATCGCGAGCGCCTGGGGCAGGGCGGAGGGCGTCGTCGGCCCGCGCGGCAGCGACTATGCAATTTATCTCGATATCACCTACTCCGACGGCGAGCCGCTCTGGGGCCAGGCCGCAGCGTTCTCGGTCGGCACGCACGACTGGGAGCGGCGCGAGGTCCGCGTCTATCCGGCCAAGCCGATAAAGTCGCTGTCTTTCTACTTGCTTTTCAGGCGCCACCCAGGCAAGGCGGCGTTCCGCGGCGCGGAACTCAGGGAACTCAGGGACGCGGCGGGCTTCGCGTGGTTCGACGGCGTAGCCGTGGCGCCCGCGGCGCCCCCCGCCGAGCGGTTCATCGTCCGCGACGCCGCCGCCGCGACGGACTTCGTCGATTTCCAGGACGGCCGCGCCCTGGGCCTGAAACTCGACTTCGAGAAGAAAGTCGAGGGCGCCTGCGTCTTCTACTCCGGGCGCCTGGCGGACCTCGCGGGCAAGGACCGCGCCGTGACGCTTGCCTGGACGCGGCCCCTGGCGGGTGCCGGGTGGCGCTGGCTTCTGCCGCGAGGCGGGGCGGAGGCCCGCGCTCCCGCCGAGTACGTTGAGGCCGCACGCGTGGCCGACGTGGGCCAGGGGCGGCTGTCGCGATATCCGCTTGCAGCCGTGGCGCGCGGCGGCGAGGGCGAGGCCGTGGCCATAGACATGGGCCGCCCGGCCTTCTTCCGCGTCGGCTTCGCATCGGCGCAGAACGAACTCTACATTGCTTACGATCTGGGGCTTGCGCCGGAGAAGCCGTCGGCCGAGTTTTGCTTCTGCGCGTGCCGCTTCGACGCCGCGTGGGGTTTCCGCGCCGCCGTGGCGGAACTCTATCGCATTTTCCCCGACTACTTCCGCTCGCGCACGCCGGAGCAGGGCGTGTGGATGCCGTTCCACAACATCAGCAAGGTCGCGGGCTGGGAGGACTTCGGCTTCAAGTTCAAGGAGGGCAACAGCGAGACCGCATGGGACGACGCCCACGGCATCATTACCTTCCGCTACACCGAGCCGATGACGTGGTGGATGTCGATGCCCAAGGAGTTGCCGCGCACGTACGACGCCGCCCTGGCCGAGGCCCGGCGCCTGGCCGACAAGGGCAACGCCTCGGCCAAGGCGCTCCTTGCGAGCGGCCACCACGATGCCGAGGGCCGCTTCGTCGCCCGCATGCGCGACGAGCCGTGGTGCAACGGTGCGGTGTGGAGCATGAATTCTTCGCCGGGCATCGCGGGCGAGGTTACCGATTTCAAGAACAAGTGGTCGGCGGCGCTGCGCGAGAAACTCTACGGCCCCGCGCGCAAGGGCGACCTTGACGGCGAATACGTTGATTCGGCCGAGGCGTACGTGACGGACGACCTGGACTACCGGCGCGACCACTTCGCCGCCGCCCGCACGCCGCTCGTGTGGGCCGCCGGGACGCACCGGCCGGCGATCTTTAAGGGCCTCATCGCCTACGAGTATGTGCGCGGCATGGCCGACGACGTGCACGGCATGGGCAAACTCATGATGGCCAACTCGACGCCCCACAACTGGTGCTGGCTGGCCCCCTGGCTGGACGTCCTGGGCACGGAGACGAACTGGAACCCCGACGGCCGCTGGCGGCCGATGGCGGACGCCGAGATGATGTACCGGCGCGTCCTCTGCGGCCCGAAGCCCTACTGCTTCCTCATGAACACGGATTTCGATAAGTGGCCGTACGAACTCACCGAGAAGTACATGAGGCGGTGCCTGGCGTACGGCATGTTTCCGGGGTTCTTCAGCGCCAACGCCTCCACGGGCCACTACTTCAGCCGGCCTGACCTCTATAACCGCGACCGGCCGCTCTTTAAGAAGTACGTGCCGCTCGCGAAGCGCGTGGCCGAGGCCGGCTGGCAGCCGGTCACGCGGGCGCGGTCCGACAATCCCAAGGTGTACGTCGAGCGGTGGGGCGAGAAGTTGCTGACGGTCTTTAACGACTCCGCCGAGAAGCAGGCCGCCGCCATCGCGCTCGACGGCCCCGCCCCCGCCGCCGCCCGCGAACTGGTGCGCGGGGGAAATCTTGCGTGGCCCGGCGGAAAGGCTACACTGACCCTCGACGCCGAAGGCGTGGCGCTTATCGAACTGCCGTAAGTGGAGTCTTGCTTGCATGGAGGTCAGCGTCATGCTGAAGTCTGCCGCCGCATTGCTGCTCATCGCCGGCACCGCCTTTGCCGAGGCCCAGTCACTGAACGCCATTGCCTTGAGCAGCGAGATCGCCAAGGACGGCGACCGCCCTGTGCTGGAGTACCTCCATGGCGGCGACCTCTTCAAGCCCTACGTTGCCAAGTTCTTCTCGCCCGCCGGCGTCAACATCTTGCGGGACCAGATCGCTGACCATCGGCACCATCACGGCCTCATGTTCGCCGTTGGCGTGGACGGCGTGGACTTCTGGGCCGAGAACCAGAAATGCGGGCGCCAGATTTACAAGTCCTTCGGGTGGGTCAAGGGCACGTCGCGCGATTGCCCCTGGGTGGCCGCGTTGGAGGACCGGCTCGCCTGGGTTCCTGCGGCCGGCGGGCAGCCGCTCGCGATTGAGGACCGCCGCATCAAGGCCTACCGCCGCGAAGGGCTCGGTGCATCGCTTCTGGCGTGGCAGACGCAACTGGCCCCCGCCGAGGGCCGGGCGTCCATCAAACTCTCCGGCAGCCACTACTTCGGCCTCGGCATGAGGTTCGTCCAGACGATGGACGGGGCCGACGACTTTTTCACGCCCGAAGGCAAGGCCGTCGGTGAGACGGTGAGGGGCAACGAGCGCCTGGTGCGCGGCAAGTGGTGCGCAGTTGTCGGCGAGGCCGACGGCAAGCCCGTCACGGTCGCCATGTTCGACGCGCCCGGCAACGTGCGGCCCGCGTGGTGGTTCATCATGGCCAAGCCGTTCGCGTACATGTCGGCCACGTTGAACCTCCATCGCGAGCCGCTGGTTGTTGAGGCCGGCAAGCCCCTCGCGCTTACCTACGGCGTGGCCGTGTGGGACGGCAAGGCGAAGGCCGGGGAGATTGATAAACTCTACGCCCGATGGCTGGAGTTGTCGGCGGCAAAGGCGGAGAAGAAGTAGTGCTGCTGCGCCGTTAGCATCACTGCGCGGCGGTTCCCCTGAACCGCCGCGCGTTGGCTCAACCGGCGTTGCAGTGGCAGCCGGGGCACGCCCCGGCCCACACAAAAGGAGTTCCTCACATGGCTACGAGGCGTAGATTTCTCCGAGGCGCCGCGACGGCCGCGGCAGCCGGGGCTGTGTTGACGGTCCTTTCGGACCGCACGCGCGGCGCGAACGAGCGCCTGGGCGTCGGGTTCATCGGCACTGGCGGCCGGGCCGGCTCGCACATGAACATGGTCAAGCACCTGAAGGAGCAGCAGGATTATCCCGTGGACCTCGTCGCCTTCTGCGACGTTTACCGCCCGCGTATGGAACGGGCGGCCAAGGCCCACGGCGGCAAGGGGTACATGGATTACCGCGAACTCCTGGCCGACCCTCGGGTTGACGTGGTCTGCATCGCCACGCCCGACCACATTCACGCGCCGCAGGCCATCGCCGCAGTCCGCGCCGGCAAGGACGTGTACGTCGAGAAACCCCTGACGCACTGGCGGCAGTTTGAACTCGCCAAGCAACTTGAGGCCGAGGCGAAGAAGACCGGACGCATGGTCCAGGTCGGATCGCAGGGCATGTCCGACGGCGCCTGGCATCAGATGCGCAAACTGGTGGCCGACGGACTCATCGGCCGGCCCATCCACGCCGAGTGCGGCTACTTCCGCGTGGGCGACTGGGGCGAGCGCGGCATGCCGATAGACAATCCCGCCGCAAAGCCGGGGCCGGACCTGGACTGGGACGCCTTCCTGGGTGATTCCCCCAAGCGCCCGTTCGACGTCAGCCGTTTCTTCCGCTGGCGCATGTACGAGGACTACGCCGGCGGGCCGTGCACGGACCTCTTTCCGCATTCCCTGACGCCCGTCGTAAGCATCCTGGGCGTTACGTTTCCGTCACTGGCCGTAGCCACGGGCGGCATGTGGCGATACACCGAGCGCGACGTGCCCGACACGTTCAACATGCTCATTGATTACCCGCAGAAGGTCACGGTGGCCGTCTTGGGCACGCAGGGGAACAACGACCCCACCATGCCGGGCCGCGGCGCAGGCGGGCGCGTGCCGGTCATCCGCGGGTGGGACGGGTCGCTCACGGTCTTGGGCAAGGAGATCGTGTTCGCCCCCGCCGACGGGGTAAAGAACAAGCCGCGGCAGACCTTCCCCATCGAGCACGGCGAGAACAACGTGGACCACTGGAAGAACCTGCTGGACTGCTCCCGCTCTCGCAAGAACGAACTGAACGCGCCTATCGAACTGGGCTACCACGTTCAGACGGCACTCATCATGGGCTACCTGGCCATGAAACACGGCAAGACGGCCAAGTTCGATGCCGCGAAGGAGCAAATCGCCGTGTAGCACCCGGCCGGTTATTGCATGCCTGCCTTTTCGCTTGCTTTGCGCCGACCGAAGGGTAAACTTCCCGGCTCGCAAAAGCCGGGCCGGACCTGCGGCGCGGGCGAATCGGAGACCAGCAGAGGAGCCGAAGCGTGGCAAAGAAGGGCGCGAAGAAGCCGGCGCCGCCGGCCGGGCTTGTCTGCAAGCCCCGTTATGAAGTTCCCGAAGGCCATACGCTCTTCACGAGCGAGGCCGTCACCGTCGGGCATCCCGACAAGATCGCCGACCAGATTTCCGACGCCATTCTTGACGCCATGATCGCCCAGGACCCCGCCAGCCGCGTGGCCGCCGAGACGCTGGTTACCACGGGCCTTTGCCTCGTTGCGGGCGAGGTTACCACCAAGGCCCGCGTCAACATCCAGGACGTGGTCCGCGAAACCATCCGCAGCATCGGCTACACCGACGCATCCATGGGCTTTGCCTGGGAACACTGCTCCGTGCTTGTGGCGCTGCACGGGCAGAGCCCCGACATCGCGCGCGGCGTGGACGCCGGCGAGAACAAGGAGCAGGGCGCCGGCGACCAGGGCATCATGTTCGGCTACGCCTGCCGCGAGACGCCGCAACTCATGCCCATGCCTATCCAACTGGCGCACCAGTTGTGCGACCGCCTGAAGGAGGTGCGCGAGCAGGCGGACCTGAAGTGGCTGCGCCCCGACGGCAAGAGCCAGGTTACCGTCCAGTACGACGAGCGGGGCCGGCCCGTGCGCGTGCACACGGTGGTCGTCTCGGCGCAGCACGCCGACCAGGCGGGAGGCCGGAGCGTCTCGAACGAGGAAATCCGCGACGGCGTCATCAGCGAGGTCGTCGAGGCCGTCATTCCGGCCAACCTGCTCGACGACGATACGGTCTACCATATCAACCCCACGGGGCGGTTCGTCGTCGGCGGGCCGCACGGCGACTCGGGCCTCACCGGCCGCAAGATCATCGTCGATACTTACGGCGGCAAGGGGAGCCACGGCGGCGGGGCGTTCAGCGGCAAGGACCCATCCAAGGTGGACCGCAGCGCGGCGTACATGCTGCGGCACATCGCCAAGAACGTCGTGGCCTCAGGCCTGGCGGACGAGTGCGAAGTGCAGGTCTCATACGCCATCGGCGTGGCCGACCCGCTGAGCGTCCGCGTTGAAACCAACGGCACGGGCAGTATCTCCGACGTGGGCCTGGCGCGGATCATCCGCCAGGTCTTCCCCCTGAAGCCGCGGCAGATGATCGAGTACCTGGACCTCCTCAGGCCCATCTACCGCAAGACGGCCCAGGGCGGGCACTTCGGCCGCGAACTGCCTGAGTTCACCTGGGAGGAACTCCGCAAGGTGGATGAACTCAAAGCAGCCGCAAGGGCATGCATGTAAGAATTACATATCGTAGATTCCTGATTGCGGATTGAACAGCGGGGCCCGTGCCCGAGGGCGCGGGCCCCGGTTCTTTCGGCAAGATGTTTCACAACGGCTGCCAGGGCATGACCGCAGGGCAGCCGTTCCCGCCCCGGGGGCAGGATCGGCCAGGGCAAAAACGGCCCGCCCCGGCGCGGGGTCCGAGGCGGGCTGCCCAAATGGAAAGGAGACGTTTCTATTATCGGCATTTCGGTTGGGACCTCTTGACGGCGATTTCCGCGACAATCCGACGGAAGGACGCCGCGTTGCCGTCGCGCAGGCAACTCAAGAAGCCGCAATCGTGCCGCGCGAGCGCACGCTCCATCGTGTTCGAGGCGATCCCGCGTCCGTCAGTATTTCCGCAAGACGCCGATGACGACGCCCTGGATGCGCACGCGCTCCGGCTCGACGAACATGGGCTCCATGCGCGGGTTGGCGGGCTGGAGTCGGACCTGGCCCACGTCGTGATAGAACTTCTTGAGGGTGGCCTCCGCGTCGTCGATGAGGGCGACGACGGTTTCGCCGTTTCGGGCGTTGTCGCGCTTTTCGACGATAACGTAGTCGCCGTCGCGGATCTGCTCGTCTATCATCGAGTTGCCGCGCACCTGGAGGGCGAAGACGTCGCCCGTGCGTCCGCGGAAGAGGGCCTCGATGTCGAGGTCCTCGCTCTCCTCGACGGCCTCGATGGGCTGGCCGGCGGCGATGCGGCCGACCAGGGGCAGCCTGGCCCCGCGGAAGCGCACGCGGCGCGGCTCGGAGGCGAATGCCGGCGCAAGTTCAATCGTCCGCCGCCGGTTGGCCTCCCGCCTTAGCGCTCCGCGTGCCTGAAGCGCCTCGATGTGCTCGAAGATGGTGGGCTTCGACACGCCGAAGTGGTCGGCGATCTCCTGCATCGTGGGCGCATACCCGCGCTCGGCCGCGTAGGCGCGGATAAACTTAACGATCTCCAACTGCCTGGGCGTCAAGGTCATATCAAATCTCCTTTCAAATCTCGATCCGCAATCGAAGGAGGGGGAGGGCCGGGGCGCCTCGGTGTGCGAAGGGCCCCGGCCCTTCGCTGGCCCCTGGTCTCCGGTGGGGGCGGAGGCCGGGGGCCGGATGGTTCGCGATACGCCGGAGGCGGGCGGGCCGAGGAGGGCACGGGATTGCTCCCCGGCCTCGCCCAGGCCTCCTGTCGCGCCTGCGCCGCCTGCGTGGGGTAGCGTCAGGTTGCCGGTCTTGGCGGAGTTTGCTTGACCATCTGTGTGCGGGCGGCTATAAGCGCCGCCGGTGCCGAACCGCCCTATGCCAAAGAACCGTTCGGTTCCCGTTAGGAACCTTCCGTATGTTAGCCTAACGGGATGCTAACGTCAAGAGGAAAAATGGGCGAGGGCGGCGCAAGAAAACCTTGCCCAGAGTCGCCGGCGGGTTCAGCGTAACTCCTCACCGGAACTTGACTTACGCGGCCGCTCCGGGGGCGCCGGGCCGGAATCCGGAGAAAAATATTGGCGCGCAGAAAAAAAGACCCCACGCTTCTTCGCCTCCAGCGCCTCCTTGTTGAAATCGGCCGGAGGCGCTTCCAGGCGATGCTCGTCACCGACCCGGTGGCCGTCGGCTACTTCTCCGGTTTCACGGGGGACGACAGTTGGCTGCTTGTGGGCGCCGGCCGGCCGTGCCTGCTGACCGACTTCCGGTACGCCGAACAGGCGGAGCGGGAGTGCCCGCACCTTGCGCGCGTCGTCCGCCGCGGGGCGATGATGGAGGCCCTGGCTCGCGTCGTCCGCCGGCGCCGCATCCGGTCGCTGGCGCTGGACCCCGACGCCGTGACCGTGGGCCTGCGCTCGCGGCTGGCCGGGGGCCTGGGGCGGCGGGTGCGCCTGGGCGGCCTGCCGGGCATCGTGGCGAACCTTCGCATCCGGAAGGACGAATCCGAGGTCCGCGCCATCCGCCGCGCTATCGCCGCGGCCGAGGCGGCGTTTAACGAATTCAGAAGATATGTGAAACCAGGCATGACCGAGAAGGCGCTGGCGGCGGACCTCGACCACCGGATGCGCCTGGCCGGGGCGGATGCGCCGGCGTTCCCCACCATCGTGGCCGCCGACGCCACGGCCGCCATGCCGCACGCGCGGCC
>Ga0194112_10008799_pt1 | contig 12946 bp, 9 predicted proteins | sample TA2MahC400mmetaG_FD_146191 | JGI IMG/M metagenome (GOLD analysis project Ga0194112, IMG submission 146191) | Freshwater microbial communities from Lake Tanganyika, Tanzania - TA2015016 Mahale Deep Cast 400m | ecosystem: Environmental > Aquatic > Freshwater > Lake | place: Tanzania: Lake...
CACCAGAGGATCGTCGAGAACTGGTGCGCGCCCCGGTCGCGGATCTGCCCGCCGCCCGAATCCAGGAACCAGCGGAAGTTGCCGGGCTGCCAGCGCGGATTGTACGGCCGCCACGGCAAGGGCCCGAGCCAGATGTCCCAGTCGAGCGACGGCGGCGGATCGCCATCGGGCACCGGATTCGTGTCGACCGGGTTCCCGTAGTGCCAGCACGTCACCTTCTTGACCTTGCCGACGATCCCGTTCCGGACGGCGGTCGCCGTCGCGTGCGCGGGCTTCGCAGACCTCCCCTGTGCGCCGATCTGGACCGCGCGGTCGTACTTCCGTGCCGCCGCGACCATCGCCTTCCCCTCCTCGATCGTGACGCACGCCGGCTTCTCGACGTAGACGTGCTTGCCCGACTCGCAGGTGTGGACGGTCTGGACGGCGTGCCAGTGATCGGGCGTCGCGTAGATGCAGGCATCGATGTCTTTCCGCTCGAGGACGTACCGGTAGTCGCGGTACGGCGTGACCTCGGGACCCGCGGTCTTCGATGCCTGGACGAGTCGCGCCTCGTCGCAGTCGCACACCGCCGCGAGCCGAACGCGGCCGTCCTTCTGGAACTGGAGCACGTTGTGGAGGTGCCCCGTCCCCATCCCGCCGACGCCGATGACGGCGACGACGTGTTTCTCGTTCGCGCCGCGCCGGCCGTCCGCGGCGAGGATCCCCGAGGGCAAGATCCGCGGCGCGGCGATCGCCGCAGCCGCCGTCTTCAGGAATTCGCGCCGTCGCATCCGGATCCTTCGCGTCATGCTCATCACCTCCGATCCCTCGCCTCTTCCCGGTCGTCGGGATCGGGATCATGATAGGCGACGGGGGAGGGGTCGGGGAAGTCCCTCGCAGGATCCGCGTCGCGAGCTCGGGCAGCGGCGGCGGCGTACTCGGCGAGCGCCTGCGTGACAGCCTCCGCTCGGGCTCCACGGCCGACCCCGCCGGCCGCAACGGCGGCTGCGGCCTTCACCTCATCGGAGGGATCATGACGAAGCGCCTGGAGGAGAAGCTCGTCCGCCGTCTCATCGAATGTGCGCGCGAGGGCCCGCGCCGCCGCACTTCGCACGATCGGATCGGGATCGAGGGACGCCTCCTCAACGACCAGCGGCGTCCTCTCCATCCCGATGTTGCCGATCGCGTCGAGCGCTGCGATCCGCTCGGCGGGGCTCAGCCCGGGACGACTGGCGAACGCGGCCACGTAGTCGCGGATCCCATCGTGCCGCGCCGGATCGCGTTCGCGCACGCGCTCGCCGGCGGCGGCCAGGACGAGGAGCGCTCCACTCGAGAGCTCGCCCCCCTCTTCGTGCAGGGCGATCAGGCTCGCATCGACATCGGCGACGGGAGACTCGACCTGCCCGAAGGCGATGAGGGCTGCCTCGCGACGCACCGCCGGCCAGTCCGCTCCCGCGAAGATGCCCTCGAGCCGCCGCTGCGCCTCTTCCGTCCCCGCGGCCCCCAGCGCCCCCAGGAGGAGCGAAGCCTCGCCGTCGGTCGTCGACGGATCGGCGAGCGCTGCAAGGACTTCCCGCGCCGTCTCCGCCGACCGTTCCAGCAGCGCGACGAGCCGGACCATCCACTCGATCGCCTCCGGCGTCTTCGGATCGAGCCCCTTGATCCCCGCGAGGATCGGTCCTGCGCCTTCCTCGATGTCCAGATCACCATCTCGCACGAGCGCTGCGGCACCCGAGAATTCCGCAGCACCGATCGTCGTCCCCGCCGCATCGCGTGAGGATCTCCGCATCCCCCCTCCGGCTGCCGCCAGCGCCTCGTCCCTCGCATACGCCGTCCGCTCGAAGACGAAAGCCGTATGCGCGCTCGCTCCGCGCGTCAGGCCTTCCGCATCGACGACGAGCATCTCATCGCCCTCGATGCGAAGAGGCAGGGGGTCGAGCCGGATCGCGATCCGCCCCGTGATCGATGCGGCGCGCGCCAGATCGGCGTCGCCCTCGCTCCTCACCCGGGTGTACTCGACCTTGACCTTCTCGATGGCCGCCGCACCCGCCTCGCCTTTTCGGCTGTAGTGCGCCACGTATTCTCCGGTCGTGTCTTCCTCGGTCGAAGTCCACTCCGCCAGATCCCCATCGCCGGGGAGGACGACTTGCCATTCTGCCAGGAGATCGCGCCACACATTCCGCCCCTCCGCCGGCATTCCGCCGGAGAAGAAGATCGAGCGGATCCGACCCGATCGCTCGACCGTTGCCAGCACCTCCCCCGCCGTCGCCTGCGGGAGATCCTCGCGCGCCGTCCATTCCGCACCTTCGAGCGGAGCGACCGCCGCCCGGACATCCGCGATCTCGAAGCCCATCGCCCAGCCGTCCGGATCCGCGTCGCGGACGCGGACGACGAGATCTCCCGAGAGCGTCGTGCGCAGGCCTGCGGGGGGCTCCGCCGACAGCACGACCGTCCTCTCCTGCCAGACGCGGTAGCGAAGGATATCGCCCGCGCGGAATCCGTGGCCGCCGGACGCGGGCTCGGGATCTCGGCGCCGGACTTCCGCCGCCGGACGCGCGGCACGCGCGTCCGGCGGCGCGCTCGCCCTCGCCGCGACGGCGGACGCCGGGCTCGCCTCCCGCTCCGGCGTTCGCAATGCGACGAGGATCGCCGCCACGACGCCCGCTGCGAGGATCCCGGCGACGATGTGCTTCGTTCTGCGCTTCATGGCTCGCCTCCTTCTTCGATGGCAACGTCCGCCGGGCGGGCGCACGCGCCCGCCCGGCGGACCATCCCGATCAGAACGTGAAGATCGTCTTCGTGTACGAGGCCAGCGAGTAATCGACGAGCGTCACGCCCGCGATCTCATCCCAAGAGCACTTGAGGCTCCACCCCTTCCACGAGCAGGAACGTCTCTCCGCCACGGCGCGGATCCGGATTCGCACGGGTTCGAAGATCACCTTGACCGATCCGCTCGCACTGCCCATGTACAGCGCGATATCGCTTGCGAGCGTCGTCTTCAGGAGATCGAGGATCGTCTTGACGCCGGCCCGCAGGATGGCGCCATCGACGTAGCCGCCGGCCGTCCCGTTCGCCCAACCGGCGAGCGATGCCGACACCTGGACGGGGTAGTTGGGCCGGAGTTCGATCGTCCCTTCGAGGCCGACGCCGATCGTGGCTTCGATGGTGATCGGGACCGGCCCAACCATCATCGAGTAGCTCGCCTTGGCGAGGGTGATCGGATAGGTCTTCGACCAGCTCAGGTAGTGCGGGTCGCTCTTCGAGACCAGCGTGAACGGGCCCACCGCGATCGTCAGGCTCGCGTTCGAAGAGTACGAGGACGGGCTGCCGGTGGCCGAGGCCTGCGCGGTCACCGTCAGTGCGCGGATCGTCTTTCCGAAGAGGAGGACGTCCACCGTGCCCGAGACGCTCCCCTTCGCGAGCCCCCCGCCCGTACAGTCCGTCGAGCGGTACTCCGCGCTTCCGCCGAAGCTCCCCTTCGCCCCGGCATTGCTGTTGCCGACGTTGAAGTCGTAGGAGCCGGTCCGGCTCCCCTGCGTGCACACGGCGAGCGCCGCCGGGTGAGGCACAAGCGCCAGCGCCCCCAGGACCGCGATGCCCGCGATCGCCGTGCGCGCCCCTCTCCTTCCGATCTTCTCCGTCACAACCCTTCTCGTCGCGTCCATGGCCGCCTCCTTCCTTTCCGATTCCCGACCGGCCCGTGCCGGCCTCTTTTCCTTTCGCCCGTGAAGACGGACGGAGGCTGCCGGAGCGGACACGAAAACGGCCCATCGTTTCGCACTTCCCGATGTCTGACCTCCCTCGGCGTAGGGCGTACGATCGCAACGGCGCTCATGGGACGACAGGTACAGAGCCGGATTCCGTCATCGCCGGAGGTGCGTCATGTCGAAGCGGCTGCGCGCGTGGGTCCTCGCGGGATTGGCCTTCGCCTTGCTCGCCGTCACCCCCTGTCCGCCGGATCCGCGCCGCGTCCTCGCGGCCGCGGAGTGTCCGATCTGCGATGGCGCGAAGAAGATCGATTGCCCGAAGTGCAAGGGCGAGGCGAAACCCTGCGAGCGGTGCGGGGACAAGGGCGAGATCGTTTGCCCCGACTGCGATGGCCAGGGCAAGATCGAATGCATCGCCTGTCTCGGCCAAGGCGGGATCGCCTGCCCCAGATGTCAGGGATCGGGCTGGTACTGGGTCGAGCGCCGCAGGGTCTGGGGATCCGATGAGAACTCGGGCAAGGGCGGGCTCCGGCGGGTCATTCCCGCGCACTGGGAGAAGTGCTCGCGGTGCGAGGGGAAGGGGCGGCTTGCCTGTCAACGATGCAAGGGCAAGGGGACCACGGCCTGCACGCGATGTCGCGAGAAGGGCCTGATCGTATGCCCCGTCTGCAAGGGGAAGAAGGCGGACCGGAACGCGTGCCGTGCCTGCGAGGGACGCGGGTGGATCCCATGTCCCGCCTGTCTGGAGAAGAAGGTCGAGTCGGGACCGGCGCCTCCGCCGCCGGATGCTCGATCGCGAGCCGCTGATCGCGCCTCTCGTCGCGGTCGCTCATGTGGGCTCGATCGAGAGCCCCTTCGCCATCATCGTCCTTCGCGATGCCCTCGCGTCCCGCCACCGCTGGGTGCGGGCCATGGCCCTCGACGAGCTCCTTCGGTTCGATGCGCGCGACCTGGCGGAGTTCGGGGGGCCGGCGCTCGTGCGCGCCCTGGTCGCGGCGGCGGAGCGAAACGTCGGGGAGGCGAGCACGCTCGCCCGGCGACTCCTCGAGAAGATCGCCGCGCGCTACCCCGAGGCGCTCCGGCGCGAAGGTGATGATGGTCCATGGCGCTTCGATGAGAATGGATTCCCGGAAGGCTCCGATCTGCCGGAGCCCGAGCGCGCGGCGCCGGGCGGCGGCCGGTCATTCCCGTTCGTGCGCGGCAACGAGATGGTCGAGCGCCTCCTGCCGGCGGTCGTCACGGGCGTGGATGAGGATGTCCTGCGTCGCATCGTCCGCCTCATCGCGCGCGTCGAGGGGTGGTGAGCCGGCGCGGCGCGGATCCGCGCTCCCAGCGGTCGTTCACAGGAAGGCGTCGGCCAGACGAGCGGTGTTCTGGGCCACCTTCCGGAGGAAGGGCCGGCGGCCCCATTCGGCCGCACACAGGAGGTCGCTCGATGCGATGGTTCGCTCCTGGATGGCGCGGAGCCGCGCCACGACCTCCGCATCGTAGGTGATGAGGCTCGTCTCCTGGTTCAGCTCGAAGGAGCGGTGGTCGATGTTCGAGGAGCCGACGACCGCGATGGCGTCGTCGATCGTGACGTGCTTGGCGTGGAGGAAGCGCGGCCGGTAGAGCCAGATCTTCACGCCGGCATCGAGGAGTTCCTCGTAGTAGGATCGCTGGGCGAGGTCGGCGATCCGGCGGTTGGTCCTGCGCGAGACGACGAGGTGGACCTCGACCCCCCGGCGGACCGCCGTCCCCACCGCCTCGAGGAAGAAGACGGGCGGGATGAAGTACGGCGTCGTCACGACCAGCCGGTGGCGCGCGGCGTGGATCAGGGCGACGAGCAGGCGGCCGACGTGCGCACCGCCGTGGCCGGGTCCGCTCGCGAAGAGCTGGGCCGGCGCCGTCCCCTTCGTCTCGGGCATCGGGAAGAGATCCGGCCCTTCGAGCGGCGTCTCCACCTCGACGTAGCGGTCGGCGAGGAAGACGACCTGGAGCTGGGCGACGACGGGCCCTTCGATGCGCACGACCATCTCCTCGTTGACGAGGCCAGGCCAGCTCGCCGCATCGACGATGTTCTGGGAGCCGGTGTAGCCGATCCGGCCGTCGATCACGACGATCTTCCGGTGATTCCGCAGGTCGAAGCGCGCCGTCTTCCGCCGGAAGAGGCCGACCGGGAGCGTCGGATTCAGCTCTACTCCGGCGCGATGGAGCCGGGGGGCGAGCCCCTCGAGCCCCGAGCGCCCGCCCACGTCATCGATCAGGACGCGGCATTGGACGCCTCGTGAGGCCGCGCGGACGATGGCATCTGCGACGCGCCGGCCGGTCCCGTCGTCCTCGAAGATGTAGTAGAGGAGGTGGACGTGATGGCGGGCGGCCTCGATGTCGGCGATCAGCCGCTCGAGCGTCGCATCGTAGTCGTCGAGGAGCTCGATCGAATTGCCGACGACGATGTCGAACCCGCCGAGGTTTCGCGCGAGCTTCACCGCCTCGCGGAACCGCGCCGGCAGATCCGGCTCGATCGCCGGCAAGGGGATGCGCGCCTGCTCCTGCGCCGAGCGTACGCGCGCGGAGATCCGCTCCTGGAGCTCGATCCGGCGCTTCGGCATGTGGACGCGCCCCATGACCGCATAGGCGAGGAGTCCCAGCCAGGGGAGGACGAAGATGAACAGGAGCCATGCCCGGGCGGCGTCCGGGCTCCGCTTCTGCGGCACCCAGATGAGCATCGCGATCCGGATGAGCCATTCGCTCGCGAGGTAGAGCGCGCTCCAGGTCAGCATGGCAAGGATCCTCCCGGCGCCGGGTAGACTATCCGACCGGCGGCACCGCGACCATGGGGAAGGCGGCGGCGGGCCGGGGGCGGCGCCATCTTGCCTCCGGTGCGGGTCGGGCCGGATACTGGACGCGGCGCGGATCCGGAGAGGAGGAGATCGTATGATGCCGTGCTTCGATGATCTGATGAGGACCTGGGGACGATTCCTGGAGATCGAGCCGTGGCGATCGGTCGCAAACGACGAGATCTTCTCGATCGAAGACGAGGTGTCCGGCGAGACCCATTACGCCGCCATCCTGGGGAGCGCCGGGACGGAGTTCGGACTGTCGCTCGCGCGGGGAGCCGCCGGGCTGCGGGCGTTGGGCGGCCTCATCGAAGAGGACCTCGATTGCGACGAGGCGGCCCTCGCCGGTGATATGCTGTCGATCACCGTCCACGTGGATTCGTTTCCGCCGTCCTACCGGAAGTTCCTGCGCGCCGCAGCCGGACCGAGCGTGAGCCTCCGCGGCCTGCCCCTCATCTTCGCCATCGAGGCCGGGCGCACCGATGCCGTGCATCGTGTTGCGCGAGACGGGCGGGATCGAGCAGAAGCAGGTGAGGCCCGTCTTCCAGAAGATCGAATACGCCGCGGCGCAGGTCCCCGAGGAGCTGATGGCTGCTGTCAGGGCTCTGCCCCGGGTGGAGCGGACGATCCTCATCTCCTGCTCGATCGCGCCCACACCCGTCCAGGAGGGCCAGGTTCGCCTCTTCCTGGCCCTGGACGCCGCGTCGGGTCTCATCCTCGACGCCAATGCGGTACTGCCGGGGGAGATCGATGCCCTCGCCGAGAGGCTGTGCGAAGTCTTCGAGAATACCGGGGGCCTGCCGAACGAGATCCAGACGGACTCGCGCATCTTCTACGAGAGCATCAAGTCGATCCTCGCTGCGTTGGGGATCCGCGTCCTGTGCGTCGATGAGATCCCCAAGCTCGTCGAGCTGCGCGAGACCTTCGCGGAGTACCTGGACGACCGACGGAAGCGGAGGGGGCGACATGGCAGGGAGGACTGACCGCCGTCTGAGACGGCGCGCGTTCCTGGCCCGCTCGGCGGCGGGCGCGGCCTTCGTCGCGGGCGGGCCCTTCATTGCGGAGAGGAGGTCTCCGATGGATCGATCGGCGGCGAAGGCATCGGCGGATCCGGCGGCGTTCCGGGAGAGGCTCCTCGCGTGCCTCGGAGGACCCTGGCCCGATCCGCCCCCGCTCGCGGCGCGGATCCGCGAGACGATCCGCAAGGACGGATATCGCATCGAATCGCTCGCCTACGATGCCGAGCCGGGCGACGCGATCCCCGCTCTCCTCCTCGTCCCGGACGGCGTCGATGCGAGCCGCCCGGCGCCGGCCGTGGCCGTCTGGCACCAGCACAACGGCGAGTACCACCTCGGAAAGAGCGAGCCCGCGGGCCTGGCCGGGAATCCCATGCACGCGACCGGCGTCGCCCTCGTGCGCGAGGGCTACGTCGTCCTCTGTCCCGATGCCCTCTGTTTCGAGGAGCGTCAGTCGAAGGACCTCCCGCGCGATCAATTCGAGCGCTTCGAGTTCCTCCGCTACGTCGTCGCCGGGACCTGCATGGCGTGGAAGAACATCCTCGACATGCGCCGCGCGATCGACTACCTCTGCTCGCGCCCGGAGGTGCGAAGGGACAGGATCGGTTGCTACGGCCATTCGATGGGATCGACCCATACCTGGCTCGTGGGACCCTGGGAGCCGCGGATCCGCTGCCTGGTCGGCAACTGCTGCCTGCCGACGTACGCGGCGATCCACCGGACGAAGATCCTCCACTGCTTCCCGAACTTCATCCCGGGGCTCTATCGGTACGGCGACACGCCCGACATCGCCGCCATCATCGCGCCGCGCCCCCTTCACCTCAACTTCGGCGAGCGCGATGGCGGGAGCCCGACCGAGGAGGTGCGCGCGGGCATGGAGACCATCGCCCGGGCTTACGAGCGCGCGGGCGCGCCGGAGAACTTCTCGTACTTCATCGAGCCCGACACAGGCCACGTCCTGTCGGAGGCGATGTGGACCCGCGCCCGGGATTGGTTCCGCAAGCACCTGAACGGACGCGGCGCGGATCCGAAAGAGGGAGGATCACATGATGGCGGCGTTCGGTGAGCTGATGGCGGCCTGGGGACGATTCCTCGATCTCGAGCCGTGGGAATCGATCGTAGACGACCAGATCTTCTCGATCGAGGATGAGGTGTCCGGCGAGACGTACTACGCTTCCATCCTGGGGAACGCCGGGATGAACTTCGGACTCTCGTTCGCGCGCGGAGCCGCCGGGCTTCGGACGATGGGCAGCCTGGTCCAGGAGGACATCGGTTGCGACGAGGCGGTTCTCGAAGCGGACAAGCTCGCGATCTCGGCCCATGTGGGCGACTTCCCGCCAACGTACCGGAAGTTCCTCCGCGCTGCGGCCGGGCCGAACGAGAGCCTCCGCGGAATGCCCTTCATCCTCGCCATGGACGCAGGGAGCATGCCTCGCGTCCCGAGCGAAGATGAGATCGGGCTCCTCGCGCGCGCCGTCGCCGCTGTGGCCGACCTCGTCGACCGCGGCGCCCTGAAACCGGCGCCCTTCCGGCCCGGCGCACCGATGCCTTGCATCGTGTTGCGCAGGGACGGCGGCGTCGATCTGAAGAAGGTGACACCCGTCTTCGAGAGGATGGAGTTCGCGGAGGCGCACATCCCCGAAGAGAGGCTGGCCGCCGTCCGGGCTCTGCCTCGCCTGGATCGGACGCTCCTCGTCTCCTGCTCGATCGCGCCGGTACCCGTCCAGGAGGGCCAGGCGCGGATGTTCATCACGTTCGACGTCGAGTCGGGCCGTGTCCTCGACGGCCTCGGGGTGCTGCACGGGCAACTCCATACCATCGCCGAGAGGCTCCTCGATGCCTTCGGGAAGATCGGGGGTCTTCCGAGCGAGATCCAGACCGACTCGCGCTTCTTCTACGAGGGCCTCAAGTCGACCCTCTCTGAGCTGGGGATCCGCGTCCTGTGCGTCGACGAGATCCCCAAGCTCGCCGAACTGCGCGAGAGCCTCGCGAAGTTCATGAGGCATCCACACAAGGGGAAGGGGCGGCTCGGCAGGGAGAGATGACAGCGGGATCGCGCGCCGTACGCGTAGGAGCCGAACAGCACCGCCCGCCGCGCGCGGGACGTCTGGCCGGCGGTGTCCATGCGGATAGAATGAGCGATCGACGGACGGGATGCTCTGCGGACGCCGGAAGCGGGAGGCCCCATGCTCAAGATGCCGCGGATCGCACTCGCGGAAGGCGGCCCCGAGGTCTCGCGGATCGCCGCCGGCCTCTGGCGGCTCGCCGAGTGGAACCTCGATGCTGCGGGGATCCGCGCCGTGATCGAGGCCTGCCTGGAGATCGGCATCACGACCTTCGACCACGCCGACATCTACGGCGACTACACCTGCGAGGCGCGATTCGGGAGCGCCCTGTCGGAGGCGCCCGGCCTCCGAGACCGGATGGAGATCGTGACGAAGTGCGGGATCAAGCTCGTCTCCGAGAATCGCCCCTCCCACTCGATCAAACACTACGACACGAGCCGGCAGCACATCATCGCGTCCGTGGAGAACTCCCTCCGTGCGCTCCGGACCGACCGGATCGACCTCCTCCTGATCCACCGCCCCGATCCGCTCATGGATCCGGACGAGGTCGCCGCTGCGGTCGAGCCGCTCCGCCAGGCGGGCAAGGTCCGCTCCTTCGGCGTCTCGAACTTCACGCCCTCCCAGCTCGCCTCGCTCGCGTCGCGTCTCCCCTTCCCGATCGTCACGAACCAGGTGGAGTTCTCGGTCCTCCGCCTCGATCCGCTCCACGATGGCACGTTCGACGCGTGCCAGGGGCGCCGGATCGCTCCGATGGCGTGGTCCCCCTTCGCCGGCGGGCGCCTCTTCTCCGATCCGAGCGACCGCGCAGAGCGCGTGCGCCGGGCCCTCGCAGCGGTCGCGGGGACGCGCGGCGCATCGATGGACCGGATCGCGATCGCCTGGATCCTCCGCCATCCGGCTCGGATCGTCCCCGTGCTCGGGACCGGCAAGATCGACCGGATGCGGAGCGCCGCGGCGGGCGCGGCCATCTCACTCACAAGAGAGGAGTGGTTCGCGATCTGGACGGCCTCGGCCGGCTGCGATATCCCGTGATCAGCGCGCGCTCTTCGCCGGTTTCCGGGCCAGCCGCTCGGGCAGATCCGCGTAGGGGATGAGCTTCTCAAACTCGTAGAGGGTGCAGAGGGCGAAGTTGCGCGTCGGGATCCCCGCCTCCTCGATGGCCGCGGTCGGGTTCAGGCCGCCCGTGAGGATCATGCCGGTGCGCCCCTCGTGGACCGGGAACTCCAGGAGAGGCTGGTTCGGCTTGCCGATCAGGAGCACGCCATCGAGTCCGATCGCCTGCAGCTTGCGGCGGATACCCTCGACCTGCGGCCGCGCCGAAGTCGGGATCTCGCGGAAGCTCGCTCCGATCCGGCCGCACCCCTTGCGCGCGGCCTCGCCGACGCTCGTCAACCCTCCCTTGATGAAGATCTCGAGGGGATCGAGCGACGTGCCGTCGTAGTAGATCACATCCGTGAAGCGCCGCGGCTCGCGCCCTTCGAGCTCGAGCACCCCGCCGAAGCGAGACACGGTCGGGACCCGCTCGGAGAGAAGGACGCCGTTCATGGTGACGCTGCAGACTGTCCCGATGCCGACATGTCCGGGCGGCACCGTGAACTGTCCCAGCCGCTCGCCCGGCTCGGCGAAGGCCGCGTAGGTCCCCATGCCGAGTCCGGCGCGGAAGACAGGGATCATCGCCTCGACCGCCCGCGCCGCATGGGGGGTCTCGACCGTCGTCACGTTGAGGACGACGAGACCGGAGCGGGCGTTGAGATCGAACGTCATCTGCCAGGCCAGGGCATCGACGCGGGCGGCGGTGAAGCCGACGCGCTCGGTGATCAGAGCGTCCTTGATCTCACCCTCGCCCTGCGGCGTGATGGTCCTCCCGCCGCTCCGCCCTTTGCGGGCGCCGCCGACCCATCCGCTCCGCTCCATCTCCTCGAGGTAGAGCCGGATCGTACGGCTGCTCAGGGTGAAGCCGTACGCCTGAATCTCGCGGGCGATGACGGCGCTCCCGATGGGCCCGTCCGCATCCCGGAGGACCCGGAGGATCGCGATCTTCCGCTTCGTGTCGAAATCCTTCACGCCCTTCTCCCGGCCCGATCATCCCCGCCATCGGATTGGCAAGGGTACCGGAAAGGAAAGGGGAATTCAAGGGATTAAATGGCAGTTTCTCCGATTTCGGATGCCATTTCCGGATTCCCACGCGACGCGGATCCGGAAGCGGCGGGGGTGCAAAAAACCGGAATAATTGGCAATCCATCTCCAGCTTTTGTCTTGACGGGGAGGTGCTAGCATGGGCATATTGGTACGTCCATGCCACAAGCGGCGCGGCGCAGCATGCTCCGGTCGCGGACCGGGCTCGTCTTCAGGTCGTCGGATTTCGGACGTTGAGGGAGGTTTTCGTCGTGAACTTGCAGAGACCCAATTCCAATGATGTGTCCCAGACATCGAACAGGTCCCGGGATGTCTCGCCTTCATCGGGCATCTGTTCCCGCTGCATCGACGGGTGCCGCGGGAACTGCGACGTCTTCAAGGCGTCGTTCCGCGGGCGCGAGGTCATCTACCCCTCGCCCTTCGGCACGATCACGGCCGGCGCGGACAAGGAGTACCCCGTCGACTACTCGCACTTGAACATCATGGGCTACGCCCTCGGCGCGAAGGCGATCGATGAGGCGAATCCGGACAAGGCGATCTTCCCCCAGGTCGAGACGACGGCGGTCTACGGCCACACCCACCCGGTGCGGATGCGGATGCCGGTCTTCACGGGCGCGCTCGGATCGACCGACGTCGCGCGCCGGAACTGGGATTCCCTGGCGGCCGGGGCGGCGATCTCGGGGGTGAGCTGCGTCTGCGGCGAGAACGTCTGCGGGATCGATCCGGGGCTGGAGATCAAGAACGGGAAGGTGACGCGCTCGCCCGAGATGGAGCGACGCGTGAAGACCTACCGCGACTGGCACGAGGAGTTCGGCGACCTGATCGTGCAGCTCAATGTCGAGGACACGCGACTCGGCGTCGCCGAGTACGTCGTCCAGAAGCTCGGGGTCGAGACGATCGAGCTGAAGTGGGGGCAGGGGGCGAAGTGCATCGGAGGCGAGATCAAGATCGACTCGCTCGAGCGCGCCCTCGAGCTCCAGAAGCGCGGCTACATCGTGACGCCCAATCCTTCGAACGAGGCGGTGCAGGCCGCGTTCAAGAGCGGCGCGATCCGCGAGTTCGAGCGCCACTCGCGCCTGGGGTTCATCGATGAGGAAGAGTTCCTGCGGGCGGTCGAGTACCTGCGCCGCTCGGTCGGCGCGCAGCGGGTGACCCTCAAGACGGGCGCCTATCCCATGCGCGAGCTCGCGATGGCGATCAAGTGGTCGAGCAAGGCGCGGATC
>Ga0194112_10008811_pt1 | contig 12936 bp, 19 predicted proteins | sample TA2MahC400mmetaG_FD_146191 | JGI IMG/M metagenome (GOLD analysis project Ga0194112, IMG submission 146191) | Freshwater microbial communities from Lake Tanganyika, Tanzania - TA2015016 Mahale Deep Cast 400m | ecosystem: Environmental > Aquatic > Freshwater > Lake | place: Tanzania: Lake...
AATCTAATCGATATTTTCCTATCCTATCCTATCATTTCCATATTTTATATCAATTAACTTTTCCCGCTCGTAATTTAAAGAAATTTTTTCTAATTCTGTAGCTAAGGCTTTTTGATAATAATCTTCGCTTAATCCATAACCTAAATTGTTATAAACCCTGAAAGCCGCTCCAACTATTTTATAGCTTTCCTCTGGATAAATAACTTTTTTATTTGCCATATTCGCAGATATTCGCTAATTTGCGATTACTATAAAAAGAATATGATTACTCCCAAGCCAATCATTGCCAAAGGCAAACTCCATTTGACTATTTTTCTTTCCTCCCGCTGCCACTGCTGAACTTTTTCAATCAGCGACTTATCGCTGGCGATCATTAAAATAATAATCAAAGGAAGAATAAAAAGAAAATTATAATAAAAAAGATAAACCAGTCCCTTAAAATAAGTTGCGTAATCATGGAGCAATCCCAAAACCATCAAATACGGGCCGCCGGTGCAGGGAAATTCAAATATCCCGACGACCATGCCAACGCCGAAAACCGCCGGCAAAGAGCCCCTGCTCAAAAGTTTGCCTATCAAGCCACCGCTGCTTTTGGGCAGTTTCATTGCCCAGCCAAAGGGCAATTTTGGAGCGATATCCTTTAAGAGGTTAATCAAACCAAAAATAATTAAAAGCGAGGCGCCGGCTTTAGCCATAAATTTCGGCGCGGAAAAAATATTGAGCGCCTGAAAAATGCCCAAGCCGATCAAAAAATAAGAAACAAAAAGTCCGAGAATGTAAACGCTGCCGAATTTCAAAATATTGGAGCGAAAGGCGCCAACGCTGATAAAAAAAGCAATGGTCAAAAGAAGAACCGAAAAAGCGCAGGGATTGATGCTGTCAATCAGAGCGCCGGCGGTGACTAATGGGAAAAGCCATCCGTTGCCGCTTGAAAAAATCCGTAAAAGCGATGTTCCTAAATACTCGGATTTTAAAATTAAAACTATGCCGGCCAAAACAACCGCGATGGCAATTGAAATTATTATTTTTTTATTCATCCGGCAATTAAAAAATTAAAATATCCTGCCGTAAGCGGCAGCCAGGTGCTGATTGACGAATAAAACCGTGTTTAGAACGATTATTAAAACCAGGGCGTTCGCAATGAGATGCGGGTGCTATTTCTGTTTCTGCGCCGGCTGTCCTGTTCGCCGGAACTTCGGCTTTCTCCGGCGATTTTTCCGGCTCTCTTGTCGGCGCAACCGCCGGCGCCGGCGACTCCAAAGCCACTGGTTTGGAAATCGCTGACTTGGACGCGACCGGCGCCGCCGCTGAAACTCCGGCTGGCTGGCCGAACATCTGAACAATAAAAACCGCTTCGGCGTTTTGATAAGTTCCCTTAGCGATGCCAATGCCGATTTCCGTATAATTCCCGTTTAAAATATTTGCCCGATGCGTCATTGAATTCATCCATGCGTCAACAATGTCTTTTGAATCGGAAAAATTAATTGCCAGGTTTTCTCCGGCGTAAATGTATTGGTAGCCGACTCTTTCTGTCTAGTTTACTCCGCTATATTTCCCTACAGCGTTTATATCGCGCTTCGGCAAAAAAAGTTTTTATCTCAACAGCCTGTTGTAAAGCCAGGCGAAAATCCAGCCGGCAACATAACCGCCAATCAGATGTTCAATCATGATGATAATCATTCCCTGCCACGAATAACTGAAAAATGGATGAAACGAACCGAGCGTTGTCAGGGTAATCGCGCCAATACCGGTCAAAAGAGAAAAAGTCATCGCCAAAAACCAGTAAGCGCCGGCAAAAATAGCCGCCGTGTAGCCAAGAGCCTTGGGGTTTAATTGCATTTTGCTTTATTAAAATTAGCCGACCTTTATTTTAATATTCTGACCACAAAACTTTTTCCTTCTCGTATTTTTCTCTTTCTTTTTCGTCTTTTATGTATTCAGATTTTAAATGCCGGCGATAACCATCATTTCTATTTTCTATGACGATTCTTTTTCGTATTCTTTAATTTTATCCTCTAAAAACTTTTTAGCAAAAGGATTGTTTATTTTGGAAAGCGCCTGTTTTGCTTCTTTAAGATAAATTTCCCTGATGTTTTCTTTTTGACCAGGTGATACTTCAACTTCGCAGGGATTGTCTATGTGTTCAGCCAAAAATAAAACCAGCTCCATATCGGTTGCCTCGGCTGGAGATTTTTCTGAATTGTCTGCTGATTTTTCTATGCTCATTTTATCTTTATGCCGACCGATGGGCCTTTGACCGCCCGGCCCGCCTCGCTGTTTCTTTATAACTTAAAACCTTCCCCTTTGAAATTTTCGCGACAATTTTCAAAACTTTTTCCTTAAAATCGTTCATTTAATTATATATTAAAAAGATAAATTTTTCCCAAAAGCGCCTTGAAATACCTTGCTTGCGGCAGAATGCTTTGCTATAGCAAAGCATTCTGTAAATTTAAAATTTTACCGTTTCTTATTTTTTGCCATTTCTTTTTTGCCATTTCTTTTCTGCTTTTTTACCGTTTTTTACCGTTTCTTTTATGCTTTTGTTTTATTATTGAGCAATAGAAATTATACTAAAAATTCTCTCGCTCTTTTTATTTGGGAAAGTTCTTCGGCTTGAATTCCCGCCAGTGAATTACCCTTAAAGCCCTGAATTATTTTTACGCCTTCAATATCAATCGCCACCCGATCCTCGGAAGCCAGAATCAAGTTCGGTTCGCGAACCTCGCCTTTGGCCGGCCCGCCCTTGATAAAACATTTTCTGGCGTCCATAATAATCAATTCCGGCTTGATTATTTTATTTAGTTCCGCGATTTTTTCCTGAATGTTTCTTAAATGCAAGGGGATTCGCTGGCTCGGTTTCATAAAACCGACCGAGAGTTTCAGGGCGCCGGTGAACCGGGCTTGGATGTGAGTTTTTAAGCACGGTAAAAAAATTAATTTATCGGCGCGAAACAAAATTTCCGGTAGAGAAACGGCTTTCAGGTATTTCGCTTCCGTAATTTCTTTTTTCGTCCACTGCCCTTCTTCAAAAACATAAATTCTCGGCGGCTGTTCCATATTTAATAAATCAAAAACGCCGAGTTTTTCCATTATCTTTCGGGTGTTTATCGTCACGGTTGAAGATTCGCCGAGCATCACCAGTTTGGCGCCGCAATCGTAAATCAGCTGAATAACGGTTTTCAAAAAACCCAGATCCGTGGAGGCGGGATATGGGTCGGCGGTGTTAAAATTGGGCTTCAAAAAAACGACATCGCCTTTTTTAATGAATTTCTTAAAACCGCCGATTTCCTCAACGGCGTCCAGAATCGCCTGTTTAAGATTGCCTTCAAATTTTATCTTTGCTACTTGCGCCATTAAAATTATTTTATCACAAAATCGGTAAAATTTTTAATTTCCGTTTTAAATCCGGATTCAACTTTTTTTACTTGAACCGAACTCGGCCCCTGCCGGCACCAGTCCAAAAACTGCCCCAATTTTTCTTTTTCGCCTTCGGCTTCAATATAAACCGAGCCGTAATCTTCATTTTTGGCAAAGCCCGCAATCTTTAATTCTTTGGCTTTTTGCCTGGCCGAATGCCGGAAAAACACTCCCTGCACCAAGCCGTGAATTTTAATAACCAAATGTTTTCTCACGCAATAATTATAGCAAAGTCGCGCCGCGAAAAATTTTTCCCAATAAAAAGCAGACGGACTCATCACCCGCCTGCTTTTGAGGAATCGGCTCCCCATAAATTCCGGTTTACCATATAAGCCGGGACAGGACTGGTCCCGGGTAAATTACTTAAACCAAAAAACTCATCAGAAACCGTGTCCTTTCCTCGATTTTAAGGATAATCCCACAAAAATATCCGTCAACCGCTTTTGTGAATAAACTCTGAATATCTAACCGCCCGTATTTTTATGGTTGAAACAAGTATGTTTCCGGCAATAATTCCGCTTTTTTAACTTCGGAAAATTGTTTAGCTGTGGCTTCAATCTGCATCCATAAAATGCCTGTTCGGCAGGAACCGCCGATTGTTTTACCCAGCGGGTCGGCAAATTCCAAAATCAGAGCACCGTCTTTTTTCAAATTTATTTCTTTCAGCAAAAAACCTTCCAGCGGATATTCTGTCGTAATTCCCCGGTTCCGCTCCTCAATAGTCAATTTGCCTTTTAAAAGCAATTCAAGGGTATCTTTAATCGGCGTCTGAGTTAGCGGAATCGCCCGTCTTACGTCTGTTATTCCTTTACGACTGCATAAAACATTGTCTTTTTCGTCGCGATCGAGTTCCGAATTATAATAATACAATTTTATTTCTCTCGTTGCCGGAAAAAGCGCTGAAATTTCTATGTGGTCATCAAGTTCAGGACGACCAGAAGGATTGTCTTTCCGTAAAATCAGTTTTCCTCTTTCCGTGGCCGGTTTTTTGACAAATAGCAATTCGGCTTCAAATGGCACAAAATTGCCGGTCATCCAGTCGGCCTTTGCTTTGGCGATATCCCGGGCAATCAAATTATTTTCTTCGTCGTAAAGTTCCACCGGAAAACTTCCTTCAAAAAACCACTTGCCGCGCGCTTTGCCCTTGATAACCACTGGACTGGAAACAAGTTCGTTGGCGCGCGGAGTTTCTACTTGAATTAAATCTTCTTTCGGACAGGGCGCGAACTCGCAGTTCGGCGGAATCCCGCCCACAGCCGAGCCATCCAGGCATAATTTTGCTTCCTGAGTGCAAGCGATTGGTTTATTTTCCGAACCGTCGGTCGGCTTGTTTTCTGAACTATAATAAAAACCAAAAAACGCGGCGGAAGCCGTTGCCAAGATTAGAGCTAAAATAATTTTTCTTTTCATTTTTATTCTGTTGTTTTGCCGTCAAACTCCGCCTCCTGCGCTTCGGCTTCCTGTTTGGTGGCTCTGACAATGCCGTCCTGATGATGAGCCGGCGAGTAAATGGTGTAAAGTTTTAATTCTTCTGTTTCGGAAATATTAATTACATTATGCCGGGCCCCGGCCGGCACGACAATCGCCGCGCCATCGGTTAATTCATATTCATTGCCGTCAATAATGCACCTCCCTTTTCCTTTTTCAATACGGAAAAACTGGTCGTTGTCCGGATGAACTTCCATGCCAATTTCTTCTTTCGACTCCAAGGACATCAAAACCAATTGGCTGTGTTTTGTTGTATAAAGCACCCGGCGGTAATTGTTATTCTCCAGCGTATCTTTTTCAATGTTGGTAAAAAATCCTCTCATAATTTTGATTGAATTTTCATTTTTTTTTCGACCTTTAATTTTTGCCGATTTTTTCTCTCAACCCGGCGCACATCGGCTTCGTCCATCCCAAAATGGTGGGCGATTTCGTGCCAAATCGTATCTTTTACTATTTTTCTAATATCTGTTTTATTGCGGGCCTCCGCCTCAATCGGTTTTTGAAAAATGGTTATTTTGTCCGGCAATACCGCGGTGTAACCCGTCCCCCGCTCTAATTGCGGCACGCCTTCGTATAAACCAAACAATATTTGGTTTGAACGAGGACCTAATTTCTTTTTTCGCGCCGGTATCGGTTCGCCGTCAATAACAATTTCCACATTGTCCAATTTGCGCAGAAATTTTTCTGGAATCGCCTTTATTCCTTCTCTGACGATTTTTTCAAATTCTTTCTTCCTTAATCCCCGCATAGATTAAATAACAGCGATTAAAAATTTCGCAAGCGGTTTTATCCGCCTCGTTCAATTAAGGCGTTATTGCGAACGTCTACTCGGTTGAAATGGCAACATTGTTCATCGCGTCTTTTGATTCTACCACGAAATAATAGGTTGAACTTGCCGTTAAATTCTCCAATGTTAACGCGTGATTAAGCGCAAAAACATTGAATTTTTAATCTTTGGTTTAATATTATAATTATCTCATTAATATATCAACGGGCCTGATTTTCCTCTCTTTCATTAAACTGAAAATCCGCTTATCTGAATACCGAGTCGCTTCTTGTATTTATAAATCAATTTCGTTAAAATAATCTTAATATGAAAAACCTGATTAAGAAGCCCGTTTTTATTGTTTCTATTATTATCGTTGCCGCCTTTACCGGCTATTATTTTTTTGAAAACAGCAACAAAAAACAGGCTTATGAATTATTTAATGTTAAAAAAGGAAACGTCATCCAGGAGGTCAGCGTCAGCGGCCGGATTAAGCCAGCGGAAAAAATTGATTTAGCCTTTGAAAAAAGCGGCCGGGTGGCTTCGATTAACGCGGAAATCGGCGATAAGGCGTCAGCCGGCCAAATTTTAATTCGGCTGGAAAACGCCGATGCCGCCGCCCAATTAGCCCAAGCCGAAGCCGACCTAAAAATCCAGAAAGCTAATTTAAGCGAATTACGACGGGGCGCCAGACTGGAAGAAATTCAGCTACAGGAAATAAAAACCGCCGCTGCCCGGACCGGCTTGGAGGATGCCGCCAAAAATCTGTTGGACAAATTGCAGGACGCTTATACCAAATCAGACGACGCGGTCAGAAATAAAATTGACCAATTTTTTGAAAACCCCGCCACTCCTCTTCCCCGAATTCTTTTTTATATCAAAAATTATCAGTTGAGAACGGATACTGAATCGTCGCGAGTGGCTGTTCAAGATATTCTTAATTCTTGGCAGCAATCCTTAAAGCGGTTAAGCGCCGGTAGCGACTTATATTCTTGCCTTAATACTTCAAAAAATAATTTGGACCAGCTGAAAAGTTTTGCCGATAAAGCGGCTTTAGCCGTCAATAGCGCTCTGCCTGACACAATTTTCTCTCAGACGGTCATTGATTCCTGGAAAGCGTCTGTGGCGGCGGCCAGAATAAATATTAATACAGCCATCAGCAACCTTTTGACGGCCGAGGAAAAATTAGAAGCCGCGCAATCCAATCTTAAACTTGCCGAACAAGAACTGACGCTGAAAAAAACCGGCGCCGCAAGCGAACAAATTGCCGCCCAAGAGGCGCGGGTGGAACAAGCCGAGGCAAATATAAAAAATTTTCAAGCCCAACTCGCCAAAACAATACTCCGCTCTCCCATAAACGGAATCATCGCCAGCCAGGACGCTAAAATAGGCCAAATCGTTCCGGCTAACAGTCCCGTGGTATCAGTAATGTCCAGTTTTCAGTTTGAAATTGAAGCGGATATCTACGAGGAAGATATAACGAAAATAAAAATCGGGGCGCCGGCGGATATAAAAATCGTGGCTTTCCCCAAAAAAACCTTTAACGGCAAAGTGATATTTATTGACGAAACAGAAAAAATTATTGACGGAGCGGTTTATTACAAAATTAAAATCGCTTTTGACGATGAGCCGCCCGAGGGCGTAAAGCCCACAATGACCGCGGACATCGTTATCCGGACGGAAAGCAGACAAAACGTCCTGATTGTCCCCCGGGAAGCGATACAAAAGAAACAAGAAAAAACATTTGTGGAGGTTCTGTCAAATGGCTCGCTTGAAGAAAGAGGGGTGGAAATCGGATTAAAAGGCGCGGACACGATTGAAATCATTTCCGGCCTTGCCGAAGGCGAACGGGTTGCTATACGATGACCGAAACCATCATTAAATTGGAAAATGTCTGGAAAATTTACCAGCTGGACAAGGTTGAGCTCTGCGCTTTAATGGGCATTAATTTAGAAATACCGCCGGGCGGTTTTGTCAGTATTATGGGCCCGTCCGGTTCGGGGAAATCAACTCTTTTGAATATGATAGGAGCGCTTGATTTTCCCACAAAAGGCAGAGTTTTCTTAAAAGGAAAAAATATTTCTCTTTTGTCAGAAAAAGAACTTTCTCAATTGCGGGGCAAAACTATCGGTTTTGTCTTTCAGGAATTTAATATTTTACCCAATCTTACCGCTTTTGAAAATGTCATTTTGCCGATGATTTTTCAAAAGGTGCCGCCGGAAAAAAGAGAGAAAAAAGCCAGAGAACTTTTGGTTTCCGTCGGCTTGGAAAAAAGAATTTATCACCAGCCGGCTGAATTATCGGCTGGCGAGCGACAAAGGGTGGCCATTGCCCGGGCTTTTGCCAATGACCCGGAATTGGTAATTGCCGATGAGCCAACCGGCAATCTGGATTCCGCCACCGGCAAAAAAATAATGGGGATTCTGACCGATTTTCACCAAAAACAAGGCAAAACCATTGTCGTGGTGACCCATGATCCAGGCATTGCCGATTACAGCGAAAAAATTATTCACATCCGCGACGGCCAAATCGTTGAAAATCACCAAAAAGAAAAAGAGGTTTTGTGGAAAAAATAAATTGTCAAAAAGTTTGGCAAAGAAAAGGAAGAAGCGGCGAGTGTAATAAATTTCGTGTTCACCAAGCCCGAAAACGAATCGTTGTGAAAAACAAAATTTTATGAATCAAATAAAAGAATATTTTTATTTGGCTCTGCGCAATTTAAGGAGCCGGCGGCTAAGGAGCTGGCTGACGATTTTCGGCATTGTTATCGGCGTGTTTTTGATAATTTCTTTAATTTCTTTATCGCAGGGATTGAAAACATCGCTGATGAGCCAGTTAAGGATGATGCGGGGCGATTTGATATTCGTGATGCCCGGCGGAGAAGGATTTAACGAGATGATGACAGCTCTTTTTGGCGGAATGGAATTAACCAACGCAGAAATTAGGGCAATAGAAAAAACCAGAGGCGTGGAAACAGTGGTTGTTTTTCCTTATGGCGCTGAAGTGACGAGATACGAAGGAGCGGCAAAAACCACCTTTCTGGCCGGCGTGGCTTGGGATAAAGCGCTTTCGGTCTTAAAAGAGGATATGGGCTACAAAACAACCGAGGGAGATTTTCCCCGCTCTGGCAAAAGAGAAATTTTAATAGGCAATTTTGTTTCTAAGGAGATTTTTCCGGGAATAAGGGTGGGTGATGAAATTGTTATAAAAGGCAGGAAGTTTAGGGTTTCGGGAATTTTAATGTCTTTGGGAAGTAAACAGGATGATTCAATGATTATTTTGGATTTGGAAGATTTTCGCCAGATTACCGGCAAAAGAACGGGCAGCCAGATGGCGATAGTTAAACCAATCTCGGCTTTTAATGTAAAAGAAGTGGTTAAAAACATTGAAGCGGCGCTGGAAGATGTTGGAAAAAGAAAAGCGGGAAAGGAGGCGCCGGCTTTCTCGGTGATTACCGGCGAAACCTGGGCGGGAATCGTGGAAAATATAATGGGGGTGATTCAGGCGGTCATTTTGGCTTTCGCCAGCATTGCGTTGCTTGTCGGCGGCATAGGCATAATGAACACAATGTACACTTCTGTCCGCGAGCGAACGCGCGAAATAGGAATTATGAAAGCGGTGGGAGCGAAAAATTCCGCGGTTTTAACTATTTTTCTGTTTGAATCCGGAATGATTGGCATAATCGGCGGCGTCGGCGGAACATTATTGGGAATTATTCTTGCTAAATCAATTGAAATATACGGCCAGGTTCATCCTATGTTTTATATCACGGCTTCGGTTACCCCCGGCTTAATTATTTTTGGTCTTGTTTTTTCTTTTTTTGTCGGCTGTCTGTCCGGCATTTTCCCTGCCAGAAAAGCGGCAAAACTAAAACCGGTGGAAGCCCTGCGGAGGTTTGAGTAAAAAGCGAAACTTAATCGGGTTTTATCTCTATTTTCCAGACTTAAAAACAAAAAACCAGCCAATAAGCTGATTTCTTGTTTGGATTAAATTTTTTAAAATCCAATTACCAATTATCTCTGCGGTTGCCGAATCCGCCACGTCTGTCTCCGCCGTGAAAATTGCGCCGAAATCCTCCTTCGCGGGGACGAGATTCTAAGGGCCTGGCTTCGTTTACCGTAACGTTCCTGCCATCAATCTCTTTGCCATTAAACATTTCAATAGCTTTTTGCGCCCCTTCGTCAGTCGACATCTCTACAAAGCCGAATCCTTTTGAACGGTTGGTCATTCTGTCTATAATGACGGCTGCCGATTCAACTGTTCCAGCTGCGGAGAAAATCTCCTTCAAAGTGGCTTCGGTGGTATCGTAGGATAATCCGCCTACATATAACTTCTTTGCCATATTTATTTTTAGTAATTTTATTATCAGTAAGTCGACCAACTATCTAATTTCTATTCTGCGGCTTACTTTTAATAAAACCTAAAAAAGAAATTCAATAGATACTTACATTTTAATGATAGCTTATTTTAAACAAAAAGTCAATGATTCATTTCCGGTGAACACGATAAAGCCGATGAAAAGTATTATCCGATGGCCAATGCTGTGTTAAATATGGTTCGCTACGCTTTAGATATATTTAAAAGTTCTGAAACAATGGAAAAAAGGCAAATGTTGAATTTTTTATTTCAGAACTTCCAGTTAAACGGCAAAAAGTTAGGATTTGACCTGCGAAAACCCTTTGAGGTTATCGCAAATTACTCTCAATACAGCTCTATGCTCCCGAATTAAAACCTTCGCATGCTTTTGAAATCGTTTTGCCAAATTTGATACACAAATCCAAAAAGCGAAATCTCTGACGCGCCCCGCCACAATATGTCTGGGGCAAAGGAGGCGGGGCGATGGACTCGCCCGCGCGAAGGAGGGGTCTGGGGAGGAATCCGCGCGGGCTTCGGCTTTCTTTTTTGAAAAAATCGGCGGCTATGTCTTATTTTCTAACTTCTCAATCCCCTTAGCAATATCGTCAAATCTGTCTTTATCTTCTAAATGCTCTCGCACTTCGGCAAAAGTAAACCAGTGTCCGCCCTTGCCCTCCAAAACATCAAATTTTTCTTGTTCAGTCGGATACAAAAACATATAGCGAATATTCTTGCGCTCATTCCACATTGTGATAGAAGTGCCAAAATATTTTAATTGATCGGCGCGGACATCAACTTGTAGTTCCTCTTTTGTCTCACGGATTACTGCTTGTGTTGGCGTTTCTCCAGATTCAATTTCACCACCAAAATAACCCCAATCTGGCTTTTTGTGTCCGCGCCTATCTTGAATAAAAATTTGATGTTTTGAATTGATAGGGACGATAAGGGCTTTTCGGTTATCGAACGAAACAAGTTTTTCTAGCAATTCGGGAAACTCATCTGTTCCCATATCGCCAAGCGTGTAATGTCCATGTCCTTTGAGTTCGATAACCTCTCCGCCTAGTGCGTTGTGAAAAATTTTCAAACTTTCCTTGCCTTCATCCTCCTCGTCATCAGCAGTAAACATCACAATTTCGTCCACGCGCGATTTTATACTTTCATCTATTGGGTAAGTGTAAAATTCCTTTCTAAACTCATCGTCCTTATCGGCAATTTTCCACGGAGCAACAAGAATGAGTTTGAAAATTTTTTTCTTTGTTTCTCCAAGCCAGCGAACTAAAAAGGCGGAGCCGCAACTATGCCCGACTAAAATTGTGTTCTCGCCGACTTCGTACTTTTCAAATTCAGTTTTGAATTTTTGATAACTTGGTTCCCACGGGTCGGGCATAAGCGGCGTTTCCGTTTTTATTCCCGCGGCGATAAGGTTTTGTTTAAGCCACGGAATCCAATGTTTGTCGTATGTCCGTGTTGCCGGATTCATCGCCTTTTCTGCGTCAGATGGACAGCCGTGAATGATGATGCAGTTTTGGTTCTGAGTTTCCATATATTTTATTGACTAATTTTCTCAACAACCTTGAAACCAATAATAATTGCTGGTTCATTGTCAGCAATCGGGCGATTATAATATTTCTCAAAAGTTGAGCGTCGTTCTTCAAGCGAGCGATACATTTCGTGTCCTTCGCGATCATCTCGTAAAGTGCCAAAAGTTCCTTTTTCTTTATGTGTTATTTCTAGTTTGGCAAATACTTTTCCCGTACCGCTATCGTCTGTCAGTATTGTGTCGCCAACCTGCAAAAAATCTCATCTGTCGCCGAGGCGATAAGTAAGCGTTTTTGAGCCATTTAAGACGAGCAATACGAGATTAGAGGCGAAGCCGATTGTTTTATTTGCGTAGTTCATAAAATTATTGTTTAACTCTCACTTTTTCCGTCATAGCTCTTGTGCTTACATATGCGAGAGCGTCAATATCGGGATCGGATAACTCAACCATATCTAAGTCAGGACGATCAAAAATTTTTGCTCCACTGATTTGTGAACCTTTTTGTAGAGATTCTTTCAGTTCAGCATATTCTTTGTCGCCTATCACAAAATCAACATCTCCAACTTGTGCTCTGTATTGATCGGGTCTTCGGATATAAAGATAAGTGTAGGTAATTTCGGGTACATCCCCATGAGCAGGAATTACTATCGGACTGTGGAGCCGGAAATATTTCTGATTTAAATTGTCAGATTCTTCTGTCAATTTTTTACGAAGTTCTATCAAAAATTTATATTCCTCGTCGTAATGGCAAAATATGCCCATATTTCCGGCGACTGGAAAATATTTAGCAAAAGCTTTCTTGCACAATTCAAAACAGCTAAAGTGTGTATGTTTAATAGCTTCCAGTAATTCCTGCTCGTTTTTTATGGGACTAAAGCGATACAATTTCATAAATTTATTTGATCAAATCATCAATACTTATTCCTAAACCCTCTGCAATTTTAGAAACTGTTTGGATTGACGGCTTGGTTATGACGTTTGACTCAATTTTGGTCAGCGTTGTGTAGGGAATATCGCATTTTCGAGCAAGTGCGTCTTGCGTCAATCCTTGCTTGGTGCGAAAGGCTTTAATTTTATCCCCAATTTGTTTTTCCTTACTTTCCATAGTATGATAGTATAAGTATGAGCGTTGAACTTAACCCTCACAACTATACTAATATGAATTTTCTCTTTCTTCAATTTGTAGCCGTCGATTTTTTCAAAAAAGAAAGCCGAAGCTCGCGCGGATTCCTCCCCAAACCCCTCCTCCGCGCGGGCAAGTCCATCGCCCCGCCTCCATATCCCCAGAAAAATAGTGGCGGGGCGCATCATTTCAGACTTCGCTTTTTGGATTTGTGTATCAAATTTGGCAAAATGATTTCAAAAGTTT
>Ga0194112_10008812_pt1 | contig 12936 bp, 19 predicted proteins | sample TA2MahC400mmetaG_FD_146191 | JGI IMG/M metagenome (GOLD analysis project Ga0194112, IMG submission 146191) | Freshwater microbial communities from Lake Tanganyika, Tanzania - TA2015016 Mahale Deep Cast 400m | ecosystem: Environmental > Aquatic > Freshwater > Lake | place: Tanzania: Lake...
CGCTCTTTATGATTTATTAGAAAATGAAGTTGCGCCTTTGTATTATCAGATGGAGAATGGAGTGCCCGCGGGCTGGCTTAAGAAAATCAAAAAATCCCTTATTACTTTAGCTCCGCAATTTAATACTTCTCGCCTGTTCAAAGAATATCAAGAAAAACTCTACTCGTAAACTCCCGGAGTCGCATGTCCACACTTTGGGCATCTGCCTTTTTCAAGAAAATTTTGCACCACATAGTCAAATCTTTCCATAACAACGCTACCGCATTGAGAACAATAGGTATTCTCGTTTTTGTCGCCCGGCACATTACCCAAATAAACAAGGTTTAGTCCTGCTTTTCTGCCAATTTCCACGGCCTTGTGCAGGGTTTCTAGTGGCGTTGGTTGCGAATCGCTCATTTTGTAATCGGGATGAAAGCGGGAAACGTGCCAAGGTATATTTTTTGAGATTCCCGCGATAAACTCCGCAATTCGAGTAAGTTCTTTATCCGAATCATTAAGATTTGGCACGACCAAAGTGGTAATTTCCAACCAAATCCCCTCTTTATGCATGAACTTAATTGCCTCAAGGACCGGCTCTAAATGAGCGCCGCAAACCTTGTGATAATATGCTTCATTGAAACTTTTCAAGTCCACATTAGCCGCATCAATCACACCAACCATTTTTTCAATTGTCTCCGGGGTTTGGTAGCCGTTGGTAACAAAGACATTTTTTAATCCTTGCTTTTGGGCTAACTTTGCCGTGTCATAGGCGTATTCAAAAAAGATTGTCGGCTCGGTGTAAGTGTAGGCAATTGAGGCGCAATTATTTTTAATTGCCTCGGTAACAATTTTTTCTGGTGGCAGAGCAAAACCGGGAAATTTGCCTTTGAAACTTTTGGAAAGTTGGGAAATATCCCAATTTTGACAGAATTCACAGCGAAAATTACAGCCGGCGGTGGCAATGGAATAACTTTTGCTACCAGGTAAAAAATGAAAAAGAGGTTTTTTCTCTATCGGGTCAATGTTGGCGGCAATTGCTTTTCCGTAGTTTAAAGAATAAAGTTTACCCTCCCGATTTTCCCGCACCGCGCAAATCCCGCGGTTGCCGGGGAAAATTGTACAGCAGTGAGCGCAAAGATTGCACCGCACGCGATTTTCCTTTAATTTTTCATAAAGCATTGCCTCCTTGAAATCCATTTCGTATCTATCATATCACAATGTTAATATCGTGACATTCTCGCTACTGTAATACAATCGAGTAATAGAGTATAAAACAGGAACCGGATTAGCGACGCGGCGGACCCTGGCGGCGCGATTTCTGCCAACACTCTGTGCAACGCACTCTTACCTCACCGGAAGGACCGGCCTTTGGTGGAAAAGGAACATAAGCATCAGCACCGCATTCAACGCACTTATAAGGACCGTGCAAAGGACGGCCAAACTTGTCAACTTTTTGTTCTTCAGCCATCTTGATCACCCCCAGTTCCTTTTGGGGATTTCAGTTTGTCTGTCTTTTGAATCTCCGGAAGTCAAAGAAAGACTTGAGTGTCGCGGTATCAAAAAAGGAGAAAACTGACAAAAGTTTTGAAACAAATATATGATATCACACTTTACAAACTTGTCTACAGCAAGTTTTTCTTTTTCCTACTCTCTTTTTCCTCATGAGCTTGCTCTTTTTTTCCCTTGACAACTTCTGGCCGCCAAAGATAAAAGATCAAAATGGGTTCTTTAGAAACCACGATACTCCCTGCGCCGCCGGTAAAGTCTTTCTGTTAATCCACCTTCGGTTTCATGTTTTCTTTTCAGCGATTCAACATGCTTTCTTAATAAATATCCTTCCTGGTTGCAGAAAGTCAAAAGCATATTTGCGGCCTCCACGGAATCATTGGGGAGTTCTGGGGTATTTAGGGAATTTTGCCCCGTCCAAACAACCCTGAACTCCCTAAATTCCCTAATTTTTAAATGGTTCTTGTCCCAAATTGGTAAACCTCGCTGTCTCAAGAAATCCTCAAAATCTTTGGTCAACTCTTCGTTTGAGCCATGGGCAATACCGGATAACTTTATGTATCCTTTAAGCGAAGGTTGAGTTGAACCTTCGGCAATATTTTGTGGATTGGAGCGGGCTGCCCCCTCCATTTGGTCACGTAGCTTTATACTCTTAATCCAATGCTTACAAAACTCCACGGTTAAATCTTGAATAACTTTACCTAACATGTAAACCACAAGGTACTCATACCCAGGTCGGTCAACTTTTGTATTTTTTTCTTGCATGGATCGCCCAGAGCCCAAAAATTCCCAACGCGCACTGGGAATCAGTGTTTTTTGTAATTCTTGCCGATATTTCCTTTATCCCAATCAAAGCAAGTGACTTGCGGCAGGAAAACTGGCATTTATTTACCGTATATACTAGTTTTTAAATCCCGATCCCAATTGGACAATTTTGGCAAACTGCCCTTAATCCATTAACATTCCAGGAAAGAATCTTCATAGACCTCCTCCCTTTTCTCAGCCAGGAGTTTTTCCAAAGTAAAAACAATCACCCCCGCCGACGGCGGCCTTACAGCTTCACAAAGTGCAGCGGCAAACTCGCCGTCATTCCAACAATATAATCCTTACTCACAAAGTTAGATTATTCCAATAAATGCTTAACCTTCGCAAGGATTAACAAGAAACCGACTCGGGCTTTCGAGCAATAATCTCAAAACCATTAATTGGCTTGCCAGAACGAGTCTTAAATTCTTTTTTCTCGAACTTGAGGATTTCAAAATCTGCTAGTAAATCTCGCAATTCCTCTTCCGTATAGTGATGAGCAAAATACTCAATCTCCTCCCTTTTCAATGCTCGAATATCGTCATCACTAAGGTCTTTAAAATTTTTAGTTTTGTCTTTAAAAGCAACTATAGTTCCGTACTCGTCGGTGACCAAAGCATGTTTGCGGTAATCCAGTGGGTATTCCTTTGTCGTAGTTTGACCGAATTCCGCAATTGACAGAATTCCACCCGGTTTCAAAATCCTTTGAATTTCTCTAATAATCCCATGTCTGTCTTCCTTTGGAATAATTGCCGTCAAAACAGCATTAAGAACTACCCCGTCGGCCGATTCACTGGAAAAATTTATGTGTTTGGTGGCGTCATCTACTTGATACTCCAATGTATTCTGTCGGTTGGGAATAATAAGAGTTTTTGCTTTTTCTTTTGCATATTCAATTTCTTTTTCGTTAATATCTGTCCCAATAACACTGTAACCCTCTAAGTAAAGTTGTCCCGCCACCCGTCCCCAACCACAGCCAACATCTACTATAACCTTTTTTGGTGAAGGCGCAATATAAGGTCTAAGGTCTGGCATCGGCGTTGACGCTGGTGTTGTACCTTCAGTAAACCTCAACCAAGCTTCTGATTCGAATTTACTTCTGTTTCTTTCTTCAAATTCAAGTTTCACTGATTCTACCATATAACCCCCTGTTGCGATTCTATCATATTCCAGAGAATAAAGTTTCTGACCCTCATAAAACTCAATCTCCCTGGCCAAATAAGGCACCATCTCCGGCAAAAACGCACCCTGCACCGCCAGAATTTTATCATTCCCCAAAACCTCTTTAACAACAAAAGTATGCCCCAATGCTTTCATCAAAAGACCCCTTTCATTTATTTTGGATATTAGCTAAAATCTAAAGCAAAAATTGCCTCTTGACATGAGAGTATTTTTATGCTTTAGTGTGTTTACAATTCTTCAAGGGTTCTTTCGGGAACCCTTGTTTTTTCTCTTCTGCTGGTTCAATTATAACAAACCCATCCTCTCTTCCGCCACTGCCTTTTCCAAAATAAAAAACAGTCACCCCCGCCGACGGCGGCCTTAAAACTCTTCTTAAAAACAACCGACTCCAACTCTGTTAACTTTCTTTTTCTGACTTACGAGGACTCATCCATTCTCTGGACAAGTGATCTAATTGCCCTTTGGCCAACCGGATAAACTGAGAATCCAAAGGCTCGCCTTTTCTCATTTGCTCTAAGACCTCAGTCCGACGCTCTTGTCCAAGATAAGGGTCGGTTTCGGCTAACCCAAATAGTGTGACTTCAGTTAAAAACGCGTTAAGGCCCGGGCTCAACTCATCGTTCACAATCATCGCAACCATTCTCTCTTGAGTTAGACGGGGACCTATCCCCTTCAAAAGGCCCAATTCTTTTGCCTTACTGACTGCAACAACTTGTCGCGTTTTCCTTCTGTAATCATCAATCCGACGGTATAACTCAAAATACTCTTTGGTAGAATACCGCGGCGACCCGTCACGCTCAAAGACTTGCTCGTCCATAATTTCCTCAGTCAGTCGCTCTCTTTCTTGAACAGGAATAACACCCCATGTCTCAAAATAGTTTAAATCCCGCAGGAAAGAATCTCTAGCGCTGGTAATTCGATACTCGGAGCCGCGACCTTCGGCAACTGCTTTTCGGTCGGTATCGATTGTGGAAAATCGAAGAGCATCCTCAAAGCGCTCAATTGTCGCTTCCACATCCTTTAAAATACTGAAATAAGGTGTTTTTATTTCCTCTCTTTTACCAAATTCTTCTTTGTACCAAGGCACCAATACATTTTTTCTGGCATGTGCCCGTTCGACTTCTGCCAGACCTTCATGTTCGCGAATAATTTCCAGCTGAACTTCCCTTGGCACAAATAGTACCTGCTCGCCTTTTGGTCCTTGGTACCACTCCGCACCCTTTTCCATCAATCTCGCAGTCGACTCAAGTTTTCCTTTTATCTCAGCCTGCTCCTCTAATGGTAAAGGTTTATATCGTTCTTCTGACATAATAATTCACCCCCCTTCAGACAAATTATAACAAAATGAAAAACAAAAAGTCAAAATGCAGTAAAACTCCTAATTTATCTCCTTTTCAAGCAACAGTCTTTGCTATGGTCTTAACCGTTTCTCCAAGGAAATCATGCGCCGGTTAACTGCCTTACTAAGTTCCTTTTCAGAAATATCAGGTAGATTCTCTTTGATTGATGCCTCAACCAAGGTGCGGGAACATTCGTAAAGGTCGTCCAAAATTTTTAGGCGCTGCGCGCCAGTCATTTTGCGATAATTTTCGATTTGGATTGAATTTAGTCTTTCTTGCATCTTAATAAAAATTTTATCATAGTTTCTTTTATATCAACCTCCATTCCATCATATCCAATCTGAACACTCATCCCCTGCTCACTGCCTAATTGCCAAAGTTTTTTCTTGGCCGCATCAATATCCTCATAAAACCACGAGCCGAAATGAAGAAAAAGAATGTTTCGAGTAAACTTTTTGAACAGATTGAAAAGATTTGGCACGCCAGTGTGGCCATAGAGTTCACCATCAATCAACACTCCCGAGTGTTTGGAATGACAAGGGGCCGAGGATGTAACCTCCCCCCGCGTGCCCAAAACTTTAACCTTCATTATTTGACCATTATACCGCAAGTTAACAATTCCATAACATTATTCAGTCTTATCTAGTCAATCTTCATACTTCCATACTCTGGATTATGGTAATTTCAATGAATCATATCATTGAAGTGACCAAAAAAGAAAAACCCTCCCGCAAGCCGCACCGCACGGCCACATAGGAGGGCAAAATCTTAGTTTTCCCTTCTTAATCCCTTCTCCCGCTTCGCTTCTTGGGGATTGGTTTTGCCGTATACATCAAATCCAAATTGTAATCACTGCTGAACATATCAGCGGAATGCAGGATGCGGGCATAGATACTAAGTTTCTCTAATTTGTCCGGCTGCCATTCTGGCGTCCAACGGCCGGCATGCCAAAAAATCGCCTCGTAAATACTCTCTCTAATACTCTTAGGGACGCCAAATTTTCCCGCCGCCGCATCCCATTTTTCAGCAGCTACTCGGTGGTGATTTTCGTAATCAGTTTTTTCTCCCCAGGGCAGACCGTTTTTGAAAGTATCATGCAGGATACCAGCTGCAAGCAAAATATCTCGCGCCTCGGGCAAAGGGTTGCACTTACTGTCAGTTAACTTTGGATACTGCTGCAACTGCCTTTCAATCACAATACAAAGTTCGGTAGTATGTCTTATCAAACCTCCCGGTTTTACCTGCCAAGTAGGATGATATTTGGTCGAAGAAGAGGCAGGAGCAGTAAAAAACTGCCAAGGAACAATTTTGGTAAACAGATAAACTACGGCCGCCTTGATTCGTCTATCACAGATTTTCTCCACGCCATGGAACCAAAATTCAGAAAGTCGCTGCCGAATTTCGTCAGTAAGAACTCCCTGCTTCTTTAGTTTTGCCAAAATTTTTTCCATAATACCTTTGCACACTTTTGTTTGCCCAAAAATTACCTCTTGACAAATATCGAAAGTTGTGCCAAAATAAGCTTACAAAGCAGGTAGAATGTAAGGCCTAGAGCTCCTGCCTCGCCAAAGTGCGAGGCTATTCCACCATCCGCCTCTGGCGGACCGGGGGTGAGAATCAGGAACTAGTGCCGAGTCTGTGAAATTCTGGTGGGTTAAATTACCAACTCAAAGTGTTATTCTCATTAGTTCATTCACCAGAATTAAGTAAACGAGGTACTAGGCAGTCAACCTGCTTTCTGTTTTTATCTTCTCCCCTAAATGGAAACTCAATCTAGCAATATCCTAAATTACTTTTGGGAGAAAATAAAGTGCTACTTTTATCGCCTTTCTGATTTGCGGCAGGCGTTTTGATTTAAAGTTTGGGTTTTCCTTAAACCACTTGATATTTTGCGGCGATGGGTGAGGCAGAACAAGGCAGGGTTTGCCTTTCAGAATTTGGTTCTTCATAACAAGCTCAGTAAAATTCTGACCGGGAAAAAGGAATTTGGCCGCGGCGCTACCAATGACAATAAAAAGCTGGGGGCTTAAGACTTCAAGCTCTTGGACAAGCCAAGTTTTTGCGCAGATAATTGGCGGACTTTTGTCGCCGGACTTGCTCCTACCTGGATAGCAGTGGGAAATTGCGGTGATATAAAAGTTTTGCGGGTTATAAAAAGTTTCATCTGAAATCTGATACCATTCACGCTTTAACTTTTCGCCCCCCTTGTCTACCCAAACTTTACCTCTTGTATAAGCGGTAAGCGATGGCGCTTGGCTAATCTGAACAATCTTGGCATTGTAATCTCCCCAAACCAAAGGTTTTGGTGAAAAACCAAATTGTTTGCGACAAAGACGACATTTTTTAATTTGTTTCTGAAGTTTTACAAATTCCTCTTGCTTGTTCACTTTGACATTTTACCAAATATCCGCCAGATTTACCCGCCTCTGGCGGGGGCGGATTAATTCGACTAGGCAAAAACCGGCGCCGCTTGACAACGGCTTAATTTTTGCCAGTCGTCATTAAAAAAACCGCAAGGGAAAAATGCTCAAGGCAAAGATTCCCTTGTATGTACACCCCAGATCCAAAATGCGCGGTCAAACTCAAGCCAGGAAATACCAACTCTCTGACAAGCCATTTTCCAGATTCGGGACACTTTCTCACGGTCACCTTCTTGGTACTGCTGCGCGTTAATAAACCCCCACTCATAAGTTAATCTTAGTTTATGACGGTCGATGGGCATCGGCACTTCATCAATATCAACATAGTTGATACCAAACGTATTAACTACGCTACGAAAAAATAAATTGCCAGTCTTTTCCCCAAAGCCGCGGAATCCATGAATGTTTGTAAGAACTTTTAATGCTGAGGGCTCGTTAAATAGTGAAAGCACATCGCCATTGTATGTGGTCAGTAATTGTCGGGAGTTTTCTGTCCATCTTTTAGCAGCCTCATTTGGGAAACGAACGTGCAGGAACTTTTGCAATATTCCAGATAGCACCTTCTCCTCTACTCGGATCAAATTTTTTGGTTGCAATAGCTCTCTTCTTTCCCTAAAAAGATTATTTGCCCCTTTATACAAAACCACCGATTTCATTCCATAATCAAGGACAGTTACCAGGAACAGAAATTTTGCCTTTTCCTCCCTGTTTGGCCAAGTTGGCACCCAATCCTCCACATTAATTCTTTCTTTAAACACACCCTTTCCGGCGCGGAAACTAGCAACAAGATTCTTGACTATCTCCTCAGGACTTTTTGGCATAATTTACTAAGATATTAACAGCTTGATTTTATCCTACAGCGCAGGCGTTGGCAACCTTACCCCAATTGACAAGCCGAGTTATGCGGACTAAATTGGTAATGACGATGCAATTGAATCCAGTCTGGTTGCAAATTTTTTAGAAGGCAACTTTAAATATGAAGGAAAATGCCATTGATCTAACTGATCTTAATGTCAAAGCCATGATTGCCACTGGTCTGCTTTTGATTGTGGGTCTCCTTGTCTATATTGCTTTCTACAAATAAAAAACCGCAAGGGAAAGATTCTTGCACAAAACGCTACTTGCACCCAGCTCTGCCTTTTTTTATAATCATTTCATGAAGAGTGTTGCTCTTTGCGGTTCTCGTCGCTTTAAAAAAGAAATTAGGAATTTCGCTGATAAACTTGAAAAAGCTGGTGTTGTTGTTTATCAACCTCTCCTTAATACCGATGTTAAAATACGCAAACTCCCCGAGCATTTCCAGTACTACTCTTTTCTCGGCCTCACTCACCACCAGTTTGAAGCAATCAGAAAAGCTGATGTCGTTTTTATTTACAATAAAGGTGGATACATGGGCAACAGCACTACCTTAGAATTAGGCTTTGCCATTGCTTTGAGTAAACCAATTTATGCTTTAGAAAAAGATGCAGATGAACCTTGCAGGAATATTCTCATTGACAAAGTTATTAAAACTCCCAAACATTTAATCAATCAATTAAAATGAAAATCGTCATTTGCGGCTCAATGGCTTTTGCCAAACAAATGAAAGAAGTTAAAGAATGTTTAGAAAACAGGGGTCACCGAGTCTACCTCCCCCAGCTTGTTGATAGATTTATTGAAGATGAAAATTGGCGAAGACGAGTTACAAGAGGAAACAGTCAGGACCGTCAATCTGGTGCCAGTTTTAAAAAAGAACACGACTTAATCCGTGCCCATTACCGCAAAATAAAACAATCTGATGCCATTTTGGTTCTTAACTACAAAAAGAAGAAGATCCCCGGATATATTGGCGGCAATACCTTTCTTGAGATGGGTTTTGCCTATGTTTTGGGGAAAAAAATCTATCTTCTATATTCGATACCCAAAATTGATTTCTGCTATGAGGAAATTATTGCGATGGAACCGCATGTTTTGGACGGCGACCTCGAGAAAATCAAATAACTCCCATTTTTTCAAAAAAATACTTGGTAGGATTAGAAAGCTCCATTCTCGCGATGTCAGACGGGGCATAAAATCCAATGGTACTTGGCTCGGCCTCGTCACACGCTTGCAGCTTACCCTCACACTCACACAGGAAAAACTTCCAATGATGCAAACTCGTACCGCGGCGACAAGGATCGTTTGATAAATCCTCCTCAAAAAGCAGTTCAACTTTTTTCACCCGTAGTCCTGCTTCCTCTTCCACTTCTCTTTTAATTGCTTGCTCAGCTTCTTCACCTTTGTCCCAATGGCCGGCCGGTGAAACCCAAACATAGGGAAACTTTCGCCGTTTGAAAAGAAGATACCTCCCATCTCTTGGTATTACAGCACCAATTGAAAAATGGCGAATTTGACCATCTTTGGTTAACTCAAAGCGCATTTCAGGCGAAAAAATAATTAACTGACCACTCTTGTAACTGCAATCATTGCAAAAACTAACCAGCCGCCCTTTTACCTCTTTACTCCCTACATTCTCTGATAAGCATTGAGGGCAAAAATTGCTTGTTTTAGTTAAATCCAAATTTTTGACAATTTGCTTTAAAGTTTTGCGCATAATCTATCAACGATAACTGGATTTTACCCTGCATCATCAGTATTGACAAGCCGAGTTATGCGGACTAAATTGGTAATGACGATGCAATTGAATCCAGTCTGGTTGCAAATTTTTTAGAAGGCAACTTTAAATATGAAGGAAAATGCCATTGATCTAACTGATCTTAATGTCAAAGCCATGATTGCCACTGGTCTGCTTTTGATTGTGGGTCTCCTTGTCTATATTGCTTTCTACAAATAAAAAACCGCAAGGGAAAAGCGCTTTCTGGCAAAAACTCCCTTGCGGCAAAATTGAGTTTAGCTTTTCTGCGCCGTCACCACATAAAACGAACGCTGGTACTCTTCCTTTTCCCCATTGTCACTCTCTTGAGCATGAACCCACTCCACCGTTTCCTGATGGACAATCTTAAGCGACCCCAAACTTTCAATCAATCCATCAGCCTCACTTTCTTCCCAGAAACTACCGCCATTCCTACCATAAGCATAGCAGGTATAACTTTCGCAGTAATGAACAAAGGACCCCGGAGCAACCTCCCAACATCCCCTGGTAATGAAATCGGATTCCAGGCTTGCATCGCGGTAAGTTGCAAATTCCACATGCAAAATCCCGCCATGCATCAACCATCCATAGCCTTTTCGTAAAAGATCCTCAACCATATCTTTGGGATTATAAATTGTCATCCCAACCCCGACCACAGCCAGAGTCTTGGGCGGAAAATCCAACTCCAATACATTGGCAAACTTAAATTCAAAAGTCACGCCGTTAGCGCGCATTATTTCTTCCGCCTCTCCGCGGAAGTCGTCCCTAAGTTCATAACCTGTTGTTGGTTGACAGAATTCTGCCATTAACACTGTGTTTCGCCCGTGACCGCAACCTAAATCAATTGCTTCACCCTTTGGAACTTGATAAACCTCAAAGGCTCTTACCAAACCCGAATCAGGCTTGTCTCGCCCCATCTCATCCTCCTTCTTCACCAATTCTCGCGGGCCAACTTAAAAAGCATCAGTAGAGTTTTCACGAAATCGTTTGCTACTTTCTGCAAGGCAGATACATCGTCTGGGCTTTCGCTTAATCTTAGAACATCCATACGCTTTTGGCCCTCAATGGCCTTCTCCCAAAGTTTTTCACTAGTCATTTCAGTACCCATTCACAGTCTCCTCCCTTGAATTTTCTTTTACCCCAAGTTTACCATTAAACCCGTAAAGTTGCAAGTCCGACTAATCTTTTTACATATTTGCTAAACCCAATCCCGCCAGGGTTTTTGTTTTTTCTTTTATTGTCTTGAAACAGCAGGACTATCGGAAAGATAAAAACGCCAGGGCTTTTTTGACCAAATTGGGCCGGCATAATCAATCCCAATTCTTGGACTGCTAATAATCTGAGACAAAACTATTCTAACTCCCCTATCCTCCAGCCAAAGGCGGGAAGAAGATGTTAAGTCTTCGGCGTAAAAAGATTTATCCAATTTTAGAAAACGACAAAGTTTGCCCGGACCGTTGGTTAAATGAAAATCAACATTCTTCGGCTCTAAGGACCGAATCAAAACGCATTCCGGCCTGCCGGCCGGCGCGGTTGTGATATTTAACTGCCAATACATTCCATAAACAAGATAAATGTAAACGTGACCGCCAATTAAGTATTCGGCCTTGTTGCGAGGGGTAACTTTGCCGCCAAAAGCATGGGAAGCGCGATCAAAAGGACCAATGTAGGCCTCTGTTTCCACAATTTTACCTGCCAAAATTTCCTTACCAATTTTTCGCACCAGATATTTTCCCAGCAAATCTTTGGCAACAACCAAAGTCGGTCGGGCAAAAAACTTTCTTTTTAATCTTTTCGACATGCCAGTAGTATAAGTAAATCTTGTGATGAAATCAAAGTTTATAATTTCAATTTGTTTATACGATGTAGTATAAATAAATCATAATAACCAAACAACAATCAAAATTCGCGAACAAAGAAAATTAAATCCATGGTAAAATAACTGGGAGGTTACTAAAATGAATGAAATCAATTACATGCAAATATTAAGATGCAACTCTTGCGGGAAAAAGTTAAACGGCAATAGCTGGACGATCGAGCAAAGTGAAATATGCCAAGAGTGTCATCAAAATAAGAGAAAGCACATCCTTTATTTATGTGAGAAATGCGGCAGAAAGATGTTTAACCCTATCTTGCGGGAAAAAAGGGGGAAGCACAATATCTGGTAATTTCATTTCCGTCGCCGGAAAGAAACGGTATGGGACTGTCCATATTCTCCGGGCCGATCAGATCTAGCAATTTGTAGCTTACTAATTTCACTTAAATCATACCTCTCAAAACCGTCAGCTTCATATGGTGGCGTTTTTCCTTCAAGCCCCGGCAACCAATCTCTTCCCCAAGTCAACCATTCATCGCCACAGCAACCCATATCCTTTTCTCCAATCAGAAGATACTCTTGCACACTTTGTGTGGCTCGAAATTCAGCAGTCCAATCTTGCTTCATTGGCATCCAACAGGCTATCACAATGGTCGGATTATATTTTCGAAGCGCTTCCTTATAACTCAATGTCTCTACCGGAAAGACAGACTCTACCCCCTCTTCTCCAGTATCTGTAGCAATCATTTTTACACTTATACCTTTCTCCTCTAATTTCTGTCCAAGGAAATGAGTTAATCTTCCGTCACCCGCTCCAACCTCTAAAATAGTAATTAGCTCACTCACAGTTTTCTGTAACTCTTTTGTGCGTTGTTCAAGATAATTTGTTAAAGCTTCAATATATTCTTGGTTCAAGAATTCAAAAACAGGATGTTTTTCGTCACGACAGAATCTATGCCACTCACCACATAACTTATAGTAATCATCACAATCACCACATCGCGCAAAAACCGTAAGTATTTCCCTATGCAAAGGTAAATAATAAGCATTCCCCAACTTCTCCCAAAGTCCTTTTGGCGAAGATTTCTCTTCTTGCGTGCTAAATAATTTTTCAGGAAGAGAAAATTTTTCGCTCATGTACAAACCCCCTGACTCTTAGTTTACAGGAATTCCGCAGATACGAGTTATATGCTATACTTGGGGCAGGATAACTGCCCATGAGAAAAAACGAAGCTATTGACCTTGAAAACCTAAAGATAGTTATACGCTTTGTTGACA
>Ga0194112_10008818_pt1 | contig 12927 bp, 14 predicted proteins | sample TA2MahC400mmetaG_FD_146191 | JGI IMG/M metagenome (GOLD analysis project Ga0194112, IMG submission 146191) | Freshwater microbial communities from Lake Tanganyika, Tanzania - TA2015016 Mahale Deep Cast 400m | ecosystem: Environmental > Aquatic > Freshwater > Lake | place: Tanzania: Lake...
GCCCCCTTCGGGGGCTTGGATGGGGGGGACGCGCGATCCCAGGGCTCCCTTCGGTCGCCCTGGGCTACGGCTGGGTCGCCCGCGTCGGCGGGCTACAAGGCCCCGAGATGTGGGCAAAGATCAGGGCTTCGCCCTGGGCTGATATAGCACGCTCCGTTCGGAGCTTCGGAACCCAAGAAGGTTGCCAGGATTGGGGGCCATACTCCAATCCTCCCCGTCCGTCGTCCTCGATTCTCTTCGCTCCCTCTCCCCTCGGGAGAGGGAACAGAAGCGGCTTCGGCCCTTGACGGCGGGGCGGGATAGTGGCAGAATGCTGTGGGCGCGGAACGGCACGCCACACTAGGAGCACCACGGAATGGGCATGTTCGCCACGAACTTCACGGGCGTGGACTGGGCGATCGTGGGCGTCTACATCCTTGGTGTCGCCGCCTTCGGCGTGTGGGTGAACAGGTACATCCACAACGTGGCCGACTACATGGTGGCCGGGCGCTCGGCGGGCACGGCGCTCAACGTGGCCACCTTCCTGGCCACGGGCCTGTGCCTCGTGACCATCATGTACTCGGCGATTGACGGCTTCGACAAGGGCTTCGCCTTCATGATCGTGGCGGTCATTGCCATGATCATCGGGCTGTTCATCGGCTCGACCGGCTTCGTCGTGCGGCGGCTGCGCGCGGCCAAGCTCACCACGCTCCCCGAATACTTCCAACTCCGCTACAGCCGCCGCGTCCGTGTGGCCGCGGGCACCATCTGCGCGCTCGCAGGCATCCTGAACATGGGCCTCTTCCCCAAGATGGGCGCCACGTTCATCACCTACTCCACCGGCCTCGGCGCCACGGGCGAGGCTGCTGTGGTGACGCAGGATTCCAAAGCCAAGGAGGCCGCGGATTCCAAAGCCGAGGCCGCGAAAGCCGACGCGGCGCGAAAAGCCGCCATCGCGAAGCGGGAACTCATCGTCAACATCGTCATGACCATCATCATCGCCATCGTCCTCGTCTACACGGTGACGGGGGGGATGGTGGCGGTGATCGTGACCGACTACATCCAGTTCGTCCTCCTCGCCCTGGGGCTGGGGATTGGCCTCTACTGCTGCCTCGCCAGCCCGGAGCTGGGCTGGGACAAGATCGTGGCCACGTGGTCGAAGCGTCGCGGCGAGGCCGCGTTCAACCCCGTCCACGAGGGCTCCTACGGCTGGTTCTGGGTGGTCTGGCAGGCGATACACTTCGGGGCCGCGGCGCTCTGCTGGGCGCCCGAGGCGTCTCGGACCCTGACGGCGAAGGACCCCGAGACGGCCCGCAAGACGTTTCTCTACGGCTCGCCAGGCGCGTTCATCCGGCTGGCGATCCCCGCCCTCTTCGGCATCGCAGCGTTCGTCTTCGTCGCACAGCACGCGGACCTGGCGAAGCACTTCCGAGGTATGGTTCTGCGGGACGAGGGAACGGGTGCCGACCAGGCTGTGCCGCTGATGATCGGCAAGATCGTGCCCGCGGGGCTCCTCGGCCTCATGATGGCGGGCATGGTCTCGGCCCTGATGTCCACCCACGACAGCTACTTCCTCTGCTGGGCGGCGGTGATCACCCGCGACATCATCGTGCCGCTGCGGGGGCGGGAGCTGGCGGACAAGGAGCAGATTCGCATCACCCGCATCGCCATCGTCCTCATCGGCATCTTCCTCCTCGTCTGGGGCGTCTGGTACGAACTGCCCGCCAGCGTGTGGACCTACATGGCCACCACGGGCAGCGTCTACCTCTGCGGCTCGCTCGTCATCCTGGTGGGCGGCATGTACTGGAAGCGCGCGTCCTCGGCGGGCGCCCTGGCCGCGCTCCTCGGCGGCCTGGCATCCGTCCCAATCGTCTTCCTCCCGAAATGGTTCACGCAAAGCTCCGTGCTCACGGGCCAGTGCGGGCTGGCCAACTACGCCCTGTGCATCCTCCTCTTCATCGTCTTCTCGTTGCTCATCCCTGACAAGCCCCAACCTGCAACCCAGGAGGCCCGGCCATGAGCGGCTGGATCACATTCTGGAAGTGGGCCTGCATCGTCGGAGTTGGCAGCTACTTCGTCCTCGTCCTCTGCATCATCCCGTTCGGGGCCTGGGACATCCTCAAGCTCTTCCGCGACCTCGACCGGGCGGGCAAGGCGCCGCCTGAGGAGAAGTAGCTTATGTTGCGGAAGGCGGACCCGAGCGGAGTCTGCGAAGGGGTACTTGACAAAGTGAACTAAGTTGACTAAGTTTATATGAGGGAAAGGAGAGACGAATGAGGACCCTCACGGTTCACGAGGCGAAGACCCGCCTGTCCGCAGTGCTGGCAGACATCGAGACGACGGGGGAGAGCTACCTGGTGTGCCGCCGCGGGAAGCCCGTGGCGGAACTCATCCCGCACCGTAAAGCGGACCGTCTGAAGCCACATCCCGTGATGAGCCGAATCCGCATCAAGTACAACCCCACGGAGCCTCTCACAGCGGATGAGTGGCCGGAGGACGCCCGATGATCCTGGACACTTGCGCCTTGTTGTGGCTGGCCCAGGGTGGCGGCAAGCTGTCGAAGACGGCGGCTCGGCGAATTGATGCCGCACCCGTCGTCTACGTCTCTGCCATCTCCGGCTTCGAGATCGGCATCAAGCACCGGCAAGGCAAGCTGGAGCTGCCTGCCACCCCGGCCGACTGGCTCGACGCGGTCATCCGGCACCACGGCCTCAGTGTGTTCGTGCTGGACCTCGCGATCTGCATCCGGGCCACCGAACTGCCGGACATCCACCGGGACCCCTGTGACCGCATGATCATTGCGACCGCCCAGATTCACAGCCTCCCGGTGGTTACGCCGGACCCTCTGTTCCGCGAGTACGACGTTGAGGTCATCTGGTAGAGAGAGGAGTAGGACGTGATTGACTCCGCACGCCGCAAGGAGGTGCTGGGCCGGGGGAAGCCGGCTGTGGCCTGGAAGGGGGAGCCGCAACTGGGCGGTTGGTACACGGAGGAGGAGATCGAGGCCACGGTGAAGGCCATCCGCGATTCGATGGACCCTAACGTGGGCTTCGGGTTCATCACGAAGGAGATCACGGACTTCGAGGATGCCTTCGCGCGGTATTGCGGCACCGCCCACGCCGTCTCACTCTCCACCGCCAGCGTGGGCCTCGACCTGGCGATGGCATGCCTCGACCTGGAGCCCGGCGATGAGGTGATCGTGCCGGCGGTGAACTTCAGGGCGTCCGCGCTCGCAGTCCTCGGGCGCGGCGGGAGGGTGGTCTTCTGCGACGCGGACGACCGCACCTTCTGCGCCGACCCGGAGGACGTCGAGCGGCGGATGACGCCGCGGACCCGCGCCATCGTGCCAACGCACATGAACGGGCTGTCCGCCGACGTGGACGCCCTCCTGGCCGTGGCGGAGCGGCACCCGCACCCAAAGCACGGCCCGCCGAAGGTGATCGGCGACGCGGCGCGGGCCTGCGGCGGGGGCTACAAGGGCACGAGGATCGGCAAGCGGGGCTGGTGTACCGTCTTCAGCTTCCACACGATGAAGCTCATGACCACCCTGGGCGAGGGCGGGATGGTGACGACGGACGACGCGGCCCTCGCCGAGCGCCTCCGCGCGCTCCGCCAGTGGGGCGGCGATGGCTGGGGCTCGAGCTTCAAGCTCACCAAGCCCCAGGCCGCCGTCGGCCTCGTGCAACTGCGCCGCCTCGACGAGATGCTCGCCCGCCGCGTGGCGCTGGCCCGCCAGCGCTCGCGGCTGCTCGATGGCGTGCCCGGGCTCACCCTGCCCTACGAGCCGCCGGGCTACGCCCACACCTTCTACCTCTACACCCTCCTCGTGCCGCGCGAATGGGCCGGCCCGAAGCGCGACCGCCTGATGGCCATCATGGAGCAGGACTACGGCGTGGGCTGCGTGGTGGCGAACCCGCCGACTTACTCCGGCCACGCCTTCATCCGCGCGCAGACGGCGGGCCAGGTGCTGCCGCGTTCGGAGGAGCTCGGGGGCCGCCTCTTCTGCGTCGCGCTCCACCCCCTGATGAGCGAGGAGCTCAACGAGTACATCGCCGCAGCCGTCATCGAGGCGGCGGAGAGAGTGCGGGCAGAATAGGTGTTCGGTGTTGGGTGTTCGGTTTTGGGGTACAGAGTGGGCAGCGTCCCGCGTGCCCCGTCCCCCGTCCCCATCGTCTTTTCCTTGGTGGCACAGGCCTCTGGCCTGTGGGGAGGCCACAGGCGGGACGCCTGTGCCACCCTCATGATGTCCTAGCCCCCCGCCACTCGCCCCTCATCCCTTCCTTTCCACGTTTGACAGCCGGCGGGGTTCCGCTATGATAGGGGGCGGTTCGGGGGCCTCGCTGAGAAGGAAGAGTCCGTGAACAAAGGGAAAGATTCGGAGGGGTTCGGCTGGGCAGCCATTCTGGAGGGGCTGGTGTGGGCATGCCTGGCCGCGGCGGTGATTGCGACGGTCTACGTGCTCATGCAGGAGCCCGAGGACGGTCCGCCTCGGCTGTGGGAGGCGCCGCTGGCCAACTACCGCGTGCTGGCGCTGGCCGCGTCGGGGCTGGCGGGGCTGATTGGGGTGGTGTGCGTGGCGGCGCGCGGCGGCGGGCCGGGACTCTTCGGCATGGCGGTGGTGCTCAACGTGATCGTGGCCTGCTTCTGGGCGCTGCGGTTCCTGCTCGTTCCGTGAGGCGCGGAGATAGCCGGATGGAGAGTGCGGTTCTTGGGATTCTGCGGCGTGTGGGCGACCCCGGGGCGCTGGGGCTGCTGGTGCTCCTGGGGGTCGGGGTGGGGCTGTGCTTCGCGGGCGCCCGGCTGTTCCGCTTCAGCGCCGGGGTGGTGGGCCTCGTCGTGGGGGCGGAGCTGCTGGGACAGCTCGCGATGCAACAGGACTGGGGCACGGTGGTGACGGTGATCGCGGCGCTGGTGGGCGGGGCGGCGCTCGCCACGCTCTTCGTGCTCTTTCCGTTCCTCGGCGTGTTCGGGCTGGGGGCGGTGCTGGCGGTGTCGCTTGTGAGCACGGCGGCGCACGCGGCGCTGAGGCCGCTGTGGCTGGTGCTGACCGGGCTTATCGGGGGGTTCGGGGCGCTCATCCTGCGGCGGCCCGTGGTCATCGTGGCCACGGCGCTCTACGGCGCGCTGGCGGCTATGGCGGCCGTCTTCGCCCTTTCGAGCTCGGGCGGCCTCACGAAGGCGATCGCCGCGATGTCGGGCACGGTGGAGACGACCGGGGGCGAGCCGCTCTATCTCCTGTGCGTGACCGTGCTGGTGACGGGTGGCATCGCCGTGCAGTTCCGCTACGGCGGCCGGAACGCCGCACTCGATGGAGGCAAGGAGAGATGAAGCCATTTCCGATTTCCGATTTCCGATTTCCGATTGCCTGGGCGATGGCTTGCCTGGCCGTCGGGCTCGGGGGGTGCGGATTCCTCAAGGCCAGGAAGCCGCCGGCGCCGGCCGTGCCTGTGGTGCTGGTGCCCGAGATGGAGCCGATCGCGGGCCTTGACGGCGGGACGCCGTGCAAGCCCGAGGAGTTCGCGGCCGACGTTGCGAAAGCCCAGGCCGACTGGGCGGCGAAGCGCCCCGGCATCGAGCCGCTCGTCACGGCCCAGAAGGTCCGCGAGCTCTCCCGCTGGGCGAAGAAAGAGATGCAGGAGTACCGCCGCGTCCCCTCCCTTGCCAAGGTGGCCTTCAGGCCGGCCTACCTCCACAAGGAGGCCGGGCACCTTGTGCTCGAGGGCACGGCGGACACCTTGCCCACCCACTCGCCGCTAGTCACCCGCTGGCTCAAGGTCTACCTGCTCTACGACCAGGGCAAGCAGGCCATCGTCAAGGTCGCCGTCACCATTCGTGGCGAGGTGCAGGAGTAGCCCGCATTTCTGACGGAAATGCGGGAAATCCGAAATCCCAAAACCGAAATCCGAAGGAATCTCAAAGCCCAAGAATCCCAATACTCAAAACAATGACCCCGGAACCGCAAGAGACCTTCCTCTTTTTTCGGTCATTGTGATTTCGGATTTCCGGTTTGTTTCGGATTTCGTGCTTCGGATTTCGAGTTTCCTCGTGAAGTTCTCCGTCGTCGTCGCCACCCACAACCGCCGAGCGCTCCTCGAGCGTGTGGCTGAGGCTATCCTGGGCCAGAGCCTGCCCCGCGAACGCTTCGGGCTGATCATCGTGGACGACGGCTCGACCGATGGGACGGAGGCCCTCTGCGCCGAGCTTGCGAAGCGCCCAGGCGTCCGCTGCCTCCGCCAGGCCAACCGCGGCGTCGCCGCCGCACGCAACCTCGGCATCCGCGAGGCCGCGGGCGACGCCGTGGCCTTCACCGACGACGACTGCCTCGTGCCCCCTGACTGGCTTGAGCGCCTTGCCGACGGCTACGCGCGGCACCCCGAGGTCGTGGGGGTGGGCGGCCGCCTCATCGCGCCGCCCGACCTGCTCCGCACCCGCGCCGTGGCGCGCCTGGAGGACCACGTGGCGCGCCACGTCTACGGCGCGTGCGACGCCGAGGTCCTCGGCGGCTTCGAGTGCCCCGCGGGCGGAACCAACAACATGTCGTATCGCAGGGACGCGCTTCTCGCTGTCGGCGGCTTCGACGAGAGCTTTCCCCCCTTCGTGTGGGGCGAGGACGCCGACCTGAAGCTGCGTCTCACGCGGCCGGGCGGGCGCCTCCTCTACATCCCGGTCGCGGTCATCCACCTCCGGGACTACCGCCTGGGGCCATTCCTGCGCCAGAGCTGGCAGCGTGGGCGTGGCGAGGCCCACTTCCGCCTCAAGCACGAGGGCCGCCGCGGCTGGCCCGCCCACCTCAAGCGCCTGTTCCTTGCGGGGCCAAAGCTCCTCGCCGCCCCCTTCCGCCGCGACCCGGCCCTCCGCGCCGCCGCCGCCCTGGGCGACGCCGCGCTCGCCGCCGGCGCCCTGATCCACCGCGGCGCCGGCTCACACGTAGGGAGCTCATCGTGAAGCCCTTGGTTTCCTGCCCCACCGACGCAAGGTCGGTGGGGCCGGGAACACCATGCAGGGGTGCCTACTTAGAGGTGGCCGAGGTGTTGCGTCGAAAGACGCCCGGCGAGCGGATGGAGATGGTGGGCGAACTTTGGCGCACCGCGCGCATCTGGATCGAGTCCGCGGTTAGGTGGCAGCTCCCTGATTGGGACGATGAGCAGATGCTGGCTGAGGTCCGGGGGGGAATGAGCGGTGGCCCCGTTACACCGCCCGACAGATGACGCGACAAGACCGCAGTCCCGAAGGGACAGCAGTGGGTAGCCGGCGGCTTCAGCCGCCGGATAGGGACGCACACACGGCCCAGTCCCGAAGGGACGGCAGAAGCCCACGAGGAGGCGGCCCGGCGCGTGTTTCTGCCGTCCCTTCGGGACTTCTTGCTTCTGGCGCACGCGTCCGGCGGCTGAAGCCGCCGGCTACCCACTGTGCTCCCTTCGGGAGCAAGGGATGGAAGCGCGCGCAGGTTTGTCCCCTTGTTTGTAGGGCGAATATTACGCGACCGGATACCGTCCGCGGCGCCAGCACTCATCGAGCATGGCGAGGTAGTTGGCGATGGGGACGTAGTTGGCCACGGTGTTGCCGGAGCCGAGTGCGAAGCCGCCGCCCGGGGCGCAGGCGCGGAGCACCTCGCGCACGCGGCGCCGCACGTCCGCCTCACTCCCGCGGCTCAGAAGGTCCATGTCAATCCCGCCCAGGACGGCGATGCGGCCGCCGTAGAGCGCCTTCGCCTCCGCTATCGGCTGAATCACGTCCTCGAATGAGTGCTTCGCGTCCCAGCCCGTCGCCAGGATGTCGTCCATCAGCGTCCGCAGGTTGCCGCAGGAGTGGAGGAGGATGGGCTTGCCGCGGGCGTGGGCCGCGGCCACGATGCGGCGGTGCCAGGGGAAGATGAGCTCGCGCATCGCCGCGGGCGAGAGCATGCTGGCGGTCTTGAAGCCCATGTCCTCCCCGAAGAAGACCGCCCCCACGCCGTCCATCGCAGCCATCGTCTCGACCACGCTCAGGATGAGCGCGCCCACGGCGTCCACAACGTCGCGCACGAGCGGCGGGTCGTCTGCGAGCAGGTACGACATGCCCTCGAAGCCGAGGGTGAACATGGCGTTTTCGAGGACGCCCGACACGCGCCCCACGATCCCGAGGCCGTCGGGGGCGGCGCGGGCCGCGGCCTCGATGTCGCCGTAATCAACGTCCTGCGGCCGCGGCCAACTGAAGCGCCCGAAGTCCGCACGGGACGCAATCACCGCCGAACTGGCATTCAGCCACTCGCGTTGGGCGTGAGGGAGGAGGGCCGTGTCAGGTGCCCTATCTCGTCGGCGGGTCCAGGGGATGGCGGCCTTGATGCACGCATAGTCGTAGCCCAGCGCGTGCCAGAAGCGCACCTGGGCCTCCGCCGAGGCCGCCGGCCCCTCCAGCACCGCTGCCATCACCTCCGCGTCAACCCCCAGCTCCACGAAGGGCACCCTGTCCGGCTCCCCCTCCCGCCGCACGGCCTTGAGGAACCGCCGCAAGTCCGGCTTCGGCTTGCGCCCAATCGAGAGCATCAACCACCCCAGCATTGGGGGCTCTGGAATCGGCAATCGGCAATCGAAAATCGCAAATGGCTACTTCTTCTGCTCCCACTTCCCATCTTTGCCCTTGAGCCATTCGCCTGGCTTGGCCTTTTCGAAGTTGCGCGCGGCGTTGCGCTCGGCCACCTTCTCCGGCGTGGTCTCCTCCTTCTTGGCGATCAGCTCGTAAAGGGCCTTGCGGTCGGCATTCTCGTCCTCCACCAGTCAGGGGCCTTCGGCTCGGACTGCTTCTCGAAATCGAAGAAGCTGTCGAGCTGCTTGTCCACCTTGATGTTGATGTCCATCGTGATGTGGATCGGCTTGATCTCGATGGGCTCGAGCTTCACCGTGTGGCGGGTGCAGGCGGGCGCGAGCGCCGCCATTGCCCCCGCCAGGAGCCATTGTCTCATGCGATGCCTCCTTGCGTCAGAGGGTTCGTGGTGCGGGCTTCAGCCCGTAGCTGGACGTCAAGAGACGGCCTGAAGGCCGCACTACAAACTCCCACTTCATTCGGCTGAAGTGTTATCCTCCTTCGAGTATACGCCGGCGCCGCGCCGTGTCAATCGCGCTTGCGTCCGCGTGGGACTGCGAGGGCGCGCCTGAGGACCTCCTGCTCGATGTTGAGGTTGAACGTCAGCCCCCCGATCTCGAGGCGCGGTGCCTGGCGGCCTCGCCCCTTCACGAAGGCCCGCGCCAGCAGCCTCTCCGCCCCCCCGCCGCTGAGGAAGTCCAGCCTCAGCTCGTCGTACTCGAACTCCCGAACCGTCTCGGCGAGGGCCTGGCCGAACCGCCGCTCGAACTCGGCACGGGCGGGTCCTGGGACGCCGCTCGCGACGGCTCTGGCCGCCGCGTCAACCGAGGGCTTGAGGGGCTCCACGTCCCTGATCCGCACCCAGCCGGTCTGGCCGGTCGGCGCGGCGAGGCGGCCGTCCCCGAAGCGCAGGTCGGGCCATTTGCCGAAGGTCACGGGCAGGGCGCCGCTGACGGAGCCGACCCCCGTCGCCCGCTCGCCCGCCACGAGCGCCAACAGGTCGGCCAGCTTGAGGTCCTCCGCGTGGGCGGTAAGCGTGTGCTCGGCGGCCTCGGGGTCGAAGCGGGCGCCCTCCACGTAGAGGTGTCCGCCGCACCAGCCCCACTCGGCCCGCTGCACGAAGGCCCGCCAGCGGGAGGGCGACGCTCCTGCGGAGCCGCCCTGCGCCGGGGGCCTCGGCTCGGCTGGAGCCTCGCCCTCCCTCACCGGCTCCAGGCGGAAGGCCAGGAAGCCGTCCTTCACCTCCAGCTTCCCCATCTTCGCGCGCTTCACGAGCGCGATCTGGAGCTCCTTGCGCGGCGTGAGCGGCGGAGTGAGGCTGTTGAGCCGCACCGTGGCGAACGCCCCCTCCGCATCAGCCTCCCACTGCTTGCTCCTGAACGCCCCATCGAGCACGGTCAGGGTGAGGGTTGGCCGCACCTGGCCGTCCGCGAGCCGCGCGAAGCCTTCCAGCCCGAACGTGCCGCTCGCCGCCAGGCCCTTCAACTGGGGAACCAGGTTGCCCAGGGCGTTCTCATCGTCCAGCTTGAACAGCGGCAGCGACAGGCGGGCGGTTCCCCGCGGAGTTCCGCGCGAGGCATCGAGCGACCCCTCCACGCTCACCTTCGCCCCCTTCAGCGGCTCGCACGCGGCCGTGAACTCCGCCCGCATGTCCGCCACGCCGATTGTCCCGCTCACATTCCCCAGCTTCACCCCGCCTGCCTCAATGGACTCGACAGCGAACTTGCCACTCTCGGGCCACTCGGCGTTCCACGACACCGGCACCTCCGCCGAGAGCCCGCCCATCGCCAGCCCCGACGCCTTGTGCGTCACGATCGCCTTGTCGAGCGACACCTTCGCCTCGACCTCAGGCGCGCCGCCGCCGAGAATCACCTTGCCCTTCACATCGGCCTCCCCCACCGTTGCGTCGGTCCCCGCGATCGAGAGCGTGGCGGGACCGCCCCCACGTGGTGTGCGAAGGAAGCCCCCCAGGATGACTCCCAGCGCCTTGCGCTGGGCAGATAACGGCGCCAAGACATAGGCCATCGTGTCCACCTCGGGCCAGTGAGCCTTGAACACGTGATCGCCGAGCTTCCGCTCGACCCTCGCCTCACAATCGTGGGAAAACAGCGAGGCATAGAGGAACCCGCCGTCCGCCCGCGACCAGTGCGCGGCCACCCAGATGTCGCCACCTGGAATCGTGAAGCTGTCCCCCTGCCCGAGTGAGGCAGACGCCGGCCCACTGACTTGGATGTTGAGGTCCGCCTGGCCCCACACCGGTTCCATGCGGTCGAGTTCCACGCCCCCGCCACGGGCGAGTTCCCTCGGCTTGCAACGCAAGTCCAAAGGCCCCAGACGAAGCGCCTCGCCGCCCAGGTTGGCCTGAGCCGACCTGCACGACGCCACGAACGGCCTGGGAAGCACCAGCCATGCCTGCTTCGGGTCGGCCCCGACGCAGAACGCGAATTCCCCGCGGAGGCCCTCCACCTTGCCCAGCCCATCGGGCAGCACGAGGTCCGCCTCGGCCTGCTTCACGACGAGTTCGGGCACCTCGAGCGACCAGTCGGGCTTCTCGCCGCCGAACCTGGCCTTGGCCTCCATTCCCTTCTCGCCGAGCTCGACGGACAGCAGCGGCCCCTGGGCGGTCTTGCGGACGTCGAGCCAGGGGAGCTTAGCCGCGCTCACGCTGAGGCCAGAGCCGTGGCGGAGCGAGAGCGTCGCCTTCTCAGGGCTTGCCCGCGCCGCCATCAGCAGCTTCGCCTCCACGCCCTCGAGCGCCACTTGCGGCGAGCCAATCCTCACGCCCCATGCCGCCCACGCGGCCTCGACCTCCGGTGCCTCAAGCTGCCATGCCCAACGTGCCGTCGCGCCCCTTGCGCCCGGCGTGAGAGTGAGGACCGTCTTCTCACCCGCCACGGTCACGGGCTTCCGCGAATCGGCCTTGAGCCAGTCCTTGAGCTCGGGGACGCTTGCGATGGCCTCCTGCGCGCCCAAGCTGTAGCGCCAGAAGGGAAGGTGGACGACGATTGGGCCTCCCTCCCCTGAAATGGCCTTCAGGATGCCCGTGGCCACGCACATGTGAAGCTCCAAGGACCAGCCGTTGCCATGCGCAGCCACGTAGGGCACGGAGAGCACGTCGCCGTGGAGGGAGGCATTGACCCGGCGCGGGACGTCGAACCGCAGGTCCCCCAGGGCAACACCGCTCGCGTGGAAGATGCAGGACGCCGAATCGAGCCTGCCATCGGTCGCCCTTGCCGACGCGGTAAGGGTCAGGCGCTCGACGGAGAAGCGCTGTCCGATCAGGTCGCCCGCTACCCGCAGACCTGCCGTCTCAACCTTGCCGCTCAGCCTCAGTTCCCCCCGTGATCGCGAGCACGTGCCCTCGAACGTGGCGGAGCCAGAGGTGTTGACTGGCAGCTTGCCCCATCGCGGCGGCAGGGCGGTCATGAGAGCAGCGACCTCGCGCACCTGCGCCGTGAGGCCGAGGTCAAGATCGAACGTGTTCGTGTCCACGCTCCCTGTGACCTTCGCTCCGCAGCCCTCGGCCTCGGCGCGAAGGTCAAGGGAGAGCTTGCCGCCGCCGGCATCCGCGATTGTGCCCTCGACGGGGATGCGCAGGCGCTGGCCCTCGAGGTCGAGGAGCACGGCAGAGGAGCGGAGGAGAATTTGGCGGAAGGGGTTCTCGCCCTCGCCGCTGGAGCTCATGTCGGCTAGAGGGCCGAGGTCCAGCTTGCCGTCGCGCACGCGAACGTCGGCCTCAAGACCCGTCAGCTCGATGGTGGACAGCCGTCCCTTGAGGAGGCCGCCGAGCGAGAAGCCGACTCCGACCGCTCCGACCCGCAGCCGTTCGCCCTCGCCCGCGGCCACGTTGGCCATCTGCACGTGGCGGAGCGACAGGCCGCGAATCTCCAGCGCCACGTTCCTCAGCCCCATGCCCCGAAGCTGGCCCACGGCGATGCGGCGCACGAGGCCCGGAACCACCGCGACCCACGCGATGAGGGCCAGGGCCACGACGATGGCCGCCACAATCCCGATCCGCCGGAGCCACTTCCATGCACGCTTCACCGCAGGCCCTCTCATCTCATGCCCCCTCTCCCCCAGGGAGAACCATGCCCCCTCTCCCTTGGGGAGAGGGCTGGGGTGAGGGTGCCTCTCCCCCTCTCCCTTGGGGAGAGGGCTGGGGTGAGGGTGCCTCGCGCGCCGCGGACGCAGTGAAAGGCACCCTCACCCGCCCGCCAAGCGGGCGACCTCTCCCCGAGGGAGAGGTCGTCTGGAGTTTGGCGGTTTGGTTCTGCCTGTCTTTGAGTGCTTCGCCATAACATAGCAGCATGGCTCGACTTGTGCAAGTTGCACTTGACTCTCATTGTGGAATGTGGTATCTAGTAATATAACTAGAGTACGGAGTAA
>Ga0194112_10008819_pt1 | contig 12927 bp, 8 predicted proteins | sample TA2MahC400mmetaG_FD_146191 | JGI IMG/M metagenome (GOLD analysis project Ga0194112, IMG submission 146191) | Freshwater microbial communities from Lake Tanganyika, Tanzania - TA2015016 Mahale Deep Cast 400m | ecosystem: Environmental > Aquatic > Freshwater > Lake | place: Tanzania: Lake...
TCCGGTTTTGGCAGCCGCCTCCTTCCCCGCTTCTGGTCGTGCTCGTCGTCGTCCTCGTCGTCGTCGTCGAATCCGATTGCGCCGCTCACAAACGAGGGCAGAGCGCTCGACGACGAGGACGACGACGACAACGACGACGAACTCGAAAGAAACGCCGCGCCAAGACCGGGAGTCATGCCCGCCGCCGTTGACTTCGCCGGCGGGCGCGGTACAATACTGGTCAATTGCCTGCGAAAGGAGGCCCGTTGTGTACATAGACAGCCTGAGCCTGAAAGACTTCCGCACGTTCGCCGTGTCCGAAATCACGTTCGTGCATCCCGACTGCCGCTTCTCCGAGCCCGACCTTCCGAAGCCGATGCTGCCGAACATCAACCTCTTGCTGGGCGACAACGGCCTGGGCAAGACCACGCTGCTCAAGGCCGTGGCCCTGGCCGCCCTGGGGCCGGCCGTGAGCGACTCGGGCATCTACCCGTACCACCTAGTGCGGAGGGAGCCCGCACGCGCGAAGCGCCCGCAGCCCATGGAGGCCACCATCGCGGCGGCCTTCACCCTTCACCGGCAGGACCAGGCCCAGGAGGGGCATGGCGCGCGCTCGCTCGTCAGCGTCGTCCGCCGGGGCGACCTCGAGTCGCTGCGCTGGACCGCCGAATCGGGGGGCCTCTGGGAGCCGATCTTCAGCGCGACCTCCGACGCCTTCTTCTTCGTGGGCTACGGCGCCACGCGCCGCGTCGAGAGGCCCACTCACGTGGACATGGCCTCCCGCAAGAGCTCCGCGTTCGCGCGGGCGCAGCGGGTCCAGAGCCTCTTCGAGGAGGCCTACTCGCTCATCCCGCTGAACACCTGGCTGCCAAGGTTCCGGCACGAGAACCCGGGGCGCTTCAAGCAAGTGGTCGGCCTGATCAACAAGCTCACGGGCAAGGGACACTACAGGTTCACGGGAGAGATGGAGGCGGGCGAGTGCCTCTTTTCCCGCCAGGGCCTCAAGGTGCCATTCCCCGCCCTCTCCGACGGCTACCAGGCGTTCCTGGGCTGGGTCGGCGACCTCCTCTACCACGTCTGCATGACCTGCCCCAAGGGCAAGAAGCTGGTGGACAACCGGGGCATCGTCATGGTGGATGAGATTGACCTCCACCTCCACCCCGACTGGCAGATGTCGGTGCTCCGCACGCTCGCCAACGCCCTCCCCAAACTCCAGTTCATCGTCACCTCCCACAGCCCCCTCCTCGTCGGCTCGCTCGAATGGATGAACATCATCGCCATGCAGCCCGGGCCGCAGCAGTCGAGTCAGGCCACCCGCATCCGCCAGCCCGTGCACGGGCTGGACGCCGACCAGGTGCTCCTGACCGAGTTCTTCGGCCTGGAGTCCACCCGCGCGCCGGGGAAGCAGCGCGCCTTGAAGGACCTCACACTGCGGGCCCGCGAGGGCGACGCCCAGGCAGCCGAGCAACTCCTGGCGCACATGAGCCGAGGGATGGAGGGCGAGTGATGATCGGGTACCCCATCTCCCGCAAGGAACTGGACAAGCGGATCACGGAGGCAGCACCCAACTGGCTCCAGGACGCAGCGAAGCGCACCGCCGGCTTCCGCAAGAAGGGGCGCTACGGGGAGAAGAGCCCCAACTGGAGCGTCGTGAAGCCCGTGTACATGAAGCTACAGGGCAACTGCAAGTGCGCCTACTGCGAGCGCAAGCTGGAGTCCATCACCTACGGGAAGGGCGAGCAGGACGTAGAGCACTTCCGCCCGAAAAGCCGTGTGCGCGCCTGGGCCATGCCCAAGTCGCTCACCGGCCAGGGGTTCGCTGCCACACCGGTCCCCAACGCGGACCACGGCTACTACCTGCTCCCCTACCACCCGTTCAACTACTCCGTCGCGTGCAAGCCGTGCAATTCGGCGCTGAAGAGCGACCGCTTCCCCATTGCCGGCCAGTACCATCTCAAGGGCGGTGAGCCGAAGGCCCTGCTGAAGGAGAAGCCCTACCTGATCTATCCGCTGGGCGACTTCGATGACGACCCCGAGGACCTGATCCGCTTCCGCGGCGTGTCGCCGCAGCCCGTGTTCGCCAGCGGGCACAGGCGGGCGCGCGCGCTCGTGACCATCGAGTTCTTCGACCTGGACAACGTGGAGACGCGGAAGAACCTCGTGCGAGAGCGGGCGGCGATCATCGTCGCGCTCTATCCCCAGTTGGAGACGCTCCAGAGCGGCGCTGCCGCAGCGAAGGCGCAGGCAGGGCGATTCGTCGCCGGGTTCACCAGCCCCAACTCGGCCCACACGAATTGCGCCCGAAGCTACGAAAGGCTCTATGCGGCTGACCGCCCCAAAGCAAAGGCCGCCTTCGACCTCGCCGCCCAACTCATCGCATCCACGTCCTGACGGCCAACCGCTCGCTACCGCCGATGGACCTGGCCCAGCTTCTCGAGTTGGTCGGGCAGGAGGCCGGCGCGCATCTTGTCCATCAACTCGTTCTGACGCTCCTGGTAGAAGGTGCGCTTCGAGAGCACCTCGACTTCATTCTCGGCCTTCTCGATGGCCGCAATCTCCAGCTTCTCCGCACGCCGCAGCTCCGAGAGGCGCTCGCGGGCATCGCTCACCTCGGTTTCCATCTTGGCGTACTTCTCGAAGACGGGCACGAGGAGGCCCGAGATGTCCTCCACCTGCACGTCGGTGAGCTTGAGCCAGCTCTGGTAGCCGCGGAGCCACTGCTTGGCCTGCTCGACCACGCGGTTGCGCTCCAGGGCCTTCCGCTGCGCGTCGGTGAGGACGGTGTCGTAGACCTTCTGGAGCCTGGTGGTCAAGAGTTCGCGGATGGCCTGGTTCAGGCGGCCCATCTCGGCGTTCGCCGCGGCCACGGCGTCGCTCGCCCTCTTCAGGTCGTCCTCCAGCTTCACACGCTCCTTCTCCAGGTCGCGCCGCAGCTCGGCGATCTTCAGAATCTGCTCCGCGGTCAGCCCCAGCTTCTTCTGCTGCTCGATGCTCAGCTCGACCGATGGTTGGCCGTAGGGCGGGTAGTAGGGGTACCGCCACGCCTCCCCGGCCAGGACCGCCCCGGGAAGCAGGGCCGTCACGACGCCCAGCACACGCCAGCTGTCCATCGCAGGCCTCCTTTGCGCTCCGCAAGGCCACTCCCACCACCTGCCCTTGTACACCCACCGCGGCGGGTTGTCAAGAGCCACACGGCTGGACAAGCCAGCCGTGCCACGCTCAGAAGCGGCACGCCGAGCCATGGGTGGCACGGCTGGCTTGTCCAGCCGTGCCTTCAGCCGTAACCCTGCACCCCCACCCTCACCCCAGCTCGGCCAGATTGGCCTCGAGGCGCGCGATGTCCTCGCGCAAACGGGCGTTCTGCTGGTACTCTTTCTCGACGACCTCCTTCGGGGCCTTTTCGAGGAAGGCGGCGTTCGCCAGCTTGCGCTCGGACCCCTCGAGGAACTTGCGGGCCTTGTCGAGCTGGTCCCGCAGGCGCTTCCGCTCTGCCTCCAGGTCAATCACGCCCTCCAACGCCACGTATGCCTCCATCCCCGGAAGGACGGCGGTGGCCGAGGCAGGGGGCTTGGGGAGGCTGACGCCGCTCGTGAGGTCCTCCAGCGCTGCCTGGTCGCAGATGAGGGCGCGATGGGGCCGGAGCATCACCTCGGTCGCTGGGTCGGCAATCGAGAGTGTGACCCGCAGCCGCGGCGTGCGGTCGGCCAGGCCCATCTTCTTGCGGATGTTGCGGATGGCGCGGACGATCTCCTGGACCTGGCCGAAGGTGGCCTCGGCCTCGGGGTTGCGCCAGCGCTCGTCGGCCTGGGGCCACGGGGCGATCATGACGCTCGGGGCCGGCCCAGGCCCCTCGCCTGGCAGCGCGCCCCTGCGAGCCAGGAGCTTGCCCAGGTGCTGCCAGATTTCCTCCGTGAGGAAGGGCGCGAAGGGGTGGAGGAGCCGAATCGCGCGGTCGAGCACATGGGCGACCACGCCCTGCGCGGCGAAGCGCGAGGCACTGGCCTCCGCGCTCCGAATGCGGGGCTTGATGACCTCGAGATACCAGTCGCACAGCTCGTGCCAGATGAAGTCGTAGAGGGTGCTCGCGGCCTCGTTGAAGCGGAAGCTCTCCAACGACTCTGTCACCGCCCCAATCGTGGCGGTCAGGCGGCTGAGGATCCAGCGGTCCTCAAGCGCAAGATCCTCAGGCCGATATGACGGATCGGTCGGATCCGACAGATCCGACAGATCAGGTGATTCCGCCAGGTTGGTGAGGACCAGCCGCGAGGCGTTCCAGAGCTTGTTCGCGAAGTTCCGCCCAATCGCCACCTTCTCGTTCGAGTAGAAGGCGTCCTGCCCCGTCGCCGTGATGAGGATGATGCTGAAGCGGAGCGCGTCCGCCCCATACTCGTTCATCACGTCGAGCGGGTCGGGCGAGTTGCCCAGGCTCTTCGACATTTTTCGCCCCTGGTCGTCGCGCACGATGCCGTGGATGAACACGTCGCGGAACGGAATGGCGTCGAGGAACTCCAGCCCCGCCATGATCATGCGGGCGACCCAGAAGCCCAGGATGTCGGGGCCGGTCACGAGCGTGTCGGTCGGGTAGAAGTGCCTCAGGTCCGCCGTTTCGTCCGGCCAGCCGAGGGTGGAGAAGGGCCAGAGCCAGGAGCTGAACCAGGTGTCCAGTACGTCGGCGTCCTGGACGAATCGGGTGCCGCCGCACCGGGGGCACTTGTCGGGCTGCGAGGCGGAGACGACGGGGAAGCCGCCGATGCCGTAGGGCGGCTCGGGTGGGCGGTCGGCGGCGGCCAGCTTCGGGTCGGGACAGTCCTGGCAGTACCAGGCGGGGATGCGGTGGCCCCACCACAGTTGGCGGCTGATCGGCCAGTCGGGCACCGTGTCTATCCAGTGGTAGTACATCGTCTCCCAGCGTGCGGGCCAGAAGCGGATGCTCTTGTTCTCGGCCACCTTGCGGGCGCGTTCGGCCAACGGCTTCATGCGAACGAACCACTGGAGCGAGATATAGGGTTCGAGCACCGTGTCGCAGCGCTGGCAGTGGCCCACCTCGTGGGTGTGGGTCTCGTGCTTCTCGAGGAGGCCCAGGGCCTTGAGGTCGGCGACGACGCGCTTGCGGCACTCGAAGCGGTCGAGGCCGGCGTAGGGTCCCGCCTCGGCGCTCATCGTGCCGTCGGGCGCGATCACGCAGGGCGCGGCCAGGCCGTGCCGCCGCCCGATCGTGAAGTCGTTCGGGTCGTGCGCCGGCGTGATCTTCAGCGCCCCGGTGCCGAACTCCTTGTCCACGTAAGGGTCGGCGATGACGGGTATCTCGCGGTTCATCAGCGGCAGAATGACGGTTCGGCCCACGACGGCGGTGTAACGCGGATCGTCGGGGTTCACGGCCACGGCGGTGTCGCCCAGCATCGTCTCGGGCCGCGTCGTGGCGACTGTGACACTCCCCTGCCCTTCCTTGAAGGGGTAACGAATCCACCAGAGCCCGCCCTGAACGGTCTGGTGGACCACCTCGTCGTTCGACAGGGCGGTGCGGTGGTTGGGGCACCAGTTGATCATGAACTTGTCGCGGTAGACGAGGCCCTTCTGGTAAAGTCGGATGAAGACCTCGCGGACGGCGCGGGAGAGCCCTTCGTCCATCGTGAAGCGCTCGCGGCGCCAGTCGAGGGAGGCGCCTAGGCGGCGGAGCTGTTCGTTGATGATGGCGAGGTGCTTCTCCTTCACGGCCCAGACGCGCTCGACGAACCTCTCGCGGCCAATGGCGTGGCGGCTGGTGCCCTCGGCCTCGAGCATCCGCTCGACGACGGTCTGCATAGCGATGCCCGCGTGGTCGGTGCCGGGCTGCCAGAGGGCATTGTAGCCCTGCATCCGCCGCCAGCGGGTCAGGATGTCCTGGAACGTGATGTTCAACACGTGGCCCAGGTGGAGCATGCCCGTCACGTTCGGCGGCGGGATGACGATGGTGTACGGCTTCCGCTTCGGGTCGGGGTCGGCCTTGAAGTAGCCGCCCTCCTCCCAGAAGCGGTACCACCGCCCCTCGACCGAGGCGGGGTCATAGCGAGGGGGAAGGTTGAGTTCCATCGGTTCACTCCAAGAGATCGTGGGTCATCCAGCAATGCGGAGTGCGGAACGCGGAATGCGGAATAACCGATGCGGAGGGCTTTCTCTTCCCATTCCGCACTCCGCACTCCCCATTCCGCATTTCTGACAGGGGGGAGCCGCGACCGCCGGGCGCTCACCGGCCCGGGTCGCGGCGGCGAACGCCGACAGCGCTCTGTCCGTAGGAGAATTGCGTCTCTATCGCCATGCGCAAGCCACCCATCAGAAGACTGGCTTCAATGGTAGCATTTCACGGGCGGCAAGTCAACACTTGACAGTTCTCCCCCGCCTCTGCTATCATTTGGCTTTCCCAGCATCAGGCGCCCAAAGGAGAAGGCATTGGCGAAGCGGCTCTTCAGCGGCATACAGCCCAGCGGCGACATCCATATCGGCAACTACCTCGGAGCACTGCGCAACTGGGTCGCGCTCATCCCCGAGTTCGAGTGCATCTACTGCATCGTGGACTACCACGCGATCACCATCCCCTACGAGCCGGCCGAGATGCAGGGCCGCATCCTCAGCCTCGCCGCCGTCCTCGTCGGCTGCGGGATTGACCCAGAGCGCTGCACGCTGTTCGTCCAGAGCCACGTGCCCGAGCACACCGAGCTGGCCTGGGTGCTCAACAGCGTGACCCCAGTCGGCGAGCTGTTCCGCATGACCCAGTTCAAGGACAAGTCGGCGCAGTTCGAGGGCAGCGTGAACGCGGGCCTGCTCGACTACCCTGTGCTCCAGGCCGCCGACATCCTGCTCTACAAGGCCGAGGTGGTGCCCGTGGGCGAGGACCAGGTGCAGCACCTGGAACTGAGCCGCGAGATCGCGCGGCGGTTCAACGCCCGCTACGGCCCAGTCTTCCCCGAGCCCAAGGAGCGCCTCACCGCCGCCGCCCGCATCATGGGCCTCGACGACCCCACCAAGAAGATGAGCAAATCGCTCGGCAACACCATCGGCCTGCTCGAAGAGCCCAAGAGCATCTGGGAGAAGGTCCGCACCGCCGTAACCGACCCCGCCCGCATCCGCCGCAGCGACCCGGGCGAGCCGACGAAGTGCAACGTGTTCACCCTCCACGGCTACTTCTCGTCGGCCGAGGACATCAAGCGTATCGCCCCCGCCTGCCGCGCTGCGGCCATCGGCTGCATCGAGTGCAAGAAGACCCTCTACGAGAACATGATGAAGGTCCTCGACCCCATCCGCGAGCGCGCCCAGGCTCTTCTGGCCGACCCGGAGCAGGTGTGGGCCATTCTCCGCCGCGGCGCCGAGCGCTGCCGCCCAATCGCCCAGGCCACGATGGCCGAGGTCAAGAAGGCGATGGGGCTGTAGTTCGGTGTTGGGTGTTGGGGATAGGTGTTGGGGCTTGGGGCGCGTAAGCGTCGCGCTGGCAAGCAGTTACGCATTTTACGATTCTCTACAATCCACCTGGTGTCAGCGGAGAACAAACTTTCCGCTGACACCAGGGAAAATGGAGGATTGGCGATTTGCGGACGAGCGGGAAGAAGCAAGGGGTGAAGGGAGCCTGGGGCTATCACTCCGCACGCCCCTGGGAGGGGGCGGGGGCGTCGGGGTTGGCGCGGAGGACGATGAGGGTGATGTCGTCGTGCTGGGCGGCTCCTTTGGTGTGTTCGTCCACGGCGGCCATGATGGCCTCGGTGATCTTGCTGGCCGGCTGCGTGGCGTTGTCGCGGAGGACGCGAGCGAGGCGCTGGCCGCCGAACTCCTCGCCGAGGAGGTCCTTGGCCTCGGAGATGCCGTCGGTGAAGAAGCAGAGGCAGTCGCCGGGCTCGAAGCGGAGGGTTTTCTGTCGGATGCCCTCGGCGAAGCGCTGTGGGTCGAGCATGCCGATGGCTGGGCCGCGGAGGTCGAGCATGCGTGCGCCGGTGAGCCTGGGCCGCCAGATGATGGGTGGGCAGTGGCCGGCGTTGACGAGGGTCATCTCGCGTGCGGCGGGGTTGATGACGCCGTAGAGCATGGTGACGAACATGCCGCGTGGCATGTCAGGGACGAGGAGTCGGTTGGTGACGGCGACGGCTTTTGCGGCGGATGCCTGGTTGGCGGCGGCGATGTGGAGGACTTCGCGGAGCATGGCCATGACGAGTGCGGCGGCGAAGCCCTTGCCCGAGACGTCGGCGATGACGAGTGCGACGCGTTCGTCGGAGAGGTTGATGAAGTCGTAGTAGTCGCCGCCGACTTCGTGGCAGAAGCGGTTGTAGACGGCGAGGTCGAGGCCCGGCAGGGTGGGGGGCTGCGAGGGGAGGAGCTTGTTGACGACCGTCTGTGCCTTCTGGAGGTCATCCCGCGGCGGGGTGATGAGTGGCGCGGGGGCGGTGCGGCGCGAGCCTGCGCGCGGCCGTGTGGGGGCGACGTGAGTGGGGCGCTGCGCGCTGGCGTTCGCCTGAAGCTCCTTGAGCGTCTGGGCGACGCCCGCCTCGCCGGCCATCTCGGCCAGGAAGGCGCGCAGCTCGGCCAGCAGGTCTTCGAACAGGAGCCCCTCGCTAGGCTTCCTCGCCACGGATATCCCCAATCAGTGCCTGGTCGGCGGCCACAGGCAGAACGGCGCTCTCTGATTATAGCCCCATCCTGGCGCGGCGTGCAAGAGGGAAACGGATTGCCGGCCCTCCAGGGATTGCGCGAGGGCGGACCTGTTGCTATACTGGTGCCGTCGGGCGGCGGGGCCGCCCATTGCGCGTGGGGGTGGTTGGCGGCTGCTAGGAGGACTTCATCATGTGGGCGCGGCTGATCGGGGCGAGCGTGTGGGGGGTTGTGGCGGTCGCGCATGCCGGGGGATTCGAGCTGGTTCGCGGGGGGAAACCCGCTGCCACCCTTGTGGTGGCCGAGAAGGCGGCCGAGCCGGAGCGGTTTGCGGCGGCGGAGCTCCAGACGTTCATCGAGAGGGCCACCGGTGCGCGCCTGGCCATAGCCGCCAAGGCGCCCGAGGGCGGCCAGGGCGTCGTCTACGTGGGGCAGGCCGCCGTGCGCGAGGCGGGCGAGAAGACGGTTGCCGCCGCCCTTCTGGATCAGGTGCGGGACGATGGCTATGCCATCGTCGTCCTCGAGCAGCCGCCCATCCTCATCCTGGCCGGCAACCAGCCCCGCTCGGCGCTCTACGCCGTGTACGACCTCCTCGAGTCGAGGCTGGACTGCGGCTTCTTCGCGGACGGCGACCACGTGGCGCGGCGCCAGGATGTGGTGCTGCCGCTGATCAGCACCGTGGCGAACCCTGCGTTCGCCGACCGCGTGGCCTACGTGCCGGTGGGGCTCTACGGCCCCAAGCGGTTCCAGGCCACGCTGTGGAATGCGGAGGACTGGAAGGTGTACCTCCGCTGGATGGCGAAGAAGCGGATGAACTGCCTGGCCGTGCCCTTCACGGCTGGCAGCAGGGCCTGGGGCGCCGCCTTTGCCAAGGCCTTCCCCGAGGCTAAGATGGAGGAAGTGCTCTCCGGCGAGGGCGGCCCCACGGCGCGAATGGGCTGGGGCCTTCACCCCGACCACGTGACCGCCGTGCTCAACGAGGCGTTCGCCTATGCGCGGAAGACCCTCGGGCTCGAGGTCACGTACCTCCTCGCCTTCGGTGAGTTCGAGGACGCGCTCCGCAAGGCCATGCCCAACCTGAAGTGGAAAGCGTCTTACCCGGCTGGCTATCCGGCTGCTGCCGGCGGCAGTTGCGCGCTCTCGGCCGCCGAGCCGAGGTGCCGCGAGCTACAGGCCAGGCTCTGGAAGGCCATCCTCGACACCTACGGCACGGACCACCGGTACGTGGTGGCCAGCCTGCCGCCGCCCAACCCTGTGTCCATGCCGCAGGCCGAGAACGCCGATGCGGCGGCTCTGGAGACTCTGCGGCAGGTGGACCCCAAGGCCCAGGCCGCGTTGGCCACCTGGGGCTCAGCCCAGTGGGGCGCGACGCCCGAGGCCAAGGCCGCGTTCGTCCGCGACCTGCCGAAGGACGTGGCCCTGCTCTACTGGGAGACCGAGCTGGGCGCCCTTCGGCGCAAGCTCGACACCACGAGCTTCACCTACCCCGACGGCGGCGGCTGGGTCCGGCCTCAAGATGTCCTCTACACGGCTACGGAGCGGTTCTCTGACCGCGCCTTCCAGTACGCCCCGCCCTGGGGTGGCGCGGCAAACGACCTCTTCGAGAACCGCTTCACCGCCTTGGCTAACTGCTTCCACCACTTCCGCCACTTCATGCCCACCCCGCGAGCCACGGGCTTCTGGAACTGGCACGAGCTACAGCACGTGAACCCGATGATGGACAACTTCGCCGCGGAGTTCGCGTGGTCCGGGCTCTTCGTGTGGCGCGGCGAGGGCGCGACCACGAACCGCGTGGTGAACCAGTACCTCGGGCGCCGCTACGGGCAGGAGGCCATCTTCCCGATGGCGGAGGCCCAGAAGCAGGCCCTCCGCGGCGCCCCGCGCGCCGAGGGCGAGGTGAACTTCCGGGCCTACGTCCGCTGGGCCACGCTCCCTGCGCCCGGCAGCAGCGCCGGGCGGGCCGCCGTGGCCCTCGCCCTGGCCGCCAAGAATACGGCGACCGCAAGCCCCTTCTACGAGACCGACCTTGCTGACCTGGGGCGCAGCTTCCTCCACCAGTACATCCAGGAGCAGTGCAAGCAGGCCCTGGCCCTCGTGGCCGACGCCAAGCGCTCCGCCGCGGCCAAGACCTACTCCGACCAGGCGAAGAAGGACGCCCTGGCCAGCCTCCAGAAGGCCGAAGCCCAGCTCCTCAACGGCCACAAGGCCCTCGCCCGCCTGATCGCCACGCGCAAGGACCTCTGCCTAGACGACGCCATCCTCGAGGCCACGGCCACGAAGGGGGCCAACAAGCTTCTCGCCCAGGCCATCCGCGAGCACCAGAGCGGCCTGTTCGCCAATGGCTACCCGGTCACAGACTCCATCGAGTACCACCAGCAGGTCGCGGCCCCGCAGCTCCGCAATCTGCTCGACTATGCGAAGCGCGAGTTGAACGGCCCGACGGCCGAGGCCATCCCCGGCTGGGAGGCCTTCTTCCGCCACGGCGCGAGCGACTTCGTGGAGAAGGCCCAGCCGGCCCCGTTCGACAAGAAGGCGGAGGCGGCGTTGCCCAGCAAGATTCTCGAGGAGTTCCTCCAGGCCTCGGAGTGAAAGAAAGGCTTGCGCCCGCGCGCTATCTCCGTATACTGTGGAGAGCCGGGGCGCCCAAAAGTGGGCGCCCTTATTTTTGGGTTGACAGGGGTCCGTGCCCAGTGTGACTTGACGGGACCGCAGGAATGAAGCAGAACGTGCTCGACGGCATCGTGGCCATCGAGGCCAAGGCGGGCGCCGTGGTGGACGACGCAAAGGCGCGCGCCCGCCAGGCCCGCGAGAAGGTGAAGGCGGACCTCGACGCCCTCGGCCGGAAGCTCGACGAGGAGACGAAGGCGGAGATTGCGAAGCACCAGGCAGACGCGCAGAAGCGGAAGGACGAGGCGCTCGCCGAACTCGACCGCCGGCTCGCCGCCGCCCTGGCGGCGCTCAAGCGCGTGCGCGCCGAACGCGTCCCGCCACTCAGGGACGAGCTTCTCAAGCGCCTGGAGCAGCAGGCCGATGGCAATTGACCGCGTGAAGAAGGCCTGGCTCGTCTGCCCGGCGGCACAGGCGCCCACCGTTCCCGAGCGCCTGGCACGCGTCGGCCTCGTCCACGTCGCCGAGGTGCCGCACGGCGAGGCGGCCCTCACCATGCTGTCCGCCGACACGCGGGCCGTCGAGGCCCAGCTTCGCCGCCTCTCCGAGACGCTCGACATCCTGCGGGAGTTCTCGAAGACGGTCAAGGACTTCCTCTCCAACCTCATCGCCACGCCCATCGAGGCGACTCGCCGCGAGCTGGCCGAAGCCCTGAAGTCGATTGACATCGAGGGCCTTCACCAGCAGGTGAAGGAGCTTGCGGCGCGCCGAGCCGCCGCGCAGGCCGCTGCCGGGAAGGCCAAGGAGCGTCTGGCCGCGGTCGCGCGGTTCCGCGGCCTCGACGTGCCGGTGCCTGCCGAGGGCGCGCTCCGCTGGTCGCGCGCAACGCTCTGGCTCGCGCCCGAGAAGCAAGCACGACGCATCGGCGAGCCCGGGCTCGTCCCCGAGGGTGTTGTCATCGAGCAGCTTGGCGCCGTCGGAGGCAAGGCCCTCGTGGCCAGCGTGGCCCTGCGCGAGCAGGCCGAGGAGGCGGCCTCGCGCCTCCGCGAGGCCGGCTTCGAGCCCCTCGCCGCCCCCGCACAGTCCGTCGCCCTCGGCAACCACGTCGCCGCCATCGAGGCGGAACTCCGCAGGCACAAGCAGGACGTCGCCGCCGCCAAGGCGGAGCTGGCCGAGCTGGGCAAGCTCCGCCACCAGGTGGAACTCGTCCTCGGCCACTGGGAGGGGAAGCTCGAGACGGCGCGGGCGCTGGGCAAGATGGCCGCCACGGGGCGAGCCGTGGTCCTCGCGGGCTACGTCCGAGCGCGCGATGAGCACCGCCTGCGCGAGGCCGCCGCGCGGGACCTGCCTGGGGTCTCCGTCGTCCTCGAAGACCCCGCCGCGGGCGAGAGCGTGCCCGTGTCGCTCACGAACACCCGCTTCTTCCGCCCCGCGCAGTTCCTGGTCGAGATGTTTGGGCTGCCCGGCTACCACGCCTTCGACCCATCGGCCTTCCTGATGGCGAGCTTTGTCCTTTTCTACGGCTTCTGCCTCGGCGATGCGGTCTACGGCGTGCTCCAGGTGGCGCTCGCGTGGGCCCTCGTGCGGCGCTACAGGGCGTATCCCGGGCTGCGGAACTTCTTCATGCTCCTCCTCTACTGCGGGGTCACGACGTTCGTCGTCGGCGTGCTCACGGGCACGTGGGCGGCCGACCTGTTCAAGAAGGAACTCGGCGAGAAGACCATCTTCGGG
>Ga0194112_10008822_pt1 | contig 12925 bp, 9 predicted proteins | sample TA2MahC400mmetaG_FD_146191 | JGI IMG/M metagenome (GOLD analysis project Ga0194112, IMG submission 146191) | Freshwater microbial communities from Lake Tanganyika, Tanzania - TA2015016 Mahale Deep Cast 400m | ecosystem: Environmental > Aquatic > Freshwater > Lake | place: Tanzania: Lake...
GCTGAACGCTGGCCTCAAGTCGAGCGAAGCGGATGCCCGCTTTGCCGCGGTCCTCGCCCTCGCTGATCTCGGGCAAATGGAACTGGCCCGTTCGGCGGCGGAGGACGCCGACCCTGAGATTCGGAGGGCAGCCGCCTTGCTTCAGCCGCCCCAGCCCCCCGCCGGCCTCAAGCCCGGCGTTGTTGTCGAGTTCACCGCCAAGGCCGCTCAGCCAGCGAAGACGCTCTGGAAGGTGTTGCGATGCGTGAACGTGGGATTCAAGGGCAACGAGCGCTTCCCCGAGGCCCTCGTGGCCTTCTGGGACAAGGAGGAGGCCGCGCCCCCCAGCGCCGACGGGCCGTTCCTCATCCAGATCGCGGGCAAGCTCCAGGTGCCGCACGACGGCGCGTATCGCTTCTACGTCAAGACGCCCCCCGGCTCGAAGGCCACCGTGCGGTTGGGACCGGCCGGCCAACTGGCCAAGGTGGTCTCGCCCGACGACGACAAGAACCTCCTCTACGCCGAGCAGCGCGACTGGGGCGGCGCCCTTCACTACCGCATTGATTTCTCCGAGCCGATCGAGCTGAAGCGTGGCCTGGCCGACCTGGAGATTGACTACCAGGGCGACAACGTTCGCGGCCGCTTCGGCCGGGCCAGCCTGCAGCTCTTCTGGAGTTCCGACGCCCACGTGATGGAGCTTGTCCCAGCCAGCGCCCTTTGGCATGCTGGCGAGTGAGGCGGCAGGGCGTCGCGCCCACGGGTCATTCCGAGCGAAGTCGAGGAATCTCCCTTGCTGCGATTCATCGGCGATGCCCGACGTATCATTCAGGCCGACTGCTTCGTCATCTTCCTCGCTCTCTTTCTCTTCGTCTGCTGGCCCTACGACGTGCGCCACCATGCCCAGGCGCGCGCAGCGCGAGAGGTGATTGACGCGGAGGCATTCCTTGCCCTCGACCCGCTGGTTGGGCTCTCGACCGCGATCGCCGCGCGCACATGGGTCTGGCCGCTCGCCTGGGCGGGTGTGCTCTTGGCCGTGAGTCTTGTGGTTCCTCGCGGCTTCTGCGCCTACATCTGTCCCTTCGGCACGCTCCTGGACCTCGTCCATTGGGCGGCTGGGAAGCGGGTCAAGCGCCTGCACGTGAGGCGTCGCGGGTGGTGGGTCCACCTGCGGTACAGCCTGTTGGCAGGCATCCTCGCCGCGGCTGCGTGCGGGGTGCTGCTGTCGGGCTTCGTCGCAGCGATCCCCGTCTTCACGCGGGGGATGATGTACCTCGTTGCCCCGATGCAGTTGGGCTTGGCTAAGGGCTGGTATCTCATCCCGCCAATGCACGCGGGGCACTATCTGTCCATTGGGCTGTTCGTCCTCACGATTGCGCTGGGCATGCTTGGCGCGCGGTTCTGGTGCCGCCACCTGTGCCCGAGCGGGGCGATCTTCAGCGTAGCCAGTCTGCTTCGGCTCACGGAGCGAAGGGTGATGTCGGCGTGCATCGGCTGTGGCAAGTGCGCGCGGGCCTGCCCGTTCGATGCGATCAAGCCCGACTTCACGACCCGCCCGCTCGACTGCACCTTCTGCCAGACCTGTGCGAAGGCCTGTCCCGTCAACGCCATCGAGTTCGGTTGGCGTTCCGTCCCGCGTCCCGCGTCCCGCGTGCCAATACAGGACGGAGACGCCGGACGCTCTGTCCTCCTGGCACGCGGCACGCGGCACGCGGCACGCGACCCCGAGGTCCCCATGTCACGCCGCGGCTTTGCAGCGGGACTGGCTGGGGGCCTGGCCGCGGCCGTGGGCGTTCGCCAGCTTCGCGGCGCGCCGCCCGATCATCCGCCCCTCCGGCCGCCGGGCAGCGTGCCCGAGGGCGAGTTCCTGAAGCTGTGCGTCCGCTGCGCCCAGTGCCTCAAGGCCTGCCCCTACAACGCCCTCCAGCCGATGGGCTTCGAGGGCGGGTTCGACAGCCTCTGGACGCCCCGCCTCGTGCCTGACTGGGTGGGCTGCGAGCCGAAGTGCAACAACTGCGGCCAGGTGTGCCCCACCGGGGCGATTCGGGCGCTGCCGCTCGACGAGAAGCGCGCCGCCCGCATTGGCCTAGCCATCGTCAACGAGGCCACCTGCCTGCCCCACCTGGGCACCGCCGCCTGCGAGCGATGCCACAAGGAGTGCGCCGCTGCTGGCTACGACGCCATCGAGTTCGTCCGAGTCCGCGTGGAACTCGACGAGAACAACCAGCCAGTCGAGGGGAGCGGCTTCTCCGCCCCCGTGGTGCTCGCGGATAAGTGCAACGGCTGCGGCCTGTGCCAGACGGGCTGTTACCACGAGCACGTCAAGGCCGGCCGCATGGCCGAGAGTGCCATCGTCGTCATCGCCGGGCCTGGCAACGAGGACCGCCTGACGCGCGGCTCGTACATCGCCTTGCGCGAGGCCGAGCGCCGCCAGCGCGAAGAAGAGCGCAAGAAGCTCCAGCCCAAGGGCACCGGCGACGGCTATCTGCCCGATTTCCTGAAGTGACCCGCGAGGAACGGCGGGGATGAATGGATGGGTGGATGAATGGATGAAAGACAGGAAGCCGAGCGTCCCCTTCTTCCTTCTCTCTCATCCACCCATCCATTCATCCACCCATCCTCTCCCAGCACAGGAGCAACTTCCATGAGGGCACTCGCCCTGTTCGCCGCCATCGTCGTCCCCCTCTCCGCCGCTTCGGCCCTCGACGTCAAGGCCACACAGAACACCCCGCGGCTCATGCCCTACCAGGTCTTCGAGCTGACCTTTCAGCACGAGGGGAAGTACCACGATCCGAACTGGGACGTGACGATTGACGTCGCACTCACGTCGCCGAGCGGGAAGGCCGTCAAGGTCGGGGGCTTCTTCTATGGGTCCTCCAAGCCCCAGAAGCCAGTGGTCCGCAAGTTCAGGGATGCCAAGGGCCGAGAGCGGTCCGACGCCACCTGGCCCTGCGACCCCGCCGACACGTGGAAGGCGCGTTACGCCCCGAGCGAGGTAGGCGGTTGGGCCTTCGAGTGGGCCTTCCGCAACGCCCAGGGCGAGAGCGCGAAAGGCAGCGGCGCGTTCAAGGTGGTCCAGCCGCGAATCAAGCCCAAGGGCTGGGTGCGGATCAACCCGGCGAACCCCTTCATATTCGTCTTTGAGGACGGCAGCCCCTTCTGGCCCATAGGCACCCAGGACGGCGTCTTCGATGGCAACCACAACGGCTCGGCGATGGACCAGAAGTCCATGGAAGGCCCTTTCCGCCTCGACATGCACGGGGGCGCTAAGCGGCCCGAGCCGCCGCCGGGGGCGCTCTTCGCCCGCGGCCCCTCGATGAACCCAGTGAACGGCGACGTGTACTTCGGCCGACACGGGCGGGCAGGGTTCAACCTCTGGCGCTTCTCGCCCCACAACTTCTCCATCCCCGTCTTCGACATCCACTACGACCCCAAGCTCCCTACCCCGGCCCGCATACGCTGGGAGCAGGCGGCGATGGTGGACGAGATGCTCCAGCTCACGATGCGCCACGGCCTGCGCAACTTCTACGGCATCTTCGGCTTTGCCCGCGTCTTCAACGACCACCCCGAGGACGAGCAGGGCATGGCCAAGGTCAAAGCCCTTATCAAGTACTCGGTGGACCGCTGGGGCGCCTGCGTGGACTTCTGGGAACTCCTCAACGAGCAGAAGGCCGCGGACGGCTGGTACGCCATCACCGTTCCCTACCTGAAGTCCATTGACCCCTACGGCCGGCCCGTGGCCACGAGTTGGGAGCGGCCCGACCTGGCGGGCATTGACATCTCGGCGCCCCACTGGTACGGCCGCGAGGACGAGTTGGGCTCCGACCAGGCCTCGGCCGGCAACGCGGCGCGGCACAAGAAGCCCGGCAAGCCCGTCGTCTACGGCGAGCAGGGCAACGGCGGCGGGAAGCTCGAGCTGATCCCCCAGGGCATCGGCGGCGTGTGGGACCCAGGCTCCGCCCGCCGCATGCGCGTCCGCCTCTGGAGCGCCTTCTTCAACGAAATCTCCTTCATCTTCTGGGAAACGTCCTACGCCAAGGACGGCCACCACATGAACATCTGGCTCGGCCCCGAGGAGCGGCAGTACACCAAGGCCCTCCAGGACTTCTCCTACTGCCTGGACGCCGGCGTCAAGCCCGCGCATGTCCACTTGGCCGGGCCGCAGGCCAAAGAGGTGCGCGCCTATGGCCTCCGGTCCGACAAGCGGGCCGGCGTCTACCTGCATCACGGCGCCTGCGCCGAATGCGCGAAGACGCCGGCCGGCCAGCACCGCCATCACTCCTGGGACCACGACCGCGGCGAGGTGAAGGGCCTCGAGGTCGCGGTGGACGTGCCCCAGGCCGCCAAGGGCTATTGGTACAGCCCCACCGACGCCGCCATCCTCGCCCGCCTCGATGTCCCCGCAGGCAAGCAGACCTTCACCGCCCCGCCGTTCAAGATTGACCTTGCCCTCCTCATCACAGAAGCGGCCCCGCCCGACAGCGACAGCGACGGCAAGCCCAACGACCTCGATGAAGACGACGACAACGACGGCGTGCCCGACGCGAAGGATGCGTTCCCCCTCGAACGCGAAGAGCGGGCCGACGTGGACCGGGACCGCATCGGCGACAGTCTGGACGCCGACATTGACGGCGACGGGAAGGCCGACGACCTGAACAAGAACGGGGTCTCTGACAACGAGGAGGCCGATTGGGACGGCGATGGCGTGCCGAACGCCTCCGCCGTGCCCTGGGATGCCTTCCCCCGCGACCCCAAGGAGTGGCGGGACACGGACGGCGACGGAGTGGGCGACAACGCCGACCCCGATGCCGACGGCGATGGCTACTCGAACGACGAGGAGAAGAAGGCGGGCACCGACCCGCTGAATCCCCTGAGCTTCCCGGAGTAATAGGGTGGATCGGACCGATCCGACCGATCGGACCGATCAGAAAGGAGCGAACGATGCAGAAGCGGCGTGTTCGGGCGATGCTCATTCTCGGGATGTTGGGCTCATCAGCCGCGGCGGGCGAGGGCGGCCTCGCCGAGGCCGTCGCCAAGCTGAAGCTGCCGCCCGCCTGGTTCGACGGCGTGAAGGTGGACTTCGACACGAACAGGCCGTTGAAGGATGCCATGCCGGTCATTCAGGATCTGTTGGACGCCGGCGGCGAGAAGGCGAAGCAGGGCGTCAAGCTCCTCTACATCTACGGCGAGGAGAAGAAGCAGCGGGGCGACGGCTACCCCTTCTTCCTCCTGCTGGGCGGTCAGGACGTGTGGGCGGCGAAGCTCTTCCTCGACACGATAGCGAAGTACCCCGAAGGCCACACCGAGATGTACATCAACCTCGCCTCGCTCTACGTCAAGTACGAGGAGCCTCAGAAGGCGCTCGAGCTTCTCACCACCGCGCTCACCAAGCCGCCCCGGGCGCCCTGGGATGTTCTGCATCGGGCGAAGATGAACGACAAGCTGGGCGATGTGTATGCCGGCCTAGCCAACACCGACAAGGCCGCCGAGCACTACCGCGCGGCCATCGAGCTGTTCCCGAAGGTGATGGTGCCGAACATCCGTCCCTTCGCCCAGCGATACGCCAGGAGGACCGAGGCGAAGCTGGAGCTTCTCACCCGCAAGGCGCTCGACATCAGCAAACTCGCGGACGGCGTCTACCGCGGGAGCAGCATCGGCTACGGCGGCCCCATCGAGCTTGAGGTCACTGTCAAGAGCGGCCGGATCGCCGACATCAAGGTGCAGCACAAGGAGCGGATTGACCAGGGGGCGAGCAAGATCGCCCCCCGGCAGATCATCGAGCGCCAGGCGCTCAACGTGGACGCCATCAGCGGCGCCACGGTGACCATTCAGGCCATCGTCGAGGCCACCTATCGGGCGCTGACCGAAGGAGGGGCGAAGTAGCCGCAAGCGTCCCGCTTGCGGACACCGCCGACAAGCGGGGACGCTTGTCGCTACGTGAAGGAGGCTCTGCCGCCATGCCACGGAATGCGTGCGCTCTCCTGCTGCTCGGCCTGTGGAGCATGGGGCTTGCGGGGCAGGCGGCTCCCGCAGGCGAAGCCGTCCTCAGCCAGAGGCACTACTGGCGGAAGCACTACACCACGTTCCCGCCCGCGTTTTCGGCCGATGCGGGTCCGCAGAGGCCGGACAGCCTCGCGGCGATGTTCCCCGAGCCGCCGCCCGCGAACTGGGCGGCGCCCGACTTCGAGGACAGCGACTGGTTCCTGGCCCCGGGGCTGGAGTTCGAGCACGGGGTCAAGAATCTCAAGCTCATCGGCGAGATGAGCCAGGAGGAGATCAGCACGCGGCTACGCGGCACCGACCCCTTCCTGCCCGCCGTCGGCCTGGTGTGCCTGCGGGGCCGCTTCGTGGTGGCCGACCGCGCGAAGGTGCGGAGGCTCACGCTCTCGCTGAGCGCCAGGGGCGGCTTCGTGGCCTATCTGAACGGCACCGAGGTCGCCCGCGCGCACCTGCCCGAGGGCAACCTGCGGCCCGGCACGCCCGCCGATGCCTATCCGCCAGAAGCCTTCTTCTACCGCGACAGCCTGGAGAAGGGCCGGCCGCGCCCTCTCGACCCCAACGACCTGCGCAACCCGCAGTGGGCGCTGCGCGAGCGCCCCTTCGGTCCCGCCGAGATTCCCCTCGACCGCCTCCGCGACGGCGTGAACGTCCTCGCCATCGAGCTGCACCGCGGCCTCTGCCCGCCGCAGTGCGCGCGGCAGCCCGAGGCCATGATCGGCACCGCGGGACTGGGGCGGCTGGAACTCCGCGCCGAGGCCGAGCCCGGCGCAATCGGCGGGCAGCCGCAAGGCGTTCAGGTGTGGACGGTGGACACGACGCGCACGCTCTTCGACCCCGCGCTGTCGGCTGCGAACGAGAGGCGGGGGAGGGTGCGAATCGTGGGAGCGCGGAACGGCACGTTCGCCGGGCAGGCCATCGTTGCCGCCGCCGAGCCGCTGAAGGGCCTCTCCGCCAAGGCATCGCCGCTGAAGCAAACCGGCGGCAGCGGCGCCATCCCCGCCGACGCGGTCAATGTCCGCTATGGCGTGCCCAACCCCTTCTGGCCGGCCGCGCTCCGCGAGATGGGCATGCCCGTCACGCCGCCGCGCTGGAGGCGCGACGCCGGCGCCGAGGGCGGCACGCGCTTCGACATGCTCCCTCGATGCCCCGCCCGCCAATGCCCCCGCCGTGGCGATCTGGGCGTCGGTCAATGTGCCCAAGGGCGCCACCCCAGGCCGCTACGCAGGCGAGCTGAGCATCGAGGCCCAGGGCAGGGCATTCGCCGGCACGCTCGACGTCGCCGTGGCCGACTGGACCCTGCCCGACGTGAAGGACTACGCGGCGTTCCTCAACATCTACCAGTCGCCCGACACGCTGGCGCAATACTACAAGGTGGAGCCGTGGTCCGATGCTCACTGGCGGCTCATCGAGAAGAGCCTGGCGCTGATGGGCGGGATGGGCAACATCGGCCTCTTCATCCCGCTCCTCGCCGAATCGCAGATGGGCAACGCCGAATCGTTCGTGCCGTGGCTCAAACAGGGCGATGGCTCGTACCGCTATGACTTCAGCCGCTTCGACCGCTACATCGAGGCGGCGCTCAAGACCCACGACCGCCTGCGTTTCGTGTGCCTGAACGCCTGGGGCTACGAGGCGTCGAACCGCACCTGGCGGGGGCCGCGCGACTACGCGTCCTTCTACGGCGCCCGCGTGACCGTGGTTGACCCCGCCACGGGCAAGCGCGAGAGCATGAAACTCCCGCAGTATGGCACGCCCGAGTGCGAGGCCGCCTGGCGGCCCCTGCTCCTCGCCCTCCGCGAGCGGCTGAAGGCCAAGGGGCTGGGCAACAGCATTGTGATCGGCATCGCTGGCGATATGGGGCCTGACCCACCCACCGCCGCCATGTTTCGCCGCATCCTGCCCGAGGCCGGCTGGCTCGCCGAGTCGCACCAGCCCACGCGGGCCTACGTCTACGACCCGCAGACCAAGGCCACGGTGCCCGTCCGCTGGAACTCGATTGTCTACGGCGGCGAGCTCCTCGACCCCGCCGTGCGGCGTCTCTATGGCTGGCAGTACGACCCGAATCAGGTGCTCCTCAACTTCAACCGCAGCGGCTGCGCCCTGCTGCTGATGGGCTTCCCGCCGCCCTGGTCGTTCCGCATGTGGATGGAGAGCACGCTCGTCTACGGCCGCGCGGGCAACGGGCGTGTGGGGGGCGACTACTGGCACATCGGCGCCCAACTCCTCGGCGAGGGCAAGGCCGACTGGGGGGCCATCGGCGGCAGCGGCGGCACCCTCTTCAACCGCTACCTCCACTCGCACGCCGACGAGACCGGCCTCGGGCGAAGCTGCACCGACCTCTTCGGTCCCGGCCCTGACGGCCCGGTGACGACCATTCGCCTGGAGTGCGCCCGCGAGGGCAACCAGGAGGCCGAGGCCCGCGTGTTCATCGAGAAAGCCCTGCTCAGCAAGTCCCGGCCCCTGCCCGCCGACCTCGCGCGAAGGTGCCAACAACTGCTCGACGAGCGGACGAATGTCATGCGTCTCTGGCGAATGCGCTGCCAGGACATCGCGCCCTTCAGTTGGCAGGAGCGCTCCCGCCGCCTCTTCGACGCCGCGGGCGAAGTGGCAAAGGCTACCAGGTAGGGGGAAGCGATGCGAAGCCTCTGGATCGGCCTCCTCGCCATCGTTTCTTTCGCCACTGTGCGGTCAGCGGAGCGTGCCCCCTCGGACCTGATTCGCGCGTTGGGCGGCGAGGACGCGGTGGCTCGCCTCGAGGCCGAGGAGACCCTCGTGGCGATGGGCGACGCGGCCATCCCTGGCCTCGAACGCCTCGCCACGTCGCCCGGCTACACCGTCGAGCGGCAATACGCCTTCAACATCCTCGCGGCCATCCGCACACAGAAGGCCATCGCCGTCCTGCTGCACGTCCTGGAGCAGGAGCAGGACGTGATGCCTCGCGGCGCGCTCTGCCAGCATCTGGGCCGTCTGGGCGTCGAGGAGGCCGTGCCGATCATTGGCAAGTGGCTCCTCACGATCCAGGGCCAGCCCGTTGACATCGGCGGTGGCGACCGGTACGGCAATCCGATGGTGGTCACGCGGTCCTATGCGTGGGTGCGGCACGTGCATGCCCTCCGCAACATCGGCGGCGAGCAGGCTACCCCGATCCTGGAGAAGATGCTGGCGAAGCCCAACACAGGCAAGGGCGGCGAGCGCATCAACCGCGCCTGCCGCACCGACCTGGCCGAGCTGAAGCGGGAGGCGGGCTTCTGGCAGGCCGTGCGGCGCGTGCCGGGCCTTGAGGCCGAGGCAAAGCGGCTCTTTGCGTTCTTCCGCACAGACACCCTCGCCCTCATCCGCCTCTATCACGACAAGCTCATCGAGCGCGGCACCGAGGGCCGCTGGGTGCTGGAGAGCCTGGAACGTCACCCCGACGGGGCCGTGGCCCGCGCCGCAAAGGCCATGCTCGCCCACTACGGCAAGCTCAAGGAGTGACCAGTGTCCAGAGCCCGTTTGCTTACGCTGTCCGCCGCTGTCGCTGCGGTGCTTGCCGCGGGCATTCCGGCGGCGTACGCTGTCCGGGCCAACTGGGGTGTGCGGCGCGACGGGCCGCTCCTCGAACAGGCGGGCCGCCACGAGGAGGCCGCCTTCTACTACCGCGCCGCGCTCGACTTCTGGAGCGTCATCCAGCAGCTCTGGATGGAGGCGGTCTACGACCCGCGCGTGGATGAAATCTACCGCGACTACGTCCGCATCTTCGGCACCGACGGCGGCTATCGCGCCGCCGACCACGAGGAATGGCAAGACAACGAGGAGGGCTGCCTGCTGTTCTTCAACCGCGATGGCGCGGCGCGAAACGTCGAGAAGGGCCATCTCTCGCCAGAGGCCCGCGCGAGGCTGGAGGACCGGCTGCGGATCTACATCGAGGACATGATTGACCCCGACCACGGGTTCGGGGGCGACTTCAGCTTCTCGCGCAAGGCCAGGGTCCTCGAGGGCACGGGCTTGTTCTGGCATGCCGCCTTCCGCCGCGAGCTGGCCGGCCGCTACGCGACTATGGTGTGCAGCCGCTACTATGCCACAGTCGCCGACGAGCTGGAGCGGGTGTTCAACGATGCCGCCCGCGCCAAGCTCTACCGCGAGAAGGCGGCCTGGTGGCGCGCCCGCGGCATCGAGGAACTGCACCTGGCCAACGGCGACCGCGCGCTGGCCCGCCTCGCTGGCGGAGGCAGGGCGAAGAAACTCAGCCGCCAGGAAGTCGTGGACGTCGCCAGGCAGGCCCTGCGCGGCTCGGACACCGACGCGCGGAAGGCCGCCGAGGCGCTGCTCGCCGAGCCGAAACCCTCGCCACTGCCCGATGGCGTAGCCGCCACACCGGGGGTCCGCTTCGATTACTTCAGCCGGTCTTCACAAGACAAGCCCGTGGTTACGAAGGTGCTGCCGAACGTAGACCTCGGGCTGAAGCTCCAGGCCAACTTCCCCAGGGTATGGTACGACTACTGGGACAAGCCCGAGGTCTTTCCAGCCGACGCCCAGGGGCCGTTCCTCCTGAAGATCACGGGCAAGGTCCATGTCCCTGCCGATGGCCAGTACCGCTTCTACGCCAAGACAGACGCACCCCACCGCGCCAGCCTGGCCATCGAGACCGCTCCTGGCCAGATGGCCACGATCATCTCGCCCCGGCATGAGAAGGCGCTCCAGTTCGTCGAGCAGATCGGCATGCCAACCCACCGCATTGACTTCTCGCAACCGGTGCCGCTCAAGAAGGGCCTCGTCGCCTTCGCCATTGACTATGCGGGTCGGGAGGTGCGGAAGACCCACGACGAGCACATCGTGCGGATTTCGGGCGTGCAGCACGCCGGAATCCAGCTATACTGGAGTTCCGACCGCTTCCTGATTGAGCCGGTGCCGGAGGAGAACCTCTTCCATTGACCGAGCGAAGGAGGAACCCATGATGCGGGCGAGCGCGCTGGCCTGTCTTGCGTTGACCCTCGCTGCTGCCCCTGGCATGCCTCGCGCTGTGGAGGCGGCGGCCCAGCCGCGGTTCCGTGTGGAGTATGCCACATACTTCGGCGGTAGCGGCTGGGACCAGGCGCGAGAGGTGATCCCCTGTCCCGACGGGTCGGTGCTGGTCGGCGCCCAGGTGTGCTCGACGGGCCTGCCGACCACGGAGGGCGCCGTGCAGCCTGCCTACGCGGGCGACGACCCGGCCCTCGGCCACGGCGGCATCTATGGCGGCGATTGCTTCCTCCTGCGCCTGAGCCCCGACGGCTCGAAGGTGCTCGCCGCCACCTACTTCGGCGGCTCGAAGCAGGAGCGGAACGTCTACGGCATGGGCCTCGACTCGAAGGGCAACGTGGTCATCACGAGCGCGACCCGCTCGCCCGACGCGCCGACCACCGAGGGCTGCTTCCAGCCGAAGTTCGGCGGCGGGCCGTCCGACATGCTCGTCGCCAAGCTCTCGCCCGACCTCAAGAAGCTGCTCTGGTGCACCTACGTGGGCGGCTCGGGCGACGACTTTCCCCGCGGCGGCCTGGCCGTTGGGCCGGACGACTCGGTCTATGTCGTGGGCACCAGCAACTCCCCCAACTTCCCGACGACCCAAGGCGTCGTGCAGCCCAAGCGGAGCGGGCCGAGGGACTCCGCTATTGTGAAGTTGAAGGCCGATGGCTCGGGCCTCGTCTTCGCCACACTCCTCGGCGGCTCGGGCGAGGACGACGCGATCATGGGCGTCTGCCTCGACGACGCAGGGAACCTCTACGTCGCAGGCCACACGAAGTCCGACGACTTCCCCGTGACCGCCGGCGCGCCCCAGCCCAAGCTCGGCGGGGAGTCCGACTGCTATCTCGCCAAGCTCTCACCCGACGCCAGCCGCATCCTCTACGCCACCTACCTCGGCGGCCGGGCGAACGAGTTCGCCGAGCACCGCCCGCTCCTTCTGCCCGATGGCTCATTCCTCCTCAGTGGCGTTACATCGTCGCCTGACTTCCCGACCACCGAGAATGCGCTCCAGCGCGAGTTGAAGGGGAAGAACGACGGCTTCCTGGTGCAGTTGGCCCCCGACGGGCGGCGCTTCGCCTTCGCCACGCTCCTGGGCGGCGCCGGCGGCGAGTTCTTCCTCATGCCCACGCCCGATGCGCAAGGCAATCTGATCATCGTCGGCACCACCACGTCGCGCGACTTCCCCGTCACGCCCGATGCCGTCCAGGCCACCTTCCGCGGCCCGGAGGGCCAAGGCGAAGGCGACGGCGTGGTCGCAGTCGTGAGCCCCGACGGCGCGAAGCTCCTCTACGCCACGTACCTCGGCGGGAGCGGGGGCGACCTCATCCGAAGCGTCGCCCTCGGCCCCAAGGGCGAGGTCTACCTCGTCGGCAACACCTCGTCGCCCGACTTCCCAGTCACGCCCAACGCCGTGCAGAAGGCCCACGCGGGCAAGGGCGACGCCTTCATCGTCAAGCTCGTGCCCACTCGGTGACAGGAGAGCCACGTGCGACGGCCTGTTCTTGGTTGTGCTCTCATGCTGGCCCAAGCGTTTGGCGGCGAGAGCGGTTCCGTTGTGCTTGACGAAACGTGTTACTGGCGGCGGCACTACCAGTTCGGCACGAACCGCATCTCGCCCACTGCGCTGAGAGCAGGGGGCGGCAAGTTCCTCCAGGGGCGCATCGCGGAGCGGGTGAAGCGCGACACGGAGAAGGCACTCCAGGCGAAGGGCATTGACCCCGCGAAAGTGGACTGGCGCGACCACGCGGTGCTCGGCATGGGCGGCGGCGGGTTCCGCTCGAACGACCCCGTGCCCACGCCCCCGCCGCCGGAAGGCTGGATGGCGGCTGACTTCGATGACAGCAGTTGGGTGCGCGAGCGCCGCCCCTTCCAGGGCGGCCCTACCCCAGGCGTCTCCGACATCGGCCTCGGCCAATACGACGAGGGCGTGGACCTCCGCCTTCTCCTGGCCTGCTACCGCACGCGATTCGTC